>Ga0256838_1000337_pt1 | contig 30827 bp, 18 predicted proteins | sample 4571419metaG_FD_185978 | JGI IMG/M metagenome (GOLD analysis project Ga0256838, IMG submission 185978) | Hydrothermal vent microbial communities from Guaymas Basin, Mexico - 4571-419 | ecosystem: Environmental > Aquatic > Marine > Hydrothermal vents | place: Mexico: Guaymas Basin | collected... | reverse complement strand
AAATTATTGGAGTTGTTGATAAGCAAAAAAATGCTCCCGGCATCATAAAAGCAGGAGAGATAGGAGTTCCAACTGCTGATAATTACGATGCTTTACTACCTGAAGCTGACTTAGTTATTGAGCTTACAGGTTCCCCAAAAGTTAGGGATGATTTGATAGAAAAAGTGGATTTTTCAAGGCAGGATCTTTTGACTTCAAAAGGGGCAAAGTTTGTTTACGACTTTGTTGAAATGGTAGAGCAGCTGAAAAAACGCGATGTACGTGAGTTGTTGAAGTCATTTGAGAATTTGAGTGAGAAAATGTTTACTTTCTCGAGAAATTTGGATGCGGTTATTCTTGAGATGAAGGATATTCTTGCTACGACACGAATTTTGGCTGTGAATGCTAAGATGGAGGCAAGTCGATTTATAGAGGGAAAGGGTCAGACTTTTAAAGTTGTAGCAAAGCAGATGGAAGATACGGTTGAAGATATCTCTCAACAGGTGGGGAATTTAGAAGAGGCAAGTGAGGTATTAGCTTATCTATTTGATGAGGTCAAGGAGGAGATGAAGGATATTGAAGGAGCAGTTTAGTAAGATAACGATTGGTAATTGAAAGACGGCTAAGGTGTAGTAGAATAACATTTTGAAGTTAAATGTTGCTTTTGTGATGAAAAAATTTGACTTCACGGGAGGAAAGATAGAGTGGAATCTCAAGCTATTCATTCTGATATATCAGGCAGAAGATTTGTGCGTGACAAGATTGAGAGCTTTTTTGATGATTTATTCGGAGATACGCCTTTTGAGTGGGATACAGCAGGAGTGCAGTTGCGGCTTAACGATGAATACATAACAGGTTTTGAGGAAGAAGGAAGAGTTAGAATAGCTTTTGCTTTAGGGTGCGGAGAGAGTGTTTTGAAAAAGCTTGAGGAATACAGAAAAAATAAGAGACCTGTGGATATACTGTTTTTGCATCATCCGTTGGTGTTTTCGGGTATGAAGAAATTTGATTTGGAAGTTTACCCTGTGTCAGCATTGTTTAAATTAGCCAAGTTGGGCGTAGATTTGTATATTGCGCATGTTAATCTGGATTCGTCAATTTTTGGAGCAAGTTTTTTGGCGGCTTTGCATGTAGCTAAATGGTTGAGTGAAAATGGTCTAAAGGTTAGCTTGGGGACACCTACTTCTGAGACTTTGATAACTCAAGAAGATTTTGCAAATCCGTTTAGATTGGGAAGTTATGCAGTTTCAGTTTTTATAAGAGAAGGAGAAGTGACTTTTAACAGCCTAGTTTCTTATCTTGAGGAGTTTTACAATGCTAGACCTCGTTTTGATTCGTCGTTGCTTTTAGATAAACGCGGTGAGAGGTTAAAAGCAGGAGATAAAATACTGTTTTGCTCTGGTAGTGCTTCAAGTGTTGTTTATGGAGATTACAAATTGCTTGTAACAGGAGAAGTTGGCTATCATCCGATTTACGATTCGTTCCAGCAGTCGAGAGCTGTTGTTTGCTTTGGACACTATGAGAGTGAGCGTATGTGTGTTCAAGTTGTTAAAAACTTCGTTGATTGGTTGATTAATAGAAGGAATGTTCCTTTAAGTGTAATATTTGGTGAGAAAGTGGTAGGTTGTGATTTTGAGATGTTGGGATTGGCTGAGCTTTTTACTGAGTTGGAAAGGACCTCTAGAGAGTTGTGGAAAAAGTGGTTTGGCGAAGTTAAATTGGAGGTTGATACGTTTTTCATAGAAGATGAGGATGCACAATTTTAGACTTTGTTTTAAAATGTTTGGTTTTTAAGTTTATTAAGTGGCATGTGTAAGGAGTCGTTTGGTTTGAAAAGATTTTTTGTGTTTGCAGGAACGAGGCCAGAAATTATCAAGTTAGCTCCGCTATTTTGGGAATTGAAACGTCAAAATTTAAATGTTGAGTTTGTTATAAGTGGGCAGCATTCTGATACACTAAAGGGTTTGCTGGAAGTGTTTGATTTAAAGGAAAATGTTCATTTTTTAAAACTTGAAGATAATACTGATTTGTTGTCCATTTACAGTAGTATTTTAAAGGCAGTTGGAGAATTTTTAGGGAAATTAGATGAAGAAGTGAGAAAAAAAAGTGTTGCAATAGTGCAAGGGGACACAGCAACCACATTTGCAGCGGCTTTTGCTTCTTTTCTGAAAGGGTTAGAGGTTGTTCATATAGAGGCTGGGCTTAGAACAAAAAATATGAGAAGTCCTTTTCCGGAGGAGATGAATAGACGTTTAGTATCTGAGCTTTCAACTTACCACTTCGCTCCTACTGATAGAGCTAAGAGTAACCTTTTGTGTGAAGGAGTTAACCCTGAGAGAATATGGGTTGTTGGAAATACTGGTATAGATTCCCTTGTGTTTGTATTGAGTGAAAGGGTTAAAAAGTTGAATTTGGAGAATAGCAGATCTTATTTGCAGCGTTTGTTATCTTCAGAATTTAAGGGTAATACTTTTGAACTTTATAAAAATTTGAACGAGTCTGGTTTAAAGTTTATATTGAAAGATGTGTTAAAAAAAGTTAACATAAGAGCATTTGATAAACTAATTCTTATAACCTTTCACAGGCGAGAAAATTTTAAAGCTGCTTCAGAATATGCACAGGCTATTTTGGAAGTTGCTTTGGAGTTTAAGAAAGTGCTGTTTACGTTTGTTTGGCATCCTAATATGCAATCTCAGAAATTTAAAAGAGTATTTGCAAGACATGGGTTAGAAAATACGCTTTTACTGCCGCCGTTAGACTATGCTTTGTTTTCTATGATGTTACTTGGAGCGGATTTAGTAATAACCGATTCTGGAGGAATACAGGAGGAGACAGCATTTCTTGGAAAACCTTGTTTTGTTATGAGAAGAGAGACTGAGCGTATAGAGGTTTTGGATAAGAATGTTAGGTTATTTCCTGTGCCAGAGCAGTTAAAAAGCTTTTTAAAAGAAGTCCTTACTGATTTTTCTAAATTGAAGAGCTATTACGTTAAAAGTTTTGTGTATGGAGATGGTAAGGCTGCTAACAAGATTGTTAAAATTTTAAAAGAAAGTGGTGATTCTGCTGGAGAATTTTAAAGGTTTACGGCTGCGATTCCATCATATTGTTTGCCTCCAGGGATTTGTAGGGTATGGTTATTCTGATAGTTTTACACGTAATTTGCAGTCTGTAGTGGAAAAGATTGCTGATGGTTATACCAACAGAATTTTGAAGTTGACATTTTCTCCAGATGAGGTATGTATGTTGTGTCCAAATTTGATTGATGGTATGTGCAAAATGGAGGAGAAGATCATCAGATTGGATAAAGCTGTTTATCGAGTGCTAAAGAAGAGTTGTTTCTGGAAAGGTTTAAAGACTCTGTATCGTCCTGGGGATGTATTTCGAGCTGTTAATAGAAATTCACTTGTTATATCCAGGGTGGTTTGTAGAGGGTGCAGGTGGCAGGATGTTTGTGCGTGGTTTAAAATGAATAGGGTAAAGGCAATTACTAACTGTCATGTTGTAGGGGGGGAGTTGATAAGATGTTGAAGAGAAAATTTTGGATTTTAATTGTTTTGACTTTTGTAATCCTTAACTTAGCTGCAAATGTGAGACTGGATATGCAAAGTGTTTGTAGGATTCCGTTTGATAACTACTCGTGGCCTGTTATTAGAAAGGATGCATTGTTGATTGAAGAGCTTGGAAATGATGAGTATATTAGGACGGGAAGAGGATTATTTGTGAGATATCTAACTGAAGGACAGCAAGTTTTGGAGACTATGGGTTATTGGGTTAAAAAGTCTGTAAGGAGTATATGGGTAGGTTTGGGAGATAGTGATGTTAAGGTTGATTTTAATGGAGTTTTAGGAGACGTTTATGTGCAAAGTTATCCTAGAAATGAGCTATGGGTAGCTGCTGCTTACTACACTTCACGAATTCAGTTTGAAAAGAGATATAGGATAATGTGTTTCAAAACTTTGCCGGGTAAGGATAAGAGGTTGCATTTGGTATTGGCTTTTTCTTTTGAAGTGAAAGCAAATAAAAATATATGGTATGTGAAGAATTTTAGAGCAATTGATGGTTACTGTGTTTTGAACTTCACTACTGGTAAAACTTTGCTAGTTGCAGAGGTGTTGCTTAACGTAAAAGGAAACTTGAAGAAAGGATACGTGTTTGACTGGATATCGGACGTTAAATTTGTGGGGAAGACATATGGAGATAGAGATAGGATTGCTTTGAATTTTAAAGACGGAGTACTTTTATTCTCAGCAGATGATGTATATTACTTGCAGAAGAACAATGATGATGAACTTTATTTAAGCTTTTTTGCCCAACCTTATAGTTTAGGGAATAAGTTGTTTATTCTAACGAGTATTGGTTTGTTCAAGGTTATGTCTGCAAATTCTAGGATTGATAAAACTTATAACTTAGGATTGCAGGTGAAGGTTGCAGAACCGGTAGAACTTTTCAATGCAAGGGTAAAAGCTGCTTCGGTCTTTATTATATCGGATGCTTTGAATATGCAGGCACTTTATAAGTTTGTTAAGCAGAAAGATGGTTCCATACTTTTAGAAGGTGAAGTTTTAGGTGGAATTAATGAAAGTGTCAAAAAACTTTTGCCTGTGAATGTACTGGATTCAAACAGAGGAGCGGAAAGTTTTATTCTCTTTTCCCCAAATGCAGTTTCGAGGAAAAGAGTGGGAGCAATATTGATAGATAACGATAAGAATTTGTACAATTTGGAAATTTTGAACAGGATTGGTTGCAATTAGTTATTCAGCGTGTTTCAACGGAAGATTTTATCCCAAACCAATTTCTTAGTTCACGTGCGGTTACTGTGTTGGCTTTTAGAAAGGCGGTCATCTCTCCTTCAAATATGAGATGGCCGCCGTGCTTTCCACCCTCTGGGCCAAGCTCTAATACCCAGTCTGCACTGCTTATCAGTTGCAAATTGTGTTCTATTACTATCACAGTTGCTCCCTTATCAACCAAGCGCTTGAGGACTGCAATTAGCTTTTCCACGTCAAACCAATGAAGACCAACTGTTGGCTCGTCAAGTAGAAACACAGCACCCTCTAAGTTGCGCGTTTGTAGCCACTTTGCAAGTTTTATTCTTTGTGCTTCCCCACCTGAGAGGGTAGTGGAAGGTTGACCAAGTTTTAAATACCCCAGACCGACATCAGATAAAAGTTTTAGTTTATCGGCAATTTGAGGAAAACTTTCAAAAATTTTAATAGCTTCATCTACCGTCAGCTCCAGGACTTCTGCTATGTTAAGGCCTGCAAATTTCACTTCGAGTACATTTGAATTGTAACGTTTTCCGTGACATAGCGGACACTTTACGAATACGTCGGGAAGAAATTGCATATCTATCTTTATAAAGCCTTCTCCTTTGCACTTTTCGCATCTTCCTGCTGCCACATTGAATGAGAAGTGCGCTTGTGTAAAACCGCGAAGCTTTGCCTCTTTTGTTTGAGCAAATAACTGCCTGATGTATGTGAAAATTCCGGTGTAGGTTGCAGGATTTGAACGAGGTGTGCGCCCGATTGGAGATTGATCAACCACTTTTAGTTTTATGTCACGCTCCCTTCCCCATTGCTTTTCTATTTCTTCTGCAAGGCTACTTTTACCACTCCCTGATACGCCCACAATAACTGAGAGAGCATTTTTAGGGAAATGTACAGTTATGTTTTTCAAGTTATGGAGAGTAGCATTTTTTACTATCAAGAATTTTTCAAAATTTTGCGCATTCCTCTGTTCTGAGGATGGAAGAAGATTGTTATTATAACTAACAAATTTATTCTCAACAAATATCTTTTCATCAAGCATATTATTTTCAAGTTGCTGTGTTTTTTTCAATACGAATGCAGTTTTTGTGTTTTTTGTCAAAAGTTCATTTGGAGTTCCAGAAAATACTACTTCCCCGCCTTTTTCACCACTCTCGGGTCCTAATTCGACAATCCAGTCTGCTGCTGCTATTACTTCTTCGTCGTGTTCAACTACGATAACATTGTTTCCAAGATTTTTTAGTTTTTTTAGCACATTTATGAGACGTTTTGTGTCCACAGGATGAAGGCCCACTGTTGGTTCATCCAGGATGTAAGTAACACCACTTAAATTGCTTCCCAGTTGGCTTGCCAGCTTGACGCGTTGATGTTCTCCTCCAGAAAGGGTTGAGATTTTCCTGTTAAGAGTTAAATAACCTGCTCCAACCTCAACTAGAAATTCAAGACGCTTTATCAGTTCGTCAACGGCTCGTTTTAAAATATTTAACTTTTCTTCGGGAAGTTTGTGGATTTTAAAGATAGCCAGCAGCTCTTCGATTTCAGTCTCAACAGCTTCTCCAATTGTTATTTCAAAATCTTCGAATCTTAGGCGTACAGATAAGGCGTATTCGTTCAGCCTCTGTCCCTTACAAACTGGACACGTATTTTCCTTCAGGTACTTGCTAATTTCGGCACGAATTTTATCTGATTCCGTTGAGTTAAATAGACGCAAGAGATGCCACTCTATTCCTTCGAATTCACCGTATTGACTGTTTCCACCGTAAAGAATGAAGTTCTTTTCCTCTTCTGATAAGTCTTGCCACGGAGTATCTGCATCTATTCCCAGAATCCATAGGGCATCTTTGAAGCGGCTTCCAACTCCCCACATGAAAGGAAGAGATAGTAGTTTTATTGCACGGCGCACAGGTTTTACGGGATCTACAAGTGCCTCCTCGTTTATAGTGAAAACACTACCAATCCCAGAACATCGTGGGCATGCGCCGATTGGAGAGTTGAAAGAGAATAATTTAACATCTAATTTTGGATAGCTTTTTTTACAGTTCGGACAGGAAAGCTTTGTTGAAAAAAGAGCGTCTTCTTTGTCAAATTCTGTCTGTCCATTCCATATGTAAATTTTGAGCCATCCATCAGAAAGTTCAATGGCTTTTTCAACTGCCTGCCATATCCTTGCGTTGAGTTCATCGGGATTTGTAAGTCTTATTCTATCTATTACTGCTTCTACACTGTGGCGCTTATTTTTATCAAGTGAGATTTCGCTTTGTTTACCAGACCTTAATTTTACAAGTTTCTTGTCAACGATTACTCTACTAAATCCGTCCGTGTAGAGTTTTTCGAATACGTCTTTAAAGCTACCTTTCTTTTGTTCGGCAATAGGGCTAGTTATAAGTATGTCTTTCCCGATAAACTTCGATTTTATATTCTCAACGACCTCTTCCTTTGTAGTTCCAACAAGCTCAACTTGACATTTAGGGCAGTAAGGAGTTCCAGCACGTGCGAATATGATTCTCAAAAGATCATAAATTTCTGTTGAGGTGCCGACTGTTGAACGTGGTGTTACTATTCCTTTTTTTTGATCAATTGCGATGGTTGGAGATAATCCTATAATCTCGTCTACGTTGGCTTTGTCAAACTTTTCTAAAAATTGGCGAGCGTAAGATGAGAGAGACTCCAAGTATCTTCTTTGACCTTCCGCATACAAAACGTGTATTGCAAGGCTGCTTTTACCGCTTCCAGAAGGACCTGTTATTACAACTAACTTCTCCGCTGGTATTTCAACGTTTATGTTCTTTAGGTTATGTTGCCGTGCGCCTATTACTTTTATGGATTGGATATGGGCCACCTCCTTAGACCACTATTTAATTTACCACAGTAATGCGCATAGTTGAATAGATCTTATTTCAAAAATATTTTTGTTCAATTTTGAATTATTTTAAAGAGGTGATTGAATAATATATAATTTAATAATAAGGACTGGGGGACTGTCAGGTGTGAGGCTCTGCGGAGGTAACTGGCATTGTGCATGCATGCATAGACGCCCTGAATTTTAATTTTAAAGTTGAGTTAAGGGAGTGGTGCCTTGGGGATTTTGGAAGGGGTAGTATATGTTTTGGAAAATTAATAGATTAAAATAATGCTAAAGTTATGGGCGTTGTTTGCCAGTTCCTTGCAGAGGAAGAGCAAGTAGGGGCTATAAGTTGAATTAGTGTGATTTAATTGTTGAAATTGTTTTGAAAAGTCAAGATACAGCAGTTGAAGTGCCATGCGCTGAGGGGATCAATTTATAGCTGCACTTGCTATAGCACCAGACAGCGTAGAGAGTTTGTTTTTGCAATTTGCCGGTTATAGTTTTCGATATTTTAAAACTGTAATAAAAATTTAGAAGGGGGGTGAAAAAAGTGGGTGAGATTGAGGCTCGCAGCCTGAATCGCCCCAAAGCCAAGATGAGGATCACACATAAAGTTCAACTTATAGTTTTCATTTCTATAATTCTTACAGCCCTATTGTCTCAACTTATGGTGATGTATTTTTCGTATAAATTTAATGTAAATACTTTAGCTGAAGCTCTTAATGTTGAGGCTACTTGGAAAAAGGATGCTTTTCGTGAAATGGTAAAAGGTTACAAAAATACAGCATTGAGTTTGGCTGTTTTGTCATCCAGAGCATTAGAAGATTTTGAAAATGCTTTTTGGAATTTAAAGAAAGAGTGGGAGAATTTGATAGAAAAGCACAATTTTCCACCTGCAGAAGCTTTGGTTTCGCGATTGAAAAGCTATTATGCTGGGGATAAGTTTTTTGAATCTATGGATATGCAGATGTTGATTCCTGATTCTCTGGAAGGAAAAATTCTTCATTGGTTGTTTATCCATCCTGATAATAACTCCTATGCTTTCAAAGATAAGTGGAAATTTGAAGGGAGTAATCTTTCACTGAGTTATGAGAAGGTTTATAGGAGATGGCACGAGCAATTTTCTTTTGTCTTTAAGTCTGAGCATATAAAGGATGGGATATTAGTGAATAAAGATGGAATAGTACTGTATGATGTGGCAAAGAGTCCTATCTTAGGGCAGAATTTAACCTCTCCTTTGTGGCTTAATAGTCCAATTTCTAAATTATTCAGGAGAGTCGCTGCTCATAGAAGGGAAGGGATGGTAGAAGTAGAAGAGTATTTAAATGAAGATAATATTTATGGTGAGCCGATTTTATTAGTTGGGACTCCAATTTTTTCACTGAATACGAATGAATTTGTCGGGACTTTGATTTTAGTGGTTCCTTTTAAAAAGTTTGAAAAGTTAATTGTTGATAAGTCGATTGGGGAGATTGCTAAAGGGACCTTTACAGAACTGATAAATTTTGCTTTGATTGACAAAAATGGGGTTGTTATATGTGGTAATAATTATTCTATGAATAAAGGAGAGGCAACTAAATGGACTTCTATTATTCCTGTTCTTAAGGAAGCAGAAGTTAAGGGGAATGCTATAGGGAGGGTTTTCAGTTTTAGTGATTTGAAAGAGGAACTTATAGTAGCAGTTCACAAGATCATGAAGAATGTGGACTGGTATGTTGTTGCTTATACTCCAGTAAGATATATTAAAGCCAAAGCGATAAAAGAATTATTAAAGACTCTTCTGCTAATTCTTGTAATCGCTGTATTTATGGCTTGGCTTGCAAGTTATGTCTTCACAAAAAGTGTGGGGTTAGCCTCAATTTTTGCTGAGTTTGTGAGAGAGGCAAGGAATATATCAACAGAAGTTGAAAATCTGGTAACAAGCTCTGAGGAGTTGAAACAGACGACAGATCACACGAAGACACAGATATCTGAAGTCAGAGAGGCTATGAATAGAACAACTACCTCCATAATTTCCGTGGTTACAGCGCTTGAGGAGATGAAAGCCAGTATAGAGACTATAGCCGCAAATACTCAAACGGCAAATGAGGTAGCGAGTGAAGCAGAAGGGGTTGCCTCAGAAGCTGAAAATGCACTGGAGAAGCTGCGTTCCAAGATAGACAAGATAGAGGAGATAAATGATCTTATTATTGGAATTGCAGACAAGACTAACCTGCTAGCCCTCAATGCTTCAATTGAAGCAGCTCGAGCAGGAGAAGCAGGACGTGGATTTGCAGTTGTTGCTCAGGAGATAAAGAGCCTTGCGGATAGAACGATAAAAGGAGTCGAAGAGATAAAGTCTATACTTGAAGAAATAAGAGGAGAAGCAGCCAATGTTAAAGGTGAATTTGATGCAGTTAAAGAAGTTATAAATCGAGTTAAGACGGTGGCAGAAGAGATTGCAGCAGCGGTGGAAGAGCAAGCACAAACTACAAGTGAGATGGTGCAACATTCTCAGGAAGTTTCTGCAGCAGCTGAGGAGACTAATCAAGTTATGGAAAATATTGTACATGCAATAGACGAAATTGTTGAGGCAATGAAAATGATTGCAAGCGTTGTAAAGGAATTGAGAAAACTTATTGACAGAGTGGAGGAGACGTTGAGGATAAATAGAGCATAGCAGTGTGTCAAATTAATGCCTCATAAATAGGGGTAGTCTTGCCATTTTAAATGTACGGCGAGGCTGCCCCTTTTGTTCTTTTTATTGCGTATTTGCTGTCTTGCTTTTGGGAGGCGAAGTACTAATGGGAATATTTAAGCTTGTTGCTCCGTATTCGGCATCTGGAGATCAACCAACAGCTATTGATGCTGTCTGTCGTGCTTTGAAAGAGGGAAAAAGATTTGTAACTTTGCTTGGAGTGACAGGTTCTGGTAAGACGTTTACAATGGCGAATATTATAGCTCATCTTGAGCGTCCTGCACTTGTAATTTCTCACAATAAAACCTTGGCTGCTCAGCTGTATCTTGAGTTTAAGGAATTTTTTCCAGATAATGCTGTATGTTATTTTGTAAGTTATTACGATTACTATCAACCAGAAGCTTACGTAGTTGAGAGGGATCTTTACATAGAAAAGGATGCATCCTTAAACGAGAAGATTGATCAACTACGTCATGAAGCTGTATCTGCTTTGGTATCGCGTCGCGATGTGATAGTTGTTGCAACGGTCTCGTGTCTGTATGGATTGGGATCACCTGATGTTTACGAGAAAAAAATATTACGATTAAAAGTTGGAGATGAATTAAGTCCATTGAAATTAGTGGAGAAACTTCTTGAAATGGGATACAAGAGAAACGACTTAGCACCTGAACCGGCTTCCTTCAGATTATCAGGAGATGTGGTGACGATTTTTTTACCTAATGCTGAGGATATGGCTTATCGCGTTGAGTTTTGGGGGGATGAGATTGAGCGTATAGTTTACTACAATGTTGTTAGTCAAGATGCGGCGGAAGCAGAGGCAGCAGTCATATTCCCAGCAACATTTTATCTTCTGGATGAGGATGCTAAAGAACGGGCAATAGAGAGCATAGAAAAAGAGTTAGCAGAGCGTGTTGAATGGTTTAAAAAGAGAGGAAAACTCTTAGAGGCAGAAAGATTGCTGCAACGCACGCGTTATGACTTAGCTATGCTTAAAGAAACTGGATACTGTAAGGGGATTGAGAACTACTCGCGTCACATAGATGGCAGAAAGCCCGGACAGCCTCCGGCGACTCTTATCAGTTTTTTCCCGCGGGACTTCATTACCTTCATAGATGAGTCTCATATAACTATACCGCAACTTAGGGCAATGAGAGAAGGCGATAGATCACGCAAAAAAAGTTTGATTGAGTATGGTTTTAGGCTTCCTTCTGCTTATGATAATAGGCCGCTTACGTTTGAGGAATTTTTAGAGCGCACTTCTCAAATAGTGTTTGTAAGTGCGACTCCCGGTGATTGGGAACTTTCTGTTTCTGAAGAGGTTGCTGAGTTAGTAGTGCGACCTACTGGGCTTCTTGAGCCGCTTGTTGAGGTTAGAGATTGGAGGATCCAGACAGAAGATGTGATAATGGAGATGAAAAAGTTAAAGGCTAGGGGTGAAAGAGCGATAGTTGCCGTGCTTACTAAGAAGATGGCAGAAAAATTGGCAGCTCATTTGCGCGATTTGGGTATTAAGGCAGCCTGGTTGCACTCAGAACTTGGGACGCTTGAGAGACAAAAGATTTTGGCTGATTTGAGGCGAGGGATTTACGATTGTGTGGTGGGGATTAATTTGTTGCGAGAGGGAATAGATCTTCCAGAGGTTTCTACGGTATTTATCTTAGATGCGGATAAAGAGGGATTCTTGCGTTCTAAAACTTCTCTCATACAGTTGGCAGGGCGTGCGGCACGGCATGTTAATGGACGCTGTATCCTTTATGCAGAAAGAATGAGCCGTGCTATGAAAGAGATGATAGAAGAGGTAAAAAGAAGGCGGCGAAAGCAGGAGAAGTACAACAAAGAGCATGGTATCACTCCGAGCCCTGTTATCAAACCGATCATTCAGGAATTGATTGAAGAGCAGGAGAAAGAATTAGATAAAAGGGAGTTGCTTGAGAAAGCTAAAGAGATTTATACGAGTATGATAGAGGCTGCTGAAAACCTGGAGTTTGAAAAGGCTCAAGAGTTGAAAGAGAAGCTACAAAGTTTGCTGCAAACTTTGAGAATGAGTATTCAAGATTTGGCAGAGGTGTTGTGAAAAAATTAAGCCCCCAAACACTTTGGAGTTTCTTTGTTAAAATAAATAATAAAAGTAAAAAAATTAAATAGTAAATAACAAGATGGAATAAGTATTGATAAAGGTTTTAATTTTCAGGGGGGATTTGAATGAAATACACTACTTTGTTAGTGCTGTCGGTTGTGCTTTTAGTTGGTGCTTTTGGTTTTTTTTCTTATTTAGTGGTTGAAAAATTGGGAAAAGAAGTTCTTAAAAGAAGTGATGAGTTACAACGTCAAGTTTTAATTGATACTTACAAAGAGGTGTTGCAAGACTTTGTTGAGAACGGTAAGAAGTATATCGAATCTCAGCTTAGCAGTAGCAATTTTGAAGAGGTTACTAGAAAAAAGATTGGGCAAATTCTTGAAAGTGTCAAGGTTATGTTATCGCGTATAATACAAGATGAGACTTTAACTGATGAAGAGAAGAAGAAAATGGTAAAGGCTGTTGTAAAGTCGTGCCGTTATGACAATGGTAATGGCTACTTTTTTATAATTGATATGAATTACGTAATGGTTGCGCATCCAATAAAGCCACAGCTTGAGGGTAAAAATCTAAAAAATGTTGAGGTAATAAAGCTCATTGTTGACAATGCTAAAAAAGGTTTGGATTATGCTATATACTATTGGCCACACCCTAAAACTGGAAGAAAAGAGAAAAAGATGAGTTTGTTTTTTGTTTTGAGAGAGTGGGGCTGGATAGTTGGAACTGGTGCTTACATTGATGATGTAATGAGTGATTTTAAGGAGAAGTTCAAAACAGCTCTTGAAGGGTGGCGCTTTGAAGGAGGCCGCGGATATTTCTGGATTTATGACGTATCTCAGTGGCCCAACAAAGTTGTAATGTTTTTTCATCCTAAGCCCAGTTTATCTGGTAAGCTTGTTGATGTTAATAAGAAGGATCCAAGAGGTGTTCCTTACAGAAAAATGTTAATTGAAGGAGCGATGGCAAAGGGGGCAGTCTTTGTAGAATACGCCTACACGGATCCTGTTACAAATAATTTGGAGAAGAAACTTTCCTATGCAGTTTATATACCGCGTCTTAATTGGGTCTTGTGTTCTGGATTGTATTTGAAGCCTATAAATGTTAAGGCTAGTGGAATAAGTTTAAAAGTTAATAAGTTTCTTAAAGAAATGCTTAATAAGATTGCTAATCAAGTTTTTATTATCTCAATGATTATTTTGATAATTATTTGGTTGTTTATGAGCTGGATTATAGGAAAAATCAAGAAGGAATTTATTTCAGAGTCCCAAGAGTTATCGGTTTCTACCTCTGCAATTGTAGACATCGTTGAAAAGCTTAGAAAGTACGCTGATAATCTAACAAAAGATGTTACTGAAATTAGTAGTGCTGTTGAGGAGACGTCAACTACAAGTCGTATGGTTGCTCAAGAAGCAAATGCTATAAGAGATGAAGCTATGAAAATGGCAGAAGTTGCTTCGAGTGGTCAAGAGGCTGTTGCTAAATTAGTTAGTGTTTCTACGAATGTTGGAGATAGTTTTCAGATGGTAAGTTCTTTTATGGGAAAGGTGGAGGATATTGTTAATAAAGTTAAAGGCTTTGTTGAGATAGTTAGTAGCATTGCAGAAAAAACGAACCTCCTTGCTTTGAATGCTGCAATTGAGGCTGCGCGTGCTGGTGAGAGCGGCAGGGGATTTGCAGTTGTTGCAGAGGAGATAAGGAACTTGAGTGAGCGTACTCATAAGGAGAGTAACGAAATTAAGAGTGTTATCATACATCTTGTTGAAGTTGTAGAAGAGTTGTCAGCTAGAATAGAAAATACTGATAAAATTCTGCAAGATCAAATGAGTATAATAAATGGAGTTAGTGCTGATCTTGAACAGTTATTGAGATTCACATCACAACTTTCACGTAATTTGGGTAAGATTAAGAATGTAACTGAGGAGGAAAGTTTGGCTGTTGAGAAGATTAAGGCTGCTATTACAGAAATACAAGTGGGAATTGAGAAGTTACGTCAGGAGTACATAAAAATACTTGTGGATGAAGTGAAGAGACAGGAGAATATAACTGAGAAAGCTAAAGAATTGACAGAAAGGATGTAAAGGGGATTTTGTAAAGAGAGAAAGTGACACAGGGAGGTGAAATAGGAGATTTAAATATATGCTGAAAAAATTTAATATATTTCATAAGCTACTTATAATAGTAGTGGGAGCTTTTATTGTTGTAGCATTTACATTGGGGGGGTGTGATGATAACGATAGCCCCCCGCTGTCTCGTGTATCAAGTTGGTTTTGCTGGTTGCAGAACATTGATCCGCTTACTGTATCTACTGCTGAATTTGATTTAGGAGTTTTGGATTACTCAAAGGATGGGACAGAGGATGGAGAGTTTACCTCTGTAGAGATGTACAAGATGAAGCTTTATGGCAAAATATTACTGTCCTACCTATCAATTGGAGAAGCTGAAAATTACCGATATTATTGGAATACTGCTTGGGATGAAAATCCACCTGATTGGCTAGGGGAAGAAAATTCTGAGTGGCCAGGGAATTATGCTGTGCGTTACTGGTACGAGGATTGGCAGAGATTGATTCTAGGATACCTTGATAGGATAATTGACGAAGGATTTGATGGAGTTTATCTTGATAAAGTTGATGAGTTTGAATTTTGGGCTGATAAGGAAAGTGCTACTCCTGAAAGTTGGTATGCGGTTGAGATGGTAAATTTTGTGAAGAGAATTGCAGATTATGTAAGGGCAAGAAAGAAAAATTTTATAGTTGTTATACAAAATGCTGAAAGGATTCTTGATTACTCGGCTGATTTGTTGAAAGTGATTGATGGATGGGCAGTAGAGGATCTGTTTTACACAGAATTGCAGGAGAATGCATCTGATTATATAGCAGAGCGCTTAAATTATCTTTTTCGTGTTAAAGAGGTTGGAAAACCAGTACTTGTTATTGATTACGTTGATGATGGAAGTGGATTTACAGGTGACAATGCAAATCGCATTACGAATTTTGTAAGTAAATGTAGGGAATACGGTTTTATTCCTTATGCAGCGTATAAAGATAGAGCTTTGAATAAGATAGATTTCATAGTAAACTTGGTTAAGTAGCTTTAATGTTTGGGGGGTAGGAGTGTGGAAAATAGTAGTGATTTAATTGATGAAAAAGTCGAATCAAGAAGCGAGAATAGCGAAGAGAGCATCCTTAATTCAGATTTGCGTTCGGCTATGAAGCGTTATCAGATTTTTTTGTTTAAAACTGTAGTTGGAGCCGTTGTTGCATTTGCTGTGTTGCTAACACTTTTTATGTTGTTGCCGTGTGATATAAGATCCTGTATTGACTCAAAGAGATTAATACGAGGTTTGATAGCAGGTTTTGGAATTTCAATTATTGAAATTGTGCTTCTTTCGTGGAGTGTTGAACGAGTAACGCTTGGTTTGATGAGTCCTAAAAAAGCACGGGCACAGGCAATGTTTAGGCTTGTTGTGGTTGCTCTTTTGCTTGTGTTTGGAGCGTATAAGTATGGAATACTTTCTATAATAGGATTTGTTTCAGGTTTTATTCTCGTTAGAATCTCTATGGTTTTGATACATTGGAGTGAGAGCAAGAGTGCGGCGAATGCCAAAGATGGGGAAGATCTTTTAAAATCAGCGGGTGCATCAAATGGAGCATCGATTGAGAGAAAATGACAGTTTTTGGGGAGAAAGTGCTTCTGTTGTGAAGATAAATTTTAACAACAGGCGAGGAAGTATATTACTTTTTGTTTTGCTTTCAACTGCTATTATGACTCTTGTTATATCGTTTGTAACCGGAAGTTGGCAATCACAACTCAACTTTGTGTTACGCGACGTTGCAAAGTTGCAGGCTTATTGGTTGGCACTTGGCTGGGAAGAGGTGGCTTTGAGTGATATAAAGAAAAAGATATCTCGTGTTGCAAATACTTCATATGAGAAATTTAAAGTTCCATTTTCAAGAGAGGCTGCAGAGCTTGAGGAGTTTTTAAATATTGTGGATCTTCACAGAGTTGTTCATTGGACATATGAGACTGAGGAGGTGGATATGGCTTGGCACCTTAAAACAAAAGTCAGTTTTAATTACACTAAGCCGGAATCTGAATTCGCTGTCAAGTGGATGTTGAAAAAGCGTGTTGATCTTTACCCGGATGCAATAAGAGTATATGCGACGAAGAAGATGCCGCTTGCAGGATACCGGGCGGTAGCTGTTACTCAGATTCATCTGTGGGAAAAACGCTATAATTTTAAATTTTCACTTTATAAACCAGTTAGTGTTAGAGCTTTACAACCGGTTGCCCCAAAGTACGTTTTATTTATAGCTGGGACTCAGCGTGATGTATTAAAGTATGGTACTTTCATAGTTTCTAATGGAATGAGTCGCGTTGCTCCTATAAGGCAAGAATACATAAATATGATAATGTCCCAGCTTCCTAAAGCAGCCACATTGCACGATAAGTTAATAGTTATAAGAAATTTGCTGGCTAAGATTAAGCCTCAAGTAAAAGAAGAAGAGGATATGAGTTTGATATTTAAAGCATATTTGAAGTCAGGGAGAGTTAGAACCAACGGTGAGTTAGATGTGTATTTGCCGTTTTTTGACATAGATGACATAATAAATTACTTTGTAAAAGATCCACGTTGGGATAAGCCAGAAGTTGGTTACATAGGTTGTCATAATCGTTTGCATGACCGATTTATGTATTGGGCAACACGCTATGAGGGTAAGATATTCAAGTACTATTACGTGCTGCCACCAGTTTATGCAAATCTTTCGGGACCAATAGAAAAGTATATGATGCCACGTCATGATCTTTACACTCCTTGGACTACTTTTAAAAACTATCCTGTGAAGCATCCAGATGAGTTTGATCCTCGTAATCTTATTACCTATTTGAGTCCGCAGAATGCGGATGTGCGCGTGAATGGAGATATAGAGTTGAGGGGTTCCTTTAATGAGCCATTTCAAATTGATGGATTTATATATGTCAAGGGAGATGCGGTATTAGATGGTTACTATTCAGGGAAGGGCGTGCTCTGTGTGGATAATGCTTACATTGGAGACTTGAAACCTGCTGATCCGTCTTCTGCTATGGTACTTGTAGTGAGAGATGGCATAAGGCTGATTCGTGATGCAGGAAGTATAAAAGCTAGCATATACTCTAAAAACAGCATACGCGGTAGAATTAGACTAAACATTTATGGTAACTTGGTAGTCCAAAAGTTAAATAGGTACGATAATAAGGGAAAATTTTACATGCCACGCATAGTATTCATCAACTACGATTCACGTTTCAGGAGAGAAATAAGTTGGGTAGTGCTGTATGCAAAGCCTACTCACCGCTGGATTGAATTTAAAGCCGGATAAAGTAGCCTTTTAATCTTCATCCTCCTCTTCATTCTCTTCATTTTCGGAAGTATCTTCGGCGGCATCATGTTCCATAGATTCTGAAGTCTCTTCGGAAGGCTCGGTTTCTATGTCGTCTTCTAGTTGTCCCGCATCTGTGGCGCCCACTTCCTTAGGAGATGAAGAGTCGGAAGATGTTACTTTTTGGGCTGCTTCTTTGGCTTTGTCTGCTGTGCTTTGAGCTGCTTTTTCGGCTAATTTTTTCTTGCGTTTCTTTATGGCTTTGATGAGCAACTCAATAAATGCGTCTCTATCTTTAACTTCTTCAATTGTGATGCCACCAAACATGCTATCTTTCGTGCGAAGGTGTATCATGTTTATGAATGGTGCAAACCATAATTTTGTTGGACGTACGCTTGCTTCATCTATGTCTTCGAGGTTATACATGTACGACACCACAAGTGCTTTTTTAGGACGCTTTTTCTTTTTAAGTACGGGTTGAGCATTTGCAATTGATACAGGTTGGAGCTCTTCCTCTTCGCTTGGAGTAACCTTGGTTTTAGCTTTGGCTTTTTTAAACACTTTGTCCCATCGTGTAACGATAAGAGCTTTGTTTGTAAGAATTATGAATTCACTTTGAAGATTAAAAGCTTTGTATAGATATCCTATAAATAAATTTACTGTCATACCCGGGATGAAAAGTACTGTGAAAAAGGTGTATATTCCTAGCCCACTCTTTTTAAACTCAGCCCATGCTTTGTGAAAGAGAGAAGATTCAAAATAAAGATATAGAATGTATCCAACCGCTATTGCGCCTAGCAAATACTTAATACGAGCCCATAAAGTTGTTTCTGTTACTGCTAGAACCTTATGTTTTTTGCCTTTGACTTTTATATGATTTTCATCAATCCACTTTATTTCTGCTCCAGTGCCGTATTTTTCGTAAGCAAAAGTTTGAACACCTTTTATAACATCTTTTCCAACACTTTTTATTCCTCTATCCAACTTACCCATTCTAAAAACCTCCTACAAATACCTAAGTTTTTCTAAATTCTTTGTACGTATATCCAACAACTTCTGCCGTTTAAATTTACTTCTTTTGCAGCATCATGTTTTTCAAAACTGTATTCATCAGCTAAGACTTCAGAAGCTATTTTGTCTGCAAACTCTCTCCACATTTTTTTGACAAGTTCATCATCCGAATAGACAAATAATTTAATTCTGTCGGTTACATTAAATCGATTTTTTTTGCGCATGTTCTGAATATGATGTGTTAGCTCCCTTGCGAGTCCCTCCACAACTAGTTCTTCGGGAATATCACTCGATATAGCAACCACAATGTTCCTTCTTCCAGCAGCAAAAAACGGCTCTATACCCTCAACTTCAAGTTTTATATCTCCAAGTTCCAGAAGTAGTGAGCGTCCATCTATTTCAGATTCAAATGTTCCCTTATCTATTAACTGCCAACCGATCTCATCACGCTTCTCGTTTACCAAGTTTGAAAGCTCAACTATTCCGGATCCAAGAATTGGGCCAAGCTTTGCTTTATTAACGGTTAGGCGGAATGTGACTTTGTTATTAAACCAGCTTTTATCCTTGAGTTCTACTCCTTTGGCATTTATCTCTTCAAGAATAAGAGAAAGTTCTTCTTCAGAAAGTGCAACTTCATCTTTGGCCCACACGTATATTGCAGGAATTGGTTGCCTCACCTTTATCTTTGCCTTACCACGTGCTTCACGTGTAAGTTCAACCAGCAAGCGTAAGAAATCCATGCGGTGAAGAAGATCTTTGTCAACCAGTTCTTCTTGATAAGTAGGATAATCTTCTAAATGGATACTAATCTGTCCCTTGCCGTAATTTTTAACAAGTTCCTCGTACATCTCTTCTGCTATAAACGGCACAAAAGGAGCAATTAGTTTGGTGAACTCAACGAGAATTCTGTGAAGGGTAAAGTAAGCTTTTTTCTTGTCCTCGTCCACGACCTCACGCCAAAAACGACGACGGCAGCGTCTAACATACCAGTTGCTTAAATCGTCTAAAAACTTCTCAATATTTTGCGCTGCATCTGTGACGTTGAACTTGTCCATATTTTCGCGCACATTTTTTACTGTTTCTGCGAAACGCGCCCAAATCCAGCGATCGATCATAGGAAGTGAGGAAATTTTGAACTCAAAGTCGAATGGATTTATTTTATCTATGTCTGCGTACATTTTGAAAAACTTGACTACGTTTCTTATCTTGTTTAGAAATTTACGATTCGCTTCGCGAACATGCTCTTTTGAGAATATACGAGCATTCCATGGTACAGTTGATGAGTAAAAATACCAGCGAACAGCATCTGCTCCTTCTGTATCAAACACCTCATCTGGAGGCACGTAATTGCCGCGACTTTTACTCATTTTCTGTCCATCTGAACCAAGTATAAGTCCCAATGTTACAACATTTTTGTAAGCACTCTTACCATACAAGAAAGCACTCGTAGCAAGAAGTGTGTAAAACCACCCACGTGTTTGATCGATTGCTTCGCATATAAAATCAGCAGGGAATCTCTTTTCAAAGTCTTCTTTATTTTCAAAAGGATAATGAAATTGCGCTGTGTGCATACAACCAGAGTCAAACCAGCAATCAATAACTTCTGGCTCGCGTTTCATATCTCCACTGCACTTCGGACATTTTAATATTACTTTGTCGATCCACGGTTTATGGAGATCAAGCTCCCCTTCAGGCCATTCCTTTGCCATACTCTTGAGTTCATCTACACTACCGATGCACTCGCGGTGCCCACAAGAAGAACAAGTCCAAACGGGTAAAGGTGTCCCCCAATATCGAGAGCGACTCAGCGCCCAATCGATGTTGTTTTCCAAAAACTCCCCAAAGCGCCCCTCGCGTATATATTCTGGATACCAATTTATATTCCGATTTATCTCCATCATCTTGTCCTTGTATTCAGTTGTTTTTATGAACCACGTTTTCATTGCGTAGTAAAGGAGGGGCGTAGAGCAACGCCAACAGAATGGATAGGTGTGCGTGTATTCCTCTACTTTATAGAGAAGTCCTCGATTTTGAAGCTCCTTTGTTATTTCTGGATCTGCATCTTTTACAAATTTACCAGCCCAAGTAGTTCCCTCTACAAAACGTCCCTGAAGATCTACAAGGTTTACCATAGGTAAATCGTATTCTTTTCCAACGTTCCAGTCTTCTTCACCAAAAGCAGGTGCTATGTGAACGATTCCTGTACCGTCTTCTGTGGATACAAACTCTGCACACACAACGTACCAACATTTTTTGTCTGGATTAGCAAAGTTGAAAAGTGGTTCATACTCCGTATATTCAAGCTCTTTTCCTTTAAACTCACGAATCACATTGTAATTGCCTTCAAGTATAGAAAGTCTGTCTTTGCACAAAATCAAAGTTTCACCGCGATGCTCAACCTCAACGTAAGTAACATCTGGATTTACAGCCAATGCCACATTTGAAGGAAGAGTCCAAGGAGTAGTTGTCCAAGCCATAAAATAAGTGTTATTACGCCCCTTTACTTTAAACTTTACGTATATGGCAGGTTCTTTTACCTCCTTATAACCTTGTGCTACTTCATGAGAAGAGAGTGCGGTCCCACAGCGGGGGCAGTATGGGACAATTTTGAATCCTTCGTAAAGAAGTCCAGCTTCCCAGTACTTTTTCAATGCCCACCACAGCGATTCAATGTAGCGATTATCATAAGTTATATAAGCATGTTCAAAGTCTAACCACATCCCAATTCTTTCGGTCATTTTTTCCCACTCAGTTTTGTACTTCCAGACGCTCTCTTTGCACTTTTGGATGAACTTTTCAACTCCGTAATTTTCTATATCACGCTTATTGTTAAGACCCAGCATTTTTTCAACTTCAAGTTCTACGGGAAGTCCGTGGGTATCCCAACCAGCAATTCTTGGTACATAATGCCCTGTCATTTCGCGATAACGAATGAATACATCTTTCATTGCACGGGTTAACACGTGCCCAGCATGCGGCATACCGTTTGCAGTGGGAGGCCCCTCAAAAAAGGAAAAGAGTGGTGCCCCCTCATTGCGGCGTTTTTCCAGCACTTTATTGAAAATTTTATTTTCACGCCAAAAATTCATTATAGCTTCTTCTCGAAGAGCAACTTGTGATTTTTGAGTTTGCTTTTCGTCCTTTTGCATCTGTTGCATAAAAGCCCCTCCTTTATAAGGTTTAAGCCTTTCCAGCAAGTTTGGCCATTTTGAATATTGGCAAGAACATGGCTATGAGAATACCTGCAACAATGGTTCCAAGAAAGACTATCATGATTGGCTCAATAAGACTCATCAAAGCCTCAACTATATTATCAACTTCTTCCTCAAAGTAAATACTTACCTCTTCCAACATGCTTTCCAGTGTTCCAGTTTGATCACCAACAGCCACCATTTGAGCAACCAGCACAGGCACAACTTCTGAGCGTTCAAAAGCTTCTCCAATAGCACGTCCAGCTTCTATGTCTTCCTTTATTTGTTGAAATTCCTTCTTAACTATTTCATTATCAACCGATTCAATTATTATGGCAAGAGCACGCGATATGGATATGCCACTTCTCAAAAGAACTGCTAGGTTTCCAGTAAGCTGACTCATTGAGTACTTGACAACCAGATCACCGAATAAAGGCAACTTCAGCACGAATTTGTCCCATAAAACTTTTCCTGTTGGAGTGCTTTTGAACTTTTTGAACAGGAATATGAGGAATACGATTGTACCGAATATGATATACCATTTACTCTTTAAAAAGTTGGATATTGCGATGACAACTTTTGTTGGACCGGGTAGATCTCCGCCAAAAGATGCAAACATCTTTTGAAAACGGGGGATAACAAATATCATCAAGAATGTTACGACACCTGTTGCAATAGTCATAACTACTATGGGATAAACCATTGCTGATTTGACTTTTCCTTTAATACGTGCACTTTTTTCAATATAGGCATTAAGACGTGTAAGCATCTCGTACAGCAAACCACTTTCTTCACCAACTTTGATCAAGTTGCAAAATAGATTATCAAAAGTTTCGGGGAAACGTGCAAAAGCATTGGCAAGTGTATTTCCTTCTTCAACGTACATGCGAATTTTCTTGATCTTTTTGCGAAGACGAATATTTTCAATTTGTTTTTCAAGAATTTGCAGTGCTTTAACGACAGGGATTCCTGCCTTAACAAGAACAGCAAGGTGCTTTGTAAAAAGCATTAAGTCCTTTGTGGTAATAGGACGGTTGTTGCGGCTAAGCAGTTCTTCCCATGTGTATTCAGGAAGTTTCTTCAATTCTAGAACAGTATAATTCTTGCTTTCAAGCTTTTGTTTAGCTTCTTGTTCGTTTTCTGCTTCAATCGTACCTGTAAGCTCTGCTCCAGCAGGTGTTCTAACTTTATAAGAAAACTCGGGCATTTACTCACCCTCCGTTGAAATTGTGAGATTGCGTAAAATAATTAAGGCATTTTTGTTAAATTATAACAAAGCCTAAATTAATGTTGTAGTGTTTGGCTTGATGAGGTGAAGCTTATTTATGGGAAACGTTATACCAGTAGCAGTTTTTCCAATGGGATTTAGCCAAAAAAGATTCATTGAAAAACTAAGAGCAGAAGGAGAATTTCGCATCATTGGGTTTGATGGAAATAATAGAGCACATTGCCGAGAATTAGCTGATGAGTTTTTTGGCTTTGATGATGAAAGGATGATTTTGCAAATTTTGAAAGAACTTAATTGTTCGCATATTTTTTCAACTCAGTCTGATATAGGGCAAAAGGTTGCCTCGTGCGTGGCAGAGGAGCTTGGCAATTTCCACGTTCCTTGCTTGGTAGCAAGACAGGTACGTTTAAAGCATATTGTGAGAAGAAGAGTGGCACTTACTGCTCCAGAATTTAATCCACGCTTTTTCATTGAGTTATTTGAGAACAATTGGAGAAGAACAGTAAATGTTTTAGCCATAAACTTTTTTAATAACCATTTAAAAATTGTGGTAAAACCATCGGATAATCAAGGGTCACGGGGAGTTGAGATTTTAGACAGTGCTCAATTTGTCTCTTTAGAGGCTTTTGAGAGAAGAATTTCTCAGAGCGTTGAGAATGCCTTTCTATTTTCACGTCAAAAAGTGGTGTTGGTTGAGAGTTTTGAAAGTGGGGATGAGATAACAATTGAGGGATTTGTTTTAAATGATGAGTTTACAATCCTTGCTACTTCGAAAAAACAACATTCTGCGCGTAATAAAGCAGTTGCTATTGGTCTTGATTACTATGATTTTCTCACGGAGTCGCAAAAAAAAGAGGTGAAAGAATTTATTGAGAAAGTTTTGAAACTTCCTGAGGCAGATATTGCTGAAAGGTACCCAAAGGCTGATTTTATTTCTAAATGGGAAGTTCCTTATGCTTTGGTCCACTTGGAATTTAAGTTGGGTAAGCCTGATGGCAACTTTCCAAGGGCAAAAACTTCTCTGAAACTCATAGATTTTGCTTTACGGGGCGGAGGACACTTTATAGCTTCTGACATTGTTCCTCAAGTTTGCAGATTCGATTACGAGATGGCACAGGTTTGGTATCTATTGGACAGAAAAAGGTTTGAGATGGAAGTAAAAAAAGTTTTTCCTTTTGGTAAATGTGCTGCGCTTCGTTTCTTTGATTTTGAACCGGGAGTTGTCAAGAGAGTGCTTGTCGAGCCGACTGTTGAAAAGTTATGTTACATGTGGGGGTTAAATTTCTCTAGGGGAGATGAGCTTAAAGTAGTTGAAGATGATACTAAGCGTCATGGTTACTTTATAGTATTTGCTTCTGATTATGATGAGCTCTCTAATAAGATAGACGAAGTATATAATTCTGTGAAGATTGAATATGAATAGAATGTGGTATTGACTAGGTATTTTCATAAAGTGACTGGGGGGATAAAAAATGAATGATGTAGCTAGAGAAAAATTGGAGGTCTTGAAGAGGCAGATCATAGATTATATAAGAAGGAATCGTGTCTCTACCACAGAAGTTGCGGATGCTCTTGGGAAAAAAGGAGTAATTCCAGGGGTAAAAGCTGTAAACAGTGGTTTCCACTGTGTTGGAGAGGTGTTTTTTGCCTATGCTCATGATGAAACTAACTGGTATCTACATAAGCAACTCGAAAGTGTTCCTGAGGGATGCATAGTTTTTGTAAAAGAATATGGGTGTAATGAACGGGCACTTTTTGGTGATTTAGTATCGAAGTATCTGTTACTTTACAGGCAGGCTGAAGCGGTTGTGGTTGATGGAAATTTGAGGGATGCGCATCGATTTAAGGCTGCAAATTACAAGTTGTGGGTGCGCGGTTTTTCACCTGTTGGTTGCTTCAACAAAAAAGTTGATCGTGCAGTGCATCCTGAAGGAGAGAAAGATAGAGAGCGTTATCATGGTGGAATAATGGTTTGTGATGATACGGGAGTTGTTTTTATCTCGAAAGAAGATATTACTCCTAAATTGCTAAGACGCCTTGAGTTTATAGAAAAGCAGGAAGATATGTGGTATTACTGTGTTGATACTTTAAAACTTTCTACGTATGAGACAGTATGTTTAAAGCGTTATCTTTACGATGATAAAATACTGGATTTAACAGGTTTGGCTAGAGAATTGGAAAAGTTGAAGGAAAAAATAAACGATTGAAGTTCCACTTGGAGTGAATAACGATGCAGTTTGATAATTTATTGAGGGAACTTTGGAGGAATGTTACTGAGGATAAAGAGAAAGGCATTGATTTTGCTTTTAGAAAAGGCTTTGTAGATTGGCACGTTCACTTGGGTAATGTAGAAGATGAAGGAAGAGAATTTATAAAATTTGTAAACAGTATATTTTTTTCTAGAAATGAAAGCTCATTTAACAGCTGGTTTTCTAAATGGCTTGGAATGAATCTGATTCTCAACACAGAGGATGAATTCAATTTATGGTATGAAAGAATAGGACCCGACGTTCTATCGAAATTTGCAGCTACTAGTTCAAAAGAGGAAGGTAAATATCTATTTGTGACTTTGCCGGTCAGCTTGCTTAAAGTGGATGAAGAACTTGCTTCTTTTTTCAGAAACACGGCGAATGAAAAGTTTAAGGTAGCCTTCTTTAAGGTGCATCCACGCTTGATGGTTGAAGAAAAGCTGAAAGGAGCAGTGGAAAGGCAGCTTGGCAGAAGAGAGCAAAAGTGTGGAGGGATTGCCTCAAGTTTGGTAAATTTCCTTAAAGAAGTAGATATATATTCATATTTTCTTGAAGTTATTGAAAAGCTTGAAAAGTTGAAGGAGTATGCTAAAAAGCAGGGATTTAAAAATGTCAAATTTTTTGTTGACTGCTTCACTTGGGGTGATTTTGGGGATTACTCATTCGAGTTCTTGGAGGTATTAGCCTCTTATTTTAGAATAAAAGAGTTTTATTCAGAAAAAGTTGATAAATTAAAGTCAGAAGAGCATTTGTATGATGTGATTGAGCGAGGAAAGAATTTCGCGCCTGTTGCTTTGCTAAACCCCGATGATTTTGTGATTTGCCACGTTTGTTCCCACAAGATTAGAGAATTTGAAATGAGGTTTTATCGTCCATTTCAACGTCAATTCTGGATTGATTTATCAGCCACATTTTACTTTAAAAATTCACCTTCTACTATGCGTGAACTCACCGAATTTCTTGAAAACGTTGAAAGAAAACGCTTGCTTTTTGGTAGTGATTGGCCCCTATCCACTCGCTACTTCTCAACTTATTGGAAATGTTTCGAGTGGTTTGAAGAAATAAATCAAAGTGGTAAAATTTAGAATTATAAAGTAGTTGATCTTGCTTTGTTAGTAGTAGTGTATCTGTTGGTAGTTGAATTATTGGTGTTTGAAGCTTGTCACGTTTTGAAAGAAAGTGACAACTTATATAATAGGGATGAATTTAAGAGAGTACTAAGATACTGAATTAGTGGAGGGATATGTGGTGAGAAGAAAGTGGATAGAAAAAGAGTTTGAAGTTGACTTTTTTCGTAGAGCACTGTTTTTTTCGGCAATGTTGCATGATATAGGGAAACTGACAGTTAAGGAGAGAAAAAAAGGTCACAACCGTTGCGAAGTTGCAGAATTTGTTTCTCAAAAGCTTCATTATTTATTTGAGGATGTGCTAGAACTGGATGAAAAATGGAGAGAAGCTTTAGTAAATTCGGTGTCGGCTACTATATTGTTGCACCACTCTTTGAGAAAAGATGAACCTCTTGAAAAAATTGCTGTAAAAGTGGAGAGTTTGAAAAAATACTGGAATAGTATTTCAAAAGTTGAATTCAGTGAGGAACGATTAAAGATTCTTACGATGTTAATACCATTTATTGTTTATGAAGCAGATAACTTATCGGCAGGGGAAAGGGGGGAAAGTATTGGCAGTTTTCCAAGGGAACTTTTGCAAGGAGATTTTCTCGTAGATCCCATGGTTCCACCAGGCGTAGAATTTTCAACCTCGAATAATGATTTGCTTGTTTATCTCAAGAAATACCACAGTTCAAAAGTTTTTCCAATTGAGAATGGAAGTGTTATAGCATTTCCTCAAATAGTGAATAAATCAATGAATGAAATAGAAAATGAGATAAGCTATTCTACTTTTTTTGAGAATTTGCTTAAACACCGAACTAAAAATCTTTACAAAAATTGGTGGCTTTTTGAAGCAATACTTGAAGTGTTCACGGGAAATATTGTGAGCACCCTTATCAAGAAAGAGGCTAGCGCTTGTTCTGAGGATAACTCTGATTCTACTTTGAGTTCCTCTGGTAAATTTACCAATGATCAAGATCGAGAAGAGAGCCGTGTAAATATAAGTTTATTCGATCATCTAAAGAGTACAGCGGCTTTATCTGTTTTGATATCATATTATCTGCTTGCACATGAGGATCTTTTATTTGATTTGAAAGAGTTGATTGATAAAATTTGTCTTGATTTAGAGGCAATTTCTTCTGCGAATTTAAGTACTGATCTTTTAAAGAAACTTTCTTCGATCTACAGTAAGTTTAGTCACTTCAAAGGTTCTTCCAATCCTGAAAATCCTGTGTTGAGGGCAGGACAACTTGTTGTTGACATAACTGGAATTCAAAATTTCATAGTTCCTTTGGTTGATCAGAAATTTTTAAAGAATATAAAAAGTCGCTCTTTCTTAATTGAATTGGTGATAAAACTTGTAGGGGTTTTGTTGGTTGAGATGTCAACTTTTCCCTCTCAATCTATTCCCAATCTCCACAATCCTTGCAGTCTACTTTCGGCTGGAGCTGGTAAAATGACTTTGCTCGTTTATAGGGGAGCTGAGTCGGAAGATGAAGTAAGTGAGGGCTTGAAAAGAATTTTTTCAAATAAACTTTACTCAATTTTATTAAGCTTTAAAAGAAAAGGGTTTGAACTTAAATATTCGTGGGCGTTTTCTAAAGGTATAGAAGCAGCCAGGGCTTTTAAGATGGTTGGGGAGTTTTGTGAAGCTAATGGAGAGTTTGAAAGATTTTATCCGCATAGTGAAATGTTATTTTCAAAATCTTTGATTGATTTATCACTTCAATCAGAATCACAGCCTTTATTTGAAGAAAATTATGCTTCTTACGTTGCAGAAAATGTGATTAAGTTTGATTGTATTGTGAACAGCTGTGAGCTATGTGGAAAGGAGTTTTGTTCTACTTCTGATGTTGAAGATGAGGTTTGTTTTTCGTGTAAAAGTGTTTTCAATACTGCTAAAAGACTGAAGGAGTTTGCAAATGAAGGGAAAAGTTTTACGGTTAAATTGAGGAGTAAAAACTTTCAGCAAGATGTAATAGAGATGTTGGTGGGTGAGCTGGGAGTAGGAGTGGAGATAGTCAACTATACATCCCTTGAGGTGGAAAAAGAAAGTTTGGGGGAGTTTATAATTATGAATCAAGAAGCTATAGAAGAAGATGAATCTGAGGAAAAGTTAATTGTACCTCTCAAGTACAACGATTTTGTAAGTTTCCAAAAAATAGCTGATGAGAGCAATAGCCCAGATAACGCTGGGAATGGCTCTATTAAGAAAATTGAGGATGACGATAAGACCTCTGCATACCTTGTAATTGAGAAGCCAATAGCTGATCTTTGTGTGTTGGTTTCAGGAGCTTCTGAAAGTGTTGTTTCAAGCACTAATGTTTTTTCAAGGTACGCTATAATGTTACTTGATGTTAACTCGTTGGGATCTATTGTGAGGTACTTTGGGGAGTTTTGCGAGGGAATACTATCAAGTGGATTGTCAAACGAAAAAGTTTTCTTAGGTAGATTGAGTGGGTTCCTGTCATTTTCTCGTTATTTAGAAAACTTTTTTAAATTGGTAGTTAAGCAGGTTTTAGATGAACTAAAAAATTTGATTTCTAAAGGTTCTGAAATTAGTCGGTTAGCTGGATTAGATGCTAAAGAGTTTCCTATTTTGAGTTTTCTCTTGCGACAAACGTTTGATGATTCTCAGTTTTCAGTTTTCTTGCAAAATCTAAGAAAGTTTTTAGTGGTACCTGATCTAAGGTTACATGTTGTGTTTGCAGGAGGAGACGACGTGTTTTTACTCGGTAAGTGGCAGGATGTGCTAACTGCTGGGTGGTTGATAAGTAAAATGTTTGCAGGTTATAGTTTAGGGAAACTTTCTCTGTCTGCAGGTTTTAGCTGGGCTAAACCAACCTATCCTGTGAGAAAATTGTACGAAAGAGCTCAGGAAGGAGAAAAAACTGCTAAAGATTATTTCTACAAAGAGTGCAATACTGCTTATGCTGTTACTGATAAGTCAGGTTATGTTAATGCGAATGGATTGTATGCTCCTTTAGGAATTAATTTGGGAGCTAATTCTGTTGGGGTTATAGATCTGTTTACTTTCGAAAAATTTGTAGGAACAGAAGAAGTGGAGAGTATCGTTGATAAATTTTTGGCTGACACTGACTACTTTACTTCCTCTGAGTTGTATGAACGCCATATTCAAAATTTTGCTCATGTGGTTTGGAAAACGGCTTTGACCGAGGAGGAAATTTCAGGAAGGTATTACCGATTTTTGCAAATGTGCCATAAAATTTTAGATTACATTCATACTTTTCGTAAAACGATTATGTTTTCGTCGTTGTCTAGCGAGGAGATAGCAATTCTACGGAATAAAGTCATCAAAGAGATAGCGCTTCTGTTATATCGTATGAAGTACTCTTTAGGACGTGCTTTAAAAAGGAGAGGAGAACGTGCACAAAAACTTATGAAGTATATGCATGCATTTATTGAAAAGCTACTGGAAAATCTTCTCTTAAATGAAGAAAATTATATTGTTTCAGAGACTGTGGCTGATGAGAAAGAGAAATCTTCAAAAGATATGCCAATTCATTATTACATGAGTATTTTAGTATCCCTTCTCAACTTTTCTTTACAAATTAAAAGGGAACACGCGGAATTTAAAAATTGGGGATAAAAATAAAAAACAGAGGTGAAGGTGATGTACAAGTGTTATCTCTTTAAGCTAGTGTTTTCAACCCCTGTAAGGTTTGGACAGAAGAGTGGGAAAGATTGGGCAATTGAAAAAGAAGAAGTGACCTCAAATGTACTTTATTCCTTCATAGTAGATGAAATGGCAAATAAGTTTGGTGAAGATATTGCAACAAAATTACGTAACAACTTGCTTACAACGAATCTGTTCAAGTTTAATGGTAGCAATTTTTACTTTCCGGTAAATAGGTTATTTATGGAAACAATATGGACCCAATTTTACAAAGCAGGCGAAGCTTTAAATAGAAGTATTTATTGTTTTGGGAAAAAAGAAAGATTCTCACATCTCTTGATTAACTTAAGAGTTCTTGAAAAAAAACTGAAGAAAATAAAATACGTCAGTATGGAAGCACTTGATAAAATTTTCGAATTGCTTGAGTTATTAGAGATGATTGATGGGAGTGATGCAGAAATTAATGACGAAAATTCGGCCGAGAGCTTTTGGATGAAGTTAAAACAGAGTCTTGAAGATTTTACGTCTTCCAATAGATTTTCTTTTGATTCATACGAGAGAACAGGAGTTGTTGTTTATAGAGAGCCGATATATGAAGAGGAAAAACTTGTAAAAACTAGACCATTTTTTAGATCGGCGCTTTATCCTGATGCAAATTCAGGATTTTTCGGAATAGTGGCTGTATCTAAGAAGATCGTA
>Ga0256838_1000336_pt1 | contig 30899 bp, 32 predicted proteins | sample 4571419metaG_FD_185978 | JGI IMG/M metagenome (GOLD analysis project Ga0256838, IMG submission 185978) | Hydrothermal vent microbial communities from Guaymas Basin, Mexico - 4571-419 | ecosystem: Environmental > Aquatic > Marine > Hydrothermal vents | place: Mexico: Guaymas Basin | collected... | reverse complement strand
ATAACCACTAATCCACCCGGCTTTAAAACACGATTGAACTCATCTAAAGCCTGTGCTCTCTCCACTACATTACGAATCCCATAGGTGATACTTACAAAATCTGCACTTGCGTCTTCTAAAGGGATCTCAGTAGCTGGAGCAATATGATAATTAAATTTAGGATACTTTTTACGAGCAACATCTACCATACCTACAGAAGGGTCAACTCCCACTATCTCACCAATAGCAATGCCAGCTTTCTCACTTCTATCTCTCCAAAAATCCATCATATCACCTGTACCACAGGCTACGTCAACGATTCTGTCTATAGAGTCTTTTGCATAGTATTTGTATGCTAAATCACAAGCTTTTCTTCTCCATGATTTATCAACACCCATACTCATTACACGATTTGCTGTGTCATAAGTTGGTGCGATATCATCAAACATAGAGACAATTTTTTCTTGCTTTTGTTTATTTTGTTTTCCGTGAGAACTCATAAATTTATATCCTTTTTTTCATCCATAGTATTATATCTTGGCTCTCTTGAGTTGTGTTTAAAACTTCAAAATCATTTGCTTGTGGAGCAACATAACAGAGATAATAATCCACTATATCTTGAGTGAGTTCATACATACTTTGTGTTCCCTCAATCATAATATTTTTATAATCATTTATTTTAAAAAAATTATCTTCTACAAAGACCTTACGTCCTTTGACATTAAAAAGTGGTATCGTTCTATCAAACTCTTTTTCTCTAGAGTATATAAGTATATCTGGAGCCTTGCCATCTACTAGTCTTGCATCAAGTGTTGGTCTATCTTCTCTTACAGTATTACCACCTATCACTAACAAGTCGCATACATCTCGCATTGCATGAACATTTTTACGGGACTCTTTTGAGCTTATAATCCCATCACCTGTTGATCCATCTAAACGCTGTGCCCACTTAAAAAAAACAAAATGACCCTCTAAAAACTTTTTAAATGGCTCTAAAAGTGCATCGCACTCTTGCATCATAATCTCACTATACACTTCAATATTATTCATTTGAAGGATCATATTGCCTTTTTGAGCTGCTACATTAGTGTCATAAGATCCTACATAAACCTCTTTAACACCAAGTTCAGATATTAAACTTGCACATGATGGTGTTTTTCCATAATGGGAACATGGTTCTAGTGTGCTATATAAAGAACAGTTTTGAAATATACCCTGATGGTTTTGCAAGAGATGTGTATGGATATCTAGAGAGTCTGTGAGTGCTAAGATATAGCTGTCGTTTGTCAGTTTATAATAAGCTTGTTTGAGTGCATTGACCTCTGCATGAGGCTGGCCTGCTTTATGATGTGCTTCTACTGAGAGTATTTCACCATGCTCACCAAGGACACAACATCCTACAGCAGGGTTAGGGTATGTTAAACCCTGATATTTCCAAGCTTCTTTAATGGCAAGAGCCATAAAAAACTTATGATCTACTACCATTCAAAGTAAGTTTTTGCTTTTTTAACATCATCGAAATTTACTTCGTATGTTTCACCCTCTTTTTCAAAAGTAAGCTTTTTTCCATCAACTTGAATAAGTTTTGCTTTAAGTTTCTCTTTTTCACCATAGACAACAGAGACATTTTCCTCTAGTGATTTTTTGAAATGATCAAGTGTTATTAGTTTTCTCTCAATACCTGGAGAACCAACCTCTAATCTATAGTCACCTGAGACAGGAGGAGTTACATCTAAAAGTGGAGAGATTAGGTGTGTAAGTTCCACACAAGTGTCTAAACTCACACCTTTGCGTTTTCCATCTTCAAAATCTGGAGAGATAACACTTACACGGTAAATAGTCTCTTCACCCTCATTCACAATCATTGTATCATAAAGCTCTAAGCCAACTGATTTTGTTAGTGAATCTATATCGCTTTGTAAACTCATGATTCTTCATCCTCTTTAGGTTGTTTTGCTATCTTTTTAAATAACTCTTCAAGTGTTTGTGTCTTTTTCAATTGCTCATCAAACTCAAAAGTAAACTTTGGACATCTATACCAACCCTGATCTTTAAGACAATATGTCTCAACAATAGGACGAGCCTTTCTTAAAAGTTTAAGATAGTCACGTTTCTCTTGTTCTGTAAATTCATGAGGGTTGATATAAACTTTTGCATCACTTTTACCACGAGAACAGACAACTTCAACTATATCTAATTCATGAAGTCTCTTGTCATTCATTTTTCCAAGTGCTTGGGGGATTAACTCTAAGAGAACAGATTCAGTTCTCTTAAGTTTTATTTGTGCTTCAGTCATGAGTTTATAACTCTACTTTTTGCTCAACTTTTTTGAATGTTTCAAGTACATCACCTGGTATAACATCGTCATAACCACTGATAACAACACCACACTCATAACCATTTCCGATCTCATCAACATCATCTTTAAAACGTTTAAGTGAAGTAAGTTCACCTTCGTAATGAACAACACCATCACGAATAACACGAACCATACCACCACGAATAAGACGACCATCAACAACAAGACAACCAGCAACAACACCCTTAGGTATTTTAAATACTTCTTTAACTTCTGCTTGACCAGTGTTCTCTTCAGTATATTTTGGAGCCATCATACCAGTAAGCATACCAGTAATATCATCAATAAGTTGATAGATGATTGAGTATGTTTTAATCTCAACACCTTTTTGTTTCGCTGCTGCTTTTACTGCACCAGTTGGACGAACATTAAATCCAAGAAGTACACAGTTTTCAGAGTTGTTTACAAGCTCAACATCATTTTCAGTAATTCCACCAACACCACTAGAGATGATGTTCACTTTTACTTCATCATTACGTAATGCTAAGATAGAAGATTTAATCGCTTCAAGGGTACCATGAACATCTGTTTTAAGTACCACTTTAAGAGATTTAAGTTTACCCTCTGCAATCATCGCTGTCATATCTTCTAATGAAGACTTCGTAGAGATTGAAAGCTCTTTATGTCTGTCATATTCATGACGTTTCATTGCAAACTCTTTAGCTTCTTTGTCACTATCCATTGCAATCATAAACTCACCAGATGCTGGAACTTCATTGAGTCCTGCAACAACTGCGGTATGTGATGGTAAAAGAGTTTTGATCTGTTTGTTGTGTTCATCTATCATCGCTTTAACACGACCATAGGCTGCACCACATACAACATAATCTCCAACTTTTAAAGTACCATTTTGTACAATAACTGTAGCAACTGGACCACGGCCTTTTTCTAAAGACGATTCAATAACAGCTGCTTTAGCAGGTGCATTTACATTTGCTTTAAGCTCTAAGATCTCAGCAGTTGTAAGGATATTTTCAAGTAAATCATCAATACCCATACCTGATTTTGCAGAAACAGGAACGAACTCTATATCTCCACCCCAGTCAACTGGATTGATACCATGCTCAGCCATTTGGCCTTTAACCATATCTGGTTGAGCAGTCTCTTTATCCATCTTATTTAATGCAACAATAATTGGAGCACCTGATTCTTTAGCAAGTTTAATCACTTCAAGAGTTTGTGGTTTAACACCATCATCAGCAGCAACAACGATTACGATAATATCTGTAATCTCTGTACCTTTTTCACGCATATGACTAAATGCGGCATGTCCCGGAGTATCTATGAAAGTGATTGGTTTACCATCTTGCTCAATTGTATAAGCACCGATATGTTGTGTAATTCCACCAGCTTCACCCTCAGTAACTTTTGCTTTACGAATTGCATCTAGAAGTGAAGTTTTACCATGATCGACATGACCCATAATAGTGATTACAGGAGCTCTCTCGGTTGCATCTGGATCTGCTTCGACATCATCCTCTTCAACAGTAAACTCATCTTTAGGATCGATAATTGTTACTTCAACACCAAACTCTTCTGAAAGAATTTCAATCTCATCATTTCCAAGGAAATCATTTTTAGTCATCATCATACCAAGATCAAAAAGAACCTTAATAATGTCTGACATTGGACGTTTGAGAGCCTCTGCAAATTCGTAAACACGAATATCTTCAGGAATCTCTACTTCAGTTACCACTTCCTCTTCATGTGAAGATTTTTTATATTTTTTCTTCACATCTTTACGAACTTTACGTCCACGAGGAGCTTGTTTCTTGTTACCATTTCTACCAGCTGGCTTAGGAGCTCTTGGTTTTCTAGGCTCTTCTACAGGAAGTGGAGCACGCTCAGTTGAGTTAAGGTCAAGTAGTGTTACTTGATCATCCATATCCATAGATACATCTGACATAGCTCCACCGAAAATATCCATTTTTCTACCCTGATCTTTTTTAGATACAGGAGATTCTCTTTTTGAAGATCTTTTCTTTTGAGCAAGTTCAGCTAAAACTTCTTGACTCATTTTTCCATAAGATGAAACATTTACTTGCTTTTGTGGTGCAGAGTAAACCTCTTCAACTTTTGGTCTTTTCTTCTTCACAATTTTTAAACCAGATTTTTTAATAGCTGGTCTTAAAGATGGTTGTACAACTCTAAGTGTAGTCTTAGGTTTTACTGGAACCTCTTTTTTCACTTCAGGAGCTTTTTCTTCTTCTGAAGGTTTTTCTTCTGAAGGTTTTTCTTCTGAAGGCTTTGCTTCTGTAGCTTTAACTTCTTCTTTTACTGGCTCTTGTGGAGTTGTTTCAGATTTAGTTTCTTCTTCTTTTTCAGTAGTAACTTCAGTAACTTCAGCTTTAGGTTCTTCCTCTTTCGAAGGTTCCTCTTTTGCTTTTTTTACAACTTTTGCTACAGTCTTTGGTGCTGGTTTTTCATCATCACCATTCATAATATAGTTTGCAATCGCTTCAGCTTGTTCCATGCTCACTTTACTTTGTGCAGCTTTCACTTCAATTCCCATACCCTTAGCTTTTTCTAAGACATCTTTTGAGGCAATCCCTAGCTCGTCTGCAATTTCTTTAACGCTAACTTTATCTGTCATCAGTGATGATCTCCTTTAGTTTGTTCATAAACTTATCTTTTTGATTACTTCTGCATTGTCGCATAAGAGTTTTTGAGATTTTCTTCTCATCTAAAAGACATTCTTTACATAAATAAAAACTTCTACCACGACCATTGAAACAATCTAATTCGCCATCTTTACATTGAAGACGCACTAGATTGTTTTGCTCATCTCTGCTTCTGCATGCAACACACATTCTGATTGGTAGATGAAATTTTTTCGCCATTATATCTAAATCTTGCTTTATTTAATAGAGTTTATCGCTCTATTATTAGTCCATTGTTATCAAAATCCAAAACTTTGACACCAAAGTCTGGAAATTTCTGCTTAAACTTGTTTGCAATCATTGCAGAATCATCATCATATACAAGGGAGAAAAAAGTACTTCCACTCCCTGAAAGTGTACTCATTAAGGCACCTGACTCATAGGCTACCTTTTGCACTGCAAAAAGTTCTGGAAGTGTTTTCATACGAGCTTTTTGATGAAATCTATCTTGTGCTGCAAGTTTTAACATTTCCCAATCTTCATTAAAAAATGCTGCAACTGTTAAAGCAGTATGGGAAAGATTATATACTGCGTTCTCTTTAGAGTATGACTTAGGTAAAATTGTACGTGATTTTGATGTATTCATCTGCTTATTAGGTATTACCACTACAGCTTTAAGGTAATCGGGAAGATGTTTACGTTGTGAAAATACTTTATTTTTCTCAATTGTTGCAGCATTAAAACCACCCATTACTGCTGGAGTGATATTATCTGGATGTGGTTCATACACAAGTGCATGGTTTAATATACGGCGTTTACTTACACGAATCCCTGCAGCTTCATGTGCTGATGCAATAGCAGATACTATAACGGCAGAAGAACTTCCTAGTCCTCTTGACATTGGAATTGAATTAAAGAATGTAAACTTAAAATTTTGTTTCTTTTTTGTCAAACGGGTATAGTGCTCATTAAAAATTGAGATAAAAAGGTTATTACCCTTAAGACGAGGATTATTTTCCCCTTCCCCTTTAATACTGACACTAAAAAACTTTGATGGATGGAACTCTACACGATTACGTAGATCTACAGCAAGACCTAAAGAATCAAATCCTGGTCCGAGGTTTGCAGATGTTGCAGGTACACTTATAGTCACTTATGACTCCTCTTTTAACCAACAGCACCTATCATATAAAGTGGTGTTGCATTTTTACTAAACTCGTTATAATCAAGTACATCAGGAAGGGTAAAATTCACTTCCGGCACTGTTTCTAACTTTTGAGTTTTTATTTCTGATGCAACTTTAACAAAATGAAGCTTTCCAATCGCTTTTATAGGCTCATTTTCATTAAAATAAAAGGCATCTGTTGCAAAAAGTGGGATATCTTTTAAAATACTCAAAGATTTTAAAAAGATATAGGCCACTTTAATCGCCATAAAACTTCCTGGACCATTAGCATAAAACAATTTTTCAATAGTATATTTTCTCATCAAGTCTTGAAATATTGTAGGTAAAACATCTGAACTTTTTCCACTACTTTCTATAGTTTCAATAAGCATACTCTCTTCATATATACCTATCTTGATAGGGGATGTAAGTGTTATAAGAACAAGATCTACCTTTTTATGCATAAGCTTTTTCTAACTCCGCTGTTTTAGCACCAACAAGCTCTACAACTTCATAATTTTCTGGTGATTTTAAAAGCTCAAGAGTTAGCTTATGATTCAAGTCATGACTTCCTGCAAGTGCTTCATAATTACCTATGAAATTCATCCCTATAAGTGACATATCACCAATAGCATCTAAAATTTTATGACGAACAAACTCATTATCAAAACGTAATCCTTCAGGATTAAGAATCTTTTTCTCATCAAGAACAATGGCATTTTCTAAAGATCCACCAAGAGCTAGACCTTTTGAGCGAAGATACTGCACTTCATGTAAGAAACCAAAAGTACGAGCACGTGCAATCTCATTTTTGTAGGACTCTTTTGTAAACTCTAGAACATACTCTTGAGTATTGATAACGGGGTGAGGAAACTTAATAGTAAAGTCATACTTTAAATCTGGTGAGGGTGAGAGTTTTACATACTTCTCCCCCTCACGTACTTCTATCTCTTTTTTAATACGCATAATACGTTTAGGGATATCTTGCTCACTAAGCTCTGCTTCATCTAAAAGCATACAAAAACTTGCACTACTCCCATCCATAACAGGTACCTCATCAGCATCGACAATAATTTTTAAATTATCAATCCCATAAGCATATACAGCTGAGAGAAGATGCTCAATCGTTGAGATTACATGTCCATCTTTTCCTATCACTGTAGCCATTTTTGTATCAACAACATTATCTGGAATCAGAGGGATAGCAACATCAACATCACTACGATAAAATACAATGCCACTACCAGATTCTAAAGGTTCTAAGCGAAGCTTCACTGGTGAACCCTTATGAAGTCCAATCCCTACAAGTTCTACACTCTTTTTAATTGTTGTTTGATACATCAGATCTTCCTTAATTTCTTTCTATAATCTCTTTAGCATTTTTTATAACATCATTGATATTGAGTTTTATCCACTGTTTATCCATCCACTCTTGTGGACGAACTTCAATACCTTGCACTAAAACACCAAAGTGTAGATGATCACCCATAGCATAGCCACTTTTTCCTGTATTTGCTATAGTCTCGCCACGGTGTATCTCATCACCTTCATTTACTTTAATACTTGAACAATGTCCATAGATAGTATAAAGACCTAGACCATGACTAATCACAGGCATATTTCCATAGAGTCCATTATAATCACTAAAAATGACTACCCCTTTATTTTGAGGTTTGATCTCAGCCATCGCGTTTGATGCTAAATCTAATCCTAAGTGATAAGCTTCAGAGATAAATTCACCATTATAATAATATTTTCTATGATCCCCAAAGTGTGCAACAACTTGAGCATTTTTAAGAGGGTACATTTTATTGATTTTAAAAGATTTTACTAGCTCATCATCATTCACTTTTGATGTAATCTTATGAATTAAGATCTCATTTTTTGCTCTTACATCTTCATTAATGATTTTAAATTGTTCTAAAGGATTTTCTACACCATCTGTTTCAACGAACTCTTCTGCAAGATCCGCAATTTTTCCTTTTAGGAATTTATCTTTGAGTTTGATTTTAGAAAGTCTATAATCTTTTTGTTTCAGGTATAAAGGCACATAAGACTTAGATATATTTCCAGCTTTATCTTTTGCTACAACGGTTGCTTTGAAGCTACTATCAGTTACAGGCCAAGCAAGTAGTGAGATATAATAACCATCTTTATAAAAACTTTGTGGTTTAAAATGTTTATGATCATTTCCCTCAATATAAAGTTCATCTAAATTATCATCTTTTGCTTTAAAAATAACAAGTGCAGAACCACCTTTTGAAATTTTGTAGGAGTTACTCACTATACTTAACTGTGGTTTTTTCTTATCTATTTTCAAATCAAGTACTTTTGTTACACTATTGCCCTTCAATAGATTCCATTTACTGCCATCAGTAGCTTCAATAATAACTTTTATCTCTTTATCTTTTGTACTATAGGCAGTTCTAGGTGGTTTTACCTCTAGGTTTATACTTGCTTGTGGTGCGAGAAGTTGTTCATTTATCAGTGTTGTTTGATCAGTAGGTGTTTGTAAAATAACCTTATAAGACTTAATCCCACTTGCATCACTCAACTGAACTTTTAAAGGTTTTTTTAGATTCCAGTAACCGTTTGAAGCAACTTTCACCTCTGGAGCAACTCTTTCAAAAGTGTTTGAAAAATAAACATATAGACCTCCTCCAACAACTAAAGTAAGTGCTAATAAGCCTCCGAATGATGACTTTTTTTTATTATTGTATCCCAATTATATTTCCTCTTGCATATGTATTAAATTATTTGTTTCATCATATAAAAGCACTTTTTGTACATGTACAATACTAAGTGCTTCTTTTGATATCTCTATAGCCTCATTAAGGCTGGCTCCTGATGATTTCATATCATCTTCATTTAAAATAAAAAGAGCAGTTCTTGCATCATCTTTGAGCATCATCTTTCCAAACATCAAAGCTTTGAGTCTAAATAAGCTTAAAGACTCACTCTTAAAAAGATACTTTCTACACTCCTTATAGTCTGCACCGAGTGTTATCAATTCACTCATTCGAGCAAAAAATGTACCATCAACTTTAGCCCCTTGTAATTTACAAGAGTCTACTAAATAAGCTGCATAAAGTGATGTTGCCATTTTTTTATTTATTTTGATATTTGCTTGTAAAAAAACTTCATATAATGATATTTTTTCTAAAGAAACAACACAATCAGCACCACTAGGTAAATGTTCACGAAGTTTATCATACCAAGGGAGAAATGCATATCTTTTATCTATCTTTTCTAAAGAGACAAAAGAAACTTTTTTATGCATCGTTAATATGTATGTATATAAGGCAGATCCATTACAGAAAGTGTCATTATCACACTCAATTACAATATGTTTTGCATCCTCAAATTTACTAAATAATACCACTCGTACTCTTTTTGTAAAATTATATACTATTTCTTATTCATTTTATAAACATAAGCCAAGACTTCTGCAACAGCAGCAAAAAGTGCTTCGGGAATTGGCTTTTCCACTTCAACTTCTGCATATAAAGAGCGTGCTAATGGTGGATTTTGTACTATATGTATGTTTGACTCACGTGCTATCTTTTTAATTTGCGAAGCTATATGATCAACACCCTTAGCAACAACTATAGGAGCATGTGATTGTTCATTGTCATACTTTATGGCAACAGCATAGTGTGTTGGATTGGTGATAACAACATCAGCATTAGGAACCTCGGACATCATACGCTTACGCGAAGCCTGCATCTGAATTTGACGAATTTTAGACTTGATTAGAGGGTCTCCCTCCATATTTTTCATCTCATCCTTTATCTCTTGCTTTGACATTTTCAGTCCATCAAAGTATTGCTTTCTCACAATAATAATATCAATAATAGCAAATACAAAAATGATAAAAAGCATCACAAATGCGATGATAAGCATCTTTTCCTGAAGCCAATCTAATTGATCGCCTAAACCAAACAGGGCAACAGTTGGAAGCTCAGTGATAAAATAAAAGAAAAATACAAATCCTACTCCAAGAGTAGTAAATGATTTAAAAGTGATCTTAACACCCTCGATAAGTTTTTTCACAGAAAAAAGGTTTTTAGTACCTTTTATAGGATCTATCTTTTTAAAATCTGGCATAATCGCTTTTGTTGTAAATAAAAAACCAAATTGTGCGAGAGCTGCTATAACCCCTGAAACAGCAACAGCGATAGCCAAGGGCATAACAATAAATAAAAACTCCCGTATCGTTACAATAGCGATATCTATCATATGCAATTTCTCTAGGTGCATCCCGATAAGTGAAAAATAATATTTGAAAAGAAGAATAACATGCTCAGCCATAAAAGGAAAAAGCATTAATACAGAAAGAATTGCTACAAAAAGAGTGATGACACCAGAGGTATCTTGAGATTTGGGGACATTACCCTCTTTTCGGGCATCCTCTATCTTCTTGGGGGTGGGTTCTTCTGTCTTTTCAGCATCATCAGCCATTTAAACTCTCCTTTGAAGAACTCACAAAATCATTTTAATGATTTTTCTTTAGTGCCTTAGCGGCTAGCGATAAAAGAATGGACTTGTTCATTCTTTGTACATTGAATAGTTCTGTCTTTTCAGCATCATCAGCCATAGTTTATATACCTATAGCCTAATCCATTTTCATGGAGAGATCTATCCAGTTTGCCTGATGAATCAATGAACCTGAACTGATAGCATCAACTCCACTTTTTGCATAAGATTCTATAGTATCAAGTGAGATATTTCCACTTGCTTCTAAAAGTATATGTGGGAAATTTTCATCTCTATAATTTACAATCTCTTGAATCTCTTGAGGTGTCATATTATCACACATCACTATATCTGCCTCTGCTTCAAACGCCATCTTCGCTATCTCAAAACTCTCAGCTTCCACTTCTATCTTTGCTGTAAAAGGGATTGCCTTTCTTGCCTTAGCGATATACTCAGTCAGATTTTCAATCGTTTTAAGATGCGTATCTTTAATCATTAAAGAATCATCAAGACCCATTCTATGGTTCACTGCCCCACCTGTACGTGTTGCATATTTTTCAAAAACACGAAGAAGTGGTCGCGTTTTACGTGTATCTAAAAGTTTTACACCATAAGGCTTTATAATCTCTACATACCTATTTGTAAGAGTTGCTATGGAGCTTGCATGAAGTAACATATCTAAGATAGTACGTTCACATCTAAGGAGTGTATGGGAGTCTGCTTTTAAAGTTGCTATCAGATCTCCACTCTTAAAATGTTCAGTATCATTTTTCAGCCAAGTAATCTCAAATTTTTCTAGTTTTGCCAAAGTATCAATATATTTTACACCTGCAACAACACCATCACTTTTTGCTATGATTTTTGCACTTGCAGCTACACTAGGTTCCACTAATGCATAAAGATCACCTCGACCAACATCTTCAGCCAAAGCCTCTTTTACAAACTGCTCTATCATAGATCTAACATTCTCTCTAGAGCCACTTTCGCCCATTTTTGAGTTTTTTCATCAACTTCAATCTCATTAATTGGTTCCCCATCATCTATCGCTTTAAGAGTGTCATAAACATCTTGAAGTGTTGTTTCATTCATAGTGGGGCACTCTGGCTTTGTTGAACTTAACACATAAGTATTTTTAGGACGTAAACGATTTACAAGATTAAACTCTGTCCCAACTGCTACTTTTTGATCTTCTGGAAGTTCTTGAATATATTTGATAAGCTGTGAAGTGGAACCAACAAAGTCACTTGCATCACAAATAGCAGGATCACACTCTGGGTGTGTAGCTATTAAAATACCTGGGAATTTTTTACGATAGAACTCTATATCTTCAACAGTAAAAAGTTGATGTACCGAACAAAAACCATCATAACATAGGATATCGCACTCCTGAGGATCTCCCTCTTGCCCTATCACCATAGACTTGAGTCCCATCTGATTGGCTATATTTTGTCCTAAACATCTGTCTGGTACAAAAAGAATCTTTTTTCCTTCACCTAAAGCTTTGGTGATGATTTTTTTTGCATTTGAACTTGTACAAACCATGCCACCCATCTCGCCGACTTTGGCTTTTACATCTGCATTGGAGTTTATATATGTAATTGGGAGGATATTATCATTTGAGATACCGTTGTCGTTTAAAAACTTAACAGATTCATCAAAATAAAGAGAGTCAATCATACGAGCCATAGCACAACATGCTATCTTTGGCATCACGACACGTTTTTCAGGAGAGAGTACTTTTACACTTTGTCCCATAAAGCCAACACCACAAAAAAGGACAAACTCTGAGTCATCCGCTTTTGTTTTCATAGCTAATTCTAAAGAGTCACCAGTAATGTCACCAACCTCAAACACTTCATCACGTTGATAGAAGTGTGCAACAACTGTAACACTTAGCTTTGCTTTGAGCTCATCAATTTTTTGTTTTAATTCTTCATTTGTTAATTGCAAAAAATATTCCTCATGTTTATAATTTTGCAATTATATCAAAAAAATTACAATCTACTCACCGCAGTAGATTTTAGCCCTTTTTTTGTATGATTCTAGTGTAGTGTGTGCATAGCTATCATCACGCATTTTTTTCTTATAATCTATAATTTTTTCTTGAAATATTTTACATAAACGTGGATCTTTTTTTACTGTATCTGTTGCAAAAACTGCTGTTGTTAAGAGTATAAATAACAATATCATTCTAGTCATAACTCTTCCTTATTAATTGGATTTGAAACAATTATACTTAATAATTATATTAATGTCAATTTATAATATTTTTTTAATTATGTTGCTTTTAGTTCCCTATAACCATATTCACTGTAAAATGTCACCATTATTTTATAAGGTATTTTATGGATTTTTTATTTAACATTAATGTGCAGTTTTTTATAGCTGCTTATCTTGTCGGGGGTATCCCTTTTGGTCTTCTCTTAGCAAAAAAATTTGCAGGAGTTGATGTAAAGGCAAGTGGAAGTGGTAGTATCGGTGCTACAAATGTTCTTAGAGTTGTGAAAGAAACAAACCCTGCTCTTGCAAAAAAGCTTGGTATTGCTACATTGGCTTTAGATGCACTCAAGGGTGTTGCTGTTTTAGCTGCAGGCTACTATGCTGGAGTAAGTGAATCAACACTCTGGGCAATCGCTGTCTTAGCTGTAGTGGGACACTGTTTTTCACCTTACTTAAACTTTGAAGGTGGAAAAGGGATTGCAACTGGTATGGGTGTGATGATGTTTATGCTTCCTTACGAAACACTCATCGCTCTTGTTGTATGGGGTATTGCTGCTAAAACTATTCGTATATCGTCTATCTCATCACTTACAGGTGTTGCTGCATTACTTATAGCAAGTTTTATCATCCATCCAGAACTTGCACATACTCCAGTAGTTTTTATAGTATTTATCCTTTACTATAAACATATTCCAAATATCATTCGCGTTATCAAAGGCGAAGAGAAGCGTATCGTTTAATGACCATACATATAGAAGATCTGAAATTTCAAACAATTATTGGAATTTTAGACTTTGAGAGAACTACTCCCCAAGATGTAATTATTAACCTTACAATCACTTACGATTATATAGATGAATTTATCAATTATGCTGATGTGGTATTTGAGATAAAAAATGAGATGCAAAAAAAACAATTTTACCTTTTAGAAGAAGCTTTGGCTGAAATTTCTAAAACTCTTCAAAATAAATTTTCAAAAATTCATACATTAAATCTAAAAATAACGAAACCTTCGATAATGCCCGACTGTAAGGTAAGTCTTAGTAAAATATACAAGTTCAATTCTTAATCCAAACTTCACTTTTTTTTAAAAAAAATTGAAAAAAACTTTAAAGTAACCTAAAATTACGCTATCATTTCGCCAAAATATTAAATATACAGGAAATTATTAATGCGTATTCTTATCATTGAAGATGAAGTAACATTAAACAAGATGCTTGCTGAGGGACTCAAAGAGTTTGGCTACCAAAGCGATGTTGTTGAAACACTAAAAGATGGTGAATACTATCTAGATATTCGTAACTACGATTTAGTACTTATGGATTGGATGCTTCCAGATGGAAATTCTGTAGATATTATTGGTGATATCAAATCTAACACTCCAAAAACTGTAGTTGTAGTTCTTTCAGCTCGTGATGATAACGAGAGTGAAATTGAAGCACTTAGAAGTGGTGCTGATGATTACATCAGAAAACCTTTTGACTTTGATGTTTTAATCGCTCGTATTGAAGCACGTTTACGTTTTGGTGGTTCTAATATCATCGAAATCGAAGACTTAACAATCAACCCTGAAGAGGAAAAAATCACTTATAAAGAAGCAGAGATCGAACTTAAAGGGAAACCTTTTGAAGTTCTTACTCACCTTGCTCGTCACCGTGATCAAATTGTTTCTAAAGAGCAACTTCTTGATGCTATCTGGGAAGAGCCAGAGCTCGTTACTCCAAATGTTATTGAGGTAGCGATCAACCAAATTAGACAAAAAATGGATAAACCATTAGGAATCACAACTATCGAGACTGTACGTCGTCGTGGTTATAGATTTTGTTTTCCAAAAGAAGTAAACTAGTCTATTCTATAGTTTTATAACAAAAATGATATAATCTCAGATATTCAAATTTGGGATTATTTTCATGTTCTCTAAACGCTCAATTCGCAAAAACTTTTTAATCCAACTTATTTTTTCCTCAGCATCTCTTATTGTCATATTTTCTTCAGCACTTTATTTATATATAGAAAAATCTATCTATGATGAAAAACGCCAAGAACTTTTAGAGTATGCACAAAGTGTTTCTGCTGGAAATGCTGAAATGAGTATAGAGGATTATCTTATCTTAGATAACTTTCTCTCCTTGGATGTGAAAATTGTCGAATTAAAATCACATCAAGGTGATGTAGACCTTTATGAAAAAACAGAAGATAAACATACCTATCTTACTCTCCTCTACCCTTTTAATAAAGAGAATTTTAGTTATATCAAAGTAACCAAAGAGATCACCCCAACAAAACGACTTCTAGGTAAGATTCTTCACTATATATTTATCATCAATATAGCAGGTTTTTTACTTGTTATTGTCTATGCTGTTGCTATCTCAAAGATGCTTGTAGCTCCCGTAAAAACACTAAGTTCAAAACTCTCCAATATGAATGAGCATCTTATGAAACCTATTCAAGTTGAAGAGCTCCCACTAGAGTTTGAACCTCTAGGAATTACACTCAACCATCTTATTTCAAGAATCCAAAACTTTGTAAAGTATCAAAAAGAGCTTTTTATTGGTACTGCACATGAACTTAAAACACCACTAGCAGTAATCAAACTTAAAAATCAAGTCACACTTATAAAAAAACGCTCCCCTGAGGAGTATATAGATGCCCTTAAGACAACAAATAAGACCATTGATGAGATGAACATCATTGTCTCAAATATCTTAAATATAGGTCGCCAAGAGGGTGCACAGCTTGATAAACCTGTAGAGATTGATGTAATAGCCATACTCAAGCAAAAAGCTGATGATTTTAAACTCCTGGCTGAGAATGAAGGGAAAAAACTTGAGATGCACTTTACTCCTGATGGCTTTATGGCAACACTACAAGTAAGCCTACTTAATCAAATCATCCAAAATTTTCTCCAAAATGCTCTTAAGTTTACCCCTAAAGAGAAAACCGTGCTTCTTAAAAGTTCTCAAGATGACTATGGACTTCTTATAGAAGTTATAGATGAAGGGTGTGGAATTGATGAAAGTGTTGACCTTTTTGCACCTTTTAAACGCCAAGGCAACAAATCTGGTGTAGGACTAGGACTTTTTCTTGCAAAAAGTGCCGCAGATGCACTAGGTGCAAAAATAAAACTAGAAAATAGAAAAGATGGAATTGAGGGAACTGTTGCTTCTTTACAACTAAATTCCAAACTTTCTTGTATCCTACCAACTAAAAGATAAAAAAAAGAGAAAATTTCAAAAATCTTGAAGCTTTATTTTGTTATAAATCGGTCACTTAATTAATAACAATAATATATAAGGTTTTTTTATGGCTCTAATTATAAATGATGAATGTATAGCATGTGATGCTTGTCGCGAAGAGTGTCCAACTATAGCAATTGAAGAAGGTGACCCAATTTATTACATAGATCCAGATCGTTGTACAGAATGTGTTGGCGTTTATGATGAACCAGCATGTATATCTGTTTGTCCTGTTGACTGTATAGTACCAGATAAAGACAATGTAGAATCAATTGCTGAGCTTCAATTTAAATTTAAACAACTAGAAGAACAAGAAGAGATATAAGTTGGCTAAAAGAGTTGCTGTCATAGACATAGGTTCTAACTCTGTTAGAATGGTGATCTATGAAAGAACTTCACGTTATGCCTTTCATCTTCTTCATGAAGAGAAGAGTAAAGTTAGAATCTCTGAAAATGCTTACCAAGATGCAGGGAATCTTCAAGAAAAACCGATGCAAAGAACTTATGATGCTTTGCACGACTTCCTCAATATCTCCAAATCTTTTAAAGTTAGAAAAACACTTTGTGTAGCTACATCTGCACTTCGTGATGCTCCAAACAAAAAAGAGTTTGTCGATCGTGTTCGTGAAAAACTAAAACTCAATATAAAAGTAATAGATGGTGAGAAAGAAGCCTACTATGGTGCAGTAGCCTGTTTAAATCTACTTCCACAACTAGATGCTGCACTGAGCATAGATATTGGTGGTGGTTCAACAGAACTCACTCTTATCAACTCTCAAAATATCTCACAGATCATCTCTTTAGATATAGGAACTGTAAGACTCAAAGAGCTCTTCTTTGATAAAGATGATCTTGATGGTGCAGCGAAGTATATAGATGCAAAACTCTCAACCCTTCCAGAGGCTGAGGTAAAAACCTTAGTAGGTATCGGTGGAACTTTTAGAGCTATCTCTAATGCTATAATGAAACAAAGTACTTACCCCTTAAATAAACTTCATGCTTATGAATACTCATGCCAAAGATTTCAATCTTTCATATCTGAAGTACTCCATGCTGATGAAGAAAAACTTAAAGAGATTGGGATTAAAAGTAATCGTTTTGATGTTATAAAACCAGGGGCTTTAATACTCCAAAGAGTTCTCCATAAGATAGAGATACAAAACATCATTACAAGTGGTGTAGGGGTTCGAGAGGGTGTATACCTTTGTGATCTACTTCGCAACTCTAAACATAAATTTCCCCATAACTTTAATACCTCTGTGAAGTATCTTTTAGACTCTAATTTAAGTGACAATACTTTTTCTGTACAACTCAACAAGCTTAGTAAAAAGCTCTTTGATTTAACAAAAGAGTATCTTGGTTTAGATGAATCTTATAGATATGAACTTGGCCTTGCAGCAAAACTTTACCCTATTGGGAGTAATCTTCATTTTTATTCCCAAAACAAGCATACCTATTATCTGATTCAGAGTGCTTTAGAGTATGGGTTTTCCCATAAGAGTATTACACTTATTGCAACACTTACTAAGTATGCTAAAAACAGACTCCCTGCAGAGTCTCACTTAGAAAAGTATAAAGAGCTTTTACCTACAGATCCTAATGTCACAAATGCACTTAGCTACATTCTTTCTTTAAGCATTGCATTACTAAGTCATAGACCTCGTAATATAGATTTTGAAGTGAAGTTTGAAGATGGAGTATTATCTGTAGAGAGTCAACAGACTCTCTATCTAAGTAGGGATGCAGTAGCTAAGATAGACTGCAACAAGAGCTTCGAGATTCGTTTCTAGAATCTCTGTCCCATAGTAAACTCAAAGGCTGCTGTCTTATCATAAGATTTTTGCATAAGAGGTCTTGCAAACATAAGTTGGATCGGTCCAACTGGTGAGAACCACTCAAGTCCAACACCATAACCACCACGTGATTCATCATTAGTTATAAGTTTTGCAGGGTTTGTAATATCATCTGTAATAATACCCCAATCCACAAAAGTAACAACACGCATCTTCGCCTTAGGAACAAGTGGCATACTTAACTCTAAAGAGTTTGAGAATGTTTGTGTACCACCAATTCTACGAACCTGTTTCCCATCGATAGTATCTTGTCCAGTAGAGTCTTCAATCGTTGGAGAGATAGAGTAAGACTCATACCCTCTTACACTACCGATACCACCCATATAGAATTTCTCTGCTAAAGGGATATACCCATTATCAATAGCAATGTTCAGTCTTGCTTTATATCTAAAGATAGCATCAAAACCTACTAAATCCTCTAAACCTTGAAAGTAACCAAGATTTGTACGTGATTTTAGGAAGTTTGCATCAGCACTAAGTCCTGCTTTTTCAAAACTTTGAGAGAGTGTAAACCCTTCACGTGGAAGATAATAATCATCTGTATTGTCCCATTTTACACTGATAGTTACAGAACTTTTATCGTAGTTTTCAAAATAGTATGTATCATACTGTGTTGGATCAAAAGTAGAATCAAACTCATAAGCATTACTTGAGTAACCATACCCAATGTAACCACTAATATAACGTGAAAATCTATGCCCAACACCTAAAGAGATACCATCTGAAAGAACCGTATAATCATTATAGTCATATGAAGATGTATAAACTGAGAAGTTACCACTAAAGTCACTATCGTTTAGTCTAGGATTTGAGATATTAAAAGAGTAATTTTGTGTTGTTTGTGATTTCTCAGCTTTTACACCGATGTTAATACCTGAACCCCATATATTTCTATCGCTTACTCCAACAGAAATAAGTAGTCCACCATAAGAACCATAACCACCACCAAGTTGAATATTCCCAGTTGGTGCTTCTTTCACTTTTACTATAAGGTCCATCGTTTCGTTATCGATACGTTTTTCTTCTATAGTATTACTATCAAAATACCCTAAACGCCCTACAGCATTTCTAGAATCTTTTAAGTCCGTTAAAGAGTACATATCTCCAGGCCCAAGATAAAGTTCACGTCTTACAACTCTATCGAGTGTTCTTGTATTTCCTGAGATGATTACATTACGAATTTTTACTTTTGAACCTGGTGTGATTTTAAACACAACTTCAACTGTATGGTCTTCTTTATTTTTTTTCAAGTCTGGAACAACTTGTACAAATGCATAACTTAAATCTGCGATGAGTGTTTTGATTTTTTCAGAATCAGCACGGAAAGTTTTAATATTAAAAATTTCACCACTTTTAAGAGAGATGATATCTTTAATCTTTTCATTTTCTATAACATTTGTAGATTGTGCAATAGTTACTTTACTTATAGTATACGGTTCACCCTCTTCTATCTGGTAACTCATATCTGCTGTATAGTGATCAAAGTTTACTTTCACAAATGGAGCAGCCACTTTTGAATCTAAATACCCATACTGCATGTAAAGATCACGAATTCTTAAGTTGTCATACTCTAGATTAGGTAAACTCATCTTACCATCATTACGTCCCCAGAACCAACCCATCCACTCATGTTCTTTGTTGGCAATAACATCATCAAATTCATCACTATCAAGAGCTTTTACACCTGCATATTGAAGCTTATCGATGATAATCTCTTCACCCTCATTTACTATAAAGACGACTTTAAGACTTCCATTTTCAAGATACTCTTTTTTTATCTCTACAACAGAGTCAATTTTACCATCTTGAGAGATCGCTTCAATGATACGTTTCTTCGCAGCTTCAAGCTTTTTCTCATCATAGAGTGTTCCCTTTTTAATCTGAATGACAGTATCTTTTACCTCGTCATCATTCTCTTTCCAGCCTTTAAGCTCTACTTGAGAGATAACAGCTTTTTCTTTGAAATGAAATGTAAGCACACCATTATCAAATTCTGTCCAGATATCATTGAAGTAACCTTGTCTAAAGAACTTTTTGATTGCTTCATCAACCTCTTTTTTGTTGATATCATCACCTTTTTCAAATGGCAACATACGTAAGGCAACGGATTGAGAAAGGTGAACCATCCCATCAAACTGTACAGATTTGAGTGTTTGAGCAGAGAGAAATGTTGTCATTGTTAGCAGTAAAAAAGTATAAAATATTTTCATTAAAATTCCATGTGTAAAATTAGTTAAAGATTTTACCCACAATGAGGTTAATCTTAAGTAAATTGAGTATAATTTTGAAAAATATACAAAAAGATTAGATATGAATGTAGCAATAATAGGCTTAGGGCTTATGGGTGGCTCACTTGCCCTCTCTTTAAAAAAACAAGATTATGTTAGTGCTGTCTTTGGTTATGACCATAATCAAGAGCATCAAAAAATTGCCATTAAGCGTAATCTAGTGGATGAGATTGTTGACTTTGAAAAAGTAAAAACTGCTGATGTTATCATCCTTGCTATTCCAGTTAATGGTATCATAGCGGTACTTCAAGAGCTTAAAGATGTGCCTCAAACAACTACCATTATAGATTTAGGTGGGACAAAAGAGATTATAGTCAAGGCTATCCCTACAGAGATACGTCAAAATTTTGTAGCAGCACACCCAATGACAGGGACAGAATACTTTGGTCCAAATGCAGCTATAGAGGGTCTCTATAAAGATAAAGTTGTCGTACTTTGTGACTTAGAAGATAGTGGAGAGCTTCAAGCACAAACAGCAAGAAAGATTTTTAAATCTTTGGGGATGAAAAAATACTTTATGAAAGCACATGAGCATGATCGCCATGCTGCTTTTATATCACATATGCCACATGCCATAGCTTACTCCCTTGCAAACACTGTTATGCAACAAGAAAATCGAGAAAACATCTTAGCCCTTGCAGCTGGTGGTTTTCGTTCCATGAGTCGTTTGGCAAAATCTTCCCCTTATATGTGGGAAGATATCTTTAAACAAAATCGCGGCAATGTTCTTGAGGCTATAGAACTTTTTGAAGAGGAACTCTCAAGACTCAAAAAAGATATAAAAGAGGAGAACTGGGAGAGTGTCCACAAAAAAATGGAAGGTGGAAACAAACTCTACAATATCTTCTCTTAGGAGATATTGTATCTCTCCACTAGTTCTTTTATCTTTTTCTTCTCAAGAGCTTTTTTCGTCTGTGAGTAGAGATTTGATTCTATAGTATCTATAACCTCTTGCACTTCTGGATCATCTTTATATGGTAACAGACGGATAAGTAGCTGCTTCTCATCTTTATAATGAAACTTTTTCTCTTTTTTCTTTGCTACTCTTGGTTTAACAAGCATCAGTAACACGCCTACAAATACACCTGCAATAAATGTAAATATAGAACCTTGCAAAGATAAAAAACTCTCTTGAGTATTTAGAGCTTTTTTCTCTTGTATCTCTTGAGATGGCGTTTCTCTTTGTATTTTTAGTGCTTGTGTAGGGTTTGCATTATGCACTTTTATAGCAATCTCTTCTGTAGAAATTTTTTCTACCCTTTTTGTTTGAAGATTATAAAACGCGATAGAAAAAGGGGGGATAACAAAATCATGATCTGCTACAAGTGCTATCTTCTGTGTAAGAGTATTCCCTTTTACAACTGCCTTTTCATCAAAAACACTTACTCCATCTATATATGGTTTAAAACTCTCTATATCTTCTAAATTTCCTAATCCTTCTACCTGTATAGTTAGATTGACAGCCTCATTTGCATTTACCTCTCTCTTATCTACACTTGAACTTATAGTAAACTCACCTACAAGTTTAGCATTGTTAGGAAGTGGTTTTGCCTCTACTTTTACTCCGTTTGAGAAATATGAACGCCATCTGATTTGTGGTATAAATGAACCCCACATATCTTTTTTGTGACTTCTTGATGCTATAGCCATTTGTGCTGGTTTTATCTCAAGTGTACCTGCACGCTGTGGTGCCAATACATAGTCAATCTCTGTAACGATGTATGAGCCATCACGACTTTGTTTTGGTTTTGATTCACTTTTTATCCAAAACCCTTTAAGATCAGGTGCAATAAACTTACTATCTACCACCTCTGCACCGCTTTTTTGTTTAAATGTTAGTTGAAGATGAAAAGGTTCACCAACAAAAACCTCTTTCTTATCTACATCGAGCTCTAATACAAAATCAGCATTCATATCTTGACTTGCCTCACCCACTTCCAAATCTAAAGCATTTGAACTCTCTTGTTTCCCATCTATAGTTAGAGATATAGGATCTATATGGCAAGATTTTTGTGGCATAAAAGTAAAAGAGAAAACTTTACTTCTTGTGTAGTTACCATTAATCATCTCTATATTTGTTTGAGATGCACTTGAGATAACATTTGTGTTACATATATTTCTAATTATAGGTCTTTGTATATCTTTTCCACTTACTTTTAAAGAGAGTGTTACCATCTCACCTACTGTAATTTTAGGGTAATCTAGTGTTGCAACAATCTCTGCTAACATCACACTCGGGATAAATAATATAAAAAAAAGTATCTTACCAAGGTTTCGCATTTGAATCCTCCTCATATTTGTTATTTTGTTTATTGAGCATATAAAGGTAAGTACTTGGTTGTTTATTTAACTGTTTTAACCATTTTGCCTCTTCTGCATCGCTCATTTTATCTTCTTGGTGAGCAGCTTGAGCAGCTGATGCTTTTTGTTTTTCATCTTTTTTCTTCTGCTCTTGCTTCTCACTTTTGAGCTGTTTTAACTGCTCTTTTTTATCCTGTTTTTTGCCATCTTTATCGGAGGAGCTTTCTTTATCATCTTGCTCTTTTTTTGACTTCATATCTTTTTGACTCTTTTGATTCTCTTTGTCTTTTTGACTTTTAGAGCTATTTTGTTCTTTGTCAGACTTTTCTTGAGAATCTTTTTTCTCTCCATCTTTTGAGTCTTTTTTCTTATCTTTATCTTTTGAGTCTTTACCCTTTTGATTTTTATCTTTTTTATCACTCTCTTTTTTATCTTTTTTGTTTTGCTTGTCTTTTTGATCTTGCTTCTTTTGCTCTTTTTTCTTCTGTTGTTCTAAAAACTTCTTTACAGCCTCAAGGTTTTCTTGGACCTCTTTATCTTCATGAAGTTTCAAAGATGACTCATAAGCTTTTATCGCTTCTTGTAAAGATTTTTTATCTTTTTTCTTTACATAAGCATTTCCTAGATTTGCAAAGTTGTTGGCTCGCTCCCCTTTTTTATCAAAAGTGGCTCTTTGGTAAGATTTTATCGCCTCATCATATTTGCCTTGTTTGTAAAAAGAGTTTCCTGCATTGTAAAAGCTCTCCCCTTTTTTCGTCTGCTCTGCATAGTTTTGATAAGTTTGTGCTGCTTTTTCATACTCCCCACTCTCATATGCTTGTTTGGCATTATCTAACTTTTGAAAGTCTAAAAGCCCTGCCTTGAGAGATCCACCAGAAAACAAAAGTGCAAAGAACACTAAAACATTTGGCACCATCACACTCTCGCGTTTACTCATAGAAGAGGTTGCTATGAGTAGAAGTAGCATCGCTAAGCCAAGTGGAAAATAAAATAGAGGAGTAAATCGTTCTATCTCTTCAGATTTTAATTCAGTTTTTTTACTATGTGTTTCAATCTCGTGAAGCATCGCTTTTATATCTTTATCTGAGATCACATTTTCTATATATACACCACCTGTTTTTGTTGCTAGATCTGCAATATTTTCATTGAGTCTACTTACAATGATCTCACCATTTTGTTTGATAAACTCACCATTTTCTTTACGAATAGGTGCACCCTTAGGTGTACCAATCCCCAAAACGAAAACAGTGATATGGTGCTCTTTAGCAAAGGCTATCTCACGAGAAAAATCTTTTTCATCACCACCATCACTTAAGATAAGTAGATACTTTTGCGATTCTTTTTTAATACTTCTATCAACCACTTCAAGCATAGAGTAAAAGTTCGTTCCCTTCTCTGTGATCGAATCTGTGTCTAATTGGCGCAGTAAAAAACCCACCGCATTATGATCAAAACTCAAAGGGGAAACCAAATAAGAGTTTCTTGCAAATGCAATCACCCCTATACGTTCATTTGGAGCCATCTTTAAAAGTTCTAGTGCTTTTTGTTTTGCTAGCTTTAAACGGTTTGGATACATATCTTGAGCTAACATAGAGTCTGAGATATCAAGGGCTATCATGATATCTGCACTTTTAGCTTTCACTTCAATCTTTCCCTCTTTTATAACAGGCCCAGCTAAAGCTACCACTATAAGAATTGCCATCAATCCAAAAAGAGCATTTCTAGCCTGAAGAGTAAGTGTATTTGCACTTACTCTAAGCTTTTTCATCACCTCATCACTAAAAAAAGTTGCTTGAGACTCTTTTTGTGTGAGTAATAGCCCAAATAAAATCACAACAATAGGAAGCATATAGTATAAGAATTCAGGATGTAAAAAACTCATTAGTTTACTCCTCTTTTATTTCTTAGATAGATGTAGAGCATCAAAGAGATAAAGGCTAAAAAGAGTGGATAGATATAGTAGTACTTCATATATGTAAAACTCTCATTTTTAATCTCTGATTTTTCTAGTTCATCTATCTTTTTATAGATCTCTTTAAGTTGTGCAGCACTTGAAGCACCAAACGCCACACCCCCTGTCTCCTCTGCAATTTTCACAAGTACCTTTTGATTGTACTCATTTGGCATCCCTATACCAATAGGGTAGACTTTAACACCCTCTTTTTTTGCCATATCTAGTGCCACATCCAAGGGGATTTTATCTATCCCCTGTGTACTAAAGCCATCTGTAAGTAAGATTGCTATCTTTGTCTTAGACTTACTTGTTTTTAGAAGATTCACCCCTTGAGCAAGTGACTCATAGAGTGCTGTATATTTTCCAGCCATCCCTATTTGGAGTTGCGAGACAATACGCTTGAGTATATGCTCATCATAAGTAAGTGGTGAAGCTATAAAAGAGTATGCCCCAAACACTACAAGACCAATATTGTCATTTTTTCTCTCTTGGATAAAATCACTCACGATACTTTTAACAACATCAAAACGTGTAAGTCTTCTGTTTTGTGCATCAAAGCCTTGTGCCTGCATAGATTGTGAAGCATCTAAGATCATTGCTATCTCATACCCTTTTTTAGGTTCTAACTCATAACTTTCATCTTTTACTGGTGACATTAAAGCAAACACCATCATCACAATACCGAGCCACTTAAGAAAAAACAAAAGCTTTGAAGATGCAACTGTATTTTTCATAAATTGAGCAGCATGTGGAAAATACAGAGATGGTAATTTCATCTTACATAGTGTCTCACAAGCTATAAAGAAAAATATAACAAAAAAAAGTTTTGGAAATTCAAAATATAAACCCCCAAAGAGTTCACTAAACATCTAACATACCTTTATATAGATCTATATACCCTAAAACCTCACTATCAAGGTTCTCAACATCTTTTTTATACTTGTACTGCTCTAATCTATCTACTAAATTTTTATACATCTCTGTGTGTCTTGGGCTATCATCTTTAAATGTTGCTCCATAAAAAGTAACATCATAAGCAGCTTTTTTTGCATCACTCAGATCGAGTGCTTCTAAGAGTTTATAGTGTTCTTTTCGAATATTGAAAGCATTTCTATGTTTAAGCCATCTCAAAATCAAGTAAAGAGATCCTGCAAATATCACTAAAGCTATAACACTCACACCTATAAGATAAAGAAGAGAATACTCTTGCACCTCTACTAATGGTTTTATATCATGAAGAGGAATATCAAAATTTTGTCCTGCCATATTATCTCCCTTCAAAAAGTCTTCTTAGCACTACACCAACACTTGCATCGGTGTAAACCTTGGTAAAACGGATCTGGTGTTTTCTAAAAGTCTCATAAAGTTTTCTATCATGCTCATGCACTTTTTTTGCATAAGCTTCGACACTTGAACTGTTAAAATCACCCTCAAGCACTACCCCACTCTCAGGGTCAACCAAAGAGCTAAATCCCATTTGTGGTGGCTTTTCCTCTAAATGATCTCTCACAATTACCGCCACAACTTCATGTTTTTGTGCTAAAAGTTTAAAGTCTGGTATCTCAAAAAAATCACCCACGACAATTATGAGTGACTTGCGTTTGAGTCTTTTGTAAAGTGTATCTGAGAGGTTTTTTAAGTCACACTTTTGGTTTAATGCTTCAAACTCTAGTATTTCACTTACACTTTTTTGTACCTGATGGAGCTTTTTACTTGGCTTATTATGACTTACCATCGTATCTGTAAAGATGTAACTACTGAGTAAGTCACCATTTTTGAGTGTAGCATAACTCAATTGGGCAACCACCTCAGCAATCACATCTTGTTTGAATCGTTTTGAGCCAAAATGTACACTTCCATTAAGAACAGAAGCAATCACAACATTAAGCTCCCTCTCTTCACGAAAGATTTTAATAAAGGGCTTTTGCATCTTAGCAGTAATATTCCAGTCGATATGGCGTATATCATCTCCAGCCATATACTCCCGAAGTTCGATAAAGTCATACCCCTCCCCTTGAAAGATGGAGGGGTTGTTCCCCACCATCTCTGAGAAGACTTGACGACGAGCCCGAACTAAGATTTTTTGTAATTTAGACATTACTCACCTTATGGAATCGCTACTGTTTCTAGCACTTTTTGGATGATCTCATCAGTTGTCACACCCTCAGCTTCTGCCTCATAAGTCAGCACGATACGATGACGCATCAACTCTTTAGCGATGTAAGCTACATCTACAGGAGTAACAAAATCTTTGCCCCTCATAAACGCCATCGCTTTTACTGCTTTAAACATATCGATACTTACACGTGGACTTGCTCCAAACTGGATAAACTCTGTTATCTCTTCAAGACCATACTCGCTAGGGTTTCTTGTCGCGTTTACAAGCTCTATCATATACTCTTCCACTTCTTCATCAACATGAATCTCTTTGATTGTGTTTTTGAGTGCGAGCAGATCTTCTTTATTTAAAACAGAATTTATCTCTTCAAACTTACCACTAGAGATACGACGAGCTATCTCTAACTCTTCTGTTTTTGTATTGTAATCTACTATGAGTTTGAGCATAAAACGGTCAAGCTGTGCTTCTGGGAGTTGATATACACCCTCTTGTTCTACTGGATTTTGTGTTGCCATTACAAAGAATGGAGGCTCTAGTTTAAATGTAGTATCACCAAGTGTTACCTGTTTCTCTTGCATCACTTCAAGAAGTGCAGATTGTACTTTTGCTGGAGCACGGTTAATCTCATCTGCAAGTAAAAGATTTGTAAAGATAGGACCCTTTTTGATTTTGAACTGATTGTTTTGTGGGTCATAAATCTCTGCACCTAAGATGTCAGAAGGGAGTAAGTCTGGAGTAAATTGAGCACGTTTAAAGTTAAGACCTAATGCCTTTGAGAGAGCATTGACTGTTGTTGTTTTTGCAAGACCTGGAACACCCTCAATGAGTATATGTCCCTCACATAAAAGAGCAATCAAAAGAGAGTCAATCATCTTCTCTTGCCCAACAACTACCTTAGCTACTTCTTTTTTTACTTCTTCAATTTTACTTATCATTATCTACCAACCTTGTTTGTATCTAATGTAAGTATATTCCTTTGGGGTAAATAGTTATAAAATGGTTGGTAAATGTTTGTTAAATAGAGAGCCCAAGTACTTTTTCTATCCCCTCTTTTTCAATGAGCATACTCAGTTTTAAGGCAATATTTTCTTTTGCTATCGCATAGCTTTGGGAAGATTGTCCTACTATATCGAGTCTGTTAGAGCCTATGACACTTCCCTTGTAGTCTTTTGTCGTGATATTTATCGTTGCACGAGCCAGAGTAAATCCATAAGAGTTTGCCTTATTGATTTGAGCAGATATATAGATACGAAAACTCTCTTGAGTATTTCGTGAATTTATCTTAAACTCTTTAGCACTTAAGGCTTTTGCTATAGGAGTTTTCAGATGTGCCGCATTTGAATTGGCACTTATCTTAAAACTTATGCGAGAATGGAGCTGTTCATACTTACTTTCAATCTCATTATATGCTTCTAAGTAAGGGGATGGATTAAAATCACTTTTGAGTTGTTTTAAGATAAGAAGCTTATTTGGCAAAAGTTGAAAAGTTAGCTTGCTTTTTTTGTAAAAAGAGAGTTGTTGCAGAGCATTTTGTTTTTTGATACTTTTTTCTTTGTTGAAAAATATCTCAAAATCTTGGTTTATCTCTTGAAGCATACTTTTGTAAAGCTCATTTGTGTTTGAACTTACAAGAACAGCATAATTTTTATAGCCTAGTTTTTTTGCCTCTAATACCTTATAGTTACTAATACGGATCGGCTTAACAACACTTTGCATCTCTTTGGTGTAAGTTCCATCAAAACTCTCTACACTTCCATCACGAGCCACTGTTTTAGAGCTGTAAGTAGAAGAGACCTCAACACTTAAAGTAGATATCATCTGTGTAAGTGCATCAGAGATGGCTTCAGTTTTGTCTTTTCCCACCCCTACACCATAGAGTGTACTCTGTGTAGATGTTGGTGGCGTTTGATACCATGATGGAATCTCTTTTTTCTTTGCTACAACCACTCTTTTTTGAGTACCACAAGCACTCATCATCACCATAACACTCATTACCAATAAAATCGATCTTATAAACAATTGTTTTTCCTTTAGCGGTTCAGCTGCTCTCGCGTTTTCTCACGTTTGGCTATAAGTCTTTTGATACGTATCACAGCCTTGTTAATCTCTTCTACTGGCTCTATCATCAGTGAATCTGCATGACTATAGTACTCTTGTGCTTCTTTATACTTTCCACGAGCTTCAGAGATAACACCGAGATTATAAAAAGGGAGATAGCTTTGTGCATCTGTTGCATCGATAAGCTCGATTAGAAATTTTTCTGCCTTATCGTATCTTGCTTGTTTGATATACTCTAAAGAAACCTTTAAAAGTCTCTCCTGCTCATCTGTATAATCCAAATCTGGCTCTTCAAGAAGTCTTACCTGAAATGTTCTATAGTGTGGTGTAAGTTTATACACAAAATTGTTAGCTATTGTAGTAGCTAAACGCTGTGCAACTATCTCTTTGGATGGGAGAGGACGAGAATCATCTGAACAGTGCTTAAACACTGCATTAGGGCTCATAGTCTGAGCGAAGATGATGTCACCCTTAGTGACATCGACGATGCGCATCTCTGCAGAGAGACCCACCACTCTTTTTTTACATCGTACCTTATAGTACTCCAACTCTTTACACTTTTTGTCTGCACATCGAACTCTTGGCTCAAAGAAGTAAGTATCTTGTACACTAGCACGACCAACATTTCCAGATATAATCGCCTGTGCACCTACGAGTTCACCTATATTGACTGCTGTTTTTGGATCTATGAGTCCACTATTTTGAAATCTTTGTTCTTCTAAGATTTTATCGAAGTCTTTTCGACTCACAAGGGTAAAGTATTTTTTATTGTCTATCTTGACATTGGAGAGTTTTACCTCTATCTTTGAAGAGAGTCCTACTCTATCATTTTTAAAACTACTCACAGCAATTTTTTTAGTAGAAGCGACTCTGTCTATCTCTGCTGGTTCAAGTGCTCTTATACTCACTTTTTGTGCACACCCTGTTACAAAGTACACAAGCAAACCACTCACAAAAAATAAAACTGATCTCTTCATTCACACCCTTGCTATTGTAAAAGTAAAACATTCTATTTAAAATAGTTTTAATATCCTATTAATTAAACAGAAGCATTTTGAGATCTGAGACTTGTTTCAACTCTTTTGTCTCTATCTTTTTGAGAATATCTTTATATTTTCGTTCATTTTCCAAGACTAAAAGTATATGCAACTCATCGATGGTTTTTGCTTTTTGCACTTTTTCTCTAAAGATATCTTCTTTAGTTGTTGCTTTCTCAACTCTTTTCCATCGTATCTTTGCTACTATAAATCCAAGTACAAAACTCATAAGGTAGTAAAGGTAAGAGATATCAAAACTAAAACTTTTCTCCTCATCATCTAATAACTGCTTTGGCTCGTATGCTTTTGCAACTTTCACGTCTACAGCTTCAAAATGCAACTTTTTAAGGCTTTTTGTTTGAAGATCGAAATACTCAATATCAAACGATGGTATAGTAAAATCTTTATCACTCACAAAAGCAAATTTTTGTTTCCATACCCCTTTATAACCTTGGGGTGTTAAAAGTATCTCTTTGGTAGGGGATTGTGTAAATATCTTTGTATCTGCTATCTTCCAATGGATCTCTTTTATATACTCAAACCCACCCAAGCCTTTTATCTCCACCTCTAAATGGTAGGGTTCATAAGCTTTTACTTGTGGGGTGTCTTTTTTAACTACAAGTTGAAAATCTCCAACTAATTGTGCATGAGCATCGAGTATATCTAACACTACACTCTTTTGTTTATACTCTACAATACTAAAATCTTCATAGTTTGCATTGTCTCGCCCAAGTACCCCATTTTCTATAGAGTCTTTGTTTGTTTTTTTGATGGTTGTATCTAAAGAGAGGCGAAACTCTCCCGCTTTTTTGACAAATAAAATAAATTCATAAGTATTTGTTCTTTTATTATCAACAATTCTCTCTTTTTCACTAAAGAGTTCAAGGGTGTACTCTGGGTTATCTGTTAGAGGGTTAAACTCTATCACATAAAGTTCTGACTTATCGCTAAAACTACATCTGTATTTCAGATGAATTGCTTCATTGGTGTATGCTTGAGTTTTGGAACTCTCTACACTCCACTCATAACTCGAAGCAAACAGTGATAACTGCAATAGATAAAGAAAAAGGAAGACTCTACCAAGGTTTTTTTTCACGAACACTCCTTGCATTGATAAGTTCATACTGTTTAGAACTCAGTTTTGTTTTTGCACCATTGAGATCAATTTTCATTTGAGCTTTGGCTTTTTTCCCATCATCACTAGCACCATCACTTGCATTAGCTTTTACTTTCATGTTTGATCCCCCTCCACTT
>Ga0256838_1000335_pt1 | contig 30936 bp, 29 predicted proteins | sample 4571419metaG_FD_185978 | JGI IMG/M metagenome (GOLD analysis project Ga0256838, IMG submission 185978) | Hydrothermal vent microbial communities from Guaymas Basin, Mexico - 4571-419 | ecosystem: Environmental > Aquatic > Marine > Hydrothermal vents | place: Mexico: Guaymas Basin | collected... | reverse complement strand
TCTCTTTTTAGTGGATTAAATAATATCCAAGATATAACACTAAATCCTAACTTTGCTACTATATGTGGTTATACTCAAAAAGATGTTGAAACTGTATTTGAAAAACATCTTAAGGGTCAAGATTTTGAGAAGATAAAAAAATGGTATAACGGTTATAAGTTTTTAGGTGAAGGTGTTTATAATCCATTTGATATTCTTCTTTTTATATCCAATAACTTTGCTTATAGAAACTACTGGTTTAGTACAGCTACTCCTACTTTTTTACTAAAACTTATAGAAAAAAATAACTACTTTTTACCAAACCTAGAAAATATAATCAAAGATGATAGGATGCTTGATAGTTTCGATGTAAACTATATAGAACTTGAAACTCTTATGTGGCAAACTGGGTATTTAACTATATATGATACTTATGAGAGTATAAAAGGGATAAAGTACAAACTAACTATACCAAACAATGAAGTAAGAATTTCACTTATGGGAAGTATAGCTGATTTTATAACTAAGATAGGTAATACTGAACTAGAACAAGAAGATATATATGATGCTTTATTAAATCTTGATTTTAAAGAGTTTGAAAAAACATTTAAATCACTTTTTGCATCTATCCTCTACAATAACTTTACAGGTATTAAACTATATAAGTATGAGGGTTACTATGCAAGTGTATTTTATGCTTACTTAAAAGCTTTAGGCTTAGATATAGTTGGTGAAGATGTAACAAATAAAGGTCGTATAGATTTAACCATAAAGATGCCAAACTCTATAATAATCATAGAGTTTAAAGTTGATGGCTCAGATGCTCTAAAACAGATAAAAGAAAAAGATTACCATCAAAAGTATCTTGATACTAATCTTCCTATATTTTTAGTTGGTGTTGAGTTTGATACTAATGATAAAAATATATCTAAAGTTGAATGGGAAAATTTAAAAAAGATATGAAGGAGAAAAATTAATTATGAAAACAACATTAATAATCGGAGCAGGTGGCGTAAGTCGTGTAGTAGTGCACAAGTGTGTTCAAAACTCAAATGTATTTGGTAAGATAGTTTTAGCTAGTAGAACATTGTCAAAATGTAATGAGATTAAAAAAGAGCTTCCAGAAGCTTTTATAGAGGTAGCTCAAGTAGATGCTGATATAGTTGGAGAGGTTGTAAGACTTATAAAATCTGTAAATGCAGATATAGTTATAAATGTAGCACTACCTTATCAAGATTTGGCGATTATGGATGCTTGTATAAAAACAAAAACTCATTATCTTGATACTGCAAATTATGAACATCCAGATGAAGCGAAGTTTGAGTATAAACTTCAATGGGAAAGAGATGAGAAGTTTAAAGAAGCTGGGATTATGGGGCTTTTAGGTAGTGGTTTTGACCCTGGGGTTACAAATGTATTTTGTGCTTATGCTCAAAAACATTATTTTGATGAGATACATACTATAGATATACTTGATTGTAATGCAGGGGATCATGGTTATCCTTTTGCTACAAATTTTAACCCTGAGATAAATCTTCGTGAAGTAAGTGCAAATGGTCGCTACTGGGAAGATGGAAAATGGATAGAGACTAAACCTATGGAGATAAAAATGGTTTGGGATTATCCTGAAGTTGGTAAAAAAGATAGTTATCTACTTTATCATGAAGAGATGGAGTCTCTTGTTAAGCATATAAAAGGTTTAAAAAGGATTAGATTTTTTATGACTTTTGGTGAGAGTTATCTAACACATATGAGATGTTTAGAAAATGTAGGTATGTTAGGTATCGAACCAGTTGAGCATAAAGGTCAAAAGATAGTACCTATAGAGTTTTTAAAAACACTTTTACCAGACCCATCAGCATTGGGAAGTCGTACAAAAGGTAAAACAAACATTGGTATCGTAGCTGAGGGTATCAAAGATGGTGTTAAGAAAAAAATCTATATCTATCAAGTAAGTGACCATGAAAAATGTTATGCTGAGGTAAACTCTCAAGCTGTTAGTTATACAACAGGTGTTCCAGCTATGATAGGTGCAAAACTTATACTAGAGGGTAGATGGATAGGTAAAGGTGTGTTTAATATGGAAGAATTTGATCCAGATATCTTTATGGATGAGTTAAATAAACAGGGACTACCTTGGAAAATCAAAGAACTTTAAAAACTCCATATTATCTATGTGAAGAGGAACTCTTAGAAAAAAATCTAAAGCTTTTGGATTATATTCAAAAAGAGAGTGGAACTAGGATAATACTAGCTCTTAAAGGTTTTGCAATGTATTCAACTTTTGAGATGGTTTCAAAGTATCTTAAGGGTTGTACTGCGAGTGGTCTGTATGAGGCACTTTTAGCAAAAGAGGAGTTTTGTAGATACAATGAAAAAGCAGAAGTACATACATACTCTCCAGCTTATAAAGAGGAAGATTTAAAAGAGATTGCTAAGATTTCAGACCATATAGTTTTTAACTCTTTATCTCAGCTTTTAAAGTATGCTACTTTTGTAAAAGATATAAATCCAAAAGTACATTTATCACTTAGAATAAATCCAGAAGTATCAGCTTCACCTAAAGATATATATAACCCTTGTGGACTTTATAGCCGTTTGGGGACAACTTTGCAAAATTTTGATGAGAAAGTTCTTGATTGTGTTGATGGGCTTAATTTTCATGCTTTGTGCGAACAAGATGTAGATGCACTTGAAAAAGTTTTAGAAAAGTTTGAAATAAACTTCTCAAAATACTTTAAAAATCTAAAATATATAAACTTTGGTGGTGGACATCATATAACAAAAAAAGGTTATGATGTTCAAAAACTTATAAAAGTTATAAGAGATTTTAAACAGAAGTATGATGTTGAGGTATATCTTGAACCAGGGGAGGCTGTTGGTTGGGAATGTGGTTATCTTGTAGCATCAGTTTTAGATACATTTAACAACGGTATGGATATCGCTATACTAGATACTTCAGCTGAAGCACATATGCCAGATACTTTAGCTATGCCATATCGTGCAGAAGTTAGAGATGCTAGTGAAGCTGGAGTTAAACCATATACTTATAGACTAGGTGGTAACACTTGTTTGGCTGGTGATATTATGGGGGATTACAGTTTTGATAAGCCTTTAGAGGTTGGAGATAAGATTATATTTGAAGATCAAATCCACTACACTTTTGTAAAAAGTACAACATTCAATGGTATAAAATTACCATCACTTGTTATAAAAAGAAAAGATGGTAGTATTGAGCTTATAAAAGAGTTTGGTTATGAAGAGTACAAAAGGAGATTGTCATGATAGAAGATAAGCAAAGATGGAACATTCGCCATGTTGAAAAACCTATGAGAGGTGAGGTTTCAGATATATTAAAACGATATATCAAACATTCAAAAGTTGGTAATGCTTTAGATTTGGCTTGTGGTACAGGTAGAAATACACATTTTTTGGATGAGTTAGGTTTTAAAGTAGATGCTATTGATTTTTCTGATTATGCATTATCTCAGATAAAAGATAACTCTAACATAAACAAGATAGAAGTTGATTTGGATTTTTATGATTTGAAAAAAGATGCTTATGATTTGATACTAAATGTAAACTATCTAAACAGAAGACTTATGATGCAGATGAAAGATGCACTTAAAAAAGATTCTCTTTTGATTTTTGAGACATTTATACAAGCACATTCTAAACCAGAACAAGGTAGTATGAATCCTAATTATCTTTTAAAAACAAATGAACTTCTTGATGTTTTTAGAGATTTTGAGATAATTTATTATGAAGAAAAAGAAGGTATAAACCTAAGAGGTGAAGAAAACAAAACTGCTTCTTTAGTTGCTATAAAAAGATGATGTAGCTAGAAATTTTTTCATCATTAGTCCCAAATTTCTATAAGATTTTTAAACACTTTATAAAGTGATTCTACTTCGTTGGCTGTTGTTCGCTCATTTACAGCATGGATAGTATCGTTTTTTACACCAAACTCTATAACATCGATGCCAAACTGTGCTACAAATCTTGCATCGCTTGTTCCACCTGCTGTTGAGTGTTTTGGTTTTATGTCTGTTATATTTTCTATCGCTTTATCTATCTTTTTTACAACTTTTGTATCTACATTTGTGCAAAATGGGTATGAGCCTTGAGTTAGTTTTAATTCATAATCTAATCCATCAAGATTTTTAGCTACAAACTCTGTTACCTCTTTTTGAGTGGTTAGAGTTGTATTTCTTACATTGAACATCATTTTAAGCTCATTTGGTGTTACATTTGTAACTTCCATACCACTTCTTATATCTGTTATAACAAACTTTGATGGGCTAAAAAACTCATCTCCATTATCAAGATTTACCCCTGCCATATTTGCAAGTCTTGGAGCTAAGTTATGGATAGGATTTATCGCTTTTTCTGGGTAAGCTGCATGACCTTGTTTACCTTTTAAAGTGATATAACCATTTATAGAGCCTCTTCGTCCAACTTTTATAGCATCTCCAAATCTCTCTTCACAAGTTGGCTCAGCTACCACTACGGCATCTGGGAGTTGATTTGTTTCTTTTAGATACTCTAAAACTTTTATAGTTCCATAGTAAGCATCTCCCTCTTCATCAGAAGTTAGCAAAAGTGATAGTGTTCCATTAAAGTCTTTTGCCTCTTTTACAGCTTGAACAAAAGATGCTACACCACTTTTCATATCTTGTGTGCCACGACCATAAAGATAACCATCTTTTTCAACCAACTCATAAGGGTTACTGTCCCAGTTATCTCCAGCTGGAACAACATCAACATGACCCGCAAAACAAAGATGCTCACCATTTCCAAACTTTTTGTAGATAAAAAGGTTTTTTACATCTTCAACATCAACTCTAATAGCTGTAAAATCAGATAGATAAGACTCTATAAAGTCTAAAAGACCTCCATCATCAGGTGTTTCACTTTTACTCTCTATAAGTTTTTTAAAAAGTTCTAAGATTTGCATTATTTACTTGGATTTTCATAAAAAATGTATGGTGTTGAGTAGTTACTTATCTCAAAGTAAAGCTTTTTTTCTCCATCATCAACTTTGTAGTTAAAGTTTAAGTCGATATAACCATATCCATAACGGTAAGACCTAGGAGTATTTCCAACGGTGGATGTTGCAGTTGTTAGTTTGTCAATCTTTATAAATCTTTGAACTAACTTTTCACCCATATATATATCTAAAACACCATTTGTTCCTGTCCAGTTTTGTAAGCTACGACCTATTTTGTTTTGTGTTTCTTGTGTACATCCATTTAAAAAAAGTGCAACTATAATACCCATTATATAAAAATATTTTTTCATAAAACGCTCCAAATATAAAATTATACATATTATACACTTTTTTAATTAATTTTTTGGATATAATTTAAAAAATAGATATATTAGGGTAACTTGTGAAGATAGATGATATAAAAGATTATAAAGAGATTTTAAATATTGTAAATAAAAACAAGAGTTCTATAATAAAAAATTATAATCTTAAATCTGACCAAATCTTGGTAGAAAAATCTCTTATAGATAAGATTCTTGTTCTTCTAAAGAAGCCTTATTATAAAGATTTTGATAAAGTTCAAGTTATAAAAACTATTATCAGAGATATCTTGCATCTTAAAGAAAATGACCTTATTATGATAAAAAAGGGTTCTATTTTTGTTAAAGTTTTTGATGAAACAAAAAAAAGAAAAATCTCTAAAGATGAAGCAAATACTGTAGCTGGTAGATTTAATGGTATCCCTGAAGAGGATTTAGAGCTATTTTATAATGAGTATTTTGATCAAGAAGATATTGAGTACCTTTTTGATTCAGTTGCTAATAATTTTGTTAGAAAATATTTTGTTCGTAGTCATATTAGTAATACAGACTATGAAAAAAATGTATTTGGATTTATTCAAAACCTTATATTAAAAGAACTTCAAGAAGATTTTGATGGAGATGAAGATTTTTATATAGGTTTTGCTGGATATATTTTTAGAAAACATTTTAAGATGGCATTTGAATATATATCTGATTATATATTACGAGAGGCTGCTTTAGCAAATAAGCATATTTTAGAGTTTTTAGATTATTATTCAAATAATGTTATTGTTTTTGAAGGTAGAAAGTATCAAGTACCAAATTTAGAAGCTGAAAATGGTCTAAGATGGCATGCATTATCTATGGTGGCAAGAATTAAACCATATATAATGGCTCAAGAGTATATTAGTGAAGCTAGTGAGATGATACAAAAGATAGATAAAAAGATAGAATCTCTTTATATTGATGGCTTATCACCAATAGAATATAATGAAAAAAATATAAAACTTGCAAAAGAGATAAGAGATGAGATAAAAGAGTGTAATGAAGATATGGAAAAGATTTATGATCTTCTTCATACACTCGATAAAAAAACAAATGTAGAATCTAAGAAAAAAGAGTTAGAATGTGAGCTTTCGGAATTGAGAGAGGAACTAAAAGAGCTTAAAGAGGAGCTTGTTGAAGTAAGAAGAGAGATAGTTGAAAAAACAACTATTAAAAAGTATGAAAAACTACTTCAAGAGAAGAAAACATTTCAGCACAATATCATAGTTCGTTCTAAAGTTCTTAAACAAAGTAGAGAGTCATATATGGCGATAAGAAACTCTTTAACAAAAGCTCTTATGTCTAAAAAACACATACTAAGAAAAGAAGATTAGTCCTTATAACCTGAGTTCGACAATACAATGCCCAAAGATAGGGTAAATAAATGGTGAGATTTAAAAAAATATACTCAAAAACCTAGCCGTAGCTAAGTTGAGAGGATAATTTTTAAAAGATTGCCGTTTAGTTGCCCTATATTTGGGTGTTTTTATTGTCGAACTCAGGTTTATAGATAAGTTCTAACCCTTTAGAAGTCATAACAAACCCATCAACTTTTATCTTGTTGTTATGTATATCTTTATGGTGTTTTTTACATAGTGGTATTAGGTTGTGTTTTGTATCTTTGTGAAAATGACCTATAAAACCATCTTTATTTGCTAGATTTTTATGTGTTATATGGTGGACATCCTCAGCAGGGTTATCACATAGTACACATTTTGTTATATATAGATTTTGGTTATATTTACTAGTTTTTTTCTTGATGAGTAGTTCTATCTCATCAAACTCATTTGCTAATCTTTTTCTTATCTTATTTGCTGTTGATAAGAAATCTTCATCCATATGTAAAGATTTTGCAAATTCTAGTCCATAGATGCTACTTCCACTACCAGCTTGTAAAGTTCTGTTAAATATAAGCTTATCTTGCTCTTTATCATACTCTACACTTAAATGTAGATTGATAACATTTTTTAGATTTAGTATCTCATCCATAGTTGAGATTTGATGTAGATGTGTTGCAAATAAAAATATTGAACGAAGTTTTGCTAGTTTTATAATAGCACTAGATACTATAGCTACTCCAGATAGAGTTTCTGTTCCATGGCTTATCTCATCACCGAGTATCAGTGAGCTTGTTGTCGCACGATTAAATATATTTTTCAACTCTAGCATCTCAACGGCAAATGTAGATAATCCCTTAGCAAGATTATCTTGAGATACTATACGGGTAAAAAGTGAATTAAATATAGAAAATTTCATAACAGAAGCACTTACAAAAAAACCACTTTGAGCCATAACTATCGCTATACCTATACTTTTCATAAGTGAAGATTTTCCACTTGAATTTATACCATATAGTAAAACACCATTTATATCGTGGTTGTTATGAACATCACTATCTAGCATCACCGTATTTGGATGAGGTATATCTACATAATCACGATTTCCCATAATAATATCATTTGGTACATATATACCAGCTTTTTCTTGAACCTCTATAAGTGGATGTCTAAGTTGCATCATCTGTATAAAGTTGTCATCTTTGTTTGTATCTATGATGAGAGGTCTTGAGTGATTATAGAGTTGTGCTACTTTAGAGGAGCTAACACCAACATCCAAATCAGCTATATATGAGATAACTCTATCAAACAATAGTGAGTATTTTTTTTCATATCCAGCTTGAAGTTTTGAAAATCTTTCTTTTACTAAAAGTATAATTTTTCTTCTGTTTTTCATCATCTTATCTGATAGTTCATCTGTATATGGAGATGATATTTTTACATTATTTGTAAGTTTTTTTATATTAAAATCTTTAAATTTTTCATTTTTTTTGAATTTTTCTTCTATAAGTGAAAATCTATTTTTACTAAGTGATATATAGTATCCATCTTTTTCTAGTAGTCCTAATGTTACTAAACGGTTACTTTTTGAGATTTTTACCTCTTCTAGCATCATCTCTATCTCTGATATATAGTTATAAAATATATCTAACATAGAATTATTTTCATCTATAATAGTATCTACAACTTCATCAACCCCATATCTTAAAAAGTTTTCATCTATAGTTACATTTGTAAATCTTCTTGATATATCTAAATCTATACTTTTGGAGATATCTTTTAAAAATTCATCTATTTCACTATCTTTAAATGGTATAGATTTTATATTGTGTTTTTTTAGATATAAAACTATCTCTTTTACACTTAGCATAGAGTCATAAAGATGATTTATCTCAAAAGGATGCATTCTTGAGAGACTAATTCTACGAGATAACCTTTGTAAATCATAAATACCTCTCATAGTTTCATCTAAGTATTTTGTATGTGATTTTAATTTTTGGATTAAATCATATCTTCTTTGGAGTTCATCTTTTTCCATTATCGGATTGAGTAGTCTTTCTTTTAAAAGTCTTCTACCTATAGCTGTTGCTGTTTTGTCTAACATTTTTAAAAGTGTAAACTCTTTTTTATCTTTTGAGATGATACCTAATTGTGTTAATGCATTATTTCCTAGATACATAAAACGGCGGTTGTCTATGATATTTGGTAAATCTAGTTTTTGAACTATATGGTAGTCGTGTTCTATGATAAAGTGTATTAATATAGCCAACGATTCTGTTATCATTGGATTTCTTTCCAAATCAAGATGCTCAATAGGTGATAGTAGGGACTGTATCTGATAAATTTCTGCAAAAAGATTATTTTGAAAATCTATCTTTAGTTTTTCATTGTTTACACTATAATGATAATGTTCTGGTATCTCAAGATAGTGCATTATATGTTTTTGCTCTTTTATCCCATCTAAAAATGTTATAACAATTTCACTAGTTCTGTATATATGTAAAAGATTAAAAATCTCATCTAGTGCATAAGATGGGTCTTCACTTGTTCCGTGAGTTTCATAAACTTGTGTTTTTCCAGTTGTAACATCAATAGCTGAATAACCAATAGTATAGATATCGTTATAACAGTCTATAAGAAGTGATACTATATAGTTGTCATCATTATCTATAATGTGCTCAAAGTTTGTACCAGGGGATACTATTTGTGATATATAACGGTTTATTTTAGGTGGATTACCTTTTTGTTTAACTACTATTATGGTATATTTTTGCTCATTTATAAGCCTGTTTAGATATCTTTCAAAACTAACAGCTGGAACTCCAGCTAAAAGAGGGTTTTTATCTGAGTTTTCTATGATGTTTTTATTTTTCTTAGTTAGTTGTATATTTAAAAGTTCAGCTATCTCTTTTGCTTTACCTATTTGCATCTTATCATTGTTTACTTCATATACTTCAAAAAAAGTTCCAATCTCCATAAAAACAACACTATCATGACCATACTTTTTTTCAAAAAATTCTTGAAGTTCAAAGTATGTTTGAGTGAGTAATTTATCTTTATTGTTTAAGATATGGTTAACTTCTGATGCTTTCATCTAACTACTTTTTAGCGAAATTATAACATAATCTATTTTTTGATAAGCGACTATTCATATCTTCTTAGATACAATTTTAAAATTTTAATTTTAAGGTTTATTTATTGTTTGATATAAAAAAATATGACACTTCAAATGTCAAAAATGACATTCTTTCAGGTCTTGTTGTTGCTGTTGCTCTTGTCCCAGAAGCGATAGCATTCTCTTTTATTGCAAATGTTAGTCCTATAGTTGGGCTTTATACTGCATTTATCTTAGGACTTGTTACATCACTCATAGGTGGAAAACCTGGTATGATAAGTGGTGCTACAGGTGCTGTTGCTATTGTTTTAGTTGGTTTATCTCTAAAAGCACATACTGTTTTATCTGCTCAAGGTTTAAGTGGAGACGAACTTTCTATGGGTGTTTTACACTATATACTTTTAGCTACGGTATTAGCTGGTGTTATACAGATAACGATAGGACTTTTAAAACTTGGTAAGTTTATCCGTTTAGTTCCTCAACCTGCTATGTATGGTTTTGTAAATGGTTTAGCTATAGTTATAGCATCTGCTCAGTTTAAATTTTTTGAGGGGCAGGGTATAGTTATGTATGTTATCACTTTTATAACTATGCTTATAATGTTTTATCTTCCTAAAGTTACAAAAGCTATACCATCTGGATTGGTTGCTATTGTTGTACTTACATTAGGAGTTTATTTTACTGGTATTCATACTTTACTTGTTGGTGATTTGACAGATTTAAGTCAGTTTGCTGGTCAACTTCCTAGTTTTGAAGTTCCACATTATATATTTAGTTTTGATGCTATTTTGATGGTTTTACCTTATGCTGTTATAATTGCTCTTGTTGGTCTTATAGAATCACTTTTAACTTTAAGTGTTTTAGATGAGATGAGTGGTACTCGTGGAAATGGTAATAAAGAGTGTATAGCTCAAGGAACAGGTAATATTTGTTGTGGTTTTTTTGGTGGTATGGCAGGTTGTGCTATGATTGGTCAGTCTATCATTAACTATACTTCAGGTGGTTTGGGTCGTCTTTCATCTTTTGTTGCAGCTACTGGTCTTTTAGTCCTAGTTGTATCATTAACTGATGTTTTAAATATTATACCTGTTGCTGTTTTAGCTGGGATTATGTTTATGGTAAGCATCGGGACTTTTGAGTGGTCAAGTTTTTCCCATCTAAAACATATGCCAAAAAGTGATGCTTTTATAATGCTTGTTGTAACTGTTATAACGGTTGTTGAAGATTTAGCAGTTGCTGTTATAGCTGGTGTTATCATATCCGCACTTGTATTTGCTTGGAAACATGCTCGTATCTGGGCTAAAAGCTATATAGAAGAGGATGGTACAAAGGTTTATGAACTTGATGGTCCACTTTTCTTTGGTAGTGCTACAACATTTCATGAAAATTTTGATATTGAAAATGACCCTAAAAAAGTTGTTATTGACTTTAAAAATGCAAGAGTTATGGATAGTTCAGGTGTAGAAGCCATAGATTCTATCACAAAAAAATACGAAGAAGCAGGTAAAAATTTGTTACTTCGCCATTTAAGTAAAGATTGTAAAGCTATATTGAAACAAGCTGGTCCACATTGTACTTATGAAGAGGATGATCCAACTTATAAAGTTGCGGTTGATTATTAAGTATCTCCTATAATGGAGATACTTAGATTAAGTTTTATCCTATCTATTAGAAGTTATAGTTCATTATAAATCTATACTCATTCCAACCAACAGTACCGTTTAAAGAATCATCAGTACTTGTTTCTTTTACATAAAAATCATCTGAAAAATTACCTCTAAAACGAAGTTGTAGATTTTTTATAGCTTCAGGGTAGTATATGATATCAAAACCAGCTTCATTTGCATCATCTTCAGTATAACCGTTGTTTTCATCCATATTGTAGTTAGCATAGTAGATAGTAGCTTTTACATTTGCACCCATATCTTTGAAGTTGTATGATGTCGCAACTTTTGTAGCTTTTGTACCAGCTAAGAACATATGACGAGTAACCATACCTTGAGTAAATGCAGGTATTCCACCCCATGGAGAGATTATAGCATTTTGGTATGATGTATCTGTATCAGAGTTTGAAGAAGTTTCAGAATAAGCTATATAAGCTGTAAAATTTTCGTATTTTGTACCAACTTTAAGACCCCAATATAAACTATCTATACTACCATCTCCACCAGCATTTTTAAGTAGTTTATCTCCTATATCATCCTCTTTTATAATCTGAGCAGATGCAAAATTTTTAAGGTTACTATTTAATAAACAATCCCATTTAAAATCAGCTTGAGCATAGATAGCATTTAGTATATCATAAGCATAGTAGTCCCAAAGTTGAACTTTTAAGTTTTGTATACCACTATAAGTAGCAGATGCCATAGTTATACCAGATGTTGATTCACCTACTGCATATTCACCCATATTTAAAAATTCACCAACTCTGTTTCTTGTATCTACATAAGAATAACCACCAGTAGAAGCTAGTAATCCACCATTATAAGCACGAGCAAATGTACCTTGAGCAAATTTTGTTACATGTGCTGCTATAAGTGTTGTATCTGGTATATCTTTGTTTATAAGAACATAAGCTTCAAAAAGATTTGGAATCATTCTTACATCATCAGCATTAGCTAGTGGAGTAGAAAGCTTCTGACGACCACCTTTAAATGTTGTGTTTCCATACTTATACTGAACATAAGCTTCACCAAGTATAGAATATCCATCATTATCCACACCTAGAAGAGTTGGATCAACTTGTGTATAGTCATCTTTTGGATCATCTAATGCAAATCCGTGAGTAGTATAAAAAGCTGTACCTAAACTAAGACCATCTAATTCAGCTGTTTCAAACTTTAAGTGACCACCTATCGCATTAGCATTACGAGTATAATCATCTTTTGCACTTCTAGAATCATCAACACTTCTTGAGATACTAAATTCTCTTATTTGACCACTAACTTTACCTTCACTAAACATACTACTTATGTCATCAGCTGCATTTAGTGCAGTTATCGCACTTATAGAAACTAAACTTAAAACTATTTTTTTATTCATATTATAACCTTTTATGTTGAATTTTATATTATCTTAATGTTAACATATTATCTTATATATAAGACTTAAAATTATTGTATAATACTAAAAAAATAAAGGTAGATTATGAAGAAAATAGTATTATCAACAGCATTAATTTTAGTATTGGTTGGATGTGGTTCAGAAAAAGAGAATAAAATTGTTCAAAAAATAGAACCTAAAAAGGTTGAAGCAGTTAAAAAAGTTGAAGAAACTAAGATAGAAGTTAAAGAGGAGGTTGTTCCTAAAGAGAAAAAAATTATCTAAATATATCTCTAAACTTTAGTATTTTTTAGTTTGTTGGTAACCCAAATTTTTGAGTTACTAACTCCCCCTCATCATTAAAAAACAGATAGTATAAAAAATCTTTTTTAACTTTTAATCCTGCTAGATATCTAAGTGCAAGATTTGCTTGAAGTGATGCTATATGCATAACTATAGGTGTTGCTATACCATCTAGCTTATGTTTTGTTATCTTAAACATATCTGTAAATGAAGATTTATCTATAAAACATACTTGACCGTGAAAAGCTTCTACACTTCCATATATCCAAGGTAGATTTTTATCTTTTGCATAGCTGTTTATATCTGCACGAACTTCTAAGTTATCTGTAGCATCTATAATAAGGTCAACTTCTACTTCTTTTTTGCACCACTCTTTAAAATCACATTCATAAGCTATAGCTTTTACAAAAGGGCATCTTTGTTGCATCACTTTAGAATTTATAACAGCTTTATTTTTACCCTCATCACCTATTTTAAAGGCTATTTGTCTGTGTATGTTATGGTGAGATACTTCATCAAAATCCATAATGTGTATTTCAGAAATACCACTAGCTCCAAGTGCAAAAGCCAAAGATGAGCCAAGTCCACCAGCACCAACTATGGCTATTTTTTTAGTTTGTAGAAGTTTCTGTGTATCTTCTCCCCAAAGTTGGATTTGACGATGAAAAAAATCTATCATAATTTTTTTCTTTTATTTATGGTTTCTCTAAAACCCCATATTTTTCTTGCTTCTACAACCTCTCTATGGTTCATATCTACTATCATAAGTTCCTCTTTATTTCCTAGATACTCTAGTATCTCACCATTTGGTGATGCTAAAAATGAGTCTCCATAAAATTGCCAATCAACACCATCTAAAGAGTAATCCCCTATACGATTTGCTCTTAGAACATAGCAGTTATTTGTAAAGGCACGAGCAGATAATAAAGATTTCCATCTTTCATAAGAGTTAAAAGTGGAAACACTAGGAACTAGTATGCAGTCGATATTTTTCTCTTTTAGTGGCATAAATATCTCATCAAAATGTGTCTCAAATCCACTTATAATGGCAAATTTAAAGTTATTTATCTTAAAAATCAATGGGGAAGTTATCTCTTTTATCTCATTTGAGAAGTATTTTTCTTCGTTCCAATGTGGATAGTTTATAAGTAGTTGTTGATGATAGTATGATGTAGAAGAGGGTGCAAATTTAGCAATAGTTTTATAAAGTTTATCTTTCTTTACCATAACTAATGGAGCTACTATTGTCATACTATAAGTTGTAGATAACTCTTTTAGAACCTTTATTTGGTATTGTGATTGTTCTTGTATCATACTTGTAGATAGATTTTCTAACTCTTTAAAAAAAGGTGTTAATATATACTCACCTAGAAGTAAAAGTTGAACATCTTGTTTATGTGCTATTCTTATGTAGTTGTATAGTTTTGTATTGCTCATACCTTGTGAGCTAAGTTGTAAAACAGCCGCTTTCATAGTTAAGAACCTTTTATCTCTTTTATTTTAATCTCAGCTTCTTCTAGTATCTTTTGAGCCTTTTTTAATTCACCCATACCTTTTTCATAAGCTTTTACACTCTCTTGAAGAGTTATTTCTGGGTTCATAAGAGTTTCTAATGTTTTTTTTGCATTGTCTATTTTTAATTCAAAGTTATCTTTAGTTGCCATCTAGTGCTTCCTTTATATGATGTTCAAATTTTTCTAGCTCTACAAGAAATGCATCATGTCCATAATCACTTTGTATATCTATATATGTATGATTTTTGTTTTTTATGCTTTTTAGTGCATCAGCTAACTCTTTCATCTCAAAATTTCTAAAAAGTAAATCGTTTGAGAAACTTATAAGGTATAGTTTTGCAGTTATCTTTCTCATAGCATCAGCTAGAGAATCAAAACCTCTACTTAAATCATAAATATTTATAGCTTTTGTTATATACAGATAAGCTAAAGGGTCGAACCATTTGCTAAAGTTGTAGCCGTTGTATTCTAGGTATGATTCAACTTGAAATTTTCCAAAAAGTTCGTAAAGACCATCTGTAAGTTTATACTCTCTACCAAATTTTTCATCCATAGATTCGTGAGATAAAAAGCTAATGTGTCCAGCCATACGACCAACAGCCATACCAGATAGACCTTGCTCTTTTATAATCTCAGGGTCATAATAACCATCTTTAAAATCAGGGTCTCTAAGTATAGCTTCACTAGCAACTTTATTAAAGGCTATAGCCCATGGTTGTGTTGCATGGGTTGTTGCTAATGCTATGATTTTATTTGCAAAGTTTGGATAATGTATAGCAAACTGTAAAGCTTGCATTCCACCCATACTTCCACCTATAATAGCTTCAACCCTATGGATTCCAAGCCTATCAAATAAAATTCTTTGAGCTTTAACCATATCCTTTATCGTTATAACTGGAAATTTGTAACGGTAAGGTTCATTATATGATACTTGCATAGATATAGGACCAGTTGAACCAAAACAAGAACCTATAACATTTGTACAAATTACAAAGTATTTATCTGTGTCTATGGTTTTACCAGAGCCGATAAGCCCATCCCACCAACCAGCTTTTGTTTCATCTTCATAAACACCAGCTACATGGTGTGAACCTGTAAGTGCATGACAGATAACTATGACATTACTCTTGTCTTCATTTAATACACCATAAGTTTCATAAATGATATCATAAGGTTGTAAAATACGACCACTTTCAAGATAAAGAGGATTTGTAAAATGTTCAGTATATGTTTTTAGGTTTAAACTCATAATGACATTTTAGCAAAAATGGCTTTTATAAGTATAAATCTTACATATTTATAAAATAATTATATAAAATATATAAAAATAAAAGCAAAAATTGGATAAAATTGAGAACTTATAATTTTTTTATCTAAGGAAATCTATGTTTGAGACTATTATTGGGCTTGAAGTCCATGTACAACTAAACACAAAAACTAAACTTTTTTGCTCGTGTCCTACGAGTTTTAATCATGTTCAAAACACGAACACTTGTCCAACTTGTTTAGCACTTCCAGGTGCATTACCTGTTTTAAATAAAGAGGTTGTACATAAGTCTATAATGTTAGGTACAGCTTTAGAAGCTACTATAAATAAAACTTCTTATTTTGACAGAAAATCTTACTTTTATCCAGATTCACCATCTGCTTATCAAATAACTCAACTTTATACACCTATAGTTGAACATGGTAAGCTTCAGATTGATTTTGAGGATGGAACTCATAAAGAGATAAGAGTTAATCGTGCTCATATAGAAGCAGATGCTGGTAAAAATATACATGATGGAGATATCAGTAAAGTTGATTTAAACCGTGCTGGGACACCATTACTTGAAATAGTATCAGAACCAGATATGAGAAGTGCAGAAGAGGCTATACTCTACCTTAAAAAACTACACTCTATCATCCGTTACTTAGATATAGGTGATGCAAATATGCAAGAGGGTTCATTCCGTGTTGATGTAAATGTTTCTATAAGACCAAAGGGAGATGAAAAACTTTATACTCGTGTTGAGATTAAAAATATCAACTCATTTAAGTTTATACAAAAAGCTATAGAACTTGAAGTAGCTCGTCAAACTGAAGCTTGGGAAGATGGCATCTATGATGAAGAGATTTGTCAAGAAACTCGTCTTTTTGACCAGACTAAACAAGAGACTCGTTCTATGAGAGGTAAAGAGGAAGCTGCTGATTATCGTTACTTTCCAGAGCCTGACCTTTTAAAAACTGTTGTAACAGATGAGATGTTAGAGAAGTATTCTAAGATACCTGAGCTTCCTGATGCTAAAAGGGAAAGATTTATAAAAGAGTATGGTATGAATAAATACAATGCAGTTGTTATAACTTCTGCTGTTGAGATGGCACACTTTTTTGAAACTATGATGGCTGAAGATGGTGTAACTGCAAAAACAGCAACTTCACTTCTTACTGTTGAGCTTCAAGGTCGTTTAAAAGGTGATATGAATATAACAAACTCACCAGTAGATGCTAAAAAACTTGGATTTTTAGCAAAAAGAATAGATGACAAAACTATAAGTGGAAAAGCTGCTAAGGATGTTTTAGACTATCTTATGGAAAATGTAGATGCTGAGGTTGATGAGACTATTGAAAAACTTGGTTTAAAACAAGTAACAGATACTGGAGCTATTGAAGCTATGTGTCAAGAGATAATAGACGCAAATCCTGAAAAAGTTGAACAATATAAAGCTGGAAAAGACAAGCTGTTTGGTTTCTTTGTTGGACAGGTTATGAAAGCTTCTAAAGGTAGTGCAAACCCTCAAGCTGTAAATGAAGTGTTAAAGGTAAAACTTAGTTAATGGATAAGTTTAATCGTTATTTAGTTGATTTTGCATATTTTTTAAAAACATCTGTATCTTACCAGCAAAAGAGACGATTCTTTTACAATATACTTGAAAATGATGATTATAAATATAAAAAATATTTTGATATTTTTATGATAATCTTGATTTTTTCAAGTGTATCTATTTTGATTTATGAAGTAAAACGAGATGTGCATGATTATCTCAATATGTTCAATAGCTATGTTATATCTATGGTTTTTTTTATAGAATATATACTGAGACTATGGATATCTAGTAGTGTATCAACAGTTATTATCCATCAAGATGAATATTCAGATCTACTTGGTAAAGAGTTTTCACTTTGGTTTGTTGTAAAGAGGATAGTAAGGGATAAGTTAAAATATATTTTATCTCCAAAAGCTATTATAGATCTTTTAGCTATTATGCCTTTCTTTCATGAACTTAGACTTCTTCGTATATTTATACTTTTTCGTGTATTTAAAATCTTTAGATATGCAAAGAGTTTTCAAACTTTTTCATCTGTTCTTGCAAGTAAGAAATTTGAATTTTTTACTTTGGCGATGTTTGCTTCTATAGTTATTTTTGTATCTTCTATTTTAATCTATGTTATGGAAGCAAATGACCCTAAGTCTCCGATAAGTAGTTTATATGAAGCTTTTTACTGGTCTATTGTTACTATTTCTACAGTTGGTTATGGTGATGTTGTTGCTGTTAGCCATGAGGGTCGTTTTGTAGCAATAGTTGTTATCTTATCTGGTATAGCAGTTATGGCTTTTACAACTTCATTGTTTGTATCTGCTTTTACAGAAAAATTAGAAGAGATTAAAGAAAATAAGACTATTTTAGATGTTTCAAAAGCTAAAAATATATGTATAATTTGTGGATATGAAAATATAGCTAAAGAGGTAGCAAAAAAACTTATAAATTCACATTTTGAAGTATTGATTTTAGATGAAGATGAGCATCGTGTTTTAAATGCTAAAAAAGATGGTTTAACTGTTTTAGATTATGACCCTGGAGCTATAGGTAGTTACAAAAAACTAAACATTGATTTGTCAACGAGAGTTAAGGCTATATTATGTTTAAGAGAAGATGATGTTGAAAATGTTTATACTGCTTTAACTGTTCGTTCTTTAAGTAAGGATGTTTATATGATGTCCTTACTTATAAATCAAGCAAATAGGAATAAATTATTGCACTCTGGTGTAAATGAAATCTTATATGATAAAGAGTTTATAGGTCTAGTAGTAAAAGAGTATGTTGGACAACCTGTTGCTTTTGAAGCTATACATGAATTTCGTTCAGAAGATAGTAAGATTAAGATAAAAGAGATAACTATCACAGAGCGTATAGTTTCTACTACTGCAATGGTTAAAGAGTTAGAAAATAAAAGTTTGAGAGTTTTACTACTTGGTATATATAAAAAATCATCTAAAAGATTTTTCTTTAACCCTTTAGAAGATACATTACTTGAAAGTGGCGATATAATTTTAGTTATGGGAAATTATATGTTCATTAAAGAGTTTGAAAAAAATTTAGCTCATAAATAAAAAAGGTTTTTGATGAAAAGTGTGAGTGCTTTAATATTCGGTTTTAATGAATACGGTTTAGAAATAGCTAGAAATGTAAACTACAAATATAAAGATATTACTATTTTTAATCTTGATAAGTCTGAATTTATATATGCTGGAGATATTGATTATACATTAAGAATATTTGATTTAAGTGATGATTGGGAAGAGATAGAAGAAGAATTTGATATGGAAAAATCAATTATCTTCTGTGCTATAAGGGATGAAGCTAAAAATATATTTTTAACTATATCTCTTAGATCATATTTTAAAGATGCTACTATCATCTCTTTAACAAATAACAAAGAAGATGCTAATAAACTCAAGATGGCAGGTGCTTCTAAGGTAATTCCAATAGTAGAAACAACAGCTGGTATAATAACTGATATGTTAAAAAAACCTATAGCTACTGAAATATTACACAATATACTATATGAAGATAGTGAACTTAAAATTGAACAAGTCAAAATAGAAAATGCAAAATATTTTGAAAAAGAGTTTCCAGCTGATATTAACTGGAGTGAAAGATTTGGTATTTTGGTTTTATCAATAGTTCATGAGGATATGAGTAGAGAATTTATATATTCGTCAAAATCAAAACATACCAAATTAATTGATGGAGATATACTTATTGCTGTTGGATATGATACAGATTTAAAAGATTTTCAAAAAAGGATAGGGGGTTAAGATATGTCTAAAATAGGAGTTGTTGGAGCTGGTAAATGGGGAAGTGCTTTAGCTTTTGCATTTGAACAAGATAATGATGTTATCATAACTTCTAGGACATATAGGAATTTAGATAATTTTGTATCTTTAGAAGAGATTTTAGAATGTGAATATTTAGTTATAACTATACCTGCCCAGCAAATTGCTTTTTGGTTAAAAGAAAATTTTGTTTTTAAAAATCAAAAAGTTTTGGTTGCTTCAAAAGGTATTGAAGCTTCAAGTGGTAAATTTTTATATGATATATATAAAGATTATTTACCAGATGAAAATCTAGCTTTTTTATCTGGACCATCTTTTGCAACTGAAGTTATGATGTCTCTTCCTACTGCTATTGTTGTTAATTCTAAAAACTTAGATTTAGCAGATAAATTTGCTTCTTTTTTCCCTACATTTATAAAAGCTTATACTTCTAGTGATATTATGGGTGCAGAGGTAGCAGGTGCATACAAAAATGTAATTGCAATAGCATCTGGTATATGTGAAGGTTTAAATCTTGGTAAAAATGCTTCTGCTTCACTTATAGCTAGAGGTCTTGTAGAGATGCAACGATTTGGTAAGGTGTATGGGGCTGAAGATGAAAGTTTTTTAGGGCTTAGTGGTGCGGGGGATCTTTTTTTAACAGCTTCTTCTACTATGAGTCGTAATTTTCGTGTTGGACTTGGTCTTGCTGAAGGAAAAACACTAGATGAAATTTTAGATGAATTAGGTGAAGTTGCAGAGGGTATAGATACAACATATGCTTTAAATAAAATAGCTCAGGAAAAAAAATTATATCTTCCTATTGCAAAAGAAGTTTATGCAATGTTAAATGGTAAATCACCTAAAAGTTCTTTAAAAAATCTTTTAAATAAAAATTAATTAATATGATTATGGTATATTTTAATTTATAAAAGTAGTATTTTAATCAAAATAAATAAAAACTAAAAATATTTCTAAAGGTTATCATAGATATGTATGAAAATATGGAACAAATAAAAAAAATAAGCTTCGGTACATTAGTAGGAATTGTAGCTTTCATTATATCGTTAAGTCTTTTTAATGCTACTCAATCTTCCCTTTTGGGAATTATAGCTTTTTTAGTTGTATTGTGGACAAATGAAGGATTACCTTTAGCAGTTGTATCTTTGATGCCTATTATACTTTTTCCAGCTTTTGGCATCATAACCACAAAAGCTACTACTGTTAATTATGCTCATCCTATTATATATCTGTTTTTAGGTGGGTTTTTATTGGCTATAGCTGTTGAGAAAAGTAAGCTTCACACTTTTATAGCAGATAAGATGTTGTCTCTTTTTCCAAATACACCTAGGGGGATTATATTTTCTTTAGCTATCACTTCTGGATTGCTTAGTTCTATACTATCAAATACAACTACAACACTTTTACTTATATCTATAGCACTATTTATAACTGAGGATGTAAAGTTAAAGATGAGATTTGCTTTAGCTATCGCTTATGGTGCTAGTGTTGGTGGGATTATTACACCTATAGGTACACCACCAAACCTTATACTTTTAGGTGTTATGAGCGATAAAGGGATGCCAACTATACCATTTTTTGAGTGGATATATATGGTTTTTCCTTTGGCTATGATTATGTTTATTGTTGTATCTTATATACTTAGTTTAGGGCTTGATAATCAACCTATAAAAAGGGAACTAAAAAAAGAGAAATTAAATTCTCAACAAAAGAAAGTGATGTATGTACTTTTTTCACTTGTTCTTTTACTTTTGGTAAATGCTCCTATTAGACCATATTGGGATGGATTAGGGCTTAGTGAAGCTGGTATATTGTTAGGGGTTGGACTTTTATTTTTTATGCCACCATTTAATGTACTTGATTGGGTTAGAGATAAAGAGAATATACCTTTTAGAATTATATTTCTTTTTGGAGCAGGATTTTCTATAGCAAAAGCATTTTCAGCTACAGGACTTGCTGACGAGGTTGCATCTTATCTTATCGTTGTTACAAGTTTACCACCAATGTTGCTTTTGTTAGTAGTGGCTTCTATGATAACTTTTACAACAGAGATAACATCAAATACGGCACTTATATCTATAATGTTACCAGTTATATACTCAGTAGCAGAGCAAACAGGTATAGATGCTAGACTTTTTATGATGGTAGCTACTATATGTTCAAGTTATGCATTTATGTTACCAATAGCAACTCCACCAAATGCTATAGCTATGAGTAGTGGTGTTGTTGATGTAAAAACAATGATAAAATACGGAGTGATTTTTAATTTTGTAGGTATATTTTTGATAGTTATGATAGCTGAATTTTTCTGGAAATAGTTAAACTCAGGTTAAAAGCTAAAGCAAATATGCTTTAGCTTTTAGTAGATAGATTTTTTATAAACTCACTCATAAAACGAACACCAGCACCAGTTCCACCGTGAACATTACAGTCCCAAGGACTCTCAGTATAAGCTGAACCAGCTATATCAAAGTGTAACCACTTCTCTTTGTTTTCATCTTTTATAAAGTTATCTAAGAAAAGTCCAGCAGTTATAGCTCCACCATAAGGCTTATTTGAGATATTACATATATCTGCTATATCACTTTTTAGTTGTTTTTTTAGATATTTATTAAATGGTAAAGATGCCGTTAGTTCTCCAGCTTTAGTTGAAGATCTTCTAATATTATGTTTTAGATTTCCATTGTGACCCATTATACCAGTTGTATATTGACCAAGTGCTACCATACAAGCACCTGTAAGAGTTGCAAAATCAAAAAGATAATCTGCTTCAACTTTATCTTGAGCATAGTCAAGTACATCAGCTAGAACCAAACGACCCTCTGCATCTGTATTTCTAACCTCTATAGTATCACCTTTTCTTGATGTTAAAACATCATCAGGTTTATAAGCATCTCCACCTATCATATTTTCAACTGCTCCAACAAAAGCATGAACTTCTATATCTAGTTTTAAATCACTAACAGCTTTTATGATGCCAAGAACAGCACAAGCACCAGCTTTATCCATCTTCATAGTTACCATAGAAGTAGCAGGTTTTAAACTAAGTCCACCACTATCATAAGTTAGACCTTTCCCTATAAGAGAGATAGTTTTTTTAGCATTTTTTGGTTTATATGATAGATGGATAAGTTTGCTATCATGGCGAGAAGCACGACCAACAGCCAACATAGCATTACATTTTTCTGTTTTTAACTCTTTTTCACCTAAGATACTACACTCAAGAGAGTTTTCTTTTGCTAGTTTTTTAGCAAGTTTAGCAAGTTTTGGAGGGTTTAAATCCTCTGGTATTGTATTTACTAAATCACGAGTAAAACAAGTTGCTTCAGATATTATGATAGCTTCTTCAAAAACATCTGTTAGTTTTTCTATATTTTCGCATATCAGATATATGTTTTTGATTTTTGATTTTTTTGGTTTTGATTTGTAGTTATTAAACTCATAACCACCTAGTATAAAACCTTCTATAATAGGTTTTATACTTTTATCATCTACTTCTATAGAGATTGATTTATAATCAAATGATTTTATATTTTTTGCCACTGTAGCTATTGTACTTCTTATATTGTCATTTTCATAGTTTTCAACACCACAAAAAAGTAAAGATTTACCATGCATAGCGAAGTAGCTATCTTGAGAAGCATTAAATCCAGCTTTTGAAAAAGTTTTTTTAAACTTTGCCTTTTTTATTTTCTCTTCTGTTATAATTTTTATAGTTAGATTTTTTTTAAAATCTTTTGTTTCATTGTTGATTAGTTGTATATTCATAATTTTCCTTTTAATCAAAGTTTAGTAAATCTTTAGCTTGTATCATATCTTTATCCCCACGACCAGAAAGATTTACTATAATAAGTTTACCTTTTATATCTGGTAGTTTTTTTAGATATGCTACTGCATGAGATGATTCAAATGCTGGGATAATTCCCTCTTTTTGACTAAGCCATACAAAAGCATCGAGTGCTTCATCATCTGTTACATAGTCATAACTTACTGAACCATTATCATTATGAAAAGCATGTTCGGGTCCAATACCAGGATAATCAAGTCCAGCAGATATAGAGTGAGCTTCTAAAATCTGACCATCTTCATCTTGTAGAAGATAACTCATCTGACCATGTAAAACTCCAGCTCTACCTTTTTTAAGGCTACAACCATTTTTATCATCTATACCAAAACCACCAGCTTCTATACCTATACATTCAACTTCATCATCTTCTAAGAAATGTTGAAACATACCTATAGCATTGCTACCGCCACCTATACAAGCGATTATATGGTCTGGAAGTCTATCCTCTTTTTCAAGTATCTGTTCTCTTGCCTCATAACCTATAATGGCTTGAAAATCTCTAACCATCATAGGATAAGGGTGTGGTCCTGCTACTGTACCTATGATATAAAATGTATCTCTAGCATTTGTTACCCAGTGTCTTATAGCATCATTCATAGCATCTTTTAAAGTTCTACTACCACTCTCAACAGCATTTACTTTTGCACCAAGAAGTTTCATACGAAAAACATTTAACTCTTGTCTTTCAACATCTTTAGCACCCATAAAAATTTCACATTCTAAACCTAACAATGCACATATAGTAGCAGTTGCTACTCCATGTTGTCCAGCTCCAGTTTCAGCTATAATCTTTTTGTAACCAAGTCTTTTTGCCATAAGCCCTTGAGCTATAACATTGTTTACTTTATGAGCCCCTGTATGGTTTAAATCTTCTCTTTTGAAGTAGATTGTAGCTTCTAGTTCATCAGATATATTTTTAGCATAGTATAGTGGACTAGGGCGACCAACATAGTCTTTTAGGTAGTAATGAACCTCTTGCCAAAAATCTTGATTAAATCTTATACTTTCGTATTCATCACGAAGTTTTAAAAGTGCTGGCATCAATGTTTCAGGTACATATCTCCCACCAAATATTCCAAAATGACCATTTTCATCTGGGTCAAATTTTGATGCTTTAGGTATATACATCAATCCACCTCCACTATATTGTAAACTTTTGTTGTGTTTTCAAGATTTTTAATCCCATCTAAAAAAGTAAGACCTATAATAAAACAAGCTTCAACACAGTTTGCTCCTGCTTTATTTATAAGTTTTACAGCTGCATTTGCTGTTCCACCAGTAGCGATTAAATCATCTATAACTAAAACTTTTGCATTTGTATTATGAAATGCATCTTTATGAATCTCTATTTCATCAAAGCCATATTCTAAAGAATATTTTTCACTTATAGTTTCAGATGGAAGTTTGCCTTTTTTTCTAATAGGTACAAATCCTATCTTTAACATTTGAGCAAGAGAAGCACCAAATATAAAGCCTCTAGCATCTATACCTGCTATATAATCTAAATCATACTCTTTATATCTTATATAAAGATGCTCCATTAAGATACTATATGCTTCCTTATTGTTTAAAAGTGTAGTTATATCTTTAAAAACTATACCTTTTTTAGGAAAATCTTTTATATCTCTTATTGAACTTTCTATTATCTTTCTTTGAGTATCGCTAAGTGTCAAATTTTATCCCTTTTTATAGTAAAGCTTCGATTCTATTTTCTAGTGCTTTAATCTTTCCGTTTAATCTATCTGTTTCTTGTCTATACTTTGTATTTCTTTGTTTAACAACTTTTAGCTCATTTCTAAGTTTTGTTAACTCTTCTGTTAAAATGTCAACATTACCCAATGCTCTTTGTAGTTGAATTTGGTATTTTCTTATAAGAACTTCAGCCTCTTGAAGTGTCAATTTCATCAAGTCATTTCCGCGTTGTTCTTTATTTGTAATACTTTTAAAATAAAACATTTTAACAAATAAATATATACAAAGCATCGTTGTTATTGTTAAAAGTGACCACTCCCAAAACATAAAAAAGCCTTATTTAATCTCTATTTTTTCAACTCTACCACAATGGCGACCACCATCGAAACTACTAGCTATCCAAGCATCTAAGATAGATTCAGCTACACCTTTTCCTACAATTCTCTCTCCAAAACATAGTATATTTGCATCGTTGTGTCCACGAGCTACAGTTGCCGTATATGCATCGTGACAAAGTGCAGCACGGATGCCATCATGGCGATTTGCAGCCATACTCATACCTATACCACTACCACATATAAGAATCCCTTGAGATTGTTTATCTTCAAGTACACTAGTAGCTACTTTATGAGCATAATCAGGATAATCAACTCTATCTTTATTGAAAGGACCTAAGTCTATTACCTCATGACCTTTCTCTTTTAAAAGTTCTACTGTATAGTCTTTTAACTCTATTCCTGCATGATCTGTTGCTATATAAAATTTCATAATTATTCTCCTAAATGCGATATATTATCAATTTTTTACTTTCTTTTTGATTAGAAATATTTTTTGGATATGTTTTAAGAATTTAATTCAATGGCTACTACAGCTATTGCATAGTCACCATCATGAGTTATAGATACACTAGTATCTTTTATATTGAAAGTATTAATGAGTTTTTGTGATAGTATAATTTGAGGTGCACCTTTTTTTGTTTTTTGAATACTTATATCAAAAAAAGAACATTCTGCTCCGATACCAACTCCAAGAGCTTTAGAAGTTGCTTCTTTTACAGCCCAAAAACCAGAGGCTGTTTTATAGTTTCTAACAAGTTTTATCTCATCATCAGAAAGAAATTTTTTTAAAGATTTCTCTTTGAAACGCTCCATTAAGCGTTTCATACGAGATATTTTTATAAGATCTATGCCTATCATTTTTTATTGTATAACAAATTCGGTAAAGTATAAACCTTTTATATTGCCATCAACCATCATTGAATTTAATGAATCAATAATTTGTTGAGTCACTTTTGCTTTACCTTTTTTAGATGATATCTCCTCTAGTGTTTTAGAAGTTAGTATCCTTATAATTCTATCTCTTAAAACAGCTGACTTTGCATCTAATTCCATACTTAATTCTTCACCATCTATTTCTAAACTCATGCTAACTTTTAAGTATCTTCTTCCAGAATCACTTTTTAGATTTACAGTAAAAGTTTCTAATGGATATAATGTACCTATCTCTGAGAGTGGTCTTGAATCATCAATGGGACTTGATGAAGAAGAACTTCTTCTTTTTGTAACTTTTTTTTCTGTTTTTACAACCTCTTTATCTTGTTTTATATCCTCTTCATCATCATTCATAAGTAAAAAGGCTACAGCTCCACCTATAATGATAATAAGGATTAAAACAACAATGATTATTATCATAAGCATATTGCCAGATTTTTTTTCTTTAGGTTGTTCCTCTTCTTCTGTTTCTTTGTTTTCTTCTTCAGCCATTATTTCTCCCTTTTTTTAGTGATTTACCAAGTCATTCAACGGTAAAAATTCATAAGTATCAGCATTATAATAGTCTATTTTGCCAGTTTCCATATGATAGTACCAGCCGTGTATAGATAACTCTTCATTTTCAAATCTTTTTTTAACATTTGGATATGTTAAAATATTTTCTATCTGTTTTATAACTGATAGTTTTTCAGTTAATCTTAAAAGTTCATCTTTATTAGCATCTGTACCCAAACTCAATATTGCAGTTTTTTTAGCACTTTCACCTAACTCTAGCCATTTTTTAGTATGTATAAGTGATGGATCTATAATATCTTTATATAAAGAAGCACAAGCCCCACAATGTGAGTGTCCACATATAATAATTTCTTCAACATTTAGTACACTTACGGCATATTCTATACCAGAAGCAGTAGAGTGAAAGTCCTCATCTGGTTTATAAGGTGGTACGAAATTTCCAACATTTCTTATAACAAACAAATCACCTGGATTTGATTGTACTATCAAATCTGGAATAACTCTTGAATCAGAACAACCGATAAAAAGAGCCTTTGGTGCTTGACCATTTTTTACAAGATTTAGTAAAGATTCTTTGTTTTTCTTGAAGTATGTTCTAAAGAGGTGATTACCCTCTGCGTATTCTTCTAAATTCATGTTATCTACTTTTTACTAATTTATATACACTCTTTTATATTAAGTGCTTTCATAATCTCTTTAAAAATTTCACCAGACTCACGATGCATATCATCGTGGTACTCTACAACAAATACTTCACGGTTATTTGATAGTTCCGTTATATGTGTATTTGGTTTATAATCGTATTTTTCTATAATCTTTTCAATAGTATTTATAACTAATTTTTTTTCTTCTTCACCCTCATAAGCAGTTGATATTCTTGAAAATCTTTCTTCACTTCTTATCTCTATATCAATCATCTATATAACTCCTATAATTTATTAGGATTAATTATACTCTCTTTAGATTAAATTTTTTGTTAAATAAAATAATTTTAGTACCATTCTAAAAGCTTTGTAACTTCATCAACTATAAAAGTTTTAATCCCAGTCTTTTCAAGTGGTTTTTTTGCTACTAATGCTTTAGATATATTTTGCATCTTTGCTTCACGAAGCCTTACATCCATCCCATAAACATCTCTAACATCTCCAACAAGAGATACTTCACCTATAAATATAGTTTCTTTAGATATAGCACGGTCTCTAAAACTACTAAGTATAGCAGCGAGTATGGCTAAGTCTGCAGATGTTTCTGTTATCTTTATACCACCTGTTATATTTATAAAAACATCATAACCAGAGAGTGGAATTTCGAGTTTTCTCTCAAGTAGGGCAAGAAGCATATTTAGACGGTTGTTATCAAAACCTGTTGCTTGTCTTTTTGAGTTTGGAGTATGAGACTCTGAAACAAGTGCTTGTACTTCTAGTATGATAGGTCTTGAGCCTTCCATTATGACAGTTAGTGCTGAACCAGATTGTTGGGAATTGCGATTAAAAAATCTTGAAGCTATATCTGTTGCACTGACTAAACCATCACTTCTCATCTCAAAAACACCTATCTCATTTGTTGAGCCAAAACGGTTTTTAAACCCTCTAAGTATCCTTAATTCCTGAGAAGAATCTCCTTCAAAGTATAGTACAGTATCGACCATATGCTCTAGTATTCTAGGACCTGCTATTGAGCCTTCTTTTGTGATATGACCTATTATAAATATAGCTATATTTTTATCTTTTGCTATCCTCATAAGTTCAAAAGTTATCTGTCTTACTTGTGTAACTGATCCAGGTGCTGACGATATATCTTCACTATAAAGTGTTTGTATGGAATCTATGATGAGAAAGTCATATTCTCTTTCTTGTATCTCTATTAAAATTTGTCCAAGTCTTATTTCACTTAGAAGATATAAAGAATCTTTGTTTGCATTTAGACGGTTTGCTCTTAGTTTTATCTGACCAGTTGATTCTTCCCCAGTTACATACAATACATTTTTACCAGTTGAAGCTATATCTCCACCAACTTTTAAAAGTAGGGTTGACTTACCAACACCAGGTGAACCACCTATAAGGGTAAGAGAACCAGGAACTATCCCTCCACCTAGAACCATATCTAACTCTTTATCTTGTGATGAGTATCTATAAACAGATTCTTCTTTTATCTTATTTATACTTATAGCTTTAGCTGAATTAGATGATGACTTTTTAGTTTGTTTTACAACCTCTTGTTGATGTTCGTTTAGTTCTATAAATGAATCCCAAGCTCCACAACTTGTGCATTTACCCATCCATTTTGGTGTAGTAAGTCCACAATGTTGACATTCAAATAAGATTTTTTTCTTAGCCATAATATATAACCTATATAATTTATTTTTAAAATTATAACCTGAGTTTGACAATAGAATGCTCAAACCCTTTTATATCTAATTTAAGCTCACTTTAACGGGGGGGTTAAAATACCATTTAACTATTTGAAATACTCAATAATAATTCTGTTATTAACAAATAGTAACAAGACAAGAAGAAGTTAAATGAAAAAAACAACAACACTAAAAGCACTAACACTATCTATAGTAACAAGTGCATTACTAGTAGGTTGTGGTGGTGGAGGTGGTAGCAGTAGTGATAGTTCTTCAAGCTCAACAACTACAACATCAGACCTATCAGGAAATGTAGTAGATGGTTATGTAAAAGGTGCTACAGTAACAGTAGGTAACCGTACAACCACTACAAATGACAAAGGTTTTTGGGAACTTTTAGATGTAGAAAATGCATCACAACAAGTCCTAGAAGCAAAAGGTGGTATAGATACAGCAACAGGTGAAGAGTTTGAGGGTGTGCTAAAAGCACCAGTTCCATCAGACCCACAAAAAAAGATTGCTCTAACACCACTAACTACAGTAGTGGCATCAGTAGTAGAGAGTGGAGTAAGTGTAGAAGAAGCAACACAAACAGTAGCTAAATCATTAGGAGTAAGTGAAGAAGCACTTACATCAGACCCTATAGAAAAACTTGCAAACGGAACACCAGAACAAAAAGTTCAAGCTGCAAAAGTTATCAAGAAATCTTTAGTGGTTCAAAAGATGGCAGAGACTATAACTAAGTCAGTAGCATCAACAGATGAACACCACGATGTAGTATTTGATACAGTAATGGACAGTGTAGCAAAGGCACTAACAGAAACAACAACAGAAGCAAACTTTGATGAAGTTATAGCAGATACAAAAACTATAACAGATAAAGTAGTAACACAAATCAAAGAAGATAAAACTATAGCTATACAAAACCTAGAAGAAAAACTAGAAGCATCTATACAAAGTGCTAAGTCAGTAGTAGATATGGTTCAAGCTATAGATGAAAATGAACTAGCTTCATCTTCAGATGCAACACAAGCACTAGAAGTAACATCAAAAGCTATAGAAGTAGTAACTTCAACTGTAGAAAAAGCAGTAGAGAAAATCGCAGAGGCTACAGATGTAGAAGCGATAACTGCATCAAAAACAGAAGCTATAAAAACTACAAATGCTATAACAATGCTAGGTGGAGTAGATGGTATAGCATCAAAGATGGAAGAACAAAGTGCTAACTTAAATAACACTCAAACACTAGATGCTTCAAACTTTGCAGATAGCTTTTTAAGTGATGAAGTTATAAAAACTCAAGCTGAGACATTTAGTACTTTGGCAGAAGCTGGTCTAAGTGATGATATGATAGCTGAGATAGGTGCAAAAGTAGCAACTACAACAGAAGCAAATCCAGATATAACAGCGATAGTTCAAGAGGTAGTTACAAAAGCTGAAGAAACAGGCGAGATAGAAGAGGGTGCAATAGATACAGAAACTATATCTTCAGAAGTTGAAAGTGCAGCAGAGATAGCTGATGAAGCAGCAACAAC
>Ga0256838_1000333_pt1 | contig 30959 bp, 29 predicted proteins | sample 4571419metaG_FD_185978 | JGI IMG/M metagenome (GOLD analysis project Ga0256838, IMG submission 185978) | Hydrothermal vent microbial communities from Guaymas Basin, Mexico - 4571-419 | ecosystem: Environmental > Aquatic > Marine > Hydrothermal vents | place: Mexico: Guaymas Basin | collected... | reverse complement strand
TTTTTTTCTTTTGCAGATATAAAAGTCGCAAAAAACGGACATAAATGTCGTAATTTTTTTTCTTTTGCGGATACAAAAATCGTAGAAACCGACACAAATGTCGCAAAATCTCTTATCCCACCCTTGACTAAAGCTCATTTGCGAACGGCTACATATATAAAGCTACAAGTAATAAATAGAAATAAAGAAGCTACATATAAATATCTACATTTCTACATACCTCTACATAGGACAGGCCGGCTTTTCCGTGCGTGTGGTAAGAAGCGTAAAATTTTTTTTTAAAAAATGAAAAAACTAAAAATTTAGGAGAAAGCTAAAACGTAGAATTAGGCCTTAATTAACGTAAGACAAGCGTTATTAGGCCTAGAAGAAAAAATAAATTTTTAATAAATATTGCGGCGAAACTTGACATTCGGAGCAAAAGTTGACGGGGTGGGGATTGCCTCACATGGAATTATTTAACAACAGAAAGAGGTTGAAGACTTTAAGATAACATTCTAAATTCCTTTCTGTGGTTAATTCTTGCCAAAAGTGGGCAGTTGCTATAATTCTGTTTTTGAAAACTTTTTTTAAAAAGTAAGTTGATGATAAAAATACAAAAGTGTTGTTTGTGTGAAACGGAGGGTTAATTTAAAAATTTATAGGAGGTTTACAAAAATGGCAATTAACAAAGTTGAGTTTTTGAAACAAATAGACCTATTTAAAAACTTTAGCGATAAAGAATTGGAAGAAATAGCAAAATACTTCCACGAAAAACACTATAACAAAAATGACTATCTCTTTTTTGAAGAAGACGCCGAGCCGGGAATTTTTATCTTGGTTGATGGCTTAATAAAACTTTTAAAAGAAACCCCCGACGGAAAAACAATAATTGTTAGATTGGTTTTTCCCAAAGAAATATTCGGATGGATAGAGTTCGGAGGTAAAAAACCCAGACATACTTACACGGCACAGGCGGTATTACCCTCCACGGTTTTATATATGTCCAACCAAGACTTTATAAACCTATCTATGAAATATCCCCAATTGGCTTTAATGATAACCTGCGACCTATCGGCCAAACTATTGGAAACCTACGAAGTTTTGAAAAGTATAGCCTCCGGCAAAGTTGAGGAAAGAATAGCCAAACTCCTAATAGAGTTGGGGGACAAAATAGGCAAAGAAACCGACGAAGGTTATTTGGTAATAGAAGCACCCATAACAAGGCAGGATATAGCCGAAATGACGGGAACCACCGTAGAGACTGCCATAAGGATAATGAGCAAATGGAAAAAAGAAGGCCGTATAGAAGCCCAAAGGGGAAAAATAGTCCTCAAAGACCTTGATTACTTGGAAGAGCTGGCCGGATATTAATTTTTTTATTCCCCTTCGGGGGGTTTTATAACTTCCAAACCGCCCATGTAGGGGCGTAATGCGTCGGGTATAACCACGCTACCGTCTTTTTGTTGGAAATTTTCCAAAATAGCCGCCAAAGTTCTACCCACAGCCAAACCGCTACCGTTCAAAGTATGGCATAAAACATTTTTTCCATCTTTGGTTTTATACCGTAATTTCATCCTACGGGCTTGGAAATCCTCACAGTTGGAGCAGGAAGAAATTTCCCTATATCGATTGTAGGAAGGCATCCAAACTTCCAAGTCGTAAGTTTTGGCGGCCGAAAATCCCAAATCGCCGGTGCACAGTTCTACCACCCTATAGGGAAGTTCCAAAGCCTGAAGAATTTCCTCGGCGTCCCTTACCAGTTTTTCCAATTCCTCATAGGAATCTTCGGGCTTAACTATTTTGACCAATTCAACTTTATCAAACTGGTGAAGTCTTATTAAACCTTTAATGTCCCTACCGTAGGAGCCTGCCTCCCGACGGTAGCAAGGAGTGTAGGCGGTGTAGTAAATGGGTAAATCTTCCTCTTTTAGAATTTCCTCGCGGTGGAGGTTTGTTAAAGGAACTTCTGCGGTAGGTATTAAATAGAGGTTGTCCCGTTCACACTTAAATAGGTCTTCTTCAAATTTAGGTAGTTGCCCGGTGCCTATTAGGATTTCGGGCTTCACAAGGTGGGGAACATAAACCTCCTCATAACCTCGGGCGGTATGTCTGTCCAGCATGAAGTTTATCAACGCTCTTACCAACCTTGCACCTATTCCTTTCTTTACGACAAAACGAGAGCCCGAGAGTTTTGCCGCCCTATCGAAATCCAGAATGCCCAGTTTCTTACCTATTTCCCAGTGGGGGAGAGGTTCAAAATCAAACTTCGGAGGGTTTCCCCATCGGCGAATTTCCACATTATCGCTTTCATCTTCACCCACCGGCACCGAAGGGTGGGGAATATTGGGAATCCTTAGAAGGAGGTCTTTTAATTTTTCCTCCAACTGTTTAAGTTCCTCTTCCAACCGGGCAAGTTGTTTTTTCAAAGAAGCCAATTCCTCCTTTAGGGAGGGGTCTTCTTTTCCTTCCCTTTTAAGGCGGCCATATTCTTTGGATTTCTTATTTAGGAGGGCCCTTAAATTTTCAACCTCCTTTTGGATTTCTCTCTTTTTCTTGTCCAAATTGTAAACTTCTTCTACCAGACGGGCATACTCTTCCCCGCGGGTTTTTAAGCGTTCTTTAACATACTCAAAGTTTTTTCTTATTAGCTTAAGGTCCAACATTAGGTTTTAATTTTCTTCCCGCTGGCCAACCTAATAAAAACTCTTGTTAACTTCCTTCGGAAAGGGTAGCTTATAACCCTGCTATGGTAAGTAATATTTTGAAAAAACAACCCCAGGTTGAAAATAAAGAAACAAACCAAAGAAGGAAAAAAGTTTTTATAAAAACCTTCGGCTGTCAGATGAATGTAAACGACAGCGAAAGGATAAAGGGAATATTGGCCTCCTTGGGGTATGAGTTTACCAACGATTGGAAGGAAGCCGATTTAATTTTGCTTAATACCTGCACAGTAAGGGAAAGGCCCGATAGGAAAGTATTAGCCCACTTGGGAGAATACAAAAAGGTAAAAAAAATAAATCCCAACGCAAAAATAGGGGTCTGCGGTTGCCTCGCCCAGCGTATGGGGGAGGAACTCGACAAAAGGGCGGGCGGAATTATCGACATAATGTTTTCCTCCTACAACATTCACCACCTGCCCGAGCTTCTTAAAAAGGCAGAAAAGGGCGAAAAGGCTATCGAAATCCTGCCCGAACCTCCCAAAGACGAGTGGAAAATGTTCGAATACCCCACCATAAGGGAAAACCCCTATTGGGCTTTCATCACAATAATGAAAGGTTGCGACAAAGACTGCACCTATTGCATAGTTCCCCAAACCCGTGGTAGGGAAAGAAGCCGCCCCATTAGGAGTATTTTGGAAGAAATAAAATCCCTTGTTAAGGACGGGGTAAAGGAAATTCACCTATTGGGTCAAAATGTTACCGCCTGGGGAAAAGATTTTGAAAATCCTATACCCTTTAGTTATCTGCTTTACAAAATTGCCGAAATAGATGGAGTGGAAAGAATAAGGTTTACAACCGGCTACCCCACCGACTTAACCGACGATGTTATTAAAGCAATGGGTGAAATTCCCCAAATAGCCAAAGCCCTCCACCTGCCTTTCCAAAGTGGTAGCAACCGCATATTGAAACTAATGCACCGCTACTATACCAAGGAAGAGTATTTGGAAAAAATCCAAAAGCTGAAGGAGGTTAAACCCGGTATAGCCCTTTCGGCCGACGTTATAGTGGGCTTCCCCGGGGAAACGGAAGAGGATTTTCTAGAAACCTTGGATGTTTTAGAAAAAGTAAGGTTTGAACAGCTATTTTCCTTCAAATATTCCCCCCGTCCCGGAACGCCCGCCGCAGAATATCCAAACCAAGTTCCCGACGATGTAAAAACCGAAAGGATGCACCGCCTCCTGGAAGTTCAAAAAAGGATAATGAACGAGGAAGCTAAAAAATATGAAGGCAAAACCGTGGAGGTTCTTTTTGAGCGTTACTCCGATGGAAAACTAATAGGTAGAAGTTCCGAAAATAAATGGGTGGAAGTAAATTCCGACCGTAAAGAGTTATTGGGAAAAATAGTCCCCGTAAAGGTTAATAAAGCTTCCGTTTATGTCCTCTACGGGGACATTTTGGAAAATTAAAGACCAAAATAAGTTTCTTCTATTTATTTCTTCCTCCTTTGGTATTTTGGTGGTAATTCCCTCGGTTGGGGGCCTAAATATTCAACCTCTTTATCCTCGTCCAGGCGTTTGGAGAAAGGTTTTTCCATTGTAAGTTCTTCGTAAACATGGGCAACCAAACCGGGAATTCTTCCGATTATGAAGAAACCCTTACCCAGACGCCAATCAAAACCCATTTCCGAAGTTATAGCGGCAATAGCTCCGTCGATATTTAAAACCAATTTTTTACCCTTTAGCTTTTCTATAGCCTTTTCCACCTCCTCGGCGAAACGGCAATATTTTCCGTAAAAACCTATTTCTTTAGCTAACTCCATAAGTTTACGGGTTCGGGGGTCGTATTCCTTATAATAGCGGTGGCCGTAGCCGGGAATTCTTTTTTTGTTTTCGAGATATTCTTTAACCACCTCTTCGGGGTCGCGGTCGACATTATCCTGCAGAAACTTCATAGCACCCTCTAAAGCCCCACCGTGGGCCTCGCCGAAGGCCAAAACCCCCGCACCGACGGCCACATTCATCGGATTGCCTCCGCTGGCCACCGCTCGGGCGGCTATAACCGACGGGGGAGCTATGGAGTGTTCTACTATAGAAGTAAAAATTGCGTCCAACATTTTGGTTTCCTTTTCATTGGGAAGTTCCCCCTTGAGGACTAAATAAATAGCCTCGGTAAAGGTTAAATTTCCGATTAAATCTTCCAGCTTATAACCCCTAACATAAGCTTCGTGGCCTTTATGGAAACTTATGGCGGTTCTCCATTTTTTGGAAGACATAAGGATTAAAACTACCAAAGGTAGGAAAGGCTAACGCTCCGTAATTTAAACATTTTCTAATGCTCGGAAAACTGGTATGGCGATATTTGTTATCGGGAAGTTTTTCCACCAAATTAATAACCTTCATTTCCCTTTTCGGGGTCTTTATCGCCACGGTAGCCCTTACCTTAACGGTAGGAATAATGAACGGTTTCGAAAACACAGTTAGGGAAAAAATACTTCAAAATCTACCCAACCTGGTGGTTTATACCGACAACTTCCACCAAAGCGAGGAAGTTATAAATTTTCTAAAAACCCATTACGGGGAAGATATCAAACTTGCTTTTTGGGTGGCCCAATATAACCTTATCCTTCAAAAGGGCAAAAAACTTTCCCAAGCTACGGTTTACGCCGGAAATCTTAAAGACCTCCAAAGGTTTTTATCTTTGGAAGATAACCTCATAGAGGGTTCGGTTTCAAAAAATGGACTGTTAATAGGTTTGAAATTGGCCGACCAACTGGGGATTTTTGATGTTCCAACTAAGATAACCTTAATAGACCCGGTAGCAATAAAGACCCCTATAGGTTTCTTACCAAAAATAAAACATTCCGAGGTAGTCGGAATATATTCGACCCACTTTACGGTTTACGACGGGGCGGCTTTGGCGGATTGGGGAACTTTTCATAAGTTTTTTAAAAACCCTACCTTTTCGGTAGTAGTTCAATTAAAAAACCCCTATGAGGTTAAAAAATTTGAGAGTGTTCTAAATAGGGAGTTTCCTTCTTTGTATACCCTAACATGGATTGATTCCAACAAAGAATTTTTCGGGGCCTTGAAATTGGAAAAATTGGGTATGGCTTTGGTTGTTGGTTTAATAGTAGTTGTTGCAGCCTTCAACATAACCAGCCTACTGTTAATGAAAGTTCAAGAAAAAAGGAAGGATATTGCAATTTTTAGAAGTTTTGGGATAGGTAGGGGCTTTATATTTAAGTTGTTTCTACTCCAAGGTTTTTTAATAGGTTTCATCGGGGCTACAGTTGGTTTGTTCGTGGCCTTGTTGTTGGCGTTTGTCTCTAACAAATACCACCTAATAAAGGTTCCCGCCGATGTTTACCTAACACCCTATATGCCCATTGAACCGTCGCTAATAGACTGTATAACTATATTTGGTTTTGTTATTTTACTTTCCATATTGGCGGCCTATATACCTGCCTACAGGGCGGCAAAAGAAAAAATAGTGAACATATTAAGGAACGAATAATTAATCCTCCTTTTGAAGGACTTCCTTTATAGCCCACTTAAGGGTATCCAAAACATAGTTCATCTCTTCGGTTTTTATTACCAAGGGCATCATAAGAACCATAACATCGCCCAAAGGTCTTAAGAAAACACCTTTTTCCCTTGCTTTATAAGCCACTTTAAAGCCTATACGTTCACCGTAGGGGAAAGGTTCGCCGTTTTTCTTTCTGAGTTCTATGCCCGCCATAAAACCCAGTTGGCGAATATCGTAAACCCAAGGGAGTTCCCAAAACTCATTGAGGCGTTCGGTTAGATGTTTAATTTTGGGCTGAAGCAAGGATAAGGTATTGTCATCGCGGAAAATATTGAGGTTCTCTATAGCCACCGCACAGGCTAGGTTATTTCCCGTATAGGTGTGGCCATGATAGAAATGTTTAGCCTCTCCAAACTCTCCGAGGAAGGCATTAAAAATTTCTTCGGTGGTTAATGTAGCCGCCAAAGGTAGGTAGCCGCCCGTTATACCCTTTCCTAAGGTCATGAAATCGGGACAAACTTCTTCTTGCTCCACATAAAACATAGTTCCCGTTCTACCGAAGCCGGTTGCCACCTCGTCGACTATTAAAAGAACTCCGTATTGTTTAGCTAATTGTTCAACCCCTTTCATAAAACCCTTGGGGTAGGGTAGCATTCCCGCCGCCGCCTGAATACCACTTTCAAGGGTTATTCCAATTATTTCCTTGTGGTGTTTTTCTAATATTTCCTTTAACAGGTTTAATAAATCTTCCTTACATTCCTCGCAAAGTTGACCGTATTTTTCTTTGCAATACCAATAGGGGGACGGTAATTTAAAGGTTTTGAATAAGAGGGGTTTGTAAGCTTCATGGAATATTTCTATCCCTCCTACCGAAACCGCCCCTATGGTGTCCCCGTGGTAGGCGTTGGATAGGGTTATAAAATACTTTCTTTCCTTTTCACCTTTGTTGTAGAAATAGTGATAGGCCATTTTAAGGGCTATTTCGTTTGCTTCCGCCCCATCTTCGGAATAAAAGACTTTTGTTAAACATTCGGGGGTTATATCGACCAACCTTTTTGCGAGTATTATGGCGGGAACATTGGAACTTCCTAAGGTTGTTGTGTGGGCCACCTTACAAAGTTGTTTAACTAAAGCGTTATTTAACCTCGGATGGTTATGTCCGTGTACATTACACCATAGGGAGGAAATAGCATCTATGTATTTCCTTCCGTGGATGTCGTATAAATAAACCCCCTCACCCCGTTCGAATATTAAATTGTCCTCTTGGCGGTAAACTTTCATTTGGGTGAAGGGGTGCCAAAAATATTCTTTATCCCACCTTTCGAGGATTTCGGGAGTTATTTCTTCCTTGAGCGGGTCAAACATCTGCGATAAATTCTAATCGGGGAATTTTCTTAAGAAAAACTTTATTAGACCCGAAGCGGGCAGATTTACTAAAAATAAAGAAATTAAAAGAAGGTCAGAAAGAAAGATTTATACGATTTCTACTTCGGCACCAACTTCTTCGAGTTTGGCTTTGATTTGTTCGGCCTCTTCTTTGGACACGCCCTCTTTTACTTTGGCGGGTGCACCGTCAACGAGGGCTTTGGCTTCTTTCAAGCCGAGGCCGGTGATTTCCCTAACAACTTTGATAACTTTGATTTTGTTGGAGCCGGGGTTTTTAAGCACAACGTCAAATTCGGTTTTTTCTTCCTGTTGTGCTTCACCGCCTGCGGCTCCGGGAACTGCAGCTACAGCGGCAACAGCTTGGGCGGAAACGCCCCATTTTTCTTCCATCATTTTGGTTAGCTCAACAATTTCGAGCAAAGAAAGCTGTTCCAACTCTTCGATGATTTTTTCCAATTTTTCGTTCGCCATTTCTAGCTACCTCCTTTAAAAGTTTTGGTTTTTTGTTGGGGGAGGGCCAAACCCAATATAGGGTTATTATTGTCCTCCCTCCTCTTTCTTTTTCTCCTCGTAAGCTTTAAGTGTAAGCAAGAGGTTTTGAGGTACAGCCCTGAGTAAGCTGTAGAGTTTTTGAACGGGCCCTCTGATGGCCCCGATGAGCATAGCCAGAGCTTGTTCTCTGGAGGGTAGTTTAGCTATAGCTTCAACTTCCTCCGGTTGGAGGAACTGCTGCTGTTCAACGAAATAGCCACCTTTTATTTTTGCTGTTTCGTATTTCTTTAGTATTTCATCAACTACGTATTTTGTTAGCTCTACCATATCCCCGTAGGAGAATATCACCGCTGTGGGGCCTGTAAATACTTGGTCTTCGTGTTCGGCTACGGGGGTATCCATAAATGCTCTAAAGAGCAGGGTATTTCTACCAACGACCATTTCGCCGCCTTTATCACGAATATCCATACGAATTTGGGACATAGGCCAGGCGTCTATTCCTGTGAAATCCAAGAAGATAACCAAGTTGGATTTTTTCAATCTCTCTTTAAAGCCCTGTATGAGTTCCTTTTTCCTGGCCAAGTTAGGTCTGTTTGCATCTACTACGTAGTTGGTAGTCATCTCTTTTTTTCCTCCCTAAATTACCTTAAGCCGCCTCTTCTTGGAGCTGGAGCAGGGTTTTATTCACATCTAATTTTACAGAAGGGCCCATTGTTAGGGATAGGGCAATGTTTCTTATATACTGACCTTTTGCTCCGGGGGGACGGGCGTTTACTATTGCGTTAATTGCCGTCTTTATATTTTCTATAAGCTTTTCTTTATCGAAGGATATTTTTCCCGCGGGCATATGAACGTTTCCTGCTTTATCTACACGGAATTCAACCCTACCTTTTTTGGCTTCCTGAATAGCTTTTGCTACTTCGGTTGTAACTGTTCCTGTTTTGGGGTTTGGCATTAGTCCGCGGGGCCCGAGGATTCTACCCAGACGGGCAACTTTGGGCATCATATCGGGGGTGGCTATTACAACATCGAATTGCTCAACATCTACCTGCCCTTTTAGAATTTGGTCTACCAACTCTTCACCGCCTACCAAGTCGGCTCCGGCTTCTTCGGCTTCTTTAATTTTCTCTCCGGAGGCTATAACCATTACCTTTATCGGTTTACCCAATCCGTGGGGTAATACCACCGAACCTCTTACCTGCTGGTCGGGATATTTGGGGTCAACGCCCAGACGAAAGGCTATATCTACGGTTTCATCAAAGTTTCTGGGAACCTCTTGGGCCATTTTTTTGAGTATTTCTACAGCCTCTTCTATGGTGTATCTTTTGGTTTTATCTACAAACTTTGCCCTTTCAATGTATTTTTTTCCTCTTTTAGCCATGATTATTTACCCTCCTCCCATCCTTCTATTTCTATTCCCATGCTGCGGGCAGTTCCTGCTACCGTTCTCATAGCCGCTTTAAGGTCACGGGTGTTCATATCTTTCATTTTGGTTTTTGCTATTTCTTCCAACTGTTTAACGGTTATTTTTCCGACTTTTATTCTGTTAGGCTCGGGAGAACCTTTTTCTACGCCTGCCGCCTTTTTAAGCAGGTAAGAGGTGGGCGGTGTCTTGAGTATGAATGTGAAACTTCTATCGCTGTAGATGGTGATTACAACCGGTAGGATTGTCCCCGGCTCGTAATCTTTGGAGGCCGCATTAAAGGCCTTAACAAATTCCATTATGTTGACCCCGTGCTGACCCAATGCGGGGCCAACCGGTGGTGCGGGGGACGCCTGTTGAGCCGGTATCATCAGCTCAACTGTGGCTACCACCTTCTTAGCCATCGGTGTTTCCTCCTATTTTTAAAGTTTTTCTGCTTGGGTATAGTCCAACTCTACGGGCGTAGGACGGCCGAATATGCTAACCATAACAACAATTTTTTCCCTTTCGGGGATAACTTCTTCGACCGTTCCTGTAAAACCCATAAAGGGGCCTTCGATAATTCGCACTTGGTCCCCTTTTTGGAAGGGAAGCTTTTTGAGTTTAACACCTTTCCTAACTTTTTCAAGTATTGCTTTTACCTGCTCTTCGGGTATGGATACCGGTTTTCCGCCAACAATCACAGGTTTGTATACGTGGGGAGTTTTTTCTATTGCCTGCAGGACTTTGTCTGTCATTGCAGCCTTTATGAATATGTAGCCCGGAAATACTTTGTTATCGAGAATTATTTTTGCTTCGGTTTTATTTTTCTTACACTGAATTTTTTGGCCCGCTTTGTAAATTGGGGGAGCTTGTTTGCAAATATCTTCTCCGGGACTATCCTTTACATATACCTTTCCGTCGGGGGTTATTACAAAGGTTGTTATCCCTAATTTGCCCAATATATCTATTTCCCTATCGGTATCTTTTCCCGGAACTCTAAGGGGCAGTCTGTATTTTTCCTTTCCGAGGGCTTTTATCACCACCTTTTCCTCTGCGGGAACTATTATTTCGTCCACCAAATGGAGTAATCCTTCCTGTTTCAATATTTGGATTAGATTTTCCTTTCCTACAAACTCCTTGCCCGATTCAACTTGTAGGGCATACCATTTTTTCTCCAACTCTTGAGGATTTTTTTCTTCCGCGGTCATAACGATTTGCCCCTTAGAGTTTAGTTAAAAACAAAGAAATCATTTTAGCAAATATAAGGTCTAAAATCCACAAATATACACTGAAAAAGAAGGTAAAAATTATAACGGCCACCGACGCCCTTATTACAAGCTCTTTCGAAGGCCATACTACCTTTTTTAGTTCTTCTCTAACCCCGTAGAGGAAATTAATAAATTCTTCTAAAACCGACATAGTGCAGAAATATTAATAGTTAACTTTTTTGGAACTTCTCTTTTAAGGCTTTTTCCACATTGGGAGGCACCAATGTTTTTAAACAACCACCGTGGCGGGCTATATCTTTAACAATGGTGGACGAGATATGTATTAAATCCTGAGAGGGCATCATAAATAAAGTTTCAACCTTTGCCAGGCGGTAGTTTGTTAAAGATATTTGGAGCTCGTATTCGAAATCGGTAAATAATCTAACTCCCCTTATTACGGTATTTATTCCCAAATCTTTTAACAAATCCACCAAAAGGGTTGAAAACCCTAAAACTTCCACCTTATGTTGCAAACCTAAATCCTTTACCGCCGTTTGGAAAAGCTCTACCCTCTCCTTAAGGCTAAAAAGGGGCTTTTTGGAACTGCTTTCGGCTACGGCTACATAAATTTTGTCAAAAATCCGTGCAGCCCTTTGGACTATATCCAGATGTCCATAATGAACGGGGTCAAAAGTCCCGGGATATACAACTTTGGTCATGGAGTTTTATTTTGTTGGGCGTGGAATTCCTAAAATTACAAAAAAATGCAAAATAATAGTGAAAAAGTTGTTTCTTCCTTTGTAGATATAGCCGAAAAGCTTTTCCGTTTGGCTGTAATAGAGCGATGGAACGACCACCCGCGGCCCTTTAATATCACCGAATTGGATAAACAGGCCCACAAAGCTATGGTTGCCTTTCTATTTGCCCGCATAGAAGAAGAGGAAGGGGGTAAAAAAATTGATTGGAGCGGCCTTATAGACGGTTTAATATTTGAAGCACTCCAGAGGTCGGTTTTAACCGATTTAAAACCCCGTTTGTTACACAATTTATTAAAAACCCGAAAAAAGGAGCTATTAAACTATATCTACAACCAATTTGAGGATACTTTAAAAGCTATTGATAAAACTTTGTTTGAAAGGTTTAAACTTTATTTTGAAGACCCCGAATATTTAAAACTTGAAAAACGCATAATAGAGGCGGCCCATTTTATTCCCACCTATTGGGAATTTCAATTTATTTATCCCGTGGCGAAAGCAATGTACCGAATTGAGCAACTTAAAAAGGATATCGAAGATAGTTTGGAAGAATTCCATACTTTGTTAGGTGTTCAGCGTTTCCTTCTAAAGAAGAAACTTTACGGTTTTATAAACTTGTGCGGGCAGCTTAGATTTCAAAAACGGTGGTCTTCGGTGGTCATCGTTCCCCGCCTTTCGGTTATGGGTCATTTGTTTGTTGTTGCTACCTTCAGTTACTTTCTAATGCGTTATGTATGGTGGTGGGAAGATATTAAACTTTCCCCCAAAGCTTTTTATGCAACCTTTTTCACCGCCCTATTCCACGATTTAGCCGAAATCATTACGCGGGATATTATCAGCTCTTTAAAAAATATTCTCGGTAGGGAAGAAATCCGCCGTATAGAAGTTGAAGGATTGGAAAAAGAGGTTATCTCCTTACTACCTCGTTATATAGCCGAACATTTAAGGTGTTTCTTAGGGTTGGGTAGCGAACTTAGCGTGGATGAATTTACAAACAGAATTTGTGAAGGTGTAGAAATTAAAACTTTTTCACCCGAAGATACCAAATTTTTAGTAGAAAAACAGGGTTTACCGGTGTGGGGTCAATTGGTAAAATTTGCCGACTACCTTAGCGCCTACACCGAAGCAAGCCATTCTATAGGCCACGGCACCAGTAATAAAGAACTTATTAAGGCGGTAAAAAATACAAGGGAAAAACTTTTAAACCACCCGATAGGAAAAATAATCCCTTTTACCGAAAAACTTTTGGAGGAATTACGTTAATTTATCCCCTTTTAGGGGGTTTTTATTGCTTCAATTCCATACCAGTTGTTTTCTTCTATTACTTTTACAGGTTTGAGGTTATATTTTTCCAACAGTTGGAGAAACTCGATTAATTCCCTTGTTTTGTAAATTCCGCTGAATATAGCCTTGTTTCCTATATGGGGAACAATATCTTTTAAAACCTCTCGGAATATGTGGATTTCTAAATTAGCAACTACCACATCAAAGGGTCTTTTTTCTTTTAAATCGGAAGGGCTTACTTTCATTGTTTTTATTCGATTTTCTAAACCGTTGAGGAGGGCATTTTCTTGGGTCTCCTCTACAGCAAAGGGGTCTATATCTACGGCCAACACCTCGGAGGCTCCCTTTTTTGCACAGTAGAGAGATAAAATCCCGCTTCCACAACCCACATCTAAAACTCTTTTATCTGTCAAATTTGTTTCTTCCAGTAGTTTTAAACAGAGGCGGGAACTTTCGTGCAATCCTGTTCCGAAGGCTTTTCCCGGCTTAATTATTAAAACCGTTTTGTCCTTCCATTTTTCCTTATCTTCCCATGGAGGGATTATGACGATGCTTTTTCCCACTTCAATGGGTTGGTAATATTCTTTCCAATCCTTATATTGGAACTTCTCTTTTTTTATAAGCTCGAAAGGAACATTTTGAAAGTCTTCTTCTTTTTCCGAATAAAGGGCTATTTGATAACCTTCACCTTTTTTGTAATTGACTATTTCAAATCCTTTGGGGAAGTATCGGTAAGAGGTAAGTAATTCTTCCTCAGGAACAAAGAAAACAAACCTATACATAAAAAGGAAAGATTAAAAGAAGGTTCCTATAGTTAGGTGAATTCTAAATCGGTTGGTATCTCCGGGGACTTTTTTCAATTTCCAAGCGAAGTCCAATTTTATAGGGGCCATAGGGGTGACAAACCTTATACCGAAACCTGCACCGGCTTTTATATCTTTCACCAAATCACCCCAGCTGTTTGCTCCATTACCCACATCAAGGAAAGCGGCAACATAGAAGGTATTTTCTTTAATTGGATAATCGGCCTCGAGGTTGATTGTAAACATTTTATTGGCACCTATGGGCTCTTCGGTATTGGGGTCCAAGGGGCCTGCATATCCATATTTATAACCTCTAATTGTGTAGTCTCCACCTACAAAGAAACGTTCATCTATAGGAACTATATTTTTTCCACCCCAAGCGGATACAGTTCCTATTTTGCCTTTTAGAGAGAATATGGTTCCGGTTTCGAAGTATTCATCTTTTTTATAAACCGCCCCTTGGAGGGTTGTTTTATAGAATTTTTCATCACCGCCTAAAAGGCCTCCTACCCTTTCACCTACATAGAAATAAGAACCTTCCGAGGGGAATAAATAGTTATCCCTTGTATCCCGCGATATTGAAAAACGAATTATTCGAGCACTACTAAATTGGGCAGCCTCTTTTACATATATGGAGGCGTCGGGGGATATATCGGAGTAGTTAATGCTTTGTATGTCCAGCCCCAACGACCAGTTCCAATAGTGCCAAAATCTCCGTGTTAGAGTGGTTGAAATTCCTTTATATTCAACGTTGTAGGTATCGTAATCGTGGGCGGTGTCGTAAATACTAAAACTTAAATCTTGGGGCTCGTGTAGAAACCACTTTCGGGTGTAAGATAAACTTAGGTTTTTGTAATATTCACCTTTCGAAAGGGAAAGGCTTAATATATCGCCCGTTCCAAGAAAGTTTCCTTTTCTCAAAGAGATAAAGCCCGTTATACCGCTGGTTTCCGAATAGCCTATGCCCACCGAAAGCTGGCCTGTGAAGCGTTCGGATACTTTAATGTTCGTTTTAACCCACTCGGGCACTATTAAAGTTGGACGAACTTCTACGTTGTTGTAATAACCCAGGCGTTGAACCCATATTTTTGACCATTTAACCCTTTCTTCGGTAACCAAATCCCCTTCGTGGAGTTCTAATTCTCTGCGTATTACATAATCTTTTGTTTCGAAATTGCCTTTAATGGTAGTCCAGCGGTTATAGACGGGCTTGCTTTCATATATGTGGACAATTAAATCAACCGTTTTGGTTTTGGGATTTATTTTTGGCTCGACCCTTACAGTGGTGGCATAAAGACCGAGGTTTTTATATTTCTCCTCAATCTGTTTGACCAATTGGTCTATCAGCTTTTGGTCGTAGTAGTAATGATGTCTTTTTAACTTCTCAAAGAAATCTTTTAAGAGCTCGTTCCTACCGAAGTAATTATTTCCTTCTAACTTTATTTGTTTAATTTTGTATCGGGGCCCTTCATGGATTTGGATAATTACCTTAACCCACTCAGGTTCTACTTTTTTAACCTCGTAGTGGGTTACCTTTCCTTCGAAATATCCCTTGGATTGAAGATATTCGTTAATCCTGGCTATGTCATTTTCTAAAATTGCCTCCGCAAAGGGGGGATGAAATCTAAATAAAAACCAGTTAGGCTCCTGTAATTCCATTAAATCCTTTATTTGGTCTTCGTCGATAGTTTTAAGTCCCTTTATTTGGATTTCTTTCACATATTCGGGTTTGCCCTCTTTAATGTAGAAAACCAATTTGGAGGCGCCTTTTATGGGAACTATCTTGTAGGTAACTTTTACATTGGGATATCCCTCGAGGGCGTATTTGAGGATTATCCGCTTTTTCATTTCCTCTATTTCCCGAAGGGTTAGGGGGCGACCTATCGGGACAAGTTTTTTAAGTTGTTCTTTTTCCTCCACCGCGGGGCCCGATATATAGCCCGTTTGTTGCTCTAAAAGCTCTTGGATATTTTCGGGCACACCTATTGCCCTGCGGAGGTCTTCGGAACTTATTTCTTCATTTCCGACAAATTGAACATCGTAAATAACGGGAAGGTCTTTAACCTTAACTATGAGAATTAATTTCCCGTTTTTTTCTTCTTTGTAAATTTCGATATCTTCGAAGGCTCCCTTTTCGTAGGCGTGTTTTATAGCGTTGTAAATGTAATCGCGGAAAAAGACCATTCCCGGTTTAAGTTGCAGGTATTTGAGAACCTCGGCGTCGGTAAGATAGCGGTTTCCAACAACCTTTATTTGGGAAATAGTTTCTTGGGAAAAACCTAAAGAGGAAAGAAATAATAGAGACAACCCGGCGAGGATTAACTTACCTGAGTGGTTTCCTCCTCTTGGGTTTTTTCTTTTTTCTTGCTTCTCCTTATGTAGGGTTTGCCCTGTTTGTTGACCTTCAACTCTATGAGGCCCGCATTCTTGAGGTTGCCCTTTAGGAGTTCCTCGGCAATAAGTTCCTCCACTTCCCTCTGGAGGCCCCTCTTTATGCTCCGTGCTCCGTATTCGGGCTTGTAATATTTGTCGATTAGCCAATCGACGAAGCTTTTGTGAAGTTTTACGGATACGCCCCATTCTTTTAACCCTTCGTTAATCTCCTTTAAGTGTAAGTCAATAATTTTAGCCACCGCCTCTTTGCTCAAAGGTTTGAAGACCACTATGTCGTCCAGACGGTTTAGAAACTCGGGGGTGAAGTATTTTTTCACTTGGTCCATAATGTTCTTTTTCATTTCCTCGTATTCGATAAGTCCTTGGTTTTGCTCGAAACCTACCCTTGCCCTTTCGGAAATCATGCGGGCCCCGAGGTTGGAGGTCATTATGATTATGGTGTTCGAAAAGTCCACGGTGCGGCCGTAGGCGTCGGTAAGTCTTCCGTCGTCGAAGATTTGCAAGAATAGGTTAAACACGTCGGGGTGGGCTTTTTCCACTTCGTCCAGCAATATGACGGAGTAGGGTCTTCTTCTAACCCTTTCGGTAAGTTGGCCGCCCTCTTCGTAGCCCACATAGCCGGGGGGAGCTCCTACCAATTTGGAAACGGTGTGCTTTTCCATAAATTCCGACATATCGAAGCGGATTAGGGCATCTTCGCTTCCGAAGAGATATTCGGCCAAGGCTTTGGCGGTTTCGGTTTTTCCTACACCCGTCGGGCCTAAAAATAGGAATACCCCTATAGGTCTTTTCTTTCTGTGCAAACCTATGCGGGAGCGTCTTATAGCTTTGGCTACCGCCTCAACGGCATGGTCTTGTTCCAATACCCGTTTTTTTAGCTCGTTTTCGATGTTTAGGAGTTTTTGCATTTCGGTTTCGGTTAGGCGTTTTACCGGGATACCTGTCCAACGGGAAATAACTTCGGCCACATCGTCTACGGTTACTTTGGGGCGGTTCTTTTTAAGGTTTTCTTCCCACTGCTGTTTTAGTTTTTCAAACCTTGCACGGAGTTTAATTTCTTTTTCCCTAAGTTGGAAAGCTGTTTCGTAATCCTGCTCTTGGGCCGCTTGGCGTTTTTTGGCGTCCAGCTCTTTTATTTGTTCCTGAAGCTGTTTCAATTCGGGGGGTAGCTCATAATTGCGGATTTTTACCAGCGAACCCGCTTCGTCGATAACATCTATCGCTTTGTCGGGGAGCTGTCTGTCGTTGATGTATTTTTCCGCCAATTCAACAGCCTTTTCGAGGGCGTCGAGGGTGTATTCTACGCCGTGGTATTCCTCGAAGCGGTCTTTCAAACCGAGGACTATTTTCTTCGCATCTTCCACCGACGGGGCTTCTACCATTACGGGTTGGAATCTCCTCTCTAATGCCCCGTCCTTTTCTATGTATTTGCGGTATTCGTCCAGCGTGGTTGCTCCGATAACCTGGATTTCACCGCGGGCCAAAGCGGGCTTGAGTATGTTGGAGGCGTCTATCGAACCTTCGGCACTTCCCGCCCCCACTATGGTGTGGAGCTCGTCTATGAAGAGGATTATGTCGGGGTTTTTTTCCAACTCTTTGAGGATGTTTTTTAATCTTTCTTCAAACTGTCCGCGGTATTTTGTTCCCGCCACCAAGGCGGCCATGTCCAAGGCTACTAGACGTTTGTTCCTGAGGGGTTCGGGAACTTTACCCTCAACAATCCTTTGGGCCAATCCTTCGACTATGGCGGTCTTTCCTACCCCGGGCTCTCCTATTAGCACGGGGTTGTTTTTGCGTCTTCTCATTAGGATTTGGATAACGCGGTCGATTTCCTTTTCCCTGCCTATAACGGGGTCGAGTTTGTTTTCCCTGGCCAATTTGGTTAGGTCTTTACCGTATTTGTCCAAGTTGGGGGTCGGGGCACTTTTCTTTTGTTCCTTTTGGGGTAGCTCACCCAATATGTTAAGCACCTCCCTTCGGACGGAGTATTCGTCTATACCGTAGCTTCTTAAAATCCTTCCACCTAGACCTGTTTTTTCCCTAACAACGGCTATAAATAGGTGTTCGGGGCCAACCATCGGGTGGTGGAGAATGCGGGCTTCCTCTATAGCAAATTCGATAATTCTCTTGGCGTCGGGAGAAAATAGCACTTCCCCTTTGAAGTCTCCCTTTTGAACCTGTTTCTCTATGGTGTTTTTTATTTTTTCCACGCTTACACCGAATTTAGACAACACCAGAACGGGTATCTCGTCCAACTCCAATAGGGCCAAAAGAAGGTGTTCACTACCTAAGTAGTTGTGGCCGTATTCGGCCGCTATTTCTTTTGCTTTTAATATTATTTGTCTCGCTTTATCGGTAAATTTTTCAAACATAGCTACCTCCTTTCCTAGGGGTTTGGCAATTAAACCCTCCAAGGGGGTTTTTCCCTTGAAGAGTTAAACTACCAAAGTAGTAATCTACAAATGGAAGTATTCCTCAGCTGGGAAGTTTATCAGATAGAATTCCATCGTTGATATAATAGGTTTTATTTAGGAACTTCCTTAGGTTTTCATTGTGGCTAACCACCACAAAGGTTATTCCTTTCTTGTTCAACCTATGGAAATAAGAAAATATTTCCTCCGATTGGTGGCTGTCAAGGTTTCCCGTGGGTTCGTCGGCCAGTATAAGGATAGGGTCGGCCACAAGGGCCCGTGCAATGGCCACCCTTTGCCTTTCTCCCCCCGAAAGTTGGGAGGGTTTGAAATATTTTCTATGCTCCAACCTAAGGAACCTTAAAAGTTGTTCAACCTTTGAAGGGATTTGTTTTTTTTCTACCCCCAACAGGTGGGCAAAAATTTCTATGTTTTCCCAAACGGTGAAATCTTCTAACAGATAATGGAATTGGAAGATATAGGCAACCTTTCCCTTTCGGATTTTGTCCCTTTCGTTTTCAGGCAAAATGTCTATTCGGGTATTAAAGAGAAAAACCTTCCCTTCGGTCGGTGTATCTAACCCTCCCGCTATGTGGAGTAAAGTTGATTTTCCACTTCCGCTGGGGCCAAAAATTCCTATAAAGTCCCCCTTTTGGACTTTTAAAGATATTCCTTTTAATACTTCGGTGGTGGAATATTTTTTTTTGACGTTTATGAGTTCCAATAGTGGTTGTGCACTCATAAAGAAGAAGTAAAGCTTAAATCCAAACTATATAGGATTATTTAACAAACTTACAAAGAACTTCCCTTTTTCCGAACTCTCTACCTTCTACAACGACCTTACAGTTAAAGTTTTCTAAATCCTTTAAATGTTTTTCTTTTGCTATTAGAAAACCTTCGGGAGGAAGTTTATTCCTATCTTCAACAATAGGAATGCAACGGTAAAGGTAAAACACTATTGCCGAATTTTCATCCTTATAGAAAACCAGTGTGGGGGGATTCTCTTTTTTTAAATATTCCACCGCTTTGGGAACAAACCTTTGTTGTTCGAACCAAAAGGCGGCTATCAACAATAATCCCAAAAGGGTGGAGCCTAAAACCATAACCCTCTTTAGGTAGGTTTTACTTACATAGTGGGCCAAAATAATAGCCACCGGCGGGTAGGCAAAAAGAATGTAATGGTGGAGTTTATTTTTCGCCAAACTGTAAAAGATAAAGACAAAAAGAAACCATAAAAAGGGAGGTAGAAATTTCCTTTCGAAGTTAAAGATTACCTTGACCAAAACAGGAATAAATAAAACCACCGACAAAAGGAATATCGGAATGTAATACCACCAAGGGTAGGGATGTTGATGGGCTTGACCTGTAAAGCGGGCTATATTTTCAACTACGAAGAACTTATAGAAATATTCCCAACCAAAGTGGGCAAGCATCGTAAAATACCAACTTCCCCCCACCAGAACAAAGATTAGAATTCCCAAAGGGTGGAAAGTCCTAATAAAAAATTCCTTTAATTGTTGTTTTATGTTTTTCCCGCCTTCGGAAAGTTTCCATAGAAACACTACTGCCAAGGGAAGGAGCACACCAACCGGCCCCTTGGTAAGGAAGGCTAAAGCCAACGCCAACCACCCCCAAAGTGTTTTTCCTTTCAAAAATAGATAAACCCCCAAAGTGGAAAAAAAGACTAATAACATTTCGGGAACTACCGCCCTTGCCTCCACCCAAGTGTGGATAAATAAGGCAAAAATAAGACCCGCTAAAAGGGCTTTCTCTTTGGAAAAGAAATCTCTAACTATCAGGTAAATGACCACCGAGGTAAAAGTCGCCGCCAATCCCGAGGTTAGACGGGCGGCAAATTCGTTAATACCAAAAACTTTAAAAAACAATGCGGTAAGCCAGTATAGCAAAGGAGGTTTGGCAAAACGGGGTTCGCAATTGTAATAGGGTGCTATCCAGTCGCCGCTTTTTAACATATGCAGAGCCGCGTAGGCATTCCTTCCCTCGTCGGGGGAGGTTATAGACAAAATCCAATTTCCGTAAATGAAGAATAAAAATCCCGCCAAAAGGAGAATTCCTATATCTTTTCTCATGGGCTTATTAAAATAGCCCATTGATGGAAATAAAAGCCCTTCCTCTATTTTTCAATCGTTTGGATGTAAGAAATACCAACCCCGATTTGGTAAGTCGGGAATTTGAAGCTCTTCTTTTGGAGCAATTTTTAAAAGTAGGGATGGAACCTTTTTTGGAAGATAAATCCTTTACCACCCAAATGTATTGGGAACAATTTATTTCCGTAGTTGCGGACGAAATGGCAAAACAAGACCCACTAAAGTTGAATCAAATTTTTGAAAAACAACTGAAGGCTTATAAAGAAAACGCTTAAAGGTTATTTGTTGTCACCTCGGTAGGAAAGAGAAACCTCTAAAATTTAAACATGAAATGGACAATGCAACGGCAACCAATACCATCCAGGAAGTTTTAAAACAGTACGGTTTCGATGTAGGTTACGGTTTTTTTGTTGGTTGGGTTATAGGTTTTACAGTTAAAAAGTTTTTTAAATTCTTTGCCTTTGCTTTCGGAGTTTATTTATTAACTTTAATTTGGCTAGACCACACCGGTATCATTACCATTCACTGGGATTACTTTGGCAAGATAATAGAACACGGTCAGCAGGAGTTTCAAAATTGGATTCAAAGCCTATTTAAAGCTGTTCCCTTCTCCGCTTCCTTCGCAATAGGTTTCGCCGTGGGCTTTAAAATGGGTTAATAAAAAAGAAAACATTAAAATTGTTCCAACCTTTCCTTTAAAAGGTTTTTTATTTTTGTTGTTGTATAAACCTCGGAAAGGGTTTTATCCACCACAAAGCCCAACAGGAGAATAATCAAGTCTTCAATATATCCCTCAATTTGGGTTATGTTAAACTTACTTCCCACCAAAAAGGTATTCACAAAAGTTTCCTCATCCACCGAAGGGAAATTTTCTGAATACCTACGGTAGAAAGTTTTTAAAACTTCCTCTAAAAGGCTTTTGAAAGCTTTAGAAAATTCCGTTTCCTGCGGAAGGTCAACTCCCAATTCCTTCCCTACCAAGGTTAGGTAATAAAACAGTCTCATTGAATGGACGGCGGATTCTAAACTTTTTAAATAGCTATCAAGGTAGGAAATAGGGTCTTCCTCTCTTAGGGCATTTTTATATTTCAACCCAAATAAGTCCTCGCAAACGGTTTTAACACCCATAGCCAACCACCCCGATTATTTTAAAAACTGGAAAATTTATTAAGAACATGAGCAATCCTGTAGAGAAATCAAGGATTTTTCTTCCAAAAAAGGTTTTTTTTATTCTTTCCACCCTTGGGTTGGTTGTTTACGGTTGTGCCCCCCAACCTAACCCCCAAGGGGTCTATGGAAATCCACCCGCGGGGGGAGAGGTAAATAACGCCTACCAAAAGGGGGCAGAATTTTTTAACAAGTTGGGCCTGGCGGCAATGGCCGAAGCAAACTATGCCAAGGCTATAGCTAACTTTGTAAGGGCAACCGAGCTAAACCCCTACGACCCCGTTTACTGGAAAAACCTCGGTGAGGCCTACATGGCCGCTAAATTTTATTCAAAAGCCCAAAAGGCCTTTCTTCAAGCCTTGAAGCTGAAACCCGATTACGGGGAAGCTATGCTGGATTTGGGACTTTTATATAAAGCCCAAGGTGATTATACCCGAGCTATCTATTGGCTTTCTAAGGCGGCAAACCTGGATACCTTTGAAAACCGTTATATAGCCTACTATGAACTGGCCAAAGTTTACAAAGAACTGGGCAACGACGAAGCTTATGTGGAAAATCTCCAGAGGGCCGTGGATTTGCTACCCTCCTTTAAAGAAGGTTTATTGGCTCTGGCGAATTACTACCTAAAAAAAGGTGATTTAGCCAACGCCGAGAAATATTTAAAACTCTATCTTAGCTTTTACCCTAACGACTACAATATCCGCCTTAAGCTGGCTTCACTATTGATAGAGGAAAATAAGCTTACCGAAGCTAAAAAACTTCTTAAAACCATTATCGAGAAATCGCCCAATCCGCAAATAGTAGACCGGGCCTACAAGCTTGTTAATAAACTCCTCATAAAGGAAGCTCAAAATAAACTTAAAAAGGAAGAACAATAAAGCTAACCTCTAAGAGTTTTATAAAACTTCCACGACCTCTAAACGGTTTTCTTTAAAAGACTCCCTAACCCGGTTTTTTATCGAAATACCCAAAATAGGGTCTTTAAAGGTCGGTTCTATCTCCAAAAGGGGAACTAAAACAAAGTCCCTATTTAAACGGTCGGGGTGGGGTATTTTTAAATCTTCCTTCTGTAGGGTTAAAGAACCGTAATAAACAATGTCGAGGTCTATTTCCCTTTCGCACCAGCGGCAACGGGGTTTTCTACCCACTTGCCTTTCAATGGTTTTTAAAAATTCCAATAATCGGTAGGGGGTCAGGTTGGTATAACCCAAAACCACCCCGTTGTAAAATGGTGGTTGATTTTTAACCCCGTAAGGTTGGGAAAGGTATATAGAGGAAACCTTCTTTAGAAAGACCTTTCTTTCCAACCTTTTAAGGGACTCTTTTATATTTTTGGCACAATCCCCTACATTGCAGCCGAAGGCTATTATAACTTTGGTGCAGGTCATTTCTTTTTCGATTTTCTTCCTCGTTTGGGCTTAAATACTTCACCCTTTTGGAGGTCTATGGAAAAACCTTCCAATTCCCTAAAGAGGTGTTCAAATTCCGGAGTATCCTCGCGGGGGGTTATTTTTATAACTGTTGACGAAATTCCTTTTTTATAAATTTTTACCGTGCGGGTTTCGAAAATTAAATTGTCATTTTCCACTATGGAAGCTTTTTCCAATATATCCCAAAGGGTTTTCAGCATATTGTCTATATCTCTCTTCCTTCGGTCGGGAAGGATAAAAAATACCTCTACCTTAACGGGAACGGAAAAACATTTTCCCGGATGTTGGATTTTTAATTCCTTTAGGGCGGTTTGTTCCCACTTAACTATTTTGTAGGGTTTGAAAACTTTACCATCTTTGCGACGCATATAGCGGTTGGATTTGGGAACGGGTAGGGAAGAAAGAACAAAGGTATAAGTTTTTTTTAAATCCATTGGAAAGGTTAAACTTTAACAACAACGCAGGTTATAGCCTCCTTAACCCCATCAAGGGAATGGATTTTGTTTATTACCAGCCTACCCAACTCGTATTGGTCGGGCACTTCGGCGTAAACAATTATGTCGTAAGGGCCTGTAACAACGTCGGCGGTTCTAACCCCCTCGAAGGTGGAAAGGGCTATCATTATGGAGGCTATCTCCTTAGGGTCGGCCTTTATGAGGATATAAGCTTTTAAACTCCTTTCGTCGGTGGTTTCAAAGAGTTCGGCCAAAGAAAGGGGCAGCTGCTTATCTTCAAATTCCATGATTTGGAAATTTTATTTGAACGGCAATAGTTTTGCATAAATTAATAACCTCGATGGGTAAGAAAAAGAAAAAACAGGACGAACACAAAAAGGAAGCGGGTATTATAATGGAGGGCGAGGTTACCGAAGCCCTACCTAACGGCCTTTTTAGGGTTAAGTTGGACACAGGCCACGAGGTTTTGGCCCATATTTCGGGGAAAATGCGAGTTCACTTTATAAGGATTGTTCCGGGCGACCGCGTTAAAGTGGAACTTACCCCCTACGACCTTACCCGAGGACGAATTATTTACCGTTTTTAAGAAAAGAAATAAGAAGAAAGGGAGGAAAAATTTTTCTATTTTGCCCACCTGGCCCCTTCTTCATCGGCTTCTAAAATCATGTAGCGTGCAGGAATTTTCATTTTTTTATACATTTCCACACCGAATTTTCCTATTTCGTCGGCATTTTTCCGTGTAAAAACTCCTATGGTAGAACCGCTACCGCTGATAAATACGGCGTCGGCACCCATTTGATAAGCTTCTTCTTTAAAAGCTTCAAAACCATGGAGAAGTTTGCTTCTAAAAGGCTGGTGGAGTTTGTCCTCAACAGCCACCCTTAAAAGGTCAAATTCCTTTTTTACCAAAGCAGAAACCAACAATGCCGCCCGCTGGATGTTGAATACGGCGTCCTTTAAATTAACCATTGAAGGAAGAACTTTTCTTGCTTCCTCCGTTAGGATTTCGAATTCGGGAATAAGAACCACTATTTGGAGCTCTTTAGGAAATTCCAACTTTTGGAAATAAACCTTTCGAGGATTTTCCTCATCGAGGACACTAATTGTAAATCCTCCAACGAGGGCAGGGACTATATTGTCCGGGTGGGATTCAAACATAAGAGCTAACTCTAAAATCTCGTCGGTGGATAGCTTTAAATCGTTAAGTTCTAGAGCGGTTAAAATTCCTGCCACTATAGCGGTTGCCGAACTTCCCAAGCCTCGCCCGACGGGTATGCCATTTTTTTGAACTACTTTTATAGGACGGTCTTCCACCCCCAATTCTTGGCATGCCCTTATGTAGGTTCTTAAAAAGAGGTTGTCTATTGATGTGGGTAATTGGGAAGCCCCTTCGCCGTAAATTTCGATTTCGAAGGCGTCGCTTTCTTCTATTTCAAAGGTGTTATAAAGAGTCAAAGCCAAGCCAAAAGTATCAAAACCTGCCCCTAAGTTGCTGGTCGATGCTGGAACTATAAGTTGCATGGTTTTAAAAATTAACAAACCTAATCCTTTTGTTAAAAAACTTTGAAAAAAACGGTCGCAATCCCGCGTTAAGCAGGCGTTAGTGAAACGTTCAGTTATGCATTAACAAGCCAATTTTTTGTCAAATTAATTCAAGTCGCAATCCCGCGTTAAGCAGGCGTTAGTGAAACAACAACAATACAAACTTTATGCGTAGAAACCAATTAGTTTGTCGCAATCCCGCGTTAAGCAGGCGTTAGTGAAACAGGGCGAAAAAGTATAGGGGAATAGCCTATGCTGACCTTCCTAGTCGCAATCCCGCGTTAAGCAGGCGTTAGTGAAACATAGGTGAATGCTCCGCCGAATATGATAAATACGAAGAATAATGTCGCAATCCCGCGTTAAGCAGGCCTTAGTGAAACGCAAAACAGGTAAGGGACTGGATTGCTCAAACGGCGGGGGTCTCGTCGCAATCCCGCGTTAAGCAGGCCTTGGTGAAACATTTCAGTCCTCCGAGTTTTGGGGCGCAGCCCGTTTGGGTCGTGCTTGTCGCAATCCCGCGTTAAGCAGGCCTTAGTGAAACCCGCTAATTCCACAGCCTGTTTAAGGGCTTCCATCATCTTGTCGCAATCCCGCGTTAAGCAGGCCTTAGTGAAACTTTTTTACAATCCCCACGTTCACGTTTTGGTTTATCCTCGTCGTCGCAATCCCGCGTTAAGCAGGCCTTAGTGAAACTTTTTTACAATCCCCACGTTCACGTTTTGGTTTATCCTCGTCGTCGCAATCCCGCGTTAAGCAGGCCTTAGTGAAACTTTTTTACAATCCCCACGTTCACGTTTTGGTTTATCCTCGTCGTCGCAATCCCGCGTTAAGCAGGCCTTAGTGAAACAAGAGGTCAACGTGGGTTGCTACCTTTTTTCCGTCTATTTGTCGCAATCCCGCGTTAAGCAGGCCTTAGTGAAACAAAACAAACTCGTGGCAAAAGAACTGATGCAACAAGTGTCGCAATCCCGCGTTAAGCAGGCCTTAGTGAAACAAAACAAACTCGTGGCAAAAGAACTGATGCAACAAGTGTCGCAATCCCGCGTTAAGCAGGCCTTAGTGAAACAAAACAAACTCGTGGCAAAAGAACTGATGCAACAAGTGTCGCAATCCCGCGTTAAGCAGGCCTTAGTGAAACACAAGTTAAGAACTTAGGATTTCCATATTTCTTTCTTCTAACCGTCGCAATCCCGCGTTAAGCAGGCCTTAGTGAAACTCGCAACGGAGGAGGCCCCCAGACCTTTCGCCAGCGTCGCAATCCCGCGTTAAGCAGGCCTTAGTGAAACTCGCAACGGAGGAGGCCCCCAGACCTTTCGCCAGCGTCGCAATCCCGCGTTAAGCAGGCCTTAGTGAAACCAAAAGGTTCCGAGTACTGGGACGGCTCACCTTTAAAGAGAGGTCAGGTCGCAATCCCGCGTTAAGCAGGCCTTAGTGAAACTGATAGAATTCCAAAACTAATTACGGGAGATGTATATTGGGACGAGTCGCAATCCCGCGTTAAGCAGGCCTTAGTGAAACTTTGCGATAACCCTTTCGGGGAGAAAATTGTTAAGCTCACACCCGATGGTCGCAATCCCGCGTTAAGCAGGCCTTAGTGAAACTTCAATCCGACCAGTAGATATACAAGACTTACTTGCATCGTTATCGTCGCAATCCCGCGTTAAGCAGGCCTTGGTGAAACTTTATTTAATAAAAAAATCACAAACACCAATTTAAATCTTTGTCGCAATCCCGCGTTAAGCAGGCCTTGGTGAAACTTGTTGTGGAACGCGAATAGAAATTGTAGATGGGGAGAGTTTGTCGCAATCCCGCGTTAAGCAGGCCTTGGTGAAACTCTTCTTTTCTTCCAATACTCAACCGAAAAATAAGTTTCTACTGCTTGTCGCAATCCCGCGTTAAGCAGGCCTTGGTGAAACACGGTGTGAAATATGGGACATTTACAAGCCCAGTTCCTTATAGTCGCAATCCCGCGTTAAGCAGGCCTTGGTGAAACTTTAGAAAAATTATGAAGTGGGCTGAGGAAACCCTCGGGTCGCAATCCCGCGTTAAGCAGGCCTTGGTGAAACACAAAAAAAAATAAGCGAACTAAAAAGACGAGGTTGGCGGCTATGTCGCAAGTCGCAATCCCGCGTTAAGCAGGCCTTAGTGAAACAATCAAAGGAATTGGAGAAACCAAAACTATAGTGGTTATGTTCAACGTCGCAATCCCGCGTTAAGCAGGCCTTAGTGAAACAGCTGGGCGGGTAAAAAGTGCATTAGAGGAAGAAGGAGAAGGGTCGCAATCCCGCGTTAAGCAGGCCTTAGTGAAACTTTGCGTTTAGGTTTGAGTTTCACTTCCGTTTTTTCACCCTTGAGGGTCGCAATCCCGCGTTAAGCAGGCCTTAGTGAAACAACAATAAACCCCTACATAAGAATAAAAGTTTTTCCTCGAAGGTCGCAATCCCGCGTTAAGCAGGCCTTAGTGAAACAAGTTCTTTGTTTTTAGGAATTACCAGTTTTTCAGCAAGGTAGTGTATGTCGCAATCCCGCGTTAAGCAGGCCTTAGTGAAACTCTTTCCTACCTCCTTTAGAAGTTTTCTTTCAAATCTTTTTATTTTCACTGGTCGCAATCCCGCGTTAAGCAGGCCTTAGTGAAACACAGGTAAATGACTGGATTTGGAACTATACCAGGGTGGATAGTCGCAATCCCGCGTTAAGCAGGCCTTAGTGAAACCGTAATTCGTCAAGGCTTTTACCACTGTCTCAAAGTGTTTGTCGCAATCCCGCGTTAAGCAGGCCTTAGTGAAACTTTCTCTAAAGCTCTTATGTAATCATCGAAAACATTCGCTATGTGTCGCAATCCCGCGTTAAGCAGGCCTTAGTGAAACAAGATGTAGTACGAGGTGTAGAAAGTATTTCCTACTACAAGTCGCAATCCCGCGTTAAGCAGGCCTTAGTGAAACATGAGATAAAATACATTATTCATAAAAAACCGTGGTTGTCGCAATCCCGCGTTAAGCAGGCCTAATACACTTTGGTTTTAGCGTAAAGCCCTAAGGAGTGCTTAACGATTATCTAAAGAAAAGCAGGCCTTAGTGAAACTTGTTTTGAGTATCACGGAGAATGAAAAACCTATCTACACCATCTAAACGCTTATCTAAAGAAAAGCAGGCCTTAGTGAAACGGCGGCGCCTCAAACACTTAATTATAAGCAATTTCCAAATAAAAAACCTCACAAATAATTTTATCTGTTTCTGAAACCCGCTTCAATTCTTTGTGGGAAACTTTAGTTTAGAGCCATGCGGGTTTGCGTTATTTCTGTTTTTCAGTTGCCAAGGAGCCGTTTCTCAACCTTTAAATTTTCATTAAAGCAAATGTTTTAATTTTAGTCAACTCTAAATTTCTTTTAAGCCCATCTTTCTACCTAAGAAAAGCATTAAACTTGACATAGAACTTTAAGGAGAAATAGAATAAAGTTTCTTTTCCTAAATTAAGGGTAGCTGAATAAAAATTTTCTTCTTGTGAGTGATATACTACAACCGGCTCATTTTGGGAGCCAGAAAAAAATGAATTACCGCTGAAAGGTATGTATTTATCCGCAACCACTGTTAATTTTATATACTTCTCTTGGTTTTTTAATTGTTAAACAATCTGAAATAGGTTTTAAGTACTTTTATCCCTAAAAAGAAAAAATTTTAAATGTCGACTAATTAACATTAAACTCAATAGTTAGTTGTAATTGTCAATTTTAAGGTTTTTGTCAAGTTTATAAGCAAATAAGAGTTTATCAAAAGTCGTAAGAAGGTTAAAGGCGGGAAGATTAAAGCCTTGAGAGGACAGACTTTTAGGGAAGCTCAGCCGCCAGTTTCAATGAATGTCAAGTTTCGCCGCAATTTTTATTAAAAATTTATTTTTTTTTCTTATAGGCCTAATAACGCTTGTCTTACGTTAATTAAGGCCTAATTCTACGTTTTAGCTTTCTCCTAAATTTTTTGTTTTTCGTTTTTTAAAAAAAATCTTTTCGCTTTTTATCACACACACAGAACAGCAGGCCTGCCCTATGTAGAAGTATGTAGAAGTGTAGATATTTATATGTAGCTTTTTTATCTCTATTTATTAGTTGTAGCTTTATATATGTAGCCGTTCGCAAAGGCCCGTCAATCAAGGAGCTTAATGATGATTTCCCCAGTTTTAACTTCCATTTCCCCAGTTTCAGTTCCCATACTTTTGGTATTTCCCCAGTTTTAACTTCCATTTCCCCAGTTTTAGTTCCCATACTTTTGGTATTTCCCCAGTTTTAACTTCCATTTCCCCAGTTTCAACTTCCACATTCTTGGGATTTCGTCAGTTTCAATTCCCACATTCTTGGGATTTCCCCAGTTTTAATTTTTATTTTGGGTATAATTAAAACCATGCCCAAAAAAGCCATAGCCAAAGAACCCAATTCAATGATAGACCTAATTTTGTTTCAGCTCGGCGAGTATGCCGGACGGATTAAGGGAAGGGGTCGCCCACGGAAAAAGGGAGTAAAGGACTTAGCAGACATATACGCCATAGCATTAGCCACAGCTCGCCAAGAAGAATTAGGAGTTTTCTCCTACATAAGCAAGGATTTTTTAGCCGAAGTTATTCAAAGCACTTCTCCCAAATACAAAAAAATGAAAGCCAATAAACTCTTTAACCTCGCTATAAAGCTTGCCGACGAAGCAAACAAGTCGATAGGTTTAGACACCCAAAAAGCCTATGAATGGTACAAAAAACACGGCTATGAAGAATTGGCTAAAAAAATGGAAGCGGACTTAAAAAGGGGCTACAGAGCCTTTAGAACACCCCTGTTTATAAAAATAGCCGACGGCGATAAAGTAAGGTTTATAAAAGTAGAATGGTCGCCCTACTTAGCCCCCTTTATTCTGGAAATTAGACGGGGCTTTACCTTATACGAGGTTAAAACCTTCCTAAGCTTGGACAGTATTTACTCTAAAAAACTCTACAGGTTTTTAAAGAAATTACAAAAATACGGCCGCGTCGAGGTTCCCATAGAGGAACTTCGCTTTTACCTTGAAGTGGAAGATAAATATGAAGACTTCTGGTATTTAGAAAAATATGTTTTAAAACCAGCAATAGAAGAGATAAATAAAAAGACAGATATTTACGCTGAATATGAAACTAAGCGGGAAGGTAAGGGCGACAAGGTAGTAGCCTTAATCTTTTCCATTAAACAAAAACCGCAAGAGGGAATAAAAGATTTAGAAAAGTATTTAGAAGAAAAGCCCACGGAAGACAAACTCCTTTTGGAGGAATTAAAAGCCAAAATAAAAACCCTCCTTAAGGAGTTAGCTAAGGGAATTTACACCTACCCCACTTGGCAGTTTAAAAGACTTGATTACTATGATGCCACCGGTGGGGAAATTGAATTAATTGATTACCTACTTGAGCGGTTCGAAAAAGTAAATCCGGCTACCGTATTGTGGTATATTGCCCACTTTCCCCAAAACGTAGATAAAGGCAAAGCATTAGCCGATGCCCTTATGGTGGAGAAATTTGAATATATAGACAACCCTGAAGGATTTTTAAGAAGTAAGATTGCTTTTAACCAAAAAAAGGAACTAAAATTTTTACTCGATGCCCGCACCCAAAAGCTTATTAGAAACATCCTTCAGGAGATTAAAAATGAACTGACCCAAAAAGAGGAAAAACAAAAACCCGACCAAAAAGAGGAACCGTCTTATTTGGAATATGAACCCGCCCCGGAGCAACTTTTTATTAGCGACCTAACAACCTATGCTATTGAGCTCCTTTGGAGAGCTTTAAACCAAGAGCAAAAAAGGGACTTTTTTGAAAATTTTTTAAAAAGACACCCCCTTTTGGAAAAGTTTATTAAAGATAAATACTCCTCCGTGGAAGAGTTAGAAGAAGATATTAAAAATCTAACCCAAAGGTTCGAAGAAACCCTAGAGCTACCCTGGCCTAGAA
>Ga0256838_1000332_pt1 | contig 31023 bp, 25 predicted proteins | sample 4571419metaG_FD_185978 | JGI IMG/M metagenome (GOLD analysis project Ga0256838, IMG submission 185978) | Hydrothermal vent microbial communities from Guaymas Basin, Mexico - 4571-419 | ecosystem: Environmental > Aquatic > Marine > Hydrothermal vents | place: Mexico: Guaymas Basin | collected... | reverse complement strand
TGACATTGTTAAATTATCAGAAATGCCAAATTCGTCGAATATTTCTTTTATTGTGTTGTCTAAGTGTTTATCAAATTCGTCCAACATTTTTATGAACCTCCTTTGTTATTTGGTGAAATTGATGAGAAAGCGCGCGAAAGTGCGCGCTATTAATCATAATTCCAATCCTAATGCTGTAATATACGTTTTTACTAACGTATTTGTTCCGCTTTGTCCACCTTGTCGATTTTTTACTTCGGCTAATGAAAATTTACCATCTTTCATCATCTTAGCATATGCTTGTGTCTTTGCTTTGTGATCATCACTTCTGACTGTAAGTAATTCAGTTAACAAATTAGGCACATCCATTGTCAACATTGCATAAACATCTAGGTGACCTATCTTTTGTCCACCGAGTTTTGATTTACCTTGCGTAGGTTGTCCTGTCAGCCAATTGTACTTCTCACTACCTCTTACAGCTGCATATATGTCACCGAAGTGTTCCAATACCTGATAATAACCAACACCAACTGGAACCTTATTTTTAGTCCACTGGTCTAATTCTGGTATATAAACACGCTCATCGAGAGGTATACCTAATATTTTAGCAGCTTTACGTATTTGTTCAAACGTAACATCTTCGAACGGTGGAATGAGTACATAAAGCTCAAAATCCGATGAAAGTATTGTTTGTTTTAATTTATTAGCGCGTAAAAGTCCATTGATGTACTCCTTCAATGCATTTGTCGATTTTTCAGGCATCACAGTTGATAAAACATCGATTATCAATTTAGCAATGTCTTCAGCCTTTGTTTTCTTGTCTTTGGCCATTTCTCGAATTCGTTCTAATAAAAAGTATACTATTTTGCCCAAGTAAATCTCTTTTAACATAACTAGATTCTTTCTGGAGAACACACCGATAGGCGAAATAAACACATCTATTCGCGGACTAAATTCACCCTTTGGAGGAACTGGAATCTGGTACGATATTACACCTTTTGCACCATATCTATTGGAGATTTTATCAGTCGTTAATGATTTCTTATATTTTATTGAATACTCAATTAACGCACCTTTAAACTCATTTCCTTTGTATTTATGTCCACCTATTTCAAAAAACGCAGTGTCAATATTATCGAGTGCCTTACGTTTATCTTCTTCTGACATGTCGCTAGACATAATCTCTGAAATACGCGCTTTAGTCTGTTTCACTAACTCATCATGTAGTTTTATTACATTTTTATCCAAATTGACCTTATTGTTGATGTAAACCTTGATATCAGCAATTTCACCATCTTTGGAAGCTTTTAATACAACGTGCTTCACATCATCTATAACTTTTCCAATAATATTGTCATATTCTTCACTATTTTCATCAACATTTATATCATACTCACGGATATAATCATCAATGTCATATGGTAGTGTAAATTCAACTAACGTATCGCCAACTTGAACCTTTTTACCTATTTCTGTAACAAGTTTTTTCACAATTGATTTAACAGGTACGACTATTGCCTGTTTCTCAACCATTGTTCGCGTTGTTTCTTTAGCTAAATCTTTGGTAATTGCATACGCATCTTCATGATTGTAACCTAAGTAATTCATCATAGCAACAAACACATTCTTGCCAGGTGCATACACATTTCGTTTAAATGTTTTAGTCCAGGCAATTGTTTCGTTCTTTTTAAACTTATCACCAGGGCGCAATGTTTCCATTTCCAACAATAGATGTGCACCTCTTTTGGTTCTGGATGTTCTAGGTGAAATGTCATAAACTCGGCGCTTTCCATTCTCATACTTAACTATTAAATATGTATTAGGAACAACATCTACAACTTTTCCATCATCTTCAGCTCTTATAACAAATTTACTTGAAGCTAATTGTGGAACAATAAACTCACCACCAGTTCTCACTAATGGTGGTTCTCTATTGTCAATAGGTATAGCTTGCTGTATGTGAGTTGTTGCTAATACCAATCTATCTGAATCAACTTGATGTGGAAATGGAACCAATGCTTCATTTACAGCTAACATTTCGAAATTTTTTATATTGTCAAGCGCGCGAATTCCATATTCACCTAAATCATTTATGATTAATGGATTTAACGTATGGTGGACTAAAACACCAACATTGGTATTTTCTGGTGTTGCGTTAACAGCAATATTACCATATTGTGTCTCGTGGAAATTACGATGTTCATTCTTTATTGCTCTGTTTGTCGGAACACCACCTACACCTCTACCAGTTTTCAGCGCTCTTGATGATATCATTAACTCTTCAACAGGATTGGATGAAGTTATGACTTGTAGTAATCCTGTGTTAAGTAAGTTATTAATGACGTAATTCTCATCTAAGAACAATTTTGCTTTTTCATCACCTGAATTTAATTTTGCCTCATATTCAGTAATTGCCTGCGAAATCTGAGTGTGTATTAAATTTGCTAGTATCTCAGACAATCTTGCTCTATAAATTGTCAAATCGGACAAGTCTTGAACAGGGTCATTGAGTAATTTGTTTATAGCTGATTTAGCCAAAATATCGGTAAACTCAGTAGGTTGACCTTCAGCTTCAAGGACTTGTTTTGTTACATTATCAACAGCCAGTCGTCTCATAAGTCCCATCTTCAGGTGAAATCTAGAACCGTATTTTTGTGTCAGAATGTCATAAATTGCTTCAGGTTTCAAATTTTCAAATTTACTTGGAAGATTTTTAAGCGCGAATAAACCGTTCAACAAGTAACGCTCTCTTGGAGTGTTTGCGTAAATATTGAAATATTGATTGCCTACTTCAAATGAAACATAAGCATCACTATCTGCTTCCTTGCTATACTTGTACTTAATTCCCAATTTGTCCAAAGCACCTTCAAGCCCTAACTCATACCATAGATAAATTATCAAAGGTATTTTGTGACCAGCAATATATAACTGAACGTAAGGAAGTTTCTTTACAAGCGGGAATTCAGCATTTAATCCTTTAACTTTATCCTCAACAACATTAAATATAAATTCATACCTCTTCTCAGGCAATTCTTTACCATCTGGAGATATTACTTTCTCAAACTCATTTACAGTCCATACACCTTTTTCATCCTGATATACTTTATCAATGGATTTATAATACAAGTATGTTCCATCGTAAAATTTAACATATCCCTTGTCTCTGTTATATTCCTCAAATAATTTCGGTATTCTTATTTGTAAATAGTCAAGGTATTTTTCTACTTGTGTTAAGTCAAATCGTATATTTTCTAATGAAAGCGTTATTGTTGCGTAATTCGATAGGAATCTAACTTCATTCGGGCGTGTTTTAGTCAACGGTTTTAAAAAGTGCTGAGATGATAATATATATGTATTACCCTTGATTTTGAAATATCTGTCATTAACGACGGAAGGTATTTTAAATGATACTTGATACTTTTGCTTAGTTGCTTTGTCATCAATATCAAATGTATACAAATAGTACCTATTCTGATTATCGTCTTCTTCCTTTACATTAACGCCTTTTATTTTCAAAGTGCCAGTTGTTTCCATTGATGAAGCTAGATTTTTAACATAGTTGTGTATATTTTTATTCATTTCATATTCATGTCTAAATTGTCCGTTTGTTGTATCAATATCAACCGATGCTTTTGGATGTATTGAATAATCAACCTGTGGAAATTCAAGTGGTTTCCGATAAACAGGGTTAATTTTATTTATTCGTTCTAGTAATAACTTCGGATTTTTCTTAACATGCGGATGAAGTTCAAAAGTTCCATAAAGACTATAATTTAGCGCTTTTAGAATAACCGTACCGATATTATTCTTTGTCAATTTGAACTTAGTTTCATTCAATAATTTATTTAAAATTGTTTTAACGTTTGCAATTACGTTTGGGTCTTTTATACCATATTTAGAAAGCGCTGATTTTAATGTAGCTTCATCAATCTGCTTTATTTCTTCTTCCAATTCAGGTTTAATTTTTACTTTAACATCTTTTTGTACTGTTTCTCCTACTTTAGAAACAGTTTTCTTATCTTCGACTTCACCTTTAGATAAATCTACATTTACAGTTTCTTCTCCTTGCTTTGCTTCTTTTATGCTAACATCTTTTTCTTTTTCAACTTCAAGCGCTTTAAATAATTTAGTAAAGGCATTAGGTACAATTTTATTGAATTTAGTTTTCTCATCGATATATCCCAATACCATTAGCACATCGTTATCGTTAGTTAAAACTCTACCGAAAATGAAATTATCATAGAATTTTGCCTGCTCAAATTTCTGTGTTGTATAAATGTACTTAATCTGTTCAACAAGTTTTGACAAAGTGCTTTCTGGATCGGACAATACAAACATTACATCGATGGAAATATTTTGTCCAAATAATTTATGTATATCCTGATACATCTTTTGCAAATACAACAACAATTTCTCCAAAGCTACTTTTGGCGAATTATAAAGTGTCATGAATACATTTGCGGCAAATGTTATACTTGAACCATCGTAGAAGTAATAGTATGGTTGTGCTGTTGCATTTTGTGATTTTTTGGCAATGGCACTTGTTAACTGAACAACTGGTATCTTTCGCATCTTGTCTTTACGCGCTATTTCAATCATTTTCTTCTTAACATCATAGTAATGCTGTTTACCATAAAACATCTTAGTACCAATTCTAGCATTTGTTGCCTTAACTAACAACCCCTTGCAATTTGAATACGTAAAATGTTTACTATAAACAGCATCACATATGTCAACATTTGAATCTGGAATAGTCACAATTATCTTAGGTCTATCGATATATAATTTAGTTAAATTAGTTTGATTTGTCGGCATGATTCTCGAATATATCATCTGTCGCCTCCATCCAAGTTATATATGCTGCTATTGCATCAAAAATATGTTCATGTAACATCTTCTGATGTGGTAAAGGTATTTCAACATTTGGCATTTTCTTATAAACCCAATCCATTACATCTGATTTAGATACCTTTGTTAAACCAGTTTCTTTCTTTATAAAGCGCTTAACTGCTTGTGGTTGTATAATGTGCATTTTATCACCATAAATTAAAGACCAAAACGTTGCACCTATAGCCATATACACTGCAGCATTAGCGCTTTGAGAACCAAAGTATGTTGTTTCAGCAATAATTGTATCGAAATCGCCAACTGGAAGGTTAGTGTCAACTATACTTTTTGCAATTTTTAGCGCTGATTTTATTTTCTCATTCTTGTATTTAGATTCAGGAATATCAATCAATGAACTACGAATGACAATATTATCACTTCCATATGTTTCAAATAAAACATGTTCTTTACTCATATTTATTTGAAGTATTCCTGTACATTTTAACTGTCCGTCTTCAAATATAGCAATTCCGGTATTTCGAAAACCTAAATCCAGCGCTAAAATCTTTTTATTATCATTCCGTTGCATTGTCGACTCCAATGTCTAGAACCAATTTTTCTAATGGATTGAGTTTTGTTTGTTTATTCTTATCATCTAAAAGAGCGACTTTTATCGCTCTATCAATATTCTCAAATATTAATCCATTAATACCACCATTTACAAATGGCAACTTTTTCACACCTACTATTTCAAAATTCTTATAATCAGTTAATCTTGCTGGTTTAGTCAAATCAGATGCATCTCTAAACATGTTCTGAACTATTGTTTCAATATGCACCAAATCAACAGCATATTTCAACTCTTCAGCTATTATTAAAACCAATTGTTCTGGCGTCTTTATATACTTCATTGAAGCGTTAAACAATCTGTCCAACAACCTTGGGTCTATTTCCTTTGTTATTTTATCTTGCTCAATCATTAACTCTTTCGGTTCGTATTTAAGAACAAGTTGTTTCTTCTCTTTTTGATAATCAGTTGGGTAATACAATTTGACATTGAAATTGTAAGGTAATGTTACAAATTTCTTCTCTGATGGAATGTAGACATCAATAATACCAGGAACGAGTAAATATTCAGATGTTTCAATATATTCATCCTCATTATATTCATTCAAGTCAATAGTAACTACACATTCAACCAATGGCCTTATTGATTTCGTTTGTATATCGAAATATTTTACTAATTGGTCGTAAGCGCCAAATTTTTTCGCTACTTCAATGAAATCAACATCAATTATGTCGATACTGGTAGGTTTATGTCTCAATTTCATCAATGCATTTAATGCAACACCGTTAATCGCACCGCCTGCTAAAATACCAACATTCTTAGTATTCAATCCTTTTGCTAAATCACCATAACATATTTCACAAATACCATCTGGATCTTTACAATATAATGGAGATCTCAATTTTATCTTCTTACCGATATATTTATCAGGATTACCAATTGGTTTAACTTTTCCGTTTTCATAAATATAGCGACCGTGTATCGTCTTTGCTATATTTTCGTCAACTGCTAATTCGAAATACTTATTCGTTTTACAATCATGTGATGTAATTTGAACATTTGCAGTTGACACGGTAATCTTTCTTGCTAAATACCCTGGAATTGCTGTCATTGACGATTTATAATAAAAATTCCTACGTGCTTCATTTCCAGCCCAAGCGTACTCTTGTTTATCGTAACCATCTGCAATTCCATGCTTGAATGGACCAAGAATGTTACCTTCGATGTCAATTGCAAAACCTTTGGTTATTAAAAGGTTTCTAATATCGTCAAGAGGATTACCTTTAACTCTATTCTCAAGAATGTATCTGATTGGGATATTCTTCTCTTGTAGTTCTTTCAAATAATCTTTAACAATACTTTGCGCTTCTTTCTGAATCTGTTCAATTGACATATTGTCAATATTATCTATAAACTGCTGTTTTCGGCGCTTTAATTCATTACTCATCTCAAACATCTCAACATTAAATGTTGACGGAGCAATTGCTGCTAATTTAAATGCTTCATCTTGCATCTTTGTAATATACTCTGTTGCTTTGTTCTTATATTTTTTATACAAATCTTTTACAATATTATCTAATTTATCTTTTGTAACAGGCTCATCAACCAATGGGTAATCTTCCGGTAGTAGTAAATTGAACCAAATTCTCCCTAATGACATATTTTTATACTTACCGTTTGTTTTCGTTGGGTGCATCCAACTAATTTTAGTATCAAGATTATATTTATCGCTTTTTAACAATTCATAGACATCATCAATTGATGCAATATTCGTGATTGTTGATTTATTTGTCATTTTAACCTCCTGAGAACATTCGTCTAAAGAAGCGCGCTAATGTATGAATATTATCTTTGGTTCTAGAAATCATCGCTTTCAACACATCACCCAATTCAGGTTCTTTAGCGAAGACTACTGGGTCAACATCTGTAACAAGCATATCCGCTAACAATTGTGCATATTCCTCATCAGTTATAATAAATCCAACAGGAACATATCCACGTCCAGCTCTATTGCTAATCTGTTTAAACATTGAATGGCTAATTAGTCGAATCTTACCGGCTTCAAATTTATTAGCTTCAGGTATGTATATGTTCTTTACATTTAGATTTAGACCTAAACCTATTGCATCTGTACCTATTAATAAAGGCAATTTACACATTGAAAATAGCGAAGCAATGATACTCCTATCTCGTGTTGAAGTGTCACTTGTTATTATTCCAATTCCTTTTTCTGCTAATGCTCTAAGCGTTGGGTCTTGTATATCTGATATTTCTGCATTGGATGAATGTATTGTCGGGTTAATTTCAGTCGAGCTATATGTTCTACCTGCACTAGGATTACTTGGTTTTGGTATAGATTTAGCAATTGCTTCAGCAACTTGTTCTATTTTATTTTTACTGAATAATACAAACACATTTCCACAATCTTTATTTTTTACTATATTAGCGCCTATTTCAATCAACTTAGTCGGTCTTTTTAAATCTTTTACAGCAATAACTTTTAGACTAGCAGGATTTGAATATTGCTCTCCTATTCCAATGATAGGCACCATATCTATATTATAGCTTAGTTTCATCAATTTACAAAATTCATTAACTGTTATCGAGTTAACTGTTCCTGTTAACATGACAATCTGAACTTTAGGATTAGCCCTTTTGGCTGATTTTATTAGTATTTCAAATTCCTCAGCGCGCCTTTTTTCATCTTCGGTTATTTCGGATTCTTCATCAACACGAGGTGTTTTAAATATCAAATGCGCTTCATCAATAACTACTATATCTGCTGGATATCTTTCCAATAACTTTAATATTTTTTTTGGACCAGGTAATGTTGAAACGAAAAACGCTGCTTTTTTAGGATCACCTCGTGTTCCATCTGAACTTATTGCAAATATTAATTGGTTTGCTATTCTCTTACTGTACTCTGCTGCTTTGTCCGGTGGTAAAATCTCAAGTTTAAGTAGAGCAGATAAAATAACATTCGCTATACCTTTTGACAGTTCATCTAAATATTGATTTGTCAGCGCTTTAATTGGAACAAACATATACATTCGAGAACTAAACTGTCCCCTTTCAAGTTTCTTCAACCTGTTGACAAAGTATTCTTTATATCTTTCATCCAAAAGATCATCAGGAGTAAATACATGTTTGAATCCTAATAATCCACCAACAAAAGTACATAAGATTGGGAGTGTTTTACCTCCTCCTGTTGGCATTGAAACAAATAAACTTTGTCGATTCATAATTAACCGTTTAACTATTGATTGTTGCAACGGTTTTAATTTATCACAATACATCGTGTATACATCAGTGGAAAATTTACCACTGTAGTGTTCGCGTTGTGAACTACCTTTGGCAATATCATGCAAGCGCATTCCAAAGCCCATTAGCTCGGTCAATAATTTAGACATAGAAACCTCCTTATGATGCTGTTGCTCGATATATTGCTGCAGCTGCATCTAATTCAATAGAATATGGTATTTTCCGATATGATGTAGTCGAATACCATACAGAATTTTGTGCATATTTTGGATTCAATTTTTCACGCGCTTCTTCATTAGCTTCTTCTGACAAAACGGCATAAACACCAATTGTGTCACCATCAACATCTGCACCCATTCGTGGAAAGTCAACCGGATTCAATCTAATTGCTTCACCTTTATCTAATACAATAACATCAGCTGCTATCCAAGAATCTCTGTTTTCAACTGGGTCTCTCTTGTATACTATTTGTCTATCTTTACTTACTTGTTTTGCAATATCTATAAGCATAGACTTTATATCAGGGTGTTTTTCAACAATAGCTGGATCTGCAGCTATTTTGGTAAAAAAATCTTTTAAGTCTTGAACGGTTAATTCATTTGTTTCTTTTCCAATCAAATGAGCAATGACACCCTTATAATCATCATGTGTCATTATTATATTAATTGCTGGAAGTTCAAACAATTTAAGAACGTAATTATAAGGTAAACCAGCGCTACCCATAGGTATTTTACTATCAGTATTTAAATAAAAACGCCCACTGTAGTCAACTCTTTTACCCATAGTCTTACCACGAATTAATCCATTTCCGCCTTTAATCTTATTTTTTATCTGAGTATTTATATCATTAACAATTCTTTGCACATTTCTTACAACTGTTTCCATCAATTTAGGCTCTGATTTCAACATCTCCCAATCTACATTCTGCGTGCTTGCTATTAAATTTGTATATAAATTGTTTAGTTCATTATCCTGAACGAAGCGCTTATTATCAACAATGCGTATGTCTCTAATACCAGCTGGTAATATTAACCATTTGTCGACGATTATCTTATCTAAATTTTCTTTAATGAACTTAATCTCCCGTTCATTTTTGCTATTTAAGCAAATCTTATCCCATTCAACCAAATTATTTTTCAATATTTGAATAATACCAGATATACCTGTTAAAGCATCTGGTATTGGTTCTTCTACAGATTTCAATTCTCCATTTTCAACAACAACATACATTTCATTTTTGACCATATTTTTAAATATATCGCATAAATTAACAATAGTATCATAAACTTCAGGATGGATGATGTATACATGCAAATTAACCCAACCAAATCTTTGTTTTCTAGCAGGAGACCCCACTTTACCAAATATTTCTTCAGAAAATAAACCATTTGGATCAAACCCATTTTTATCAAAAATCCTTGTACTTGTTACTTCTTTTATTTGTGAATCTTGTATAAATTTATTTATATCCTTTAGCCTCATTCATTCACCTCCAAAAGAGAGGGCAGCGACTTTGAATTAGTCGCTTTCGCCCTCCTGGCTAACTTGAAGTGCTTTAACTAAACATCCACTAGCTACTGCAGTTAGTGGATTTTCTGCATGTCTTATTTCAGCCCACTCAAATGGAACTTCGAAATTCTCGAATTGCTCTTTAAAGAACTCGACGAAATGCTTAGGTTTAGAAGTTCCACCTGCAACAATAATTGGTAATGGATCTGGTATCTGTAAATCAATCTTATTAAATTCAGCGATTAAATTCTTTATTACATAATTTAATAAGTCTTTATAATAGTAAACCAGCGCTTCTCTTATCCTTCTTTCTTTTTTCTTACTTGCCTCAAACGACGTCAAGTCAAAATCAGGTCTTTCCTTTATAACCGAAACTCTATTAGGTATCTGTCCAATACTAATTGCAGCATTATAATCAATCCAATCTCCACCTCTTGCTACTGAGAATGTAACAACAGGCACCGATTTATAAACAATTGCAACATTAGTCATTCCAGCACCGAATGATATTCCAATTCCACTAAAGTTAGTTTCAGCACATTCGTCTAATACTATTGCTGCAGCTTCATTAAATGGAACTGCTTTGTATCCCAATGTTGTAACGATTCTTTCCAAAACATTCTTGTGATATGTGACATTCATATCTGCATCAATCGGATTTGCTGGAATTGAAAAACAGACTGGTGAGTCTTTCTTAGCATGTCCTATTAATTCTTTAATCATTACCGTTAAAATGTCTAACGCATCAATTTCATTTGGAGAAATCATACCATTCTTCATTGGACGCCTAACAGTCTGACCAAATATATTTGCAAAGTTATAAGCATCATCGCCTAATATGTACAGCTGATCTTCAATAATAGCATGGAAAATATTAGTTAAATCCATAGTTTCAGCATTTTCCGCGTCCGTTTGAACAAACATGTTTCTTATTCTTTTAGTTACAACGTCATCATTAACCAAATAAGCTGCAACTAAATTCATTGTTCCAACATCTAATCCAACTGCTTCTACATTACTGGAATCACTAGATTCATCAATTAACAATTCATCGTTCGGTATCTTATTCATCTCCTCTGTTTTAATGTCTTTCGGTTTTTTTCCTGCCATTATTTATCCTCCTGAACCTGCTTTAATTTATTAACTATAGATTTTACAGATTTTTTCTTCTTTTTCTCTTTCTTTGTGGTGGCTGCTTCTTTCTTAGGTTCTCCTACCTTAACATCAGATACATCAATACTTGGTATAAAGTCAGTAACATCAAAATCAATCTTTCTGTCTTCAACATGTTTTTCTACCTGTTCGACAACTTGTGTCACTTGTTTATTTTCTAAACCTTTTACGTTTAAACCTTCTTTTAATATTTGTGTCAGTAACTTAACAATATCTTCCATTAACTCTATTTGCTGTATTTTCACGATTCGTTCAAAGCATCCAGAACAATATCCTTTTGCTCCAGGAATTGCAACATTTGTACATCCTGGAGTTTTACAAAGTCTGTTGTCTCCCATTTGTAGCCTCCAAATAGAAAATTGAGACAGGGATGTTACTCCCTGTCCTTTTCTTTCGCATGTGTGACATATAGCATGACTAAATATACTAATATGTCTGTCAGTTTTTCTCGCACTTGTTCTTTTGTCAGTTTTGACTCGTCTTTCAACCACAATAATAATGAAGCTACATGTTTTAACATGAGCATTGATATTATGGATGAGTAATATTCATCAGTTAATTCTGAAATAACCGAAACTGTTTCTAGAATATTTACATTAGTCCCGTACTCTTTATTCTTTTTCTTAAACATTTCGATCGCTGAATCATAAATAGTGAATTCAGTATCACCCAATTCACGCGCTGCTATAATACCAATCATTTGAAGTACGCGCTGCATACTTAATGAATGTACCCAATCATGTGTATCTGTATACATTATACAGGGTAACACTATGTTACTAAAGTACATTTTTACATCTTTGAATATTTCATCCTTATCATTGTAGCATTTAATTTTGTCGGGTAGACTAAGTTTTGCTTCGTTAAAAAGGTGGTTAGCATATTCCAATAATTCATTCGGTCTAATTATAATTTCATCTCTTTTCATACACTTTCCTCCTGAAATTCGTTAATTTGTTCTGATTTAAACATATCAATGTGTATTCGTGGTGAGTATCGACATCCAACTTCAATTGCATATTTTGCTGTTTCTAACTGATTCTTTTTCCATAATCCTTCAACAATTTTTCCGTCTGGGTTATATGGAGTAAGAGGCATAACATATACTTTCTTTAATAATTCTGGTATTTTTGTTCTGATGAATTCAATGTGTTGTTTATTTTTATCATCTAATACAAATTTCAATGTAAAATCAAATTTATCAAGTGAATCTGCGACTTCTAGTAGTTTTAACATTTTGTTGAAAAATTGATTCGTGAATCTAGCATATACAGCTGGACTTGGATAAAATGATTTAGTGAATTTTGGGCTTATATTGATATTTAAGCGCCCGTTTTCAATTCCCTGTGCTAATTCAACAACTGCATCAAAAATAGTGTCATAATCAGTTATCCCTACACCATTTGTTTCAATTTCAACAGTGTGATTGCGTTCTACAACATCACGAACTAATTGCAGTATGATTTCGTAATTTTCCTTACGAAGCGGTTCGCCACCTGTTACCATCAACATTAGTGGTAATGTTCCAAAAGGACTTGTGTGATTTTGCAAAATCTTCAAAATCACTGGCAATACGCTGTTGTAACTAGTTTCATCTAATTTACCTTGATTAAGAGCTTGTTTAATTTGAGGTAAAACAAATGCTCGCTTCTTACCAGTCAATAAATCCCATGTATCGCAGAAATCACAGTGTAAGTTACATCCTCCAACTCTGAACAATAAACAAGGTTTACCAACATTAGGACCTTCACCTTGTATTGTTACGATACTTTGAACAATCGTAGCACTAGACATATGCTCCTCCCAATACAAATTTTAAGCAGCTGGAATTCGATATGGAAATCGAATTAAATCAGCTTGTTTCTTCATCATTTCCAAATATTTTGACTCTTTACTTCTATCCTCAGGCGAATTGAACCACTGCCAGAAATGCCATGACAGTATGATAGAATTAATAAGATCGCTAATATTACGTGGTGTCACTAGTTTAGTCTTAATTCTCCAATTATTCAATGGTGTGTACAACTTAGCTTTTAACTCGTACTGATTTTTCGCGCTAAGAAATATATCAACAAGATTGATATCTTCAACCATTTGTTTAAACAGTTTGTCTCTGTTCATTTGTGATTTAATTGTCAATAGTGGCATAATGTATAAATTATCCATTTTTTCTCGATTGTGATATTTAATTAGATTATCTTCAATGTCACGAATGAATTCATCATCATCAAATTCACTCTCAATAGTCTCAATTAACATGTCTATATTATCTTTCGTATTCTCAATTATGTTGCCACTTTCAGTAACGTATTTTATATTTGATAATTTTCTAAGCGCTTCAGCATTAAATGAAAAGGTATCGTATGAGAATTTAACATTCGTATTAGCATTATCAAAAACATGTTCGTTAAACAACTTTTCGTACATAAATCCGAGAATTCTCGTTTCAATATGTGAAACTCCCAACCAGTGGATAACTCTAGTCGTATTAGGCAACATCATATCATCAGTATTCAACATTTCGCGAATAATACCAAATGTCATTCCAACTGTAGGTGAAAATTTAATATTCGTTATTCCTTTTAATCCAACCATACCACCAAGAGCATGATTCGTTAATGGTAAATTACGCAATAATTCTTTATAAAGTTTCCACCATATTTCAAATTGTTCGTATAGTTTAAAATGCCAAACATAAAGATATTTTTTCAGCGCTGATTCATTCTCTTTAAAAACATCAACTGTTTTTTCCAGCGCTAATCTATTCATCTTCTCAATAAATTGCAGATTATTATAAGCTGGATAATTCAAAAATATCGGAATGTCCAATGAAAACATATAATCGTATATCTCTTCATACTTATTTAAGAAATGTGTATAACATTCGATAAATCTACCAATTGCTCTTGGATGGACATCTCCGACAATAATTGAATATCCACCTGAATCCACGTATAGTATTTTATCTAATTCATGAATTTTCTTAGATGCATCTACTATCAATTTAGCACCAGATTCCAGAGTATCTAACCCGAAATCTTGCGATTTGAATGCGTTTATTATCGATATTAAAAAACGATTAACGTAACCTGATAAAATACGAATATGTTTATCACTTTCAGAAGTCATCAAGACATCAACAAAATCCATAACTATTCCTCCTGCAATTAATTAATATTGCACAAAAACTGGCCCCACAAACGTGGGACCAACACCTCTTGTTAGCTAATAATCAGAATATTTTCAACCGGAATTAACTCTTCTGCATCTCTCAGATGGATGTGTATTTTCTGCTCACATTTCTGCTTCTGATACAATTCATCTGCTCTTTCTGCAACCTTTTTATACTTAGGATGTTTATGCATCCACTGTCTTGCCCTGACTCTAGCTGCATAAATTAATCCACAGTCATAATTTCCTCTGGTATTAACCACAGGGAACTTCAGCTCATCAGGCAGCAGAAATGCTTTTTCACCATACTTTTCTAAAATAGCTCTTCTGTTATTTGGCTTCCTATAAAACAATCTCAAAGATGGTGAAACAATCTGTTTAGCCACCTCTTCGAAAAACTCTTCTGTCATAACTTCATCAGGTGACTCAATTTCAAAAATTATCTCGGTCATTCTAACCTCCTGTATATTATTGTTGCATCTGTTGTTTGTTGCTGATAGCTTTAGCTGCTTCTGCTGATTCAAATTCAATTGCTCGTGTTGCTAATTTGCGCAAAACATGAGCAAATGCTTTTGCTTCTGGTAAAGACATAAAAACGCTCTTATTAAAAATGTTCTGCTGATTACAGAATATTACCAACTGCGGTATATTCGTTTTGTTGTTTGTTGACAGATCGATTCCAATGCTTTTAATTGCCAGATTCTGCGCATTAGCGTTAAAACTGGACTTTGATGGATCTGCGAAGATTGAAAATCCAATCGGGAAATTCTTACCTCTATCAATCAATCCATCTATCGCTTCTGCTAATGACAATATCTTGAAAGCAGAAGTTTTCAGCGTTAACTTTGCATTATAATCGTATGATCTCCCAGTATTAGTATTAACGCCTGGAACACATGTTATAAATGCATTTGCTGCTGGAAACCCATTCCTGTTTTCAATAAAAAACGTTATTTGTAATAAATTGTTAGCAGAATATCCTGTTTGAAACAAAATTCCATCATTTGTCATATATTAATCCTCCTAAAAGATTTTAACGAAATGGTCTGGTGGTGTTGTAAACATTTTCTGTTCAATATTTGCCTTTTCTTGCAACCCTTCCTGATATAATTCTTGCCAGTTGACATTTAATGAACCAAATGAAGTTGTCAGCGCTTGAAACTTTGATCTCATCTTTCCAATCCACATTTTTACATAAGCTGAACACAAAGGTTTAAAAGCTAAATGATACATATCAGGTCTAATAGTCTCTGGTGTTTCATGAACTGTGTTATACACGACAATAAACTTTTCACCTGCTGGCTTTTTATCTAGAATTATTGTCCTAGGTGGTATAAAATCCCAAGTATTTGCCGAATTGAGCGAGTTTAAAATATCGACAAATTCATTATTTAACACAGTTTCAATTGCTGATACATAACCATATACAGGTAAATCTGCGGTTATACGTTTCATAGGTAAATAAATGTCGTAAATATCAACAATATACTCATCATCAGGAACTGGTATTTTGTATCTGTATCTTGGTTGACCATCTTCTTCAGGTATTAGGTCATTTGTAGCATCAATCAACACAAATTTCTTTGCTGGAAAATATTGTGAGAAATACGGTAAAACATGATGTTTGATATACTTCAGTATTTCATCATCACTTAGTTCTAATAAATTTATAGTAGCGCCTAAATCGAGTTTTATATATTCGAGTACATCGTTCCAAGTTTGCGCCATTTATTCATTCCTCCGTTACTCGTCAGATTTGATTTCTTGTCTCAGTTCGTTAACTAAATCTTCGATATCATCATTAAACTGTTCAACTTTAGACTTCCTTCCACGCTTGACACGTAACGCTTCATCCGGTATATTTGCTATGGTTTCTTCAATGTGTTTGAAAAATTCTTCATTCTTTTGATTAATGTAATCCAATGTTTCAATGTCATCATCTTTTACAAACACAATATGAATGTCGTATCCGAACACTTTTGCCATTCTCGACAATGGTTTCAATCCGAAATCTCTACCTTTTACAAAGTTAAAATATTGTCCCATTCTCTGTTGTCCAAACAATACTTGAACAACTTTACTTTTACCATACTTGCCCGTAATTTCATCCAAAATAAATCTCAACGCTTGGTTGACTTCTTCCAACAACATTTAATACCTCCTAAATTAATTATTTTCTATTTAATTTTATGTGGTGAGTGAATACCATGAGTGAACCAACAGCATAAGCAAAACAAAAGTCGGAAACAGGAGTGCTCAGGCACTCCTGCGTTTTTCCATTTTATCGATGTCCCACCATTCAACCCAGACGCCCATAAATAGGCGTCTATGAATGGTGACCCCAGTATGAGGATTATATACCTCCTCATACTCGACGCCGTCAGGACCGAAGTCCTGGTAGCCCCCGATGATATCCTGCCTCCAACAGGGAGGCGGGACGTTTAAACGAACAGCTTTTATACCAAATGGAAGTCGTCTGTAAATATGTTCGCGAAAAATTGTCTTAAATTGTACCATTTGATACCTCCTCATTTAATATTTCGACAATAATTTCTATTACACACCAGCAATTTTCAAGAAGATATATATTTCCTAAGAAACCCTTTCATTCGTGTAAGCTGTTCATCAAAACTGATTAATTTGAAGTTGAAGTTAATTAACTCCCAATTATCTTGTATTACTTTAGGATATTTCTGTTTCTCATTTGGATTCAAAATTGGTGGTAAATTCGCTTTTTGTATCAGTTCAGCAGCTTTCGCTATTCCATAACCTTTAACTCCGTCTATATCATCAGCTGCATCTCCTGCTATTGATAGACAGAGCGGAATATGATCAGCTTTTAGAATACCAGGTTTAAACTTCTTGTATATATAAGCAAATGCATTATCACGATTGTATATATTGAAGTCGAGTTTACGTTGCGATGGAGTATATCTAGCAGCGCATTGAATTGTATTTTCGAATTTACAAGTTTGTAAAAGATCCTTGTCGACACTAAACATCACATTAATCGTATCAGGATTATCACTTTCGAATAAACTGTATTTAATACAAAAATGTGGGACAACATCTGCTTCATACTCACGCCAGTAAAAAACGGTTGATGCGTTATCAATTTCAAATTCGGACTCAATTAGTTCGTAATAGTACTTCTTTATATGGCGAAATATTTCAAGTTCTTCATCTTTAACAATTGTTATATGTGGGCTAACAGTTCGGCGCTTTTTATATAATCTACTAATTGCTTTATTCTGTTGACAAACACCATCATCGTAAAACAGAACAAAAAATATCTTATTAAAATGTTTAGCATAAATATCCCACATCTTACCAAGCCATTCTTTTAATTCAGTTATAAGTGAATTAGAAACTGTTTGTGATTCTATATAACTATTTATTTCATATAATATTACTTCTTTATTGTATAAACCTCGTGCTACCGATGGAATATCTATGAAAAAATTTACTCTTTTAGCGCCGAGATTTAGCAGATAATCTAATAACTTATTATATTCAACATAAAACTTTATATAATGATTACCCATTGTTTAACTCCTTTCCACTTACATATGCCTGAATACTAAGTATTGACATGTTGCCACTGCTTGCATCTTAGTTTCACGCAATGTCATTCGTTTAAATGAAATAACTGCTCCCATTAATCCAGCATTGGTTGAAATAATAGAACCTTTTGAATCAATTATTGGATATCTGTTGCCAATTTTGAAAATATCAATAGGAGCACCAGTATATTTAACTAATAACATTTCTTGGTATTTCTGCTTTAAAGCTTCTTCAATTACTTTCTTTCGTTTATTAAAATGTTCAATATGGTCAGGTATCCATCCTACTATTCTTTGTTTAGCGCCAGAAACTTTTTGATTAAACATTTGCCTAAGACTGCTATTATACAAATGACTTCTTGCTGATGATGTAGGATCCTGTGAGTAGTTAAGCAATTCAGGAGTACCAGTTTGAACTGAACTGTTAACTGTTAATGATGTATGTTGTTGAAAATCACTATTGATGAGAATTTGCTTATCATCTGATTTTACAACATTTTGAAATAAATCAGTAATAGGAAATCTGCGAATAGGTGTAGCACCATAATTTTCAATAAGAGAACTCACATCTTGATGTTTGAATGATTCTAGGTTCGTTGGGTCGAATACAAGAGCACGAATTGGTTTGTTAACATTATGTAAATCAAAATCATCGAAGAAATAAATCGGAAATCCATCTGTTAACTTATATGTGTTTATCAACCACGTTGGTATTTCAATGTCTCGCAATGAATTTATTAAAACTTGTTCGTAAATAAATGTGTTAAATCTTTGCGCTAATTTATCAAATTGAAACACATCACCATATGATTTCTTAAACTCATTTTCAACACTTTCCAAAATCTGTTTACATGTTTTATTTTTAAATATTTGATTTATTAATACATTCCTTTGCATTTGCATCAAAATAGGATTAACCAATATTACAAATAACGTTGTTGACAACTTATACTTATTGTCAATAACGGTATCTCCTGACTGATTAATGGGAGAAGCATATATCATATTATATTTTTTTCGACTAATTAGCTGTTGCTCGTTCATATGATCGCTATCACTTTTAGCAAACCATATTTCAACATCACCAATTATATCTTGATGTTCATTAATCTTAGCCAGTATATCATGAGCATCATTTGGTGAAACATTAATTTTAGCAATTGCATATGACGCCAACTTAACAATTGGTGTTCTATATACTGTAAAATATAAAACATCAGATGTTTTAACATTTCCAAATAAAAATTTTAATGTATAATACATTTTAACCTCCTGAAGAAAGAGGCTGGCGAGTCAGAAGATGAACTCGCCAAAAGCCCCAACTTTTGTACCAGGTACTAAATGTGCAACTTTGCCGATATCAGTTGAAGGAATTGTAATCGGACAAATTCGCCCGAAATGTGTTTCGTGAATTTGTGACGATTCACTTGGTATCGATTTCGTTTTACCCATAGGTGTTAACGAAATCTTCAACTTGAGAATTCCAAATGTATTGACTGTGTCGGATAAATAATTTCCACTAAGTGCATCTCCATCCATAAACGTCTTTACAATCATATCCCTAGATGATTGTGAAAAGCTGATAATTGATTTTCCATCTTCTGGATGGTCAATCACTAATCGCATTCCTAAAGTTGAAATTCGCCTAAATAGTTTAGAAAGTAATAGTCTAATAAAGAACAATTGCTTATAGCGCAAATCAACAAAATTGATTGGGTCTTCAATTAATCCAATCATAGCATCACGAACAATATTCTTAATATTAATTTCAGACTCATCTAATGCATAAAGATGTGCATACATTTTTCGTGTGTAATCATCGAAGAATAAATTGTCTAAGAAAGCGCGGATTTTTTCGATTACGTTTATTTCTGTTTCATTTTCAGACAATTCGATATTATAACGTGACCTGAAAAAGTATGCACTGTTCTCTAAATCAACCGGTTCAAATGGTTTCTTATTTGGTTTGAAATGGTGAATGAAATCATTGACTATTTCCATATCCTCTTGATCACTGGTGTCAAAGTACAAATTGACAAAATGTTTGAAACTAAAGTTACTTAAACCCATGAAGTTGATATATTCCTCTTTCTCGTTCATATAAACCGAAATGTTACCTAACAAACCTTGCATCAAGAAACTAGTTTTACGAATAACCAGAGGATAATCGTATAAATACATTGCCGGAACATAATCAATGCCATATATCTTGAAGTAGAAGCCTTCAATTAATTTAGGAATATCAACTGTAAACAAGTCAACATAATCTGACTCAGACTTATATTTAACGCGTATTGTGACTCTATGAACCTCTGTGTCTAATAGATTAGCATAGTTAACTGGTTCTGTAACTATCATTTCCCAATCTTCGATAAAAGGTTCTCGCGCTAACTTATTCAAATATCTCAAACATACATCAAAGAACATAGGTAAGCGTTCATATTCTGCAACTCTAAACTCATCAACTGGTGTTACTTCGTCTGGGTTGAATTCGTCAAATGTTTTCTTAATCATGCTGTAGAAAACATTAGGAGTCTCTTTGTATTCATCATCTCTTACAAAAAACACAGGTTACCCTCCTTAATACCTTAAAAAGTCTATTATTTTGTCAACAGCAGAAAATGTCAGCGCTTTATTCTCATCTGTATTTTGAGTATAATCGAATTTATCCATGTCATATTCACCATTCCTAACATACTGTTTAATCAAATCACGTTTCATTCCAACATAGTCTGCTTTTACTGTTCGTAATTCTTGAAGCGCGCGAATAGTTCCATGTGCTAATAATCCATCTTGCTCCATATAACCCAATCTAATTCCACCCTCTTTTGACTTACCACGATGTGGTTGCCCTGTTACTGTTTTTATTCGTCCTAAGTCTCTAGCCCAAAGTATGTCATCAGCAATCTTAGACAATTTCAAAATATACTGTGGTCCTGTTAATGAGTTAATCCACAAATCACGAACAGGAAATGTTTGAACATGCAATTTGTCTTTAATATACTGAACTAGTTCTTTCTTAATAAAAACAGGTTCTTGTATAGGAGCAAATTGCTGGTTAATTATCTGGTTAAGCTTATAAACGTCAATCATATGAAATGGTTTTGCTTCGATGAAAAGATTTGAACTAGCAACAAGTTGCATAAATTCATTTTGGCGCTCTTTATCTTGTTCGAGTTCAGTTAGTAGATTTTGATATTTAACATAATAATTGCCAGATTCTCCATGAAGGATTTTGAGAATTGGATCTAAGCGCTTTAATTCATCAACAAGATTAGCGCCATTTTTTATATTCTCATCAACTTGCTGAACTGCTTTAGCAACCATAGTTTCCAATACTTGGCCTAAGTTCATCCTACTGAAAACAGTAAATGGTGATATGATATAATCAATTTTCTTTCCTGAAGCAGTAACGGGTCTTAATTCGTCAGGAATAATTAATGACACAACACCTTTTCCAGCGTATCTGTTCGCAAATTTATCACCTGGTTTACTTTTCTTAACACTAGCAATATCTAATTCGATGATAAATATAGCGTCTGTAAAATTATACTTGCCTTTATACTTGACCTTGCGATTTTTGCAAATCATATACTTCTCGAGAGTATACTTCGCATATTTTTCACCCATTTTAGCGCGTAAATCGTCATACGATTCAACAATGTGTTTACCGTATATTTTGTTCAGCTGTATTAATTCTTTCAACGTCTCTTGATCCAACATTTTGATTTTATCGCGCTTTTTCATCAAATGAACTTTAATTGAAGCGATCACAGCATCATCTTCTGGTATTGTCGTTTTCACTTGATTAAAAGGAGTGTCAGAGATAAAATTCAATAACATGGAAATTGTTACTAAATGACGCATTTCATCGCTTATTTGTGTTTGTTCCAAAACAACTCCATTTGGAAGAACTCTATATTTTGGTAATGGGAATCTTCGCATTTGTCCAGTTTCAGGATCTCTGTAAATCGGTTTGAATATAGAATTAGGGAAAACAGGAATAAATAGTTTTTCTGTGTAAACTGTAACTGCTCGTTCTGCAAATGATTCAGATATTAATAAAGCGTCCTCATGATTATAACCAGCAAGAACCGAATACATAACATTAACATTGTATCCAACAGCTGGTATACCATTTCTGAACGCGTCGTAATACCAAAGTACATCTCCTTTGTTAAAATGTATATTCTCATATAGTGCAAAACGAAGAACAGATCCGTAATGACTGAATACTCGTTTTACTTTAGGTATACTGAATGTTTCGATACGATTTAAATTCTCATAAAATACGACCATGATTCCTTTGTCCTTAAAAACAACTTGACCGGAATCAGGCGCTATTTTAATTCCATGAGGTGACGACTTAACTAAATCAATATAATTAGAGCTTATAACATATGGTATCTCAGTATTTGGTGAAGATAACGATTGTTGAATCTGTTTAGAAGCCATTTGCAGCCTTGTTGAGTCTGTATTACTAACAAACGGTATCAACGATAATGACATAGACGAAATCTTTGGCATATGTTATCCTCCTTCAACAACTTTAAGTCTTACGGGGTCTTTACATAACTTGCCGTCCCATTCACATTTTTCGAAGCATTGTTCATTTATTACTTCACATTTAGCGCCGAAAAATGGTTCTAATTCAGGAAATTTGTCAATCATTATTAATCTCATCCTATTTGCCAATTCCCGAATCTCAGCTTGAGCTCTGACGCACAATCTCATATTCAACACATGCATTAGTTGCCTCAAGTTACATGACATTATAATATTATTTTTTGTAGCATTTGGCAACAAAAATCTTGCATCTTCCTTCTTAACATTTAATTTCCTAAGTTTTCGGTACTGTTTTTTAAGATATGTAAACGTTTCGTCAAAAATATCCTTAACCTGTTCACTCTGACAAGTATCAGGAACATAAAAATCGGCGCTATCAAATTCAACATATCTTTGACTCTGCTGTGAGAAAGTACAAAGTCTGTGTCTAACAAGTTGATGTGTCAAAGCTCTTGAAACTCCTTTAATTAACCATGTTGTCTGTACATGTTCTGCAATTGACATATGTCCCATTGCTAACACTCTAACAACTAGCTTTTTATTAACTTCAACATCTTCATCAACATCTTTACTAGTACAAACCTTGCACGCCAAAGTCATCGTCTTCCAAGGGTTGGAACTCATAGATAAGAGTTTCACTTCCATTTGACCTTTCTCCTTTCTCAATATTGTTGTATACAAAATCAACACCTTTCTCTAATGGCAATGAAAATCCTGTAGAACGTTTGTGTCCTTTACCTTTAACCCCTGTTATTTTTTCAACAACTTCGTTTAGGTCTAAATCCTCTCTTAAAGTTCTTAATGAAAATCCTCTTACTCCTGAAACTAAGTCGTCATAAAAAGCAATTGCAACATCAAAACCTAATGAAGAACATGCGTGATTTAGTAATTCAGTTGTTAACGAACCGTTAGTGTTATTACAAATACCGCATTTTAAATTAGGACATTGAGGTATTTTAAATGGAGCAAATCTTGTTAGCAACTTATTTATTGTTTCTTTTCTTCTTTCAATAAATAAGCGCCCAAATGTGTTATAAATCGTTTGCAATGGAATTACATCCATCAAAGTAGCTTCGTTTGTAATGCTGTTGTTAAAAATGATGTTCTTTAAAAGTTTATAGTTCTTCCATGATATTTTGTCCAAAAACTCCTTGAAATTAATCGTCTCTTCAGACTTAACCTTTGACAGATCAATATCGTTAACATGTTGTATAACAACAGGAGTAACAGGTGATTGAAATAGTAAATTGTAAGTTAACTTACACGCAGCAAATTTATTTGATGCATCAAAGTTGACAATTATACTTCTTTCGTATTTATCATTAGGTAAATAATTCGCCAATTTTAGAATGTTGTAATTATCAACATGCATATAAGTAAAATTGCCACCAACAGCAAAATCATTAAAGTTGACTTTGTCATTGTTTGAGTATTTTTCTCGAATTCCTTCGTAAATATACTCAGAACCTTGATGATGATCACAGAAGAACATTATATCGCTATTTTCAATTAACCATTCCATTTCAGAACTTGAAAATGAAAAGTCAAGAACAAATGTTACTATAACATGATTCTTTTCTCGCGCTGCGTTAATACCACCTTGTATTCTGTGAAAATTATACGGGTAATTAACAGGTATTGTATTTATTTGAATGAATTCAGGCTGCTTTTCTAAAAATTTTATAGCAATAGCGCCAGAAAAGTAACCATCGAAATCAGACGAATGATGTATCACAAACGCAGATATATTCATCATAAAACAACCTCCTCTTTTTGTGAAATGAAACAGGCGACTAAATTAGTCGCCCTAAAACCATTTTTTCATGTGGACTACTAATATCTTCAGGTGTTAATGTAGTGATTTGTTCTATACTATGTCGATTTGGTTCATATAGAAAATACAGTAGCTTACTAAACTTAACTAGTCCTTTCTTACCTAATTTTAATACAATTGGTTTTTCACGATTATAACGCCATAGATTCTCGTATGTTACTTCATCATCAACTAAGAACATGTTTGCAAAAAGCATTTCGATAAATGATGAATTCACCACACCGACTTGTGTAATTAGTTCTACTAACTGTTGATAATATTCAACTGGATGTCGAATATCATCCTTTGGTTCTTTTAATTTCTTTAATATTTGTGAACGAATAGCTTCAAGAATGTAAACTGTGTCCTGGTTTTTCATTTGTGTCAGATCTAGCGGACGGAGAATAATGCCGTCATCATCCTTTTCAACAGAAAATTGAAAATCATCTGAAAATTGTTTGAGTAATGTCATATTAGCATCATTAGACAATAAAATTCCGTTTTTGTCAAAGTTAACTAAAGTGCGCGCTATCTCATTTTTCAAATCATCAGGTATTTCAATTTCCGCTGAACCTGATGTGTGATATACTCGCATTATCAGCTGAGTTATTCTTTCTGTAACAGTTTGTCCAGCTACTACACCGATATAGGGTGTTGAATACTCTCTTGTTCCAAAACATTTGTGACAAATATGTCCTCGTTTAGTTTTACAAGTCATCGGTGAGCGAATAATTATGTTTCTTCCTATTAAATCAGTGTCAGTCTCAGTAATAATACTCCAATCTTCATCATCTTCAGATAATTTGTAGTATTTACCCAACAACATTTGAAGATGGCGCTTATTAATAACTGTTATTTCAATACCATCATCACCACAATCCTCTTCAGTTATTTGCATTCTACCTAATCCCATAGTTAACGTTCTTTCAATGTAACCAGATTGCGGTGTGTGTTCAGATTTGTCTTTGATTCCTTTTCTAGCGCCAAAAGCAGATTTAAAGAATTGTTCTTCTGTTAAACCACTCATATAGTTCGTAGTGAGTGGTTCTTTCAAAATATTGTTGTAAATATCGGATATATATCCAATACTTAACGCACTTCTCTGCAGCTGGACTTTGTTAAACCTAGAACCAGACTTGAACAACTTGGACAAATTACTTCCTGATTCAACCATCTTATTTATAATTGAATCAACAATCATGTCGTGAATCATATAACCCACTTTGATATTATTAGTTGGTACTCGTTTAAATAATTCAGCGTATTCTGGTTTCAACATATCAATCATTTCATCAACTGGAACTGTCGGATTGTGTTTTGTAAACGTTATAAACATTAATAAATAATTAGCTAAGCGCCAGAATCTTTTGTAGAAACACTCGCTATCTTTTTGACAATCTTCATAAATCGCTCGGGATAAAGATTCATTAGTCGATTTGTCGACAGTATAATCAATAACAATATCGTTAAAACCAGCCCATTTGTTTAAAAGAGCACGACCGTAAGTAGTTTTCCGATTTCCAACTTGAATCGTCGATGTTATGTGTTCATCCAATAATTCAGGATCTTCAGGAACATCTTCAAGTCTTTTGTATTTGGCAATTGGTTCAGCGAGTTCTACTTCTTCAGTTAATATGTAAGCAGCATAAATCATCTCGTGACGAAGAGTGGTTAAGAATGAATAAGATTGGTCTTTGAAAACATATTTGTTATAAAGCGCTTTTTCTTCCATCTCTTTCAATGCTTTTTCATCGTGAACAACATACATAGAAGTTTGATCACCGTCGAAATCCATATTCATGCCTTCTAATATTTGCAAATTTACACCAACTGTAGAATTATCTGGTTCTCTTGGTAAAACTTCTACAGCAGGTATACCATGTCTCCAAAGTGTCGGTGGTCTGTTAAAGAAAATCAAGCGCTTATACAAAGGTTGTTTCATCATCCAATTTAAGAATTCATCGAACATCTCCTTGTCTTCTTCATACGTCATGTCGTTAATCATATTACTATTCGCTATAGTTCGCTTAATATCTTTCTTCTTCAACCAATTGAGATATTGTAATTTCCACAATTTGTACAAGATTGAACGTGGTACGCTAATCTGCCAAGGTTTCATTTCAGGCTCAGCTGTAACAACACACCTTGACGAGAATTCAACAACTTTTGATATCAACGAATTGCGAATAATACCTTCTTTGCCTTTAACTTTGTCAAGAACAGTTTTGTAAACATCATTAACTCGTTTCTGTAATTGAATGAACTTGTCCTCAATATCAGTGCATAGATTCTCTAATTCAACGTTGGAACTGCCGATTATTTCCTCAACTGGTTGTTGATATAGACTTTCAGCATGTTCAAAAATTTCATCCTGTATTGAAACGAATTCAGTCATCTCGTTTCTATTAAACAATTCTATCAACATTAAGACTTTTCGATATGCATCAGATAAAGGATCAACAATTAAATTGTTCATTGTCTCGTCTTTTCGCAATACAGGACGTAAATCTGGAGGAAATACAGGTAATACTTTAATGAAATTAGTTTCAAGCGCTTCATTTATCAATTCAAGAATATTATCGCTGAAATCTTCTTCGTGATTAACAACGAATTTCAACGCCCAATATAAAGATGTTGGTGAAATAATCTGTATTGGTATAATTGTACTGTTAGGTGGAAGACCGTGTGTCTTTATATAACTCTTTTTAAACAAAGCAGTTTTGTCCTTATTCACCAGTAAAAACCATTCATCACCTTTAACTCGTGATGGCTGGTATCTTTCGTTGATGAACATATCAAGTGTTGACTTTCCAATTAACGAAACTAGCGCTTTATTCTTAAATACTTTAATAACAGGCGCTGTTAATTCAATTTTAGCAAAAACTTCTCTTCTTAGCGACGATGGACCACATACGACTCCACATTTCGGACACACTTTACCATTATGCAATTTTCCTGTATAGAACCCACACGCACATTTAAAATTCTGCGTTGGTCCGAAGATTTGTTCGGATAAAAGTCCTTTACTGTTAATTTCAACCTTAGCATTTTTACCAGTTCCAATCCTGATGTAAAATTCTGAATCAGTTACTACATCTCCTAGTGATGAACCGGGATATAACTTTTTCCAATCTTTAAACAACGCCATATGACCTCCTATTCAAAATCATCTAACAAATCGTTTAACACTGTATCCTGTTTATCCAAGTAAGGTATATCCTCCCGCTTGAGTACTTCGTTTTTGTGTTCCTCTTTTACATATTGACTTAATTTGTCGATGATATCAGCCATTCGTGTTGACTTTTTCCGTTTGATTTTTTCATAAAGCAATTTGTTTGCTTTGAGATATTCTTTTAATTTATTTGAAGCGCGGAAAACAAATCGAACCTTATCATCATCAGGATTGGCATCTTCATCAAAAAACACGCGCTCTACATAAAATGTTCCGAAATCTTTAAAATTCAGTGAACCACGTTCAACCGTCACCAGCACAATTAGAGAGAATATTGCAGAAATCAATCCTTGAATCTCTTCTTTTGATAAATTTGGAAACAGCTGTTGCATTTTTTCAACAAATTCCTTTTTCGGAGAATAGCGACTTGTTTTCAACATCTACCTCCTTAATATGCAATTTTTGCATACAGTGACTGAATCTTTCTTTGCAATCTCATTGCTTCAGACGGATTTCTTCCATACATCTTAATAACTTGTCGATTCAACATTGCAATTTCAACCTGTATTTGTAATCTCGGATCTGTTACAACATCTAATCTAAAGTTACCATTACCGAGATATCTCGGATGTATAACATGAGCAAATTTAACAATATGCTTACATCCTGCAATCACATGATGCTTATTTCGTTTCTTTGGAGGCGACGGATACATTACATTAAACTGATACCAATACATTGTCGGAAAGGCTAAACCATCGCGATGGTATAAAATCCAAGCAAACTCGTATTCAAATGACGGACAACTACAGTTAGCTTTTGCTGGTGACTTTAGATTAAAATTATTGTTCTCAATTTTAATCAACAGGTCAATATTATACTTTCTATTCGCGATTGCTTGAAGATGAACCCAGCCAGTATTGGTCTGTTCGTCGTAATCATCCATTTTTTCAGCGCTGAAAAATAATATATCAACATTATGCAACTTCTTCAGTCGATCAGCAAAAATACCCGGGTAATTGTAAAAGTTCTCTAATCTGACCATGGTCACCTCTTTTCACTTGATTTTGAACCGCACATTAATTTAATCACTCGTTGTTACGTGAATCCTGTGAAAAAGACGTCCCTTACATATTTCAAATTCTGTGTCTGCTGTAGCCATGGTATAATATACGCGTATATCAATGTAATTGTAGTTGGCTTCAATCTCACATCTGTATTAATCGATTGAACGAGTTTATTAACAAATCGTGGTATGTCAAACACATTTTCCTTAATAAACTCATCTTTATACTTGTTGAATAACCGCTTTGCTAAAATCAAAAATGGTTTATTCGACATAACAATTGGATCTTTGACTAAATCTTTAAGCAAAATTTCTTCTTCAGTTTCAGGCGCTTCCATAAAGCTCTTAAACTTTCTGTGTTTCTCTAAAGACTTCTGAATATTGTCAACAACTAATCCAGTTGGTATCTGTGTTGATGGTAATGAATCATAAGACATTCTACCAATAGGAACTTCAATTTTCTTATCTGCAATTTGCTCAATCAATTTGTCAACATCAACATCTGCAAGATAGCTATTCTTTTCAGCAAACTTCTTGATTTCTTCTTTCTCTGCTTCTTCTTTAACATCTTCAGCTTTAATCATAACTGGAACTACATCATTGACAATATACACCTTCTTTTTCTGATCCTTGTTCTCACCCATCAACCATCTTATCCATCTGTTTAAGAAATCGAGATTAGTGATAATTTTTGGCAATTTGTCTTCGAATTCATAGTGACTATAATTTAATTCAGGACAGTCGAAAAACCTTAATAACCTTATCAATCCAAAATACATTATGACAACGCCTAATTGTCTATAAACAGGATCATCATAATACCACCAGAGAGAATAGCCAAGTTCAATTTGATACTTTATTCTACCATCGATAACTCTCATTTTATCTTTTGACAGATTTGTGTCAAGATGTCTAAAGAACTCGACGTAATATGGTGCATAAGCTTCAGATATTGGTAAAATCATCTTTTCCTTGCTATTAATAAATGGTGGATTAGACAAAAACACGCGCTTAACTTCTTCAAATGCAACTTTATCATCAATGTAGCAATGTTTAATAATTTCACCTAATTCAGTTCCATCTGCAATTTGTTCTTCGAGACTCTTAACAACAGTATATTCAGGTTCTACGACTTCAACAGGTTTTTCTGGCTCTTTTTCAACAACAGGTGGTTGTATATCTAATTTATCAAATGGAACGCCATTTTTCCAGCCGTTATATACTTCTTCGAAGTCTTTTACAATTTCTTTGTATTCGTAATCAAAAGCCTTATCATATTCACCTCTTGTATACATTAAACTAACCTGTTTAATGTGCTCCATATCCTTATCAGCAATTTCGCGTTCTTCACTAAATCTATACATGTTTGGTAAATGTACAAAGAATTCTGGTTCTGCTAATTCTAATTGTTTAAGAGAAAGATAAGCGCTGATAAATGCAGCCATTTTAACTAAACCACTTCTACCAACACCTGCTTCTAAATTATAGTCAACACCAGGCATATTTTTTGAAAATATCCAAACAGGTATTGCATATTCAAATTCACCACCTAAATCAGGTGCGTAATTTTTCGCGCTTTCTAAATAATAATTAACAATTTGAGCCAATATCTCCTTGCCAAAATCATAATCAATTTCAATTACCTTATCCAATTTAAACCTTTTGTGAAAGGTTGGATCATACGCTCTATTTGCTTCACACCCAGATATCAACTTCATTATTAATGAATCATCAGTCGCATCTGGTCTTTGCAAAGTATATACATCCAGAACTAACCTTAACTGATTATTCTCATCCAACATCATTCTCATTCTTCCGAATGCGTGTTGCAAATAAACTAATGTAAAGCGCTTATTAAAACTAAAATGAATATTTAATGTTCTCAAATGCTTCCAATTATCTGCTAAATGTTTAACGTCTTTTCCGAATTTAAATTCATCATACATTACATCTTGTCTGAGACCCTCTATTGACCTTGCAGAATATTCTTCTAATTGTCTATCATATTCAGATAATTGTCTCACTCTTGGAGTTGGTTGATTTAAATTAACATTCATATTGTACTGCATGTGCTCTTCCTCCTTTCTTTTTGTCTCCGTTTCTTATTTTAATTCATTTTTCGAAAAAAGCAACTGAAAAAATCAATTTTTTTGCTTGAAAATCTTGTAACATATACTTTCTGACGTAAATATATCCGAAAACACTCGCATATAGCGACATAAACGCGGTTATATGCGAAGTTTTGCTCAAATCTGATGAATTATATTGCTGGCGCTCATATCGTCGCATATAGGCGCGTTTACGTCGCTATAAAGCGCATGTTTTAGCATGTGTCAGACTTAAATATGAACTATT
>Ga0256838_1000330_pt1 | contig 31347 bp, 30 predicted proteins | sample 4571419metaG_FD_185978 | JGI IMG/M metagenome (GOLD analysis project Ga0256838, IMG submission 185978) | Hydrothermal vent microbial communities from Guaymas Basin, Mexico - 4571-419 | ecosystem: Environmental > Aquatic > Marine > Hydrothermal vents | place: Mexico: Guaymas Basin | collected... | reverse complement strand
CCATTGAAGAACCCATAAGGGAAATGCAACCGTATCTAGTGTAGTTTCGAAAACATCTCCGCAATACTATCCACGGCATTTCAGAACTCACAAGCTCTATGTGTGGACCATTGCGGCTGGTCAACATCATCAGCGTCAAATATTCACAAAGGAGTTGCATTATTGTGTTTTACGAGAGGACTACTCAGTTATAGTAGTCATGTCGTATGATTAGTATTACGTGAGGTCGCAACATCCGTCTTCGGTTGCCGTAGCATTTGACTCTACTGTGGATGTCCATGCTAATGTGTGGCAGTTTCTGGGTTCTTCGTTGTGAGTAGGTGCGTGCTAGTGTCTCAGCTGGCTAGTGTTGGTGCTGCAACAGCTCAAATATGGTCCCGTTTTGTCTCTCTCCTTGTGGGGCTGTTTGGTTGAGCCGAGTTGAAGTGAGGACGAAGGTTTACTCCAGGATTGATGATGTTCCTGAGACTCTGAAGCCAGGCCGTTATCTGATTGAGGGTAAGCTCGTGGAGGTATACGAACCTGTTGACAAAGAGACGCTTGTGAGGGAGCTTAGGAAGATTGACAAGTATGTAGAGACCTACGGTGAGGATGGCTGGGTTTAGCCATGTAGTTTTCTCCTTAGCCTCGGGTATGTTTCCTCATCCCTCTTTTCAGCCTCTATGAATGCCAAGACGCACTTCTTAGCATTGAGTATGTAGAGTATTCTAAATGCTTTCCCGGATAGGTAGAGCTTGTACCTCCTTATGTTAATGCCTCTGACGCGCCGCAGTATGGGCTCTCTTAGAAGCCGTTGAACGGCGTCGGGGTCGTTGTTGAGAGTTACCTCTAGTTCATGGCGCCAGTTCTCTAGATCTTCCTGTAGCCCCTTTTTCTTGAAATACTTCTTCGACGTCGGGGTCTAGCAGCACTCTCCACTTGCCCTGGCAGTTCTCTAGTGCCACCGTTGCTTCCCGGAGCTGAATAGAGAGGGCAAATGCTGTATTTAAGAGGACGTAGACTCGGTAACACCCTCACACCGCAAGGGGGCTTGTTGCTGCGTCTTCTTGCAGGCTCCTGGTAGTACGGTTGTGGCTCTGTGTTGTCTGTGTGTTGGGGTGCTTGTGGTGTATGGCTGGGTTTTTGCCCCCGCGGAGGTGGGGGTGGTGTAGTGGGCTTCCTCCCTCCCGGGACGCTAGCCTGGGGTGGCGTGTGACGTTGGGCTCGCAGGGTGTGGCTGCGCGTGGGGTCTACTTCTATAGTTGTCCTAACTGTCTTGGCCCCGAGGGTGATGATCGTCTTCAGTCTCGTCTTCCGTGTCCCCGGTGTCTCGGGGAGCGTGTTGGCGTGGAGGACCTGGTTGGGCTTGCGGAGCGTCTTCGCCGGGCTGGCCGGCTTCGTGGGGACGGGCTGCTCGCATACTATGCCGGCGTGGAGGGGGAGGCTAGGCGGGTTGAGGAGCTGTTCTCCTCCGCTACGGGGTCTCGGCTTTGGAGCGCGCAGCGGGCGTGGGTGCGCCGCGTCGTTAAGGGGAAGAGCTTTGCGGCGATAGCGCCGACTGGTGTGGGTAAGACCACGTTCGGCGTATTGATGGCCGTCTACTTGGCGGCTGTGGGTGGCCGGAGCTACATTGTTGTGCCAACTACGCCGCTTGTCCGGATGGTTGAGGAGAGGCTTCTCCGGCTCGCGGATGGCGCCGGCGTGGCGGCGCGGGTGGTGGCTTTTCACTCGAGGATGGGGCAGAGGCAGCGCCGGGAGGCCCGGGAGAGGATCGAGGCGGGGGACTTCCACGTTCTAGTGTCCACCGCGCAGTTCATGTTGAGGAACGTGGACTGGCTGGTTGGGGTCTCGCGGGGCTGGGGCCCGGCGGAGCCGGCGGCGCCGTGGGGCAGGGAGAGGCGGTGGTGGGATGCGTGGAGGAGGCTGAAGAGGGGCTTCTGGTTCGTCTTCGTGGACGACGTGGACGCTGTGTTGAAGAGCGGTAAGAGCGTCGACGCTGTCCTAAGGCTTGTCGGGCTCGGGGATGTGGTGGAGGCGGGCTGGGAGCTTCTCCGGCTCCAGCGGAGGCTGGTCTATGAGGCGGAGAGGGCGCGGCAGGAGCTGGAGCGCCTACTTGCGAGGCTCCGGGCGGAGGCGAGGAGGAGGCGCCGGAGGCTGTCCTCGGAGGAGATCAGGGAGGCCAGGAGGAGGGTGTTCACGGAGAGGCTGGAGCCCCTCTATCGCCGCCTGCGGGAGCTGGAGGAGGAGATAGGGGAGGCCCGGCGCCGGGCTGCGGTGCTTGTGGTGAGCAGCGCGACGGGGAGGCCGCGGGGGAGCAGGGTCCGTCTCTTCCAGGCGCTTCTCGGCTTCCAGGCGGGGGCCTCGGCGGAGACGATAAGGAACATCGTGGACTCCTACACGTATCCCCGGACCGGCGTGGAGGACCGTGTAGTGGAGCTCGTGGACCGGCTGGGCGACGGCGGCCTCGTCTATGTGCCGGTCGACGCGGGCGCCGCGGCGGCGGAGAGGCTCGCCGGGCTCATCAACGAGAGGCTGGGGGGCAGGCTGCGGGCGGAGCCCTTCACCTCGAGGAACCCCGAGGCGCTGGAACGGTTCCGCCGCGGGGAGACCAACATCCTTGTGGGTGTCGCCGTCTACTACGGCGTCGCGGTCCGCGGCCTCGACCTCCCGGATAGGATAAGGTACGCGGTGTTCGCGGGCGTGCCCCGCCACAGGTTCAGCGCACGCCTCGAGGACCCGCACCCGTACAACATTGTCCGCGCGCTCTCGATCCTCGCCGAGCACGGGCCTAGGGATGTAGCGGAGAGGGCGCAGGCGCTGCTCGGCAGGCTCCGCGGCCTGCTGCGGAGGATGAGCCAGGCGGCGGTGGCGCGGCTGGCGGAGGAGCTCCGCAGCGGGGAGGCGGGGAGCGACGCCGCGAAGGAGTTCATGGAGGCGCTTGGGTGGATAAGGGAGGTGCTGCGGCGGGAGGATGTCTGGGAGGCGCTGGAGAGGGCGGACGACGTCGCGGTGGTGCGGGAGGGCGGCCAGGCCTACATAATGGTGCCGGACGTGGCGACCTATATCCAGGCGTCGGGGAGGACGAGCAGGCTCTTCGCGGGCGGCATAACGAAGGGGCTGAGCGTGGTCGTGGTTGACGATGAGAGGCTGTTCCGCGGCCTGGAGAGGAGGACGAGGTGGCTGTTGGACACGGAGTGGAGGAGGTTCGAGGAGCTCGACCTGCCCAGGCTGCTGGCGGAGATTGACCGGGACCGGGAGCGGGTAAGGGCGGTCCTGGAGGGCCGGGTGAGGCCCGAGCAGATAGAGCTCGTCAAGACGGCACTGATGGTCGTTGAGAGCCCGAACAAGGCCCGCACGATAGCCGGGTTCTTCGGCAAGCCCAGCGCCCGGCAGGTGGGGCCGCTCCGCGTCTACGAGGTCTCCACGGGCGACTACGTGCTCATGGTGGCGGCTAGCGGGGGCCACGTCTACGACCTGGTGAAGCCGCCGACGCCCCGGGAGACGGTGGAGCCCGGCTGGCTGCTGGACAGCCTCCAGGGCAGCGTGGAGGGCTATCCCTGGGGGGCCGCTAGGAACATCCACGGCGTGCTGGTCGCCCCCAGGAGGGGCGGGGCTCGGAGGAGGTTCCTGCCCGCCTACTCGCCGATCGCCAGGTGCCTGGCCTGTGGCCACCAGTGGGCGGTGTCGCCGGACCAGTATGACCCGGGCAGGGGCCGGGGGGAGCTGCGCTGCCCGGTCTGCGGCTCGCCCTTGGTGAAGAGCAGCTGGGACGTGGTGGAGGCGCTCCGTGACGTGGCGAGCGAGGCGGACGTGGTGATGATAGGCACTGACCCGGACACGGAGGGCGAGAAGATAGGCTACGACCTGGCCTCCCTGATAGGCCTGGCGGCCAGGAGCCTCGTCCGCGTCGAGTTCCACGAGGTCACTAGGAGGGCGATACTGGAGGCCATACACGGCGCCAGACCCTTCAACACAAACCTGGTTGAGGCCCAGATAGTGAGGAGGGTGGAGGACCGCTGGATAGGGTTCACGCTGAGCCCGGTTCTGTGGACCAGGTTCTGGCCGTGGTACTGCAGGCTCCAGCGCAGCATGCTCCACACCAGCATGCGGCGCCGCCTGCGCGGCGGCAGGGCGATGCTGAACGCGATAGAGAGGCTTGGCAACATGCTCGAAGAGTGCGAGAGGCCTAACTATAACCTCAGCGCGGGCAGGGTCCAGACCCCCGTGCTGGGCTGGATAGTGGAGCACACGCTGGGCAACAAGTACCTCCGTGTCCCCCTCTACAGGCTCCGCCTAGAGGGCCCTGGGGGCGCGGTGCTGGAGCTCGAGGTGCCCGGCGACGAGCTCAGCGGCGAGATAAGGAGGGAGCTCGAGGAGGCGAGGAGGCTCCTCGAGGAGGCACTGCGGGAGCACCGGGTGCTGGAGCGGCTGGGGGAGCTCGAGGAGCAGAGGCGCCGCAAGGCCAGGGTGATAAGGCGCGTCGTGGATGTGGTGAAGCAGGAGGCCCGGGTCTGGGCCCGCGTCGGGCCCGTGGAGGAGGCTGTGGAGGAGCTCCGGCCCCTGCCCCCGTTCACCACCGACACGATGCTGGCGGAGGCTGCTGCGAGGCTCGGCCTCTCCGCCCCAGAGGCGATGAGGCTGGCCCAGGACCTCTTCGAGCTCGGCCTCATCACGTACCACCGTACTGACAGCACTAGGGTGAGCGACGCGGGCATAGCGGTGGCGAGGGAGTACCTCCGCTACCGGTTCGGCGAGGAACGGCTCGAGGAGCTGTGGCAGCCCAGGCGCTGGGGCGAGGGCGGCGCCCACGAGGCGATAAGGCCCACGAGGCCCCTCGATGCGGAGATGCTGCGCCGCCTGGTGGAGGAGGGCGCTCTGCAGCTGGCTAGGCCTCTGACGCGGAACCACTACCGCCTCTACGACCTCATCTTCCGCAGGTTCATAGCGAGCCAGATGAAGCCCGCGGTTGTTGTCCGGCAGAGGGCCAGGGCTGTGTTGGAGGTGGAGCTGCCTGGGGAGGAGCCGAGGAGGCTTGAGAGGAGCCTGGAGCGTGTCGTCGAGGTGAGGGAGGAGCGGTGGCTCATGTTCTACCCGGTGGTGAGGCCTGAGCCGCGTCTTGTGGAGGGTGTCTACAGGCTCAGCGATGTTGTGGTCCGCGTGTGGAGCCCGGTGCAGCTGCTCACCCAGGCCGAGGTGGTGAGGATGATGAAGGAGCGTGGCATAGGGAGGCCTAGCACCTACGCGAAGATTATCGACACGCTGCTGCGGAGGGGCTACGTGGTCTCCGTGGGCCGCGGTGGCCGCCTCGTGGCGACCAGGAAGGGCATAGGTGTCTACGACTTCCTTATGGCCAGGTTCGGTGAGCTGGTCTCCGAGGAGGTGACAAGGAGGCTCCAAGAGATAATGGACAACATAGAGGAGGGCAACGTCTACTACGAGGACGTGCTGGAGGACATCCTGCGGAGGCTCTGGGAGGCCCTCCACAGCCCCAGGAGCGGCCTGGAGCCCGAGCTGGCTGACAGGCTCCTCCCGATACCCAGGGAGGAGCTCTAACAGCCGCGCCTCTTCCACGCGCGTGATGGTGACCGAGGCGCTTACATAGCAGAACCGGGGATGCCTAGTACTGACACGACGCGGCGTCGCCCCCACCGCGCGCCTCCACGGAGGCCGCCACGCCTCTCCGGGGGGAGAAGGCCCCTCTGCCCTGCGTGTCTCTCACGCTGGCTGTCTGGAGGTAGAGGCGCGTGCCCATAACGGTCGCGCTGGTCCATATGAGGCTCAAGCCGCTGGCGAGGAAGACGAACCTGGAGAGGGCCCGTAAGCTCGTCAAAGAGGCAGCCATGAAGGGCGCCCGCGTGGTGGTGCTGCCGGCTTTCGTGAACATCGGGCCCTTCTTCCTGCACTACCCGCGGAACCGGAACCGGGCGATAACCCGGAACCAGGCAGAGAGGATACCCGGCAGCACCTTCGAGTACCTCTCGATGGTTGCCCTGGAGAATGGCGTCTACATAATCGCGGGCCCCATCATAGAGCGGGCTGGGCCCAAGATATTCCTGACAACCATGATAATCTCTCCGAACGGGAGCCTGCTGGCCAAGTACAGGAAGATAGCCACCAACGGGCTCGACGAGGAGCTCGGGATAAGCCCCGGCCGCCAGATTGTCGTTGTCGACGAGGTCGGCCGCAGCATGGGCGTCATGGCTGAGGACGACATACTGTTCCCGGAGATAGCGCGGAGCCTCCTCCTCGAGGGCGCGACGGTGTACGTGACGAGCCTCCGCCCCGGCACAGACATTGGCCTCGTGAAGCTACTTCTCATGGCGCGTAGTGTTGAGAACAATGTGCCTATACTGGCGGTGGGCTCTGTCTTCGAGACAATAGACAACATGATAGACATACCGACGCTCATAGTGGACCCCAAGAAGGGCATAGTGGAGGAGATAAGCGGTCCCAAAGACACGTTCTTCCTCGTGGAGGTTGGCGAGCAGCCGCCGCACGTGCAGGAGATAGTGGAGACAAGCATGAAAGCCAAGGCCGTCTCAAACATCTACTGCAAGGTTGCCAAGGAGAGCCTCGTGGAGAACCTCGTGGGCCGCTACAAGCAGGCAGCCGCGGAGAGCAGCAACAGCTCCTAGAGAGGCAAACGGGAGCCATGCCGGGCCTCATGGACCGCGTGGCCTGCGTAGACGCCCGGCCCCAGCCCCCAGAGCAGCTCGTCGAGGCAGCCGCCGGCGCCGGCTGCCGGGTACTCGAAGCCCGGCTAGACCTCCTAGGCTACACACGCAGCGAGACCAGGAGGCTACTAGAGGAGGCGACAACACGCTCCATAAAAGTCATCGCGACCCTCCGGGACGCCGCCGAGGGGGGCCGCTGGACGGGCCCGCCCAGGGAGAAGCTGAGCATCCTCCTCTACGCGGCCGAGCACGGCGCCTGGCTGGTCGACGTCGAGTACAGCAGCCCCATTCTCGACGAGGCGCTATCCAGCCTCCCCCGCAGGGTGCTCGCCAGCATCCACCTCGACCACACTCCCTGGCCAGAGGTCCTCTACTCCTACGTCGGCGACATGCTCCGCCGCGGCGCGAGGATAGCGAAGATAGTCACCACCGCGAGGCGGCTAGAGGACAACTGGCGCGTCCTCGGAGTCAACACGAGGTGGCCCCTCCAGGCCGCCGCGTTCGCCATGGGGCCCGCCGGGAGGCTCAGCAGAATACTCGCCCCCCTCATGGGGGGCGCCCTCACCTACGCCACGATAGGGGAGGCCACAGCGCCCGGCCAGCTCAGCCTAAGGGAGCTGCTGGAGGCGTGGCGCCTGCTAGGCGTGGACACGGGGAGAGAGGAGGGGTGAATGAGCGAGGCCACAGGGGCTACCGGAGCATATCCGCAGACTAACCCGGACTTCGGGGAGCCACATTGTCTCTGCTAATGGGGGTGGGAGCGGCTGGCACGCTACCGCGGCACCTGCCCGGCCCTGGACCGCCGCGGTGTCCCCAGCAGTAGCGATGGGCGTCTTCTCGCGGGCACAGGCTGCGAGGCACCATACGAGCCATATGTTTAGGATGTTTAGGCTCTGCTGCGGCCCCCGCCGCATATTGACGGGGGGATGCTGGTCTTTCCTCCAGCGCAGCGGGGTTGACCCCCTAGAGGGCTCTAGGCTGTAGAGCTGTTGTATGGGTGAAAGGGTCCCCGGGTCCGTTACACTCTGTACCTGGAGGAGGTGGGCCCCGGGGGGATGGTGGGTGAGTCTTCTCCGCGTGAGATGGTTGAGGTTCTTCGCAGGGCGAGTGAGAGGCTCCTAGCAGCCACGTATCTCTACGCGGCTGCCTCGTACCTTGTGTGGCTTGTAGTGCTGAGCTTCTACATGCTGGCTGTGCTGCCCCTGGCCCAGGGGCTGGGCGGGGCTGCCAGCGCGGTGGTTAACCTGGCCTACTGGCTGGGGCTGGGCCTTGCCGTATACGGCGCCGTCGCAAGGTGGTTCTGGGGCTACATACGTCGCCTTGGGGCCTCGTCTACGGGGAGCGGCTGTGAGAGGATAATGGCGGGCTGGCTGGCTGTGCCGGCCCTTATTCTGGTCCTGGCGTGGCTCCTGGAGCCCGTGGCTGGCGATGCTGCCGCGCCGCTGGCGCTCACCCTGGCGCTCGCATACGGCTCCCTGGTCAACTCGCTGGCTGAGCGCTGTGGCGGGGAGCGGGCCCCGGTCAGCCTGGCGGCTGTGGCCCTGCTGCTTGCCGCCGGTGTGCCGGGAAGCCTCTACCTGGGCTGGCCTGGGTTCAGCTACGCCGTGGTCCTCTCGTACTCGGTGACAGCGATGCTCTACCTGGTCAAGGCGATGAAGTCGTTCTAGCCGCCGCTGCCGCCGCGGCGGCCACCTCCTCGAAGAAAAGCGGGGGGTGCATGTGTGGACGCGGTCGAGGAAGCTGCCCGTCTCCTTGCTTCCGCGAGGCGCGGGGCGCTGGGCAACCTCGTCAGGCTCGCGGTGATGATGCTGCTCGTCGCCAGGGGCTGCCTGGAGTTCGCCACGCTGCAGCACATCCTCGGCCTCACGCCGGGCAACCTGTGGGGCCACGTAGAGAGGCTCCGCGGGGAGGGCCTCCTAGAGGCCCGGAGGGCGCTGACGGTGCTCGGGCCACGGCTAGTGCTGTGCCCGACGAGGACGGGGATAGAGAGGACCATGGAGCTCCTGGCGGCCCTCCGGGCCGCCGCCGAGGAGGAGGCCTAGGCCTCGGCCTTCTCCCTGCTAGGGGGCCTGTCCTGCTGTGCCGGCTGCGGGGCGGGCTCCACCGGCTGCGGCCACTGCCACGGCACCGCCGCGGCCCCTGGGACCGGGGGCTGTGTGGGCTGGGCGCCGGGGGCCTCCGGCGGCTGCTGGATGGCCGCGGCCGGTTGGGGCCACATGGGCTGCGCCTGGGCTCCCTGGCTCCAGGCCTGTGGCTGGACGGCTGGCGGCGCGTAGGGCGGCGGCTGTGGCTGCCACGCCTGGGGTGGCCACGCCTGCTGGGGCTGCAGCTGGGCGGTCTGGACGCCCTGGGGCTGCGGGGTGGGCGGCTGCCACTGGGGCCCCGCGGGGGGCTGGCTCGGTGCCTGCCAGGCGGGGGGCGCTGGCTGTGGCTGTTGGCTCGGCTGGGGCCACCACTGCTGCGGCTGGGGCGCCGGCGGCGGGGCTGCCGGGGGCTGCCAGGCTGGGGGCTGCTGCCGTGGCGGCGTGGAGCCGAAGGCTGCCTCGTAGGCGCGGCGTATGTCCTCGTCCAGCAGGTGGAGGTAGACCTGCGTCACCTTGATATCGTGGTGGCCCAGGAGCCTCTGCACCGCTGGCAACGGCACGCCACGGCGAAGGGCTTCGGTGGCGAACGTGTGGCGCAGCACGTGCGGCCGCACCTTGGAGGGATCCACGCCGGCCCTCCTGGCGAGGCTCTTCAGCCTCTTGTAGAGCCCACTGTAGCTTATCCCCAGCAGGGGCTCGTCCCCCCGAGGCCTCCGCATCTCGAGCCAGGCATGGAGCGCAGCCTCCGTCAACGCGCCGTAGTAGACGACCCGCTCCTCGCCGTACTTCGCGTTACGCACCCTTATCGTCCGCCTCTGGAAGTCGATGTCCCGCAGCCGGAGCCCCACCGCCTCCTGCGCACGCAGGCCCGTCTCGAACAACAACGCCACAATCAACAAGTCGAGAGGATCCCGGGCGGCCGCCAGCAGCCTTCTAACCTCCTCCGCCGTGAGCGCCTCCACCCGGCCCCCACGGGGCTTTCTCACAACCGGCACCTTCACGTCGAGACCCAGCCACTCCAGGAAGCCCCTGAGGAACAGGGTGTAGTAGTGCATCGTCACCTGCCGGCCCCTCCCGTCGCCGCCTCCACGGGGCCTCCGCAGGCCACGGGTAAGGCGGTCATACACCCAGCCGGCCACGTCGCTGTTCGAGACCTCCCGCAGCGGCCTACCCCCAAGCCAGTCGAGGAAGTCCATCAGTGCCGCCCGGTACGTCTTCACAGTCTTAGGGTTAGCGCCCGCAGCGGCAAGCGCTGCGAGGAACGCCTCCACGATCTCCACGTTGCTCCTCTCTAGGAGCCCCGGGGGAGGCGGAGGAAGATCAAACCGAGTCATGGGTAGCCCTATACGCTACCTACATGCAACCGCTGGGGAGGAGCCCTACGGCCCCATATAGGCCGGGGTAGTACCGCCTGGGGGGCAGACCCCCTGTCGGGCCGTGACGAGCCGGGAAGGAACGCGGAGGAGGACGGGCAACCTGTCCAGCGTAGAGAGGCAATGAGGAAAAAGCGTCTGTGGCGTGGGCGGGATTAGGGCTAGCCGGTGTCGGCGGCGTAGACCTGCATCGTGCCGCCGTAGGTGCCGGTGTGTATGCCCGTACCAAGCTCTAGCTGGAAGTATATCGTATAGGTTTCGCCGCTCTCCTGCGTGGGGCCGTCGGCTGCAGAGACTAGCGCCGGGGTTGTGTCTATGCTAGAGGTCAACACGACACTATTCGTTAGCTCGCCCGTCGTGGAGTCGTAGGTCAGGCTAGCGTTCATTCTGAACTCGCCGAGGCCGGGCGGGTTGGTTGTGAGGGATATCGTGTAGCCGTCGCTTGTTGTGAGCTGCGCGGGAGCGACCACCTTGAGGTCGAAGTCGCCGTTGGCTATCACGGTTACATCTAGCGACTGTACGCTGCTCTTGGTGCCGGGCTGTAGGCTGCCGAAGTCAAGGCTCGTGGCGGCCGGCTGCACCTCGCCATAGAAGTACATCACCAGCCCGCTCTTGGAGGCAGTGTTGGACGCTGTGCCGGCCACAGTTGCTGTCACCACGATGTCCCAGTCGGCGTAATCGGCGTTCTCGCTGGTGGAGGCCTCTGCCGCGGTCTTGCCGGGCACTATTATCACGTAGAAGGTTCCGCTGGTCGCGGTGGGGTCCGGCTGCTGCTGGTTGGGGTCGAGCTGTATGATCCAGGTGTTGCTGCCGCCTGTGTCGGCGTTGAGCACCCACTTACCGTTGGTCGAGTCATAGCTTATGGTGAAGGTGACATGGGTTGAGGGGCTTGTAGCGGTCGGGATTGTGCCGACAGTTGAGGCGTCGTTGTCGGCGAACATGTCGACTTTCACGCTAACCTCCTCCATGACGTTGTCGGTGCTGACGTCTATCTTCATGTAGACTTGTGTCTGGGGCACCAGATCGGTAGTGGGGGTCGTGTAGCTGCTGTCGCTGTAGATGTCGAAGGTCACAGTAGGTGTGGCGGCGGTCACAGTGACGCTGACGTCGACGTTGCCCGGCACAAGTTTGTCGTCGGCGAGGGCGGCAGCAGGCTGGAGCACCGCAAGCAGTGCTACGAGGACAGCCGCTGCCCGGACCAGTATTCTGGGTAGCTTGTGCATACCTATCATCCATGGACTAATGTTCCGTGACACGGGTCTGTCAGGATAAAAGGGTGTCGCATGAGTGGGCCCCAGAAGCTTCAAGGCACCGCCTTATGGAGGCGACTCTTACGGCTAGATGATGCCTACAAGCGTATAGCTTAAATACTCCTGTAATCCTGTCGGAGGTGTACTGCGTGTTGTCCCGCAACAATAGGGCCATAAGTCCCGTAATAGCGACTGTGATAATCCTGGCTGTCACGGTAGCGGTGTCAATAGCGGTACTGTCGTACATAACAGGCATATGGGGTGCTACGGCTGGAGGCAAGCCCATACTCCACTTTATGCCAGACAGCTACATCAACGTAAGCGACAGAGACTTCGCTAACAGGCCTGCACCAAGCCTACACCTACACGTAGCCAACAAGGGCATCGACGCAACCATAGAGAAGATCGTCGTGAAGAACGTAGAGATAAGGCTGTTCTACCTGCTTGACCACGACACGAGCCTGAAGACAGCATACCGTGAAACCAGGGGCGCCATGACAAGGATAGTGCCGTCGGGCAGCGATGCCTGGATAATAGCCGATCTCAGCGGCTTCAACCCCGTACCAGGGACCGTGTACACTATCGAGGTCTACACTAAGAACGGCGACGTCTACAAGGTGCCCGTAGTGGCCAAGGGCTAGCCGCGGCGGCCCAGCAGCCGCCAGAGGGCGGCCGCCGTAGCTGCCGCAGCGGCAACGAGGATGTAGAGGAGCGGGAGACTGCCGGGCACCTGCATCCAGAGCGTTTTAGAGGCTGCGACCAGTTTCCCGTTGAAGGCGTAGACCTTGACTCTGAACGTGTAGTTGCCCGGCTCCAGCCCCTTCTCGGGCACATAGTCGAGGAAGTACTCGCTCCTCCCAGGCGGCAGTGTGCTTGAGGCTACCAGTGGCCGCTCCTCGAAGATATTCCCGTCTCTCGCTACTTCTAGGATGACTGTGACGCCGTGCAGAGTATGGTAGAGGTTCTTTATGACCACGTGGAGCTTGGCCCCAACGACGCTGTCGCCGGATTTCAGCGGTTTCACGCTGAAGCGCTCTATGTAGAGCACCTTGGCCTCCAGGGTTATGTTCTTCTCCTCGTAGGGCCTCAGCGCCACCCTAGCCGAGGCGACCAGCTCGCCAGCCATGTAGGCATATACCGTGTAGTTGCCTGGAATGAGCTTGGCGTCCAGCACGCCGCCCCAGCTATCGGCGACGCTCACTTCCCGGCCCTTCACCGGCCTCATTACCCTGACAAGCGCACTCCTGGCTATGTCGCCTCCAGGGTCGACCACCCGTACATGCAGCACGGAGTAGTCGCCGACCACTATCAGCTCCAGCTTTTCGGCCGCGCCCTCGAGCACGACGACCTTGCCGGGCGTCTCGTTCCTCACCACATAGGCCCTCACATAGATAGTGTATCTCCCGGGCGTGACCGCGTCAGACACGTTTATGACGACACGGAACCGCCTACTACTATGAGGCGGCATGTCTAGATCGGTGGTGTTGGGCACGAAGGCTACCGTTATGCCGGGCGGGGCGTCGTACTCCAGCCTCACATGGAGCGGCTCATCGCGCTGGTTAAAAACCACCACGAAGAGGCTGTCACTGGACACCACGCTCCCCTGCGGCACCTTGAGGGGACTCAGCGCCGCAAAGCTGCCACTCATAGCCACGCCCGCCACAAGCTCGGCCCGCGCAACGTAGGCAGCAGCCATGGAAGCCGCCAGGACAGCCAGGAGCGCGGCAAGCCTCGCCACCGTCAGGGCAACCACCCCTCCTCGCGTCCAGGGCCACCGGACGCGGCAGCCCATTATTTCGCCTCTTGGAGACTTCCATGCACGAGCAGGGGTGTTCCAGGTGCACACGCTCTACGTCCCAGTTACCCCTGACCCCTCCTCCGTGGAGGGCGCGTTGGCGGGCATGGCGCGCGTCTGGGAGAGGGGCGGCTTCGATAGGGTGGTGCTGCTTGTGAGCCCGCTGGCCCGGCGGGGGGATGTGGATAGGGCTAGGTGGTGGGCCGAGCGGCTGGCGGGCGCCGGCGCGGTCGAGGAGGCCGAGGCCCCGGCGCCCGGCGACCCTGGGGCTGTCGGGAGGCTTGAGCAGCTGCTCTCGGACTGCCGGGGCGGCGCTGTGCTGGTGTCGGCGGCGAGCCGGTGGCTCTCCGCGGCCCTCGCCCTCGCCGCGCCGAGAGACACCTGCTCTATAGTATATGTGAGCTTCTACTTCGGGCCCTGGACGGGCCTCGTGTACCCCTATACGCCGTGGCGGCTGGAGCCCCTCCATGTCCTCGCGGGGCCACGGCTCCGCGGCGGGAAGGGGGATGGGGCGGCCGCTGCCCACGCGCCCCCCGCCTGGGGCGCAGAGGAGCTACTCGGTGGGGGGCTGCCGCCGCTCCGAGCGGCTGTGGCGGAGGCGGCCCGTAGGCTCAACAAGGCCTACGCCGGGGGCTGCCGCAGGCTCCGCGTCCGGCTAGACGCTGCCGGCATCGATAAGGTGATCGACCTCGGCGACCCGGAAGTGTTGGCGGTGGCCGCGGAGGAGCTGGCAAAGGGCGTGGCTGGACTTAAGCTGCCAGGGGATAGGGGCAGCCTTAGGTCGCTTGCGGCATTCACCGGCCTCGCGGAGCTCCACGGCCTCGAGAAGGCAGGCTCGGTTGGGAGGGTCTACGTGGACACGAGCCTCATCTACTACGGTGTACACGTGTACCGCTGGGAGGGGCTCGGCGTCGCCGTGCCCGAGTGCGCGGTGGCGGAGGCCGAGAAGAGGCTGGCCGAGGCCGTGAAGAGCGGCAGGATAGGCAACTCCGGTGAGGCCATGGCTGTCGCCGCGTGGCTCGGCCTCCACGACCTGCTCGGCTCCGGCGCCCCCGTGCTGCCCACACCGCCCGGCCCATGCGACACCGCCATGGCTAAGGCGGACCCGCTGCTCCTCGACGGCGCCGCGCTGGCGACTGCAGACGACGGCGCCTACAGGTACTGGAGCAGCCACCCAGTCAGCAGGCTAGCGACACCACTCAAGGCGAGCTTCAACGCCTACCGGCAGCGGTGGCGCGGCAGCCTCGACACGGCCAGGGTGGCGAGGCTCTACTACGCAATCCACCAGGCCCTCCTCCTGCTCCAGCTGCTGGCCCAGCAGGGGGTCCTGCCCGGCTTCAGCCTCGAATGCCTCCAGGGGGAGGGCCCGGGTCTCGAGGAGGTAGCCGGCTGGCTCGCCACGAGGCTCGGCCTCGCCGGGGGAGGCTCCTAGGAGGCGGAGCCTCCATGCGATGGAGGCGCTCGGCGTAAGTAGCGCCACACCACCCCGTATCCATGGTCCCGCGACCCCCATGAGGTTGGTCCACATGAGGCTGGGCACCCTGATAGCCATTATTTTTCTCCTGGCGTACGCGGTACAGCTAGCCGCGTCCACGCTAGCCACCCCAGCGCCGATACCCGGCGCCACGGTAGGCGGGAGAAACACACTCACCATAGAGGCGCCGGGCCTAGGCCCCAGGGACCACCTCTGCGCCACAGTCTGGGGCTGGGCCCCCAACGGCAGCATACTGCTCCTCGCCAAGGCCTGCGGCACCGGGCCAACCCTCACCGCCCCCTTCAAGGGCGTAGAGACGTACCTCAAGGACTGGAGGAAGAGCCTCACAGCAAGCCACAACGACCCCAAGCTCGTCAAGCCAGGCATAATAGTCATGCTCGCCGACACAGTCCCCGGCCAGGGCATATACAGCTACATCAAGACAGTCCTGCCCGACATAGACGCCACGCTAGAGAAGGCCTCACTCACAGTAAGGCTGGCGCCGAGAGAAGTGGCAGCGATGAAAAAGAGGCCCCTTGTACCAGCCAAGAACATGCCCCAGGAGTGGCCCCCGCGCATCATGCCCGGCAGGGAGGCGGGCACCTACTGGCTCCTCGAGAGCGAGCCGCGGGTTGCACATGATGTCCCGATACCTCTCTCCATAGTGAGGCTGAGCGACTACCTGGAACACTTCCGCAGTGACACCCTGCACCTAAGCGAGCTCCTATACTGCACGAGCCAGGACAGCATAGTGTTCAACGCCGCCTTCGGCGTAACGGCAGGGGGTGCCAGCTTCCCTACATGGGAGGCCAAGACAGTCTACGCCATCGGCCCCACGGACCCACAGCACCTCATGGCCAAGGTGCTCGCCTTCATGGTTGTAGCGGGTTACGATGAGAGAGCGGAGCCGCTCTACACGGGCAGCGGGCTCTACGCCGGCCTCCCCGGCGACGCCGGCGTAGTCGAGAACGCGTACATACACCCCATGGGGCCCAACCGGGACGTGCTGATAGCCGTTGGCTTCAAGGGAGACCTTGCCTACGCCACCTACTGCCTGCGCGCAATAGGGTCCGGCGCCTGCCTAGCCTACGCGTACGCCGCCCTATACCGCCCAAGGCTCTACCAGAACCTGATGTACTACTGGTACGAGGTGGACAACAACCCCGAGGACGGGGAGGGCGTCGCCGAGCAGGTCTACCGTTCAGCACTCGAGGCCGGCACCTGGGGGACAGGCTGGAGGGAGATAAAGCAGGGAACCTACTACAAGCCCTACGGCGCGGTACACAACAGCTACCACACCACACCGCTCCTCAGCTTCGGCATACCCGTAGCCAAGCTCCTAGAAAGAGCCGGCATCAAAATCGTCGGCCCCTTCGCACCATTCCTCACCGCCACAGTCGGCACCAACAGCACCAGCAGCGACCTCGTACTCGTCGAGCTCACCCTGGACGCCTTCCACGACCCCAACGTGATATACGAGGCGCACGGAGTACACCCCAGGCTCCAGCTATACATGAACGACCAGGAATACGACGTCGGCGCCGCCTACTTCGATGTCACGGTCTACAAGCCGGGTGCTGCGCCTCCACCACCCAGGAACCCAGGGCAGCCGCTACCCACGCACGAAGACAGGGAGGGCACAGGCTGAGGGAGGCTAGAGGGCTCCCCTCTCCCCGCCCCCGGTGCGTTTCCTCTGTCCCCTCCTTTCCTCTCCTTTGCGGGAGAAGAGTGTCTATGTGGAGCTGCCTGTCCCGCTGCGGGGATGATCTCCACGCCGAGCCTCTCGGCTGATTCCTGGGCGTCAGGGTCTACGAGGCTGCCCATTATCATGAGCTGGGGCTTGACGCGTGTCACGCGGGTGTAGAGGGCTCCTACCCGGCGGGAGCTCGGCGATGTCCGCCTTCGAGACCCTGGATTTCAGCTCCAGGAGTATGTGCTCCCCGTCCCTTATGGCGACATCTACCTCGGCCACTGCGGGACGGCCGTAGACCAGGCCCTCCTCGTCCCGGTACACCCATCTCTCCACCCGGATGGCGCCGAGGATCTCCTCCACGACGCTCATGGCTTGGCGGAACGCGTCCTCGCTTATCACGCCGAAGCGGTGGGCGATGGCCATTACTAGGCGGTGGAAGGTTTTCTACACGCTGCCCTAGGCGCTGCTGCCCCCTCCTCCGCAGCTCGAGGAACTCATCCTCGAGACGCTGCTGCCTCTCGGCCAGATACTTCTCCTCTAGTTCCGCAAGCCTCTCCTTAAGCCTGGTTATCCAATCAAGCACCTCGCAGAAACCGCCCCTCCCCGGAATTCTAGACATGCAGAGCCTGTAGCACGCTATAAAGAGGCGGGCATGCGGAGACCCGTACACTTGTACCCCAGAGGCCGGGGCCCCCGCCCGGCCCAATGTAGTGTCCGCGGGGCGGGTCCAGGGCTTGAGCAGCTGTAGCGAGCGCAGCGGGGAGATACTCCGGTTCGTGAAGTGGAGGCTCAACAACCAGGCCGAGTACCGTGCCTGGCTCCGCCGCATGCTGAAGGCCTGGGCCGCGCTGCTCAACGAGGCCAACAATGAGCGCAGCCTGCTGCCCTTCGCCGCGGCGGCGCTCGCCCACCTCGGCGTGGGGCTCGTCGCAACCTACGCCGTGGAGGGCCTCGAGGTCGAGGAGGCCCTGGAGAGGGCCCTCAGCGACCTCTGCGCGGTCCACGAGGCAGCAAGGGCGCTGCTGCGGGACGCGTTCGAGTCGGGGACGCTCCTGGAGCTGGTGAGGGAGGCACAGGAGGAGCTCGAGAGGGAGACTGCCTCAGCGGGGCGGGGCGGCGAGGACGAGGGGGCGGTGGGAGGAGAGGGCTAGGGCTAGCTTCCGCCTGGCGGAGTCGAGGAGGCGCCATAGGCTGCCCCTGCTCAGCCCCATCCTGGCAGCCGCCTCCTCCTGTGTAAGCCCCTCGAGGTAGACGAGGCGGAAGGCCTCAAGCTCGTCAAGGTAGACTATGACGGGCTCACCCTGGGGCCCCCCTAGGAGGGGGACGTATACCTCGTCCACGGCGCCCGGCGGCAGGGGGAGCCCCGCCAGGAGCTCCCGCAGGAGCCTGCCAGGGCCTCCACGGCCCCTCCCCCGCCCCCAGCCGTGGCCACGTGGCACTCCGCCAAGCACCCCTCTCTGTCCCCGCCGGGTGGCCCCCCGAGGGAAGGCGAGAAGCGTGCAGCATGGGGCCGAAGGGCTCTGGCCAACTAAAAACCGGGGGTTTGTGGTGTTCCCCATGTGTGCCTTCTGTTTTTCTTGGGGTCGCTGTGGTGTTGTTTACTGGCTCCTTGTGCGGCGGCGCAGCTCCTCTATGCGCTGCTCTAGGCTGCGCAGCTCGTCTTCTAGGCGGCGCCGGTAGTCCTCTAGGAGCCTCAGCTCCGCCTCCTCCGGGCTTGCCGGTGGCTGTTGGCTGCTCCTGGCCCAGGGGATTAGGCCGCGTAGCCAGGCGAGCCAGCCGGGCATGCCGTAGAGGCGCCAGCAGGCTCCGGGGCCTAGGCGCCAGCCGGGCCTCTCCCATGGCGGGAGGTTGGCGAAGGGGCCCCTGCCGGGCCAGGGCCCTGTCCAGCCGCCCCAGGCTCCTCTGCCCCACCAGGCCCAGCCGCCGCGTCCCTTGCCCCATCCTCCTCTTCCACGGCCCCACCGGGGCATGGCTACCACGCTCCTTGTGCCTCTGGCCGCTCCGTGTCTTCCTAAGGTGAGGGGTGTAGCCCCCTTATATATTGTGCAGCTGCACGGAACAGAAAGTGGAAAAGAATGTTAGAGACGGTGCCTCCCCCTCACAACGCAGCCCAGCAGCCCAGCAGCCACAGCCAACACGACAACCTCCCGGGGCACACGAGCCACGACACGGTACCGGAGCCACCCGGCAGGCACAGGCGGGTCCGGCGCCGGGTTCGTAGCCCGGTTATCCCCCCACGTCACGATATAGGACCCGTTGACCGAGACAAGCCTGTGCACCGTACAGCCCCCACCAGGCCGGCACCAGACCACCACATCCCCCGGCACCACATCCCCCGGGCCGGCCCGCACAGCCACCAGCAGGTCCCCAGGCCGGTACGTAGGCTCCATCGAGCGCCCACCGACCACGAGAAGCGCCACCGGCAGACCCAGCCGCAGGCCCAGAAGGAGCAAAACCACCACAGCCAACACGGTGTACGCGATATACTCGAGCCTCAAGCTCTACACTCTCCACCAAGCCCTAAGCAAACACAGAGCAGGCTACGCACTAGAGGACATCCTCTATGGCCGGAACTCTATAGCGACAGGGAGCTCCAGGGAGAGCGAGAAACCCCCCGAAACGCCGTAACGGAGAGGCATGTGGAGGCGGCAGCTAGCGCCTGGCGGCGCCGCGCCGTAAACAGTAAGCAGCGTTAAGTTGGGGGCCGCCGAGGCGTTGACCCGGAGGACACCTATCCCGCTATTGGAGACTCCGCTGGCGGATGCGGAGGCCCAGATAGGCCAGCTGGTTCTGCTCGCGTTTACCTCCCAGGCCTGGAGCCTAGGCTCCAGGGGCCTGGCAACGACGGCCCAGGGGGCTAGATTGGCGGGGAGCTGGCGTGTCACCGCGACGCGGCGGTAGATGGCACAGTTGTCACCCGTGTCGCCGTCGTTTACCAGCCATATGTAGCCCGAGATGTTGCCGTAGTTCTGTACCAGGGCACGGACCGTGTAGTAATTATCCCAGTTAGTCCTCCCATCGGTAAGGTCGATGAACGTGTCGTTGTCGGGGAGCACGACAGCTGCATAGGTGTGGAATGCGGTGTAGTCGTTGTCGAGCCGAGGCTGGTCTATGAAGTCGTCGTTCACCCAACTGGGGCTTGCGAGGCCCTCCGTTATAGCCATGTAGTTCGAAGCATAGCCGGTATTACCTATGTCGTCCAGGTAGGCCACATAGTTTGTCGTATCGTCCCATCCTATAGCTATGCCGCTATCCCAGTCACTGCTAGCGCTCCGGCACGCTGCGAGGTCAAACCTTACTATGAGCGGCGGCTTAAAGGACTCCACTGTCCTCATGACAAAGTTGTTGTCCGCGTTAGCGATGTAGACCCCGGTCTCGTTGACCGCTATTATGGAGGACTGGTCCACTACGACCCAGTTACCTGAGGCGAGGAGCTCGGCAAGACTTGTGTAGTTAAGCGGGTCGTAGAAGAGAACCACTATGCTGCGCGTATTGTAGCCCGGGTAGAGGTTGGAGCCGCCATAGTGCATGTAGACTGTCTCCTCGCTATAGGGGGGTAGGCTAGGCACCTCGACGTACAGTACCGCGCGGCGTGCAACGGTATCTATGTATGCGACCCAGTAGCGGAGCGGGTTGCCGTAGGTGTCTGTGAAGTATATGTCGGAGCCGGTGGGCGACAAGAGGTCCCAGTCCGCGAAGTTTGTGGCGTTCAGCTCTATCCTTACCGGGTAGTCGGTGAGGTTGAAGCCCGAATGCTCGACAATCAACACGGGGAGGGCTTTGCCATTGTTGTCTAGGCTGCAGCCGCCCGAGGCACCAGTGGGGTCCACGTAGACGAGCGTACCGTTTGGGAGCACCGTGCTGCCGCCGAGAGTAGCCGACGCCAGGGGGGCCAAGTAGGCGACTATGCTCCCATCGCCCGGGAAAGGCGCAACACCGGACCCATTGTAGGCCACTGTCCAGGGAGCCGCGTATACTCCGTCATCGTAGTTCTCGTAGAGCCAGCCCCTAGCTGTGTCGTTCTTGAACCAGAACCTATACTCGTCCATAGACAGGCTGTACTCGGCTGCGGTGGAGGGGCTGCCCGCATAGTAGAGCGTGAAACTATAGTCGACGTTGCTCACGCCTACGCCTAGGTTGAAGAGCGCGGTGCAGGCAAGGCTACCGTCGAGGTAGAGGCTGACGTTAGCCTCCTGGCTGGGGAGGAGGAGTATAGTCACGTTGACGCGTAGAGGCTGCCCCGGCGGGAGCAGGCCGAGTCTACAGCTCTGGCTCTCAGCGTAGAGCGTCGTGCCCCCGAGAGTAGCGACATGGGCGAGCACGGCCTCTAGGCTCCTATTACTATACATGACGAGGAACCCCCAGTACCTGTCATCAATGTATGTCCTTGTCCCTAGAATCTGGATTATGTCGACCACACGGAGATACTGTAGGAGAAGAACGAGGCCATACCCATCGGGGTCTGAGATGAGCGTAGCGTTCAGCACCAGTGCCTCGCTAGACACGTTAACGTAGCTCCCCGTCGCGATCCCGTCAAGCCCCAGGACGGCCAGCCCCGAGAGGCTCGTGTTTCTGTCCACGAGCACGTAGGCTAGGCTCCCGCTGCCAGACAGGTTAGCCGCCTGCCCGCCAGGCCCCAACACAGCGGCCATGCCGTGCAGCGTTCCGAGGCTGTACCATATCAGTGGCTGGCCTGTCGACGAGACCGTAGACTGAAGGCTGTGGATGATGAACACTGCGGCCAGGGCTACAGAGGCAAGCAGGAGAACCACCAAGGTGATTACTGGAGCTGGGCGCCACTCACGCGACACGCCTATCGCCATGAGTGTTATCCACCCCCGCTGTAGGCTGCTACTTCGCAGTCTCCCTCATAGTGCGGTTGAGGAGCTCTAATGGTGGAGGCCCGCCTCTAGGCGCCGATTGGGCTCCGCCACGCCGCAGGAGGGACATTGGAGGCTCGTAGGGGGAGACCCTTGGCCCCGACGGCGGCGGGCTGGCCTCCGGCCACCTCGCCGCCACGTAGACTACGCCGTTATCAACCGCCAGCACGCGGTAGAGGCGGGCAAGCACGTCTGCGTCAAAGGGTAGCTGCACAGCAACTATCTTGGCGCCGTGCTTGTTCTCCTCGGCGACAATCCTGCAATGGACCGCTGGCAGACGGCTAAGTATGGAGCCGCCGCGGAGCACTAGGACAAGCTCCAGGTCACCCTTCTTTGCAGCCGCAGCAAGGAAGCCGAGATTGAACAGCTGCGGCGAAAACTTAGAGACATCGACGCCACGGGGGTAGAGATAGAGCCCCGACCTGGTCCTTACCAGGCTATGGGGCCACGGCGCCTTAACCGGCACAACCCTTCCGCCGTCTACGGCAATGACTGCCCGTAGGCCCGGCGGCACCACCACGACCTCCTCGGCGCCGTGGGCGCCGCGTGGCTGCAGGACTAGGCCGTGGTAGCAGCTGCGCCAGCTGGCGGCAGCGGCGGCCGCAGCCGTCGCGAGTACCAGCATAGCCGCTACTAGGGCTCCTCTCCGCATAGCCAGCGTGGCCCCCCTATTCCGCCGCGTATGTCCGTCTTGCACCGAGTCCCTAATACCAATGCTGTCGTTCCTCCCAGGCTAGCTGTGGTGGCCTCGTAGCGGCGGCTCGTCGAGGATGTCCTCGTAGTAGCGCTGGATGTAGAGGTGGAGGAGGGCGGCCGCCGCTACGAGGGCGAGGCTGGCGGGGACGGAGTAGAGGGCGAGTCGGAGCGCGTAGATGCCCTCCGGCGTGTAGCCTGCCCGGCTCTCAGCGAAGACCAGGCGGCCGTAGGCGGTGGGCTCTGTGGCGCCGCGGGGGATGTTGTGGACTACCTCGACGAGGACGAGGCGGGTGAAGCTCGCGAAGAGGGCGGCCGTGAGCCCCGCCACGACCAGGCCCGCCACCGCGGCCTCGAGCACGGCCCTCGGCACTCTTGGGCCTCGGAGGCTGTAGTAGGCGGAGGGCAGGGTGAGGGCGGAGGCGAGCAGCGGGCCAAGTATGAGCACGAACGATAGGTGGACTACGGAGTCGAGGACGGGCACCGAGACGGGCTGGCCGAGGATGCTAAGCCGGTACCAGGTGAAGGATATCTCGCCCTCAATGTAGCCCCCCGTGTAGCTGTAGAGGGGCGCCGTCGAGGCGAGAAGGACAGACGCGGACATGAACAAGACTAGTGCGGCCACCGCTGTAAGGGCTAGGCGCTGTCGCCTAGTGAGCCAGTAGAACCTCACGACGGAGGCGAGCGCCGCCTCGTCCACCCATGGCTGCTGCGTCGCGCTCATCGCTTCCGAGCCTCCAGCACCGGGGGAGGAGGGGCTTCATTCTCTACCCGGGCGCTGCCCGCAGCGTGAGCGAGCGCGTATGGCCAGCGAAGCGGTAGACTAGCCTCACCACCAGGTCGCCGGGCGGCAGCAGGAGCCGGTGGGCGGTGAAGGGCTCTACCCTCAGCGTCTCGTGGAGGAGTATTGGGTAGCCGCGGGGCGGGTATACGGTTATATTGACCGCTATGGGGACTGGGTTGTTGTTCGCTATCACGAGCGTGTGGCCCTCTAGCCTCGCTATGGGCTCGGTCCAGTAGAGGCGCACCGGGTAGCTGCTCTCCAGCATAGCCTTGTTGAATGGGACGCGGCAGTCGAGGAACAACAAGTCCTCTATGCGCGCCGGGTAGGAGGCCAGGGGAGGCTTCTCCCGGGAAAGCCGGGCCCACTCCTCGGCGAAGGCACGCTCCGGGAGGCTGACGCGGTAGTAGAGCCAGCCTGGCCCAGCCTCCAGGAAGCTGACGGCGGCCGGGCCGTGGCCCCGGAGGCTGCAGCTGGGCTTGCCGGCTGGCGCGAGAGGCGCCGTGTAGGACACGTTAACCCAGGCCGTGTAGGCAGTCAGGTTGACCGTCACGTTCTCGCCGACGCTTGGCAGCGCCACGTTGAACATCGTGACGTCTACATAGCTAAGCCCAACATAGAGCATATTGAAGGCAACATAGGCTGCAACCATGAGCAGCGCCGGGATACCCGGCTCCACAAACACGGTGCCGCTATGGACACGGCGGGGCAGCCCAATGTAGATCCTGTGGAAGAGCCACAGGGCCGCGACGAGCGCGGCTAGGAGCACCACGACCCGGGGGATACGTGCAACCACGACATAGCCGACCAGGGAGGCCGGCACAGGCGGGTCGGGCCTGGGGACCGCGTCGCCCTTCGTAACCACCAGGAGCCCGCCCGGCCCAGGCCTTAGCTCCACCACACGGTGTATGACGCAGCCCGTCCGGAGAGCCACGCCCAGACAGTAGACGACAATATCGCCCACATGGATACCGCCGGCGAGGCCAGGCGACACCGCCACAACCATGTCTCCGGGCTCCAGCGCCGGCACCATGGAGGTGCCGGAGACAAGGAGAAGCGCAACTGGCAGCCCCAGTATCTTCCCGTTCATAAGCACCAGGAGCAGGCCCAGAGACACGTAGCCAACAACCCGCCTCCACCGCAACCCTGGGGCCACCACACAGCCAGCACTAATCTACATGCTAGGGCGGTAGACACCCCTACCCAGAAGCACCTCAATGTAGCTGCTCCACGCCGGACACGCCGCCAGACGGAGACAAGGAGGGTGAGAAGTCCCCTGGGCCCAACCGGGGCGTACAAGAAAAACACGTGGCAGGGGGCAGCGCCGCGGCCCCAGTCCTCGGCGCCGCCCGGTGACGCCGGGGGCTAGAGGGCGGGGCCGCTGGCGCGCTACCTGGGCGCCTCGTTTGCCGTGGCTGCGTAGAAGCCTACCTCGAAGCTGGCGCCGGTCACTGTGCCGGTCGCTGTTATCTTGAGGTCTAGCTGTATAGCCTGGCCCGGGTTGAGGTCTAGCTGTGCGGAGCTGGTGGAGCTTGTTAGGTCTATGACTTTCGATGCTAGTACGTTGCCGCTGCTGTCGACCTTGTAGAGTATTAGCTTGGCCTCCACTATGTTGGGGTCGCTGAGCACAGCGGTCGGCTTGATGGTGACGTATATCGGGGCGGGCTGGACTGTGGTGTCCAGCTCAGGGTAGCCGAAGGCGAGGAAGTCCTTCACATACCATGTGCCCTGGGAGACGTTGAGGTACACCTTGGCGCCGCTGTAGAGCGTGTTAGTGCCGGTGCCAGTGTCGCTGCTCCAACTGCAGCTGGCGGGTATGTCGTTGAAGTCGACCTTGACGCCGAGCCAGTTGGTGCCAGTGTTTATCTGGTTGTCGTGGTTGGTACCGCCTGAAGGCAACACGTTGTCTATTATCGTGTTGCCGCTGCTGGCGCCGAAGATGTAGAAGCCGGTACAGCCGGCGCCGAGTTGCGCAGCCTCGCTCTTAGTTAGGCCGGTGGAGGCTACTACCTCGACGCTGCCCTGTAGGTAGCGGTAGGCGAATACCGTCGCGTTGACTACTGCGAGGCTGGCGGCGAAGAGCACTACGGCGAGGGCCAGCCACCTGTGGTTCCCACGCATGTTGCCTAGCATCTTGTGTACACCCCTCTTCGTCTGCTTCCGGGTCCTCGCTATGTGTAGCCTTCTTTAAGACTCTCCGGATAGGTAGCGCTGTTACGTGTCAGAGCTCTATATAACTTGTATAGTTCATCCGGGGGTGTGGGCTACGCGTGTGAAAATAACACCAATAAGGCTCTGAGAGAATCAAAAGAAACACTTCTATCGTCTATATGAGCTCTTTTGGCCTCTCAGTGTATGCCCTGCGCCATCAGTACGAGGTAGTATATTAGAAGCAGCGCTATGCCTAGGGGTACGCCTATCCTGGCCCACTCCTTGCTTGTTATCCTGAGCCTCCCGGCTGCAACGATGTTCGGTATGTTGCCGGGTATCAGCATGCCGCCGGAGATGACGAGGCTTATGAGGGCGCTCTTTATCTGCGCGAGGGTCATATGTGGGCCTATCTCTGCCGCTGTGAGCGTCGCGTTGTCAACCACCGCAGATATCATGTTGACCCAGTAGAGGACGTGTGGGGGTATTTTGACGAAGTACCACTCGACAAGGGGTGTGAAGCTCGTGCCTAGCAGCTCCAGCGCGGCCACGAAGATGAAGACGCGGACAGCCCTCATTACCACCGTACGGGTTGTCTCGGTGTACTCCTCCTCCGCCGCGGCCTCGGCGGCAGGCTTCTCTAGACGGGCGCCCCGTGCGCGGAGAGCGGCCAGCACGGAGAGGGCGATGACGCCGGGGACTATGTAGGGGCCTATGTGCTTGAGGAGGAAGAGTGGGCCCGCGTGGTAGGGTGGGCCGCGGAGCTTGGCGACAGCTATCGTCGCCAGCGGCTCGCCGACGGGCGTCAGGGCGGCGCCCATGCCTAGGGCGAATGCAGCTATCACCGTGAGCTCTATCTTCTTCGCCCTGGGGACTGGGAGAGAGGCCATGACCTCGGCGAATATCACTGCGGCTACTATGACGGAGATTATGCTGCTCGTCATGCCGAGGATGAGCACTATGACGAATATGAAGGCTGGCAGCCCCAGCCGCTCCATGAGGCCCCTTATGCCGCCCGTTATCCTCTCATGGTACCTGTAGAAGATGTAGCCGGCTATCAGCACCACCTGCGTTATACCTATCGGCACCCCATGGATGAAGAGTGGCGTCTCGAGCGCCTTGAGGGCAAGCTCCCGCAGTCCCTCCGGGCTAAGCAGCCCCGTTGCGTAGAGCGTCACAACCCCCACTATACCCATGGCGAGGAAGAAGGGCTCCAGGTTCTCCTCTATCCTCTTGGACAGCATGGGGAGGAACAGGACTGCGCCCAGAATAGCGCCGAGGACCGCGACCACAGAGGTGACAGGCTCCTCGGGCACATGGAGCCCCGCTACGACGGCAGCGACTGGCGCGCTGATAGGCAACCCGCTGCTCCCCTCCACGCGTGGCCAGAAGCCTACTAGCCCCTAGGGCGCCTATTGAAAAGCAGTACCGAGCGTGCCGGACTGTACACGGTGCTTATGTAGAGGGCTCTAGCGTGACACGTCTACAGGGTCAGGGTATGCGCGCCTCTACGCGCGTGGAGGTGGCGCCAGGGACTTGTCCACCGCGGTGGTGTCAGTGAGGGTTAGGAGGGAGCTGAAGGAGCAGGCTGAGAGGCTTGGGATAAACCTGCGGGAGGTTGTGGAGAGGGCGCTTGAGGAGGAAATACGCCGCGCTAGGAGGGAGAGGCTGAGGCAGCTCATCGACAAGGCCCTGGGCGGCATGGAGCTGGGTGTCGAGGACTGGGTGCGGTCAGTGCGGGAGTCGCGGCTGGAGAGGTAGTCTGGGCGTGCTGGCCAGCTACCTGCTCGACACGTCGGCACTGTACCCGCTTGTCCTGCTCCTCCGGGAGAGGGTCCTCGAAGCCGCTGGCCGTCTTGCCGTGCTCGACCTGACCTTCTACGAGGTGGGGAACGTTATCTGGAAGGAGCACCGTCGGGGCCGTGTGAGGGACCCCGCCGCGGCGGCGATGATGTTCCAGGAGGTGCTTGCCGAGATGGAGGTGCTGTCGCTGCAGGGGAGCCTAGGAGAGGTCGAGGAGCTCGCCGTCAAGGAGGGGCTCAGCTTCTACGACGCCTCCTACCTCTACGCTGCTAGACGGCACGGGCTTCGCCTGGTTACTGAGGACGCAGATCTACGTCGCTACCCGGAGGCACTGGGCGTCCGGGAGCTGGTGGCCAGGCTCGGGCTGGAGGAGTAGCCGGCGATAGGGTGCGCCACGGGGGTGGTGGAGTGGTGGCTGTCCGGGTGAGGATACTGGGGGACGGGGAGAGGCTTGTGGAGCACCGGCCAGGGATGACTGTTGGTGACGTGTTGCGGGAGCTGGGGCTGCTCAGCGACGAGTACGTGGTCTCGCGGAATGGGCGCGTGGTGGCCGAGGACGAGGCCGTGGAGGATGGGGACGAGCTGGTGCTCTACCCGGTTGTGTCGGGGGGCTGAGCCTGGGGTTGGCCAGGTGCAGCGTGTGCGGCGCCCCCGCGGTCTACGTCAACCGGGCCACGGGGGCGGCGTACTGCGAGAGGCACTTCATGGAGTACTTTAGCAGGAGGGTGCGCTCCACTATACGCAGGTTCAGACTGTTCCGGAGCCGGGAGAGGATCGTCGTCGCAGTGTCGGGCGGAAAGGACTCACTTACGCTCCTCCACTACCTGGTCAACCTGTCGCGGCGGGCGGCGCCCGGCTGGGAGGTGCGGGCGCTGCTTGTGGACGAGGGGATACGGGGGTACCGCGAGTACACAGTTAGGCGCTTCGAGAGGGTGGCGGAGGAGCTGGGCGTAGAGTACCGGATAGTCAAGTTCCGGGACGAGCTGGGCTATACGCTGGACGAGATAGTCCGCCTGGGCGCGGAGCGGGGGCTCCCATACCGGCCCTGCACCTACTGTGGCGTCTTCCGCCGCTACCTCATGAACAAGGCAGCCAGAGAGATGGGGGCCACGGTGCTGGCGACGGGCCACAACCTGGACGACATCGTCCAGACCTACATGATGAACATCCTGGGGAACGACTGGGAGAAGGTGGTCAGGCTCGGCCCGGTCTCCGGCCCCGCCCTGCACCCCCGCTTCGTCCGCAAGGTTAAGCCCCTATACGAGGTCCTCGAGAAGGAGACCACCATCTACGCGATACTGAACGGCTTCTACGACGGGTTCGAGGAGTGCCCCTACGCGAGGCTGGGCGAGCGCTGGGAGATAAGGAGGGTGATAAACAGGCTGGAGGAGCAGCGCCCAGGCACCAAGTATCGGCTCTTAAGGAGCCTCCTCACGGCGATAGACATCCTCCGCCGCGCCGGCGTCGCCACGGAGGGCGAGGTAGGGACGTGCGCCATCTGCGGCGAGCCCAGCGCCCACCCCGTTTGCAGGGCCTGCCTCCTAAGGATAGAGCTGGGCATCCTCGAGGTGGGCGAGGAGAAGCTGAGAAGCCTCCCCAAGGCTGCCAGGGAGATGGTGCTCCAGGCCCTCCGCCTAGCCGAGAAGAGGAGAAAGAAGTCCGGAGGCTAGCGTTGACTAAGCTCCAGGAGATACTGGGCCTCCTCCGGATGTACTACGAGGAGTTCGTTGATGCGCTCAACGACTACCAGTGTGGAGCCGAGAGGATATACGCCGTGGAGCGGCTGGCTCAGCTGATAGCGCAGGCCGTGCTTGACTACGCCGCCGTGCTCGCCTCCCAGGAGAAGGGCGTGAAGCCCGATACCTATCGCGGGCTAGCCGCGTGGCTCGCTAAGCGCCTTAGCCTGGAGGAGGACCTGGCCGCCTTCCTCGAGGGCCTCGCCGGGTTCCGGAACATCCTCGTCTACATGTACGCGGAGATAGATACCGAGCTGGAGATGGAGGCCTTCCGGGAGATCAGGGAGAAGATACCCATCGTCATCCATAGGCTCGAGGAGGCTGCGGGCAGCGACCCTTGCCTAGAGGAGGTTAGGTTGAAGCTGCGCCGCCTAGGCCCCCGCCTGGGGCTGCGCTATGTGCTTGTCTTCGGCTCCCTCGCGAGGAGGGGCTGTGGCAGGGACGTGGACCTCGCGGTGAAGCTGGGGCGGCGGCCACGCAGCCTCCTCGAGGTAGGCCGCCTCCAGGCCATCCTCGAGGACGAGCTGGGCGCGCCCGTGGACCTCGTGGTGCTCGACGCCAGGGTGCCACCTGTGCTGGCCAAGACCATCGTTGACGAGGCGGTGCTTGTCTACGGGAACGCCGAGGAGGCCCAGAGGGACCTGCTCCGCCTCTACAAGCTCTACCTCGACCACGCGGCGCGGAAAGACCCTCACACGATGAAGAGGGAAACGCCAAGACATGCCCGTGGGAGAGAACAGTGGTGATAGGTTGCGGCACCACCTGCTCCTAGCCACGGTGGCGGTAGCAGCCCGCTACCTGGCCCAGTAAAGTAGCCCAGGCCTTGGCCGTGGAGATAGCCGGGCCCGACCGTGCAGTAAGGGCCTACTCCCTCTTTTCAGTCTAGTTTCCCGGGAGTACGCTATGGTTAGGCTCCGTTCTGTTCATGTATCCCGGGCCTTGATGAAAGGAGGAGTTAACGGTATTTCCTGTGAGTGTGCCAATCGTGACGGGGTTCCGGGGGTTAACTCGAAATGAGTGACGGTAGAGCGCTGCGTATCACAGTGATTGGCTTCAAGACTATAGAGAGCCTCAGCTTTGAGCTGAGACCATTAACTGTGCTTATTGGTCCGCCGGGGAGCGGTAAGAGCAACCTCCTGGAGGCGGTTGCTGCCGCAGGCCTCGTAGGACGGATGTACCTCATGCATGCTGTGCTTGAGGATGCTTCCGTTTGTGGCGTACCTGGCCCTCGGCGCCGCGAGCCGGAGATAGGCTCTCTCCTCAGGTTTGAGGATGTTTTCCAGCTGTACCCCTGGCTGGACTATAGGAAGCCAGCCGTCGTTGAGGTTAAGCCGGTAGCGGCGGATGCGGCCACCGTCACGGCTAGGCTTCAGCCATCGAAGGCGTCGATGAGGAGGCTCGACGTCTCACTCGAGGTTAGCTGGTCGGGCAGGAAAACAGGGATCGTGGCCGAGTATGAGCCTGGCACAGCCGCCTCATGTCCGGTCAACTTCTTCGGCAGTAGCCCTTTGCCTAGGGGGCAGAGCGTTAGGGAAGTGTTGGGGAAAGCGCCTGTAGCTCTCCTATACTCCTTTGAGAGGTATGGTCTCAATACACAGTTCGAGGACATGCTGGAGTGTAAGGATTGTGGCGTGGGCACCTTGCTCTATGAGACGGGTATTAACCTGCCGCGTGTGCTGTCTAGAGCGCCGTATGTTCTTAGGAGGTTCAATGAGTGGCTGAGGGAAGAGCTGGAGACTCCCCTCGAGGCCCGCGTATTGACTCGTAAGCCTGAGCTTGTCTTCTTCAACTATGATCTGGAGGTTCCTCCGCGTGTCCTATCGGATACCCTGCTCCGCGTGCTCTACTACTATACGGCAGTAGCGACCGCCTCCAGGCTAGCCCGCGCGGCGAGGCAGGGGATAGTGCTGCTTCTCGAGGAGCCCGAGGCCAGGGCCTTCCCGTATAGCTTTGACCTGCTCGCAGACGCTATAGGCGATGCCGTAGAGTCTGGTGTATATGTGGTTATGACAACCCATAACCCGATGCTCGTGTCCCGGCTTCTCGATGCCGTGCCGGAGGAGGGCCTCGCCCTGCTCTACGTGAGAAGCGTTGAGGGCTACACGAGGCTGCACAAGCTGAGCCTTGAGAGGCTCGCAGAGAGCCTGGTCACCGTGGGCGACCTCATGGTTATGAGCCCCAGCGAGGTGGTGGAGAGGTTTGCCGAGGAGGAGCAGGGTAAAGGTTAGGGCCGCAGCAGAGTGCCACGCAGAGGTCGCTCTGTGCAGGCTCTTCAGCCAGCAACTCGCTAGGCTTAACAGGAGATGCCACATAGAGATTACAGAGAAGGACATAGACCATAAGCCGAGGAAGGGTGGCCGCGAGAGAGTAATCGCCGAGGCTGTTAGGCGAGCATGTAGACACGGCTACAGCCTGTTGCTGGTCGTGGACTACGAGAAGGAGCGTGCCTTCGCGAAGATACGTCGAGAGAATATGTAGACACGGCTTGGTGGCGTGGAGTGGCGGCGGCGCAGCCATCAAGATTTGCGGAGGCGTTGTTGAGGTCCCGTGGCTTCGCTGCAGTGTACGCGTCGCGGCCGTCGTGAACGATCCACGTGTTGAGGATGTTCTAGTTGCTATCCGTGGCAGGGGCTTCACGGTGAGGGAGAGGAAGCGCGTCAAGAGAGATGCTGACTATGTATACAGTATTGTCGCCAGGTCTGAGAGGGGCAGGGAGCTTGTCAAGGCGGTAGCTGAGCGGCTGACTGGCCTGCTCTGTGGAGAGGGTTAGCGATGTATTGTCTCGTGGAGGGCTTTGCTCAGTGCCTGTGCCGGGTCGATGCCGGTGGCTCTTATGAAGCCCTTAAACTCTGGGACGCCGTTTACCTCGTTGACTAGTAGGCCTTCCCTTGTGTCGAAGATGTCTATTGAGACGAAGTAGCCTCCTACGGCGTCGGCTGCGCGGGCTGCCAGCTCCTCCAGCTCGGCTGTGGGCTTGAGGGGCT
>Ga0256838_1000329_pt1 | contig 31510 bp, 31 predicted proteins | sample 4571419metaG_FD_185978 | JGI IMG/M metagenome (GOLD analysis project Ga0256838, IMG submission 185978) | Hydrothermal vent microbial communities from Guaymas Basin, Mexico - 4571-419 | ecosystem: Environmental > Aquatic > Marine > Hydrothermal vents | place: Mexico: Guaymas Basin | collected... | reverse complement strand
CTTGAAGTCTGCACTATAACTCTTTCTTTTTACACTCATCTTTGATCCCTCATATTTCTTATTTAATATTCTATCATTTGGAATAAGAAAGTTAAATTAAGTGGTCTGATTTATGGGGAGCATTATAAACAAATAAGAGCTGATATTAAAAGTGGAAATATTGAAATGATAGAAAATGATGAATTTTGGAATGATATAGATACATTTGTTGAAACATTACAAAAATGAGAATAATTAATAATCCAGATTTTTCGAAAGAGTTAAAAGATATACAGTAGTATATGAAGTTAATTTAGATGCAAATACAATAGAAATACTAAAAATTTTTAATCAAAATAAACCATCTTAATAATAATATCTTATCTGAAAACTTGCAGAAAGTAAGAAAAATTCAAAATTTGTTATAATAGTGAATATTATTAGCAAAGGGAGTGTTTATGCCTAAAATTTTTGAATATCTTGGGATTATTATTATGTTTTATTCTAATGAGCATGAGCCAATACATGTTCACGGAAAATTTCAAGCTTTAGAATCAAAAGCAGAATTTATCATTGTGGATGGAAAAATAATTGAAATTAAAATCAGTAATGTTAAAGGCAAAAAACCACTTTCAAAAAAAGAGCTAAAAGAATTTAAAAATTTTGTAAATAAATTTAAAGATGATATTGTTCAAAAATGGATTGACTATTTTGTTTATCATAAATCAATCGAGTGTATCAAAATTGAAGGAAAGGTAAAATAGATGAATAAAATTATAAATATAGAAAAAGCAGACTATATTAACGACTATAAAATTCATTTTGAATTTAATGATGGTATAGAAACTACCGTTGATTTCGAGAATTTTATTTTTTCATCAGCTCACCCTGATATAAAAAAGTATCAAAATCAAAAATTATTTCAAAAATTCAACCTTGATTATGGTGAAATTGAATGGAATGATTATGAATTAGCATTTCCTATTTATGATTTATATAAAGGAAAGGTTTAATCAACTTAATAATATTTAAAACTAACTATTAAAAAAAGAACTAAATTCAATTGTACTTATCTACGCTCTCGTTATATCCTTTACAATATCACTAAGCCATACAAAACTAAGTTACACAATAAAATTATAGAACTTCAAAAATTCCTCAATCTACAAAATATTAAAAAATTGACAAAATAGAATAACCAATATGTTCTTCAAATATATTTACTTTACTTATTAAAAGTGTTATAATTATCCGTATAATTAAAAGGATAATAATATGGTGGCATATACACAAAATGAATTAGCATCTGCAACTGAAATATCTAAGCAATTTGGAGAATATATTTCTAAAGTAAAAAATGGACTAGTTGAAAAAATTGGCGTCTTGAAAAATAATAAATTAAATGCAGTTATTCTATCTGTTGATGAGTATGAAAGAATGGCAGAAGCTATGAATTTATTGGAAGATATGGTAATTTATGAAGAAATTCAAACTAGACTTCAAACAAATAAAAAGCTTCTTGATGGTAATGATGTTTTAAAAAAGCATGGATTATCTTTAGATGTATAACTTTAAGTTCTACGAAGAGGCAGAGAAAGATTTAGCAAAACTAAACAATAGTGTGAAAAAACTTTTTGCTAAAAAATTAACTCAAATTATTGTAAACCCTGAAATTGGTAAAGATTTAGGCAATAAAAATAACTTAGCACTTGCAGGGCTAAAAAAAGTCTATTTTGACAATAAACGATATAGAATTGTATATGAAATAAAAGCTAAAGAAATCTTAATTCATATTATTGCAATTGGAAAAAGAGATGATATGAAAGTTTATAAACAAGCTCATATACGATATAAAGAACATAACAAAACCTAGTGATGAACACTTAGGTATTGTCGTAGTTAACCGTTAGCATTAGCGTATTAATAAACTATCTCACCTAAATCTATTATCTCTTTTTCCTCTTCTATTCTAAAGACTATCTCTTCTCTTTTTTCATGTTTTTTACCATACTTGGTATAGACTTCTGTTCTTATGACTGTGGGACCTGTGAGTTTTTGTTGTGATGAAGCATAGTATTTTACTTTGATAATATATTTGCCTCTTATGGCTTTTTTTATGAGGAACTCTTCTGGTCCATATCCTCTTGTCATGTCATTGGAGATTTTCCCTCCTATGCGTGATGTTCGGTTTCCATAAAAAGTTTTCTCTCCTTTAGGGTCTATAACCCAAAGATCCATGTCAGTGTTGTCTGTACTCCAGTTTATGACTATCCTCACATCTACAGGCATAGAAGCGATGAGCCTACGGTCTATTTTGGAGAGGTTTAGTTTATGTTTTGAGATGAGATGATTGAGTTCATTTATGGAGACTATTTTGGCACCATTAAAACGACTTCCCCAAACTTTTGTAATAATCTCATAGTGTAATTTTAGGGCTTCTTGGTACTTTCTTACTCTCTCATACGCTAATGCCAAATCTCTAGTAGATTGTAACTCAAAAGGTCTTAACTCTTTGACTTTTTTAAAGAAAAAGATGGACTTACTGTACCATTTATGTTCAAGGAGTTTAAAGGCAAATACACGTATAAACTCTGATTTTTCAAAATCTAACTCTAGAAGGTTAGATAAAATGAGCAACGACTCTTTTTTTAGCCCTTTTTTGTAGAAGTAGTCTGACATATCTACATAAAAAGAGGCTTCATTTTTGTGTTTTTTCTGTGCTTTAAAGTAGTGTCTAAGAAGCTTTCTTTTTGCTACACCTTTGAGTGCTTTTATGTAGCTTGCATTTGAGTTCCACTCTTTTAGCTTAATGGTCATGGGGTTATGAGAGGAGTGTTTTTTGCTTTTTGTACGCTTTTTTGCCACTCTTGCTTGGGTTGGAGTAGCCATAGAAGCTTCCATAACAGGTTCTACTGGAGCGATGTCACCACCATTTTCACTTATCTCTTCATAATTACTCTTTTTCTTAGGTAGAGGAAACTTAGTTCTGTACCATCTCTTTTGCTCTTTAAGTAGGGATATAGACTCCTCTATGGCTCTTTTTCTTTCTCCTCTTTTCTCTTTTTGTTGTTGTTTACGTAAGGCATAGTAACGTTTCTGAAGCGACTTTGGAGGAAGTATCTCGTAACGTAGATAGTCTTCAACACGATCTAAGACTATAAGAGAAGTATTTTTAGTGACTATTTTGTACCATTTAGCCAAAGCGATAATCTTTTTTCTGTTTTTTTTGTATCTAAGTGAGAGATGGTTGATTTTACTACTTGCCCATACTCTTGAGAGTAAACTACTTTGCATTGGTTTTTTTATATCTAAATGATAATCTAAAGTTCCTAAAGTGTACTGAATACTTCCTCTTTTACCTCTGATACGCCCTAAGATAACCACGCTATCACCTACGTCTTTAACATATGTTTCAGAGATGTTAGAAGAGCTATGTTTTATGCGACATGCGTCATTTTGGTAAAGTTTATCTATAGCACCTTTCACACTTAGTTGTAAGAGATTAAGATACTTACCATGAGATACATTGGCGATGTATCTCATGGTGTTACTATCTGCTCCTACAGCAGAGTTAACACTAATAATAGGTACACCTTTTTTTACATGTACACTGTCACTAAAGCTGTTGACTCCGTTACTAAAGAAGAGTACCTGTTTTACTTTTTTACTAACATACATTTTAGAGAGGTCTTTTGCTCCATGGTAGTGGAAGCTTTGCAGTTTAGCCTTTAATTTTTTCCACTTTTTGCCTTGAACTTTAAATGTACCATGGTGATGCATAGCTATATCTAAGGTGCTAAGTTTTACGATGTAAGTGGTTTTGCTGTTGTGTCTGAAAAATTTCTCTAAGAAGGCTAACTCTTTTGCAATGTCTCTGCGTTCACTACTAAGAGAAGTATCCCAAATAATCTCTATATGCTTTGTAACATGAGTATTGTCAAAGCCTCTTCTTTTCAACTGTTTTTGCTTAGGAAGTACTGCCATGAACCAGTTTTTTTTACCTTTACTGTTTTTCTGAAAAAATACCTTTGTATCTTCACTTTTTTTAAGTGCTAGAACAATAGGTTTTCTAAGACGCATGTTGGTTTTTTTATAACTAAAGTAAGCCCCTTGTTCCATGCTGTTAAACACGCTATCTTTTACCAAACCATATAGCTTTGTACGAGGTTTGTTAGAGGCTATAGCTATGTGTAGTGAAAAGTTTTTTATCTTTTTATTTGAGATAAAAGGGATAGTATATCGGTAATTTTGCTCTTTAGAGAGGAGTATCTCTTCTACTGTGACTTTAACTTTTTTAACACCTCTGCTTGGTAGAGGGTAGAGTCTTAATCTATAGTTGTTTCCTAAAGTTTTTTCTATCAGCCCTGGGTCGATGTTTTGCCGTATGGTATTTTCAAAGGCTTGTTTGGCTTTTGCTTTCTCCACTACTGAACTCAGTCTATAATGACCATCTACTTCTAGTGCATACTCTACTAAGCTTTGGCCCTCTAAAAGAGGAAGTTTTAGTTCACCTTCAAGGATACGTTTATTAGGGTTATAAAACACCATCTCATAGGTAGTTTGTGCGATGTTAGCAGTGATTTTTGTATCTATGTTGAGTGTTCTAAGTTCTATAGGTTTAAGTCTCCTCTCTACCGTGACTTCTGGTAGGGTACGTGTGACTACATCTTCTAATACAGCGTCAAATCCTGATATAGCTTCTACATAACTTGTTGTAAAGATGAGAGTTAAAAACAGTAGTATCTTCTTCATAACTATCCTTTTTATAAATTGTCTATTTGAGTATAGCTATATATTGTGTTAAAAGTGTGCTAAATAGTTGATTTCTTATGTAAACAAGTAAAATAATAATTTTATGATAAAATACTATAAAATTATTTTATAGGAATAAAGATGAAAAAATTATGGTTACTGGTCTGTATGGCTACAGTTTCTCTGGTATCAGCAGAGCAAACAATAGATGGCGAGAAGATATTTGATAAAGTATGTGCCTCTTGTCATGTTAAAATGATAACATCTAAAGAGACAAAAAAGATTTTTAAAACACTGAAAGCCCCACCGATGGTAGAGGTTTCAGGACAACTTAAAAAGAATATTAAGATAGTTGAAGATATAGATGATGAGATACATAGAGCTGTGGTTATCGCATTTATAAAAGATTATGTGATGTATCCTCATCTTGACAAAAGTATGTGTCAAGCGATAGCATTAGAGCGGTTTGACCTTATGCCTTCACAAAAAGGAAAGCTTAGCGAAGCTGAGTTAAATGCTGTCGCTACTTGGGTTTATGACTTCTATGTAGGAAAAAAGTTTTAGGTTTATATGCCTTCCATTTTTCTTGCTTCAAAATGTATGAGGTTTTCTCCAGAAAATCTAAACAGTAGTTCAATAGGGCGACAACACACTTCACAATCTTCGATGTAGTCACTAGACTCCTCGGAGCTGTCTAGTATCATGGAGATGTTTTCCCAACAGTATGGGCAGGTGAAGAAGTGTTCCATTATTTCTCTTTTCTTTTAAAGAGTGTATTGAGCCAGTTAGGTGTAGCACAGTCTGAACTACTACATCCCTCTTGTTTACTTCTCTTTTTATGCTCATTTGCAACATAAATGTTACGTGCAAGAAGGGAGAGAAATCCTAACGCAATAATAAGTTGAGTTGCACCTGTAGAGTACTGACCTTGTATAAAACTTTGTATTGCAAAAGCAAACATAACGATAGTCACAATAAGACACATATTAAATCCTAGTTTTTGTGTGATTGTACTATAATTTCTAAAAAAGAGTCCTCATGTCCACAATAATAGAACATTTTAAAACCCTCACTCAGATACCTCATTGTAGTAAAGAAGCCGATAAGTTATTAGATTTTATCGTAAACTTTGCTAAAGATAGAAACTATGAGGTAGAGGTAGATAGCGTAAAAAATATATTTATCTCTAAAGGTAAGCCAAGCTTGTCTCTTCAAGCCCATTATGATATGGTCTGTATGGGAAAAGCTCCTGTTATAGAAACCTATGAAGAGGAGGGATGGCTGATGGCTAAGAACTCCTCATTAGGTGCAGACAACGGTATGGCTATTGCTATGATGATGAAACTTATGGATGAGGGAAGAGCGTTAGAGTTTCTTCTGACTTCAGATGAAGAGATAGGACTCATAGGTGCAAATGAAGTGGCATTTGATATGCAGAGTAAAGTGATGTTAAACCTAGATAGTGAAGATGAAGCAGAAGTCTATATAGGGTGTGCAGGTGGAGTAGATATTAGTGCTGTAAAACAAGATACGTATGTAGAAGCGAAGGGTAGCTGTTATGAAGTAGCGGTTAAGGGGCTTGTGGGTGGACACTCTGGAGTAGATATAGACAAAGGTATCCCCTCGGCTATTAAAGTTTTAGCTACGTATTTGGATGAAAATAACATTACTCAGTTAGCAAGCATTTATGCAGGTGAACGTCGAAACTCTATACCTGCAAATGCTGTAGCTATAGTTTTTAGTGAGAGTACTTTAATCAGTTGTGGAAATGTAGAGGTAAGAGAACTAAAAGAGTGCCCTTTAGTGTTAAATCAAGGGCAAAAACTCATAGAGATGATACACGCTTTTAAACATGGAGTAAGAGAGCAAAATGAGGTGTTGGGTATTCCTGATGTGAGTATTAATTTAGCTATTATCACAAGCGATGAAAAGGGTGGAATTATAGTAGAGACTAGTGCAAGAGCAATGGATGCTAAGGCCTTAGAGATATTATCTACTGAGACAGTAGCCTTTTTTGAGTCTTATGGTTTTAGTGTAGAGCTTGAAGACAAATACCCTGCGTGGAAACCAGATATTTCAGACTTTACAGATTTGGTAAGTGAAGAGATGAAAACAGTATTTGGTAAAAGTAAAATGATGGCAATTCATGCAGGTTTAGAGTGTGGGATTTTAGGTGAAAAATACCCTCATATGAAACTGGCTTCCATTGGGCCAACTATCCGTTATCCACACTCTACAAGGGAGAAAGTGAAGTTAGATTCTGTAATTAAAACATATGAAGTACTCTTGAAAATTATAGAGAGAGTGTAGGGCTGTAAATGTGTATTTTAGTTACATGTTTGCAAATATTTTAGACAAATAATTTTTCTAATTTCATGGTAAGTCGCATAGGAGTAAGCTAAAGATATACCATGGGTTTTGTTACCCCCAAGAATGAAGGAATACGATGAAAACAATGTTTCAAGATATAGAGTATCTTAGCAAGAGTATAAAAGATAAAAAATCTAAAAATGTTCTTAAAGAGTTAGAAAAAAATATTAATCTGTTGAAAACAAAGAGTGGGCTTACTCAACTTATGGGTAAAAAAAAACTTGCAAAAATAATCCGTAATGTAGAGTATGAAAATGAACTTAAAGAGTTGCAAGTTGAGCTTATTAAACTACAAAATTGGGTCTACGATAATAACAAACGTGTGATGATTATATTTGAAGGGCGTGACGCTGCTGGGAAGGGTGGTTCTATTAAACGTTTTACTCAGTACCTTAACCCTAGAAAATTTAGAGTGGTTGCCCTTCAAAAACCTACAGAGGTAGAGACAGGACAGTTTTACTTTCAACGCTACTTTCAACACTTGCCAAATCCAGGGGAAATCACTTTTTTTGACAGAAGCTGGTATAACCGTGCTATTGTAGAACCTGTATTTGATTTTTGTACACCTGAACAGTATGAGAAGTTTATGAAACAAGTACCAGAGATAGAACACTCTATTATAGATGATGGGATTATTCTTATTAAATTTTGGTTTTCTATCACAAAAGATAATCAAAAAAAGAGGTTTAAAGAGCGTATGTCAAATCCTCTTAAACATTGGAAACTAAGTCCTGTTGATCAAAAAGCCCAAGAGATGTGGGATAAAGTGACCTACTATAAAGAGGAGATGTTTTCACGTTCACATACTGGTTATGCTCCATGGATTATAGTAGATAGTAACGATAAGAAAAAAGCTAGATTAGAATCTATTCGGTACATCTTAGCACAAATTCCATATAAGGGGAAAAAAGATGCGAAGATTAACTTACATCATGACCCTGATATAGTTGAGCGTTATCATAGACGCTCACACGATGAACATTAAGCTTTATACCTTAAAACTTTGAGAGGTTTTACAGTGTGGTAACATAAAGCACTCATCACACTCAGGTTTGAGTGCTTTACACTTGTAGCGACCAAAAAGTACCATAGCTTGGTGAAGAAGATGTAAATCTGTTTTAAACTTTTTACTGAGTTCCTCTTCACATTTTGTAGCAGTTTTTGCATCGCTTAAACCTAGTCTATGTGCTACTCTATAAACATGTGTATCTACAGCCATAAGATTTGCACCTGCGTACTCTATCATAACAACATTGGCAGTTTTTTGTCCTACACCTGCGAGTTTAATAAGTTCATCACGTTCTAAGGGTATTTCATTATCATAATTCTCTACTACATACTGAGCCATCTTGATGATGTTTTTAGCTTTGTTGTTAAAAAATGAACAAGTGTTTATGTAACTTTTTACTTCATTTAAGTCAGCATTAGCAAGTGCAATAGGGTCAGGATATGCATTAAATAGAGCAGGAGTAATAATATTGACTCTTTTGTCCGTACATTGTGCAGAGAGCATGACAGAGATAAGGAGTTCATATAGGTTTTTATACTCAAGTTCTGTTACAGAGTCAGGATAGTGTTCTAAAAATAGTTCTTTAATTAATTCTATCTCTCTCTTTGTTGCTTTTTTTACTTTAGCCATACGCTTAAACCTCTTTTAGACATTAATATAACAAAATAGTAACATATTAATGAATGATTTACCCAAGATAGATATAATTATCCTTAAACTTTTATATACCTAAGGATTATTCAAATGTTAAAATTCGCAAAAACTTCACTTATAGCAGTTGCTGTAATGGCAACTTCTATTGTAGCTTCAGATATTCTTGTTACTGTAAATGGTAAAAATATTACTAAACAAGATGCAGAACAGTTTGTTAATGCAGCTTCAGCTAATACTCACTATACGCAGCTTGATGCAGCTCAACAGAAAATGATAAAACAGAGACTCATTGAAAAAGTACTTTTCACAGAGTTAGCAAAAAAAGAGAATGTTGAAAAAAATCCAGAGTTTATACGTAATATGGAGAAGATTAAAGCTGAACTTCTTGTTAACATGTGGATGAAAATGCAAATGGATAATGCTATAGTAAGTGATAGTGAAGCCAAAGAGTTTTATGAAAAAAATGCAGATAAATTTGTTCAAAAAGCATCAGTACATGCAAGACATATCTTAGTTAAAGATGAGAAAGAGGCACAAGCTATTATTGATGCGCTCTCATCACTTAAAGATAAAGCACTTAAAGAGAAGTTTATCGCTTTAGCTAAAGAGAAATCAACAGGTCCATCTGCACCTAAAGGTGGAGATCTAGGAAGCTTTAGTAAGGGACAGATGGTTCCAGAGTTTTCAACAGCAGTATGGGCTTTAAATATTGGTGATATTACTACAAAACCTGTACATACACAATTTGGTTACCATGTGATTTACCTTGAGGGTAAAAGTGCTAAGAGTGTAATACCTTATGTACAAGTAAAGGAGAAAATTATTATGTCGCTTAAACAGAAACAATTTACTCAAAAAGTAACTGAAATCGCAAAAGAGCTTAAAACTAAAGCGACCATCGTAGATTTATCAAAAGAGTCAAATAGTACTAAATAACAGATATCAAGTTTTAAGATAGGAATTTTATGAGAAAATATTTACTTATTTCAAGTATTTTAGTTGGGCTATTAAGTCAGGTATCTTATGCAGATGCATTGAAAAATAGCTTGACAAGTATGCTTAATGAAAAAGAGACACCATCAATGGTAGATTTAAGTAGGCTAGGTGTGGATGCAAAACCACAGAGAAAACCTAAAGCTGTTAAAAAAAGAACTAGATCTAAAAAAGCTGTTGTTGCTGTTGTTAATGGTCGTAATATTCGTAAAAGAGCAGCAGATAAGCATCTTAAAATGAGAACAAAAGGTAAAGTTTCAAACTTTGATCTTCTTCCTAAAAAACAGCGTTTAAGACTTGTAAAAGAGATGGCACTGCCTATTATAGTCTTGCAAAGAGCAAAAAAAGAGTTATCTGCTGAAGAAAAAGAAGCCATTCTTTCTCGTGTATGGATGCAAAAAGAGTCACAAAAAGCTAAAGTAAATGATGAAGAGATAAAAAAGATATATGAGCAGATTAAGCAACAAGCAATAGAGAATAGTACATCAGATAAAATTTTACCTTTTGAACAAGTAAAAGATAGAATAAAGATGCAAATGGTTGAGAAAAAGATTATTTCTGACTTAATGCAGGATTCAAAAATTAAAGTTTGGTAAAAAAATATTAATGAGTATTAAACAAATATTTGATAAAATACTCACTAGATAAAACAAAAGGATAGAATATGAAAAAAGTTTTAGTAACATTAGGGTTAGTACTTGCATTCGGTACAAGTAGTGCATTAGCTGTAACAGCTGGTACAGTAAATGGTATCTCAATCTCTGTAGCAGAGGCAGATAAAGCAATTAATGCATTATCAAAAGGTAAAATGACTTGGAAAAAACTCAATAAAGAAGAGAAATTACAACTTATTAAAATGATGTCACCTAGTAAGTTAGTTGCAGCATCAGCTAAAAAATCTTTAACAACAAAAGAGAAAGAAGCAGCATACTCTAACTTTTGGATGCAAAAGAAAATTTCTGAAGTAAAAATCTCAGATAAAGCAGCAAAAGCAGCATATACTAAAATAAAAAAAGCATCTAAGAAAAAAGTTCCTGCATTTGATGTTGTTAAAGCAAGTATTAAAATGCAATTGGCCCAAGAAGAAGTTGTTGGTAAATTAATGAAAAAAGCTAAAATTAAATTAAAATAATCTCACAAGTCCAAGGAAATATAAATGTCAGTAAAAGTTCTTGATAGTGTAGAAGCAGGTGTGGTAACTGGTGATAGTCTTCAAAAGTTATTTGAGATTGCTAAGCAAGAGGGATTTGCCCTTCCTGCTGTCAATGTAGTAAGTACAAGTTCAATTAATGCTGTACTTGAATCAGCAAAGTGTGTGAACTCACCTATAGTTGTTCAATTTTCAAATGGTGGAGGGGCTTTTTATGCAGGTAAAGGATTATCTACAGATGAAGCAGCTGTTTTAGGAAGTATCTCTGGAGCACAGCATGTACATCTGCTTGCAAAAGCGTATGGTATCCCTGTAGTGCTTCATACAGACCATGCAGCTAGAAAACTTTTACCATGGATTGATGCACTACTTGATGCAAGTGAAGCGCACTTTAAACTACATGGTATTCCTCTTTTCTCTTCACATATGATAGACCTTTCTGAAGAGCCTTTAGAAGAGAATATCTCAACATGTAAAGCTTACCTAGAGCGTATGTCTAAAATGGATATGACATTGGAGATAGAGCTTGGTGTAACTGGTGGAGAAGAAGATGGTGTTGACAATACTGAAATAGATAATGCACTGCTATATACTCAACCTGAAGAGGTAGCCTATGCGTATGAGGAGCTTTCAAAAGTTTCTGATAGATTTACTATAGCAGCTTCTTTTGGAAATGTGCATGGGGTATATAAACCAGGTAATGTAACACTTACACCTAGTATTTTAAAGAATTCTCAATCTTACATAGAAGAGAAGTATAAAACAGAAAAACAGCCTGTAAACTTTGTATTTCACGGTGGCTCAGGTTCTGAACTTTCAGATATTCGTGAAGCAATTGGTTATGGTGTGGTTAAAATGAATATTGATACAGATACTCAATGGGCATTTTGGGATGGTACAAGAGAGTATGTTTCTAAAAATGAAGCGTATCTTCAAGGTCAGATTGGTAATCCAGATGGTGCTGATAAGCCAAATAAAGGTTATTATGACCCCCGTAAATGGCTTCGAGCTTCTGAACTCTCTATGGTTAAAAGACTTGAACAAGCTTTCGATGACTTGAATTGTTTAAATAAAAACTAATTTCTAGTGTTTCCTTCATCTCCTATAGAAGAGTATGTTTTTGAAGGTCACTCTTTTTATTTGAAAAGAGATGACCTATTACACTTAGACTTCTCGGGTAACAAAGCCCGTAAATTTCACTATTTTCTTCAAAATAAATTTCCTCATATTACTAAACTTATCTCTTATGGATCAGCCCAATCTAATGCGATGTACTCACTTTCAGTTTTATCAAAAATGAGAGGCTGGAAATTTGAATATTTTGTAGAGCATATGGCAGAGTATCTAAGAGAGAACCCTCATGGTAATTATGCAGGTGCTTTAGCCAATGGTATGAAGCTTACTATTGGTTCCATAGAGTCTGCTAATAATGAAGATAATATATTGACTATAGAAGAGGGTGGAAGACAAAAAGAGTCAGAATATGGTATCAAGGTTTTAGCCCAAGAGATAGTAGAGTGGCAGATTAAAAATAGTGTAGATGAGTTAAATATTTTTTTACCCTCAGGTACAGGAACAACAGCACTTTATCTACAAAAACATTTGAGTAACTGTAGCGTTTATACATGCCCATGTGTAGGGGATGAACACTATTTAAAAAAACAATTTATAGAGTTAGAAGAAAATCTAAATTATCATCCCACGATTTTAACTTTAGATAAAAAGCACCATTTTGGAAAACTTTACCCTGAAAATTACAAAATTTGGTTAAAATTACAACAACAAATAGGAGTGGAGTTTGATTTACTTTATGACCCTTTAGGATGGAGAGTATTACTCGCACATTCTGAACTATTTTCAAAACCTCTGCTCTACATACATCAAGGTGGAGTATTGGGTAATGAAAGTATGCTCCCAAGATATGAACGTAAATATAAAGATATAAATAAGGATTAAATGTGAAAATATTTTATAGTAGTGATGACACTTTTGAAGTAAACTTTAATGAATTACTTCAACGTGGTAAGATGGATATAGAGGGTGTAACTAGTATTGTTTCTGGGTTACTTAAAGAGATACAAACAGAAGGTAACAAAGCAGTTAAGTCTCAAGTAGCTAAATTTGATAGATGGGAACCTATATCAGACGATGCACTATTAGTCTCAACAGACGATATGGCAAAGGCGTATGAAAATATAGATCCTGCATTACGTGATGCTTTGCACCTTGCTTATGACCGTATTGAAGCTTATCATCAAAAGCTCATGCCTAAAACATGGATGGACACAGAAGCTAATGGTACGATTTTAGGACAAAAAGTGACTGCTGTAGATAGAGCAGGACTTTATATCCCTGGGGGTAAGGCAGCTTATCCATCTTCTCTTCTTATGAATGTTATTCCTGCACAAGTAGCAGGGGTAGAGGAGATAGTTGTCTGTACACCTGCACCAGATAATGAGCTTAATGAACTTCTACTTGCCGCATGTCATTTATGTAAAGTAACAAAGGTATATAAAGTCGGGGGTGCATCAGCTATAGGTGCTATGGCTTATGGAACAGAGACTATACCTAAAGTTGATGTAATTACAGGACCTGGTAATATTTTTGTAGCAACTGCTAAAAAGTTAGTCTATGGTGAGGTCAATATAGATATGATAGCTGGTCCATCAGAGATAGGTATTTTAGCAGATGATACTGCAAGAGAAGAGTTTGTAGCAATAGACCTATTAAGTCAAGCTGAACATGATGAAATGGCATCTTCTATTCTCATCACTACAGATAGTGAACTAGCTAACAAAGTGAGCGATAAAGTAGAAGCTTTACTTAGCACACTTTCACGAGAAGAGATAGCTAGAAAGTCAATAGAGGAGAGAGGAGCCATTATCGTTACCTCTACCATGCAAGAAGCTATAGACCTTATGAATGAGATAGCACCTGAGCATTTAGAAGTGATTACAAAAGACCCTATGAGCTTATTAGACAGCATTAAACATGCAGGAGCTATATTCCTTGGAGAAAATACTCCAGAGCCTATAGGTGACTATGTAGCTGGTCCTAACCACACCCTTCCCACAGGAGGAACAGCAAGGTTCTACTCACCACTTAGTGTTGAAAACTTCTTAAAGAAGTCATCTATTATCTCTATGAGTATAGATGGTATGAAAGAGATAGGAGAAGCATGTGCTTTAATAGCAAATACTGAAGGGTTAACTGCACATGAAGAGAGTGTACGTATTAGGTTAAGAGGGTAGAATATTTATTGGTGTCGGGCCTTCTTTTCCCGACCTACAGTTTATTATGGAATTTATAAAATAAATATTGGGTAGAAATATCCTCATAAAAGTTAACTTATAATAAAAAATAAAATGATTGTTTTAAAAGAAATGGCGCGGTGGACGAGACTCGAACTCGCGACCCTCTGCGTGACAGGCAGATATTCTAACCAACTGAACTACCACCGCACCTAAGACCAATTTAATGGTTTAAAAAAATTGCTTAAAGCAATACTTATTCGATAAATCGAATTTATAATATGGTGGTCGCTATAAGACTCGAACTTATGACATCTACCTTGTAAGGGTAGCGCTCTACCAACTGAGCTAAGCGACCATATATATGTTTTAACAGAATGGCGACCCCTAAAGGATTTGAACCTCTGTTTTTACGTTGAAAACGTAATATCCTTGGCCACTAGATGAAAGGGTCTAAGAATTAAACATTAAATTGTTAAAAGTGGTGACCCGTCTTGGATTCGAACCAAGGGCCCATTCCTTAAAAGGGAATTGCTCTACCAACTGAGCTAACGGGTCAACAATGTAATGGCGCGGTGGACGAGACTCGAACTCGCGACCCTCTGCGTGACAGGCAGATATTCTAACCAACTGAACTACCACCGCATATTAACATTGTTTATGGTGGTCGCTATAAGACTCGAACTTATGACATCTACCTTGTAAGGGTAGCGCTCTACCAACTGAGCTAAGCGACCATTTAAGCTTTTTACTTTTGAAACAAATTCATAAGCTGTCTGCTAAAGACATTGAGTGGTGACCCGTCTTGGATTCGAACCAAGGGCCCATTCCTTAAAAGGGAATTGCTCTACCAACTGAGCTAACGGGTCACACTTTTTCACTTAACCTAGTGGATAAGTGGACGGAATTATAGCCCATAAAAAAATAAATGTCAAGGGTTTTATGAAAATAATTAAAAATTTATTTTTTCTTCTAATTTTTTTATGGCAAATATAGTGGCTAAATCTTGTATTTCTTCCCGTGTGCCTTCAAACAGACAGTGATATACCTCTTTGTCAATGGGTGTAAGAATTCCTATATAAACTGTACCAACAGGTTTAAATTCTGTTCCACCACTAGGTCCTGCTATACCTGAAACAGCAATAGTGTAGTCACTGTTTGCCATAATTTGGATACCTGTGAGCATCTCTAAGACACAAGCTTCACTTACTGCACCGAAATTTTCTAAGGTAGAGTGCTTCACTCCTAACCATTGCTGTTTGATTTGGTTAGAGTAAGTGATGCATGAACCATTGAGAACTTGAGATGCACCAGAGATAGCAGTAAACTTAGAAGCTATGCGTCCTCCTGTACAACTCTCTGCAAAAGAGATGGTCTGAGACTTCTGGGTGAGGGTTGAAATGATTTTTTTAAGGCTATTATGTATAGTATTCATAATATAATTATAGCAAAAGATGACTCTTATTAGCTTTTTGCTATAATCGCACGATAATAAATAGAGTTTAAGGTAATATCAATTATGGATTTTAAAGACACACTTCTTCTTCCCAAAACTGACTTCCCAATGCGTGGAAATCTTCCAACTAATGAGCCTAAGAGATATAATGCATGGTATGATGCAGATATTTATGAGCAGATGAAAGTTAAACGTGAGGGTGCTGAAATGTTTACGCTTCATGATGGACCTCCTTATGCTAATGGTGACATTCACATCGGTCATGCACTCAACAAAACACTTAAAGATATTATCTTGAAATATAACTACTTTCAGGGTAAAGCTGTACGTATGACGCCAGGTTGGGATTGTCATGGTTTGCCTATTGAGCAAAAAGTTGAAGAGAAACTTGGTAAAAGCAAAAAAGAGGCGATGCCAACAGAGAAGTTTAGAGAACTTTGTCGTGCACATGCTGCGAAATTTGTAGATATTCAAAGAGATGGATTTAAACAGCTTGGTATTATAGCTGATTGGGAAAATCCTTATGTGACTATGGATTTTAAATTTGAAGCTAACATTTACCGTACACTTTGTGATGTAGCTAAAAAAGGACTTCTTGTAGAGAGACATAAGCCTATTTTTTGGTCATGGGCAGCGAGAACTGCACTAGCTGATGCTGAAGTAGAGTATGAAGATAAAGAGGATTACTCTATCTATGTACACTTTGAACTTAGTGATGCAGCTAAAGAGACGTTAGGCATTGAGGGGAAAGCAGGGCTTGTTATCTGGACAACCACACCTTGGACACTTCCTTCAAATACTGGTATTTCACTCAATCCTGAAGAGATGTATGTTTTAACAGATGATGGACATATCGTTGCAGATATGCGTTATGATGCGATGATAGAAGAGGGTGTAGTATCTGGACACGCTTCACGTAAGATAGCCTCTACCGAGATGGAAAATTTACTTACTATTAACCCTTTAAATGGTCGTCCATCTAAAGTAATACTTGGAGATCATGTTCTTATGGATGGTGGTACAGGGTGTGTACACACTGCACCAGGGCATGGTGAAGATGACTACAAAGTAGGGCTTAAATATGGTCTTGATGTAGTAATGCCTGTAGATGAAAGAGGATGTTTTGATGAGTCTGTAGTAGGACTAAACTTACTTCCTAACCCTGAAGAGTTTGTAGGTACACACATCTTTAAAGCTAATGAGCCTATACTTGAATTATTGGGCGATAGCTTACTTAAACAGAGTAAATTTTGGCACTCATACCCACACTGTTGGAGAACAAAAAAGCCACTTATCTACAGAGCAACAAACCAATGGTTTATCTCTATAGATGACAAAGCAGAGGGTGCTAAAGAGACACTACGTAATACAGCACTTGAAGCTATAGAAAATGTAGACTTTTACCCTAAAAGCTCTAAAAACAGACTCAACCCGATGATAGAAGGTCGCCCTGATTGGTGTATCTCTCGTCAGCGTTCATGGGGTGTACCTATCGCGTTCTTTAGGATTAAGAGTACTAAAGCTGTTATCTTTGATGAAGATGTCTTAGAACATGTAGCAAATCTATTTGACATTCATGGAGCAGATGCTTGGTACTCTATGAGTAATGCAGCGTTATTACCAGCAGATACAAAATACAATCCAGATGATTTAGAAAAAATTTCAGATATTTTAGATGTATGGTTTGACTCAGGTTCTACATGGAACTCTGTACTTAGTTCAGGTAATTATGATGCAGGAGAATACCCAGCATCTCTTTACATAGAGGGTTCTGACCAACATAGAGGTTGGTTCCAATCTTCTTTACTTCTCTCAGCAGCAGTCAATGAAGTATCACCATATAAAACACTTATTACTCATGGGTTTACTGTAGATAATAAGGGTGAAAAAATGTCAAAATCTAAGGGTAATGTAGTTGCTCCAGATAAAGTCATTAAGCAGTATGGTTCTGAGATATTACGTCTATGGGTAGCTTTGAGTAACTACCAAACAGACTTGAAAATCTCTGATGGTATATTGAAGCAAACAGCAGAACAGTATAGAAAGATACGTAATACTTTTAGATTCTTACTGGCAAATGTAGATGACTTAGAAGCTTATGTGTCAGCAGATGCCTATGGTGAACTTGATAGATGGATACTCACTAAAGCTAGAGAGGTATTTTCTTCGGTAAAAGCAAGTTTTGATGCTTATGATTTCTTAGGTGGATTTGGTACACTTAATCACTTCATCACCAACGAACTAAGTGGTATCTATATGGATATTACAAAAGATAGACTCTACTGTGAAGATAAGAATGACAGTGTAAGACGTGCAACACAATCAGCAATGGCACATATAGCTAAAGCGATGCTTGGACTTATAGCACCAGTACTTACTTATACAGTAGATGAGATACTTGATTATGCTCCTGCACTCTTTAAAGATGGTATGAAAAATGTATTTGACCTTGTCTATGTAGAAGTACCCAAAGTAGCAAGCTCTTTTGATGATAAAGTACTCTTAGATGCAAGAGTGAAGTTCTCTGAAGCTGTAGATAAGCTCAAAAAAAAGAAACTTATGAAATCTACACTTGAAGTAGAGATAGCGGGAGATATAAGTCTATTTGCTATTAATGATAGTAAAGATCTTGAAGATTGGTTTGTTGTATCTGCTATGAAAACAACTTCAGGTACGAAGCAAGTTGCTTCATTTGAAGTAGAAGGTAAAACATTTACTGTCCATAAAGCTAGTGACTCCAAATGTCCAAGATGTTGGAGATACACTTCAAGTTCTGAAGAGTCTGCTTGTGAGCGTTGTATTAAAGTAGTAGGTGCATAATGTTTGATATGACACAACCCATACAGATGGAAGTTATTATAGGGTCTATAGTTTTTATACTTGGACTCGTTGCTATTGGATTGGGTGTTGTGGCGTATTATAAGAAGAAGATGGGAATAAAGTAGAAATAATTTTAGGGTAGAAAAAAATTAAGAAGATAATCTCTCTTCAATAAACTTTAAATCTTTCCTCGTATGTAAAATAGCATGCACAATAACCATACTATCTTCAATATCATAATATATTGCATAAGGGAAACGCTTAGTAAGCATTCTGTAAAATCCAAAATATTTTTGATGAATGCCTGCATAAAATTTAAGAGCATCTAAATCACAGATAATGCTGTCATAAAAATAGATACCTAAATTTTGGCTTTGTGTTTCGTAAAAGTCCTGTGATGCATAAATATCTTTTTGAGAAAGTTCAGTAAGTAAGAGTGTAAAACTTTTCATTTAACGTAGTTTTTTAAACTCTTCTAGTGATATAAGTGAAAGTTCACCATTTTTATAACGTTTTTTTCTATCATCTAGTACTTCTTTGTGCCAATGAGGAGATTCTATATCATTTTCTTCAAGTCTATCCCATAATTTTTCTATAAGATGAAGTTTTTCAGATGATGGAAGATTATAAATATCATTTAGTGACATTGATACATCCTTTATGTTTAAAATTAATCTTTCAAGTATAACATAAATTCTAAATAGATTTATAAAACTATGTTAAAATAGAAAATTGATATATAAGAAATAGTAGTAAGATATAACTTACTTTCTGTATAGATAGGACTGAGATTATGTTACAAAGCATCGTATTTAAGTGAGTTGAGGATGAAAATAGCATTTTATATTTTATGGATAATAAGTTTTTCCTCTTTACACAGTGCTGAGAAATCATATCCTGATGGGCATGGTAGTCAAATTATTTTGCCTTATGGGGATCTCTCTTTTGCAGATAGGGTAGTTTCTTTTGATAAAAAATCCTCTTATCAAACTAAAAATCATGAAGTGAATCGTTCTTTGGGTGTAGCTGATAGAAAGAGTTTAAGCTTAACTTGTGGTGGTGTGTTGGTATTGGCTTTTGATGATAATGTTTTAGTTGATATAGATGGAAATGATTTACATGTTTTTGAGAGAGGTCATAAAGTAGAGAAAACCTTTTTATCTATATCAACTGATGGAAAAATATGGATAGATATAGGTGAAGTTGAGGGAGGCAAGGCAGAGGTAGATATCTCAGCATTTGTCAACAAAAATGAAAGCTTCTCTTTTGTTCGTTTAACAGACCTTAAATCTGCATGTAAAGGTCCTTACGCAGGAGCAGATATAGATGCTGTTGCTGCCATAGGTTCTCAAATTAAACTCTCCTTATCTAGTGCTGTATTGTTTGACTTAAATAGTTATACGCTTAAAAGTAAAGCACATAAAATCATACATGACCTTTTACAAAAAGATGACTATAAAGAGATGAAACTTCATATAGAAGGACATACCGATAGCATAGGTACAAAAGCTTATAATCAAAAATTATCACTAAATAGAGCCAATGCTGTACGTAGATACTTACTAGAGCATGAAGGATTTTCTGTAGAGCGTATTACTACAGTAGGGTATGGAGAGTTGAAACCTTTAGTTCCAAACAGTACAAAAGAACAAAGGGCTAAAAATCGTCGTGTGGAACTGTTTTTTAAGCGTTAAGAGAATACAAAAAAAGGTCATAAATGAAAATAACAGAAGAGTTTATAGAGTTGGGTTTACATAATGGTGAGTTAAATAAAATGCAACTGGCACTTTTAGGAGAGGAGTTTCCTCCTCAGGTAGGGTGGGAGTCTTTGCTTTTAGGTAGAGAACTCTCTGTAAGTGATGGTAATTTATTTCTTTTTTTACGAGGTAAGTTTCCCTTGACGGTACAAAAACAGATTGTTAAAAACTATCAACTTGTTGCAGACTTTCATAAGAAGAAAAAGAGTGCTCAAAGTAGTGACCGTGAGGCGAAACTTCAAACTACTGCACATACTTTAGTTATTTACTGTGATGGTGCTTGTCAAGGAAACCCTGGAAAAGCTGGAAGTGGTTTAGCTCTGTATCATGGAGCAGAAAAACCTACACTACTTTATGGTAAATATACTGCAAATGGGACAAATAATACAGCAGAACTTTATGCCCTTTATAAAGCATTACTTTTGGCTAAAGATGCTCCAAAAGCAGAAATCTATTCTGACTCTAAATATAGTATTGATTGTATAACTACTTGGGCGTATGGATGGAAGGCTAAAGGGTGGAAAAAGAAGGGTGGAGAGATTAAAAACCTAGAACTAATAAAGCAAGCACATATACTTTATGAGAGTATAAAAGGGCATACAACAGTTAAACATGTAAAAGCACACTCTGGAATAGAGGGTAATGAGTTAGCTGACCGTATGGCAGTTCAAGCTATCAAAGATAAAGTAGAAGAGTATAAAGTCTATGATTATAGTGATATAAATAGGGTTTTATCTCTGAGTGAAGGGTAAATAAACCCTAGATAATACTCCCTAAACCAACTTTTAGATATAATCACGTAATTTTACATATTTATTTAGGAATCAACAGTGATAACACTAAAAGAAGCATTACAAAAATCTAATGATGAGATGGCAACATTAAGAGCAGAACTTGAGGCAAAAGCTAAAGAGTCTGGGCTTAACGCTTATATAGGGTTTGAAAGCTCTGGTGAGGGTGTACCTATTCTCATTAAAGATAATATACAAGTGAAAGATTGGTCTGTTACATCAGGTTCTAAAATTCTTCAAGGTTACATAGCACCATATGAAGCAACAGCTATTAAAAACCTTAAAAGCAAAGGGATGATGGCTTTTGGACGTGCCAATATGGATGAGTTTGCTATGGGTTCAACCACAGAGAGTTCTTTTTATGGTGCAACCAAAAATCCACATGGAGACAACCGAGTACCAGGTGGCTCTTCTGGTGGTTCTGCTGCTGCTGTAGCAGGGGGCATTGCTATTGCTGCACTTGGTTCTGATACAGGTGGTTCTATCCGTCAACCTGCAGCTTACTGTGGTGTTGTGGGAATGAAACCAACGTATGGAAGAGTGAGCCGTTTTGGTTTATCTTCATACGCTTCAAGTCTTGACCAGATAGGACCTGTTACACAAAATGTAGAAGATGCAGCTATCTTATATGATGCAATTAAAGGGCATGATGATAAAGATTCAACCTCTGCAGATTTTGAGATAGAAGATATTGCTAATAACCTTAATAGTGATGTTAAATTAACTATCGCTGTGATAGATAATTACATTTTAGAAGCAGATGATGCGATACAAAAAGCTTATGTAGATACTGTTGAAAGATTAAAAGATGCAGGGCATACTATTGTGCATAAAAATATGCAAAATACTAAATATGACATTGCAACTTACTACATTTTGGCTACAGCAGAAGCAGCAACAAACTTAGCACGTTTTGATGGTGTACGTTATGGAACAAGAGCAGAGTCTAAAAATACAGAAGAGCTATATTACAATACAAGAAGTGAAGGTTTTGGAGAAGAGGTAAAGAGACGTATTTTACTTGGTAACTTTGTACTCTCTTCAGGCTATTATGATGCATACTATATAAAAGCACAAAAGGTTAGACACCTTATAAGAGATGAGTTTAATGCTATCTTTGAAGATGCAGATCTTATCTTGTCACCTGTTACTCCTTCTGTTGCTCCTGAGATAGGTGCATCTACTGATCCACTTGAAATGTACAAATCAGATATGTACACGATAGCTATTAACCTTGCAGGACTTCCTGCTATCTCTCTACCTGTTGCAAAAGATGATGAGGGTATGCCAATAGGCTTACAACTTGTCGCTAAAGCATTTAACGAAAAAACACTTTTTGACGGTGCATCTAGCATGGAAAAAGCTGTAAATTATACTAAATAACCAAAGGAAATATTATGAGAATTAAAAAAAGAGCATTAACATTTGAAGACGTATTACTAGTACCACAACATTCGCTTGTACTTCCTAAAGAAGTTAGTATCAAAAGTCAATTGACTAAGAGGGTATCTCTTAATATACCTATCGCTTCTGCTGCTATGGATACTGTAACTGAGTACAAAGCGGCTATCGCTATGGCACATTTAGGTGGTATAGGGATTATCCATAAAAATATGGATATAGAAACACAAGCAAAGCAAATTACTAAAGTTAAAAAATCAGAGAGTGGTATTATTATTGATCCTATTTATATTGCTCCAGATAAAACAGTTTCTGATGCAGATTTACTTATGGGTGAATATAAGATTTCAGGTGTACCTGTAGTCGATGAAGATATGAAACTGTTAGGTATTATTACAAATCGTGATATGCGTTTTATTACTGATATGACACAAAAAATCTCTGATGTAATGACACCTGCACCACTAGTAACTGCAAATGTAGGTATTACACTTGAAGATGCTGCAAAAGTACTTCAAGAGCATAAAATAGAGAAACTACCTATTGTAGATGAGAATGATATTCTTCAAGGTCTTGTAACTATTAAAGATATTGAGAAGAAAGAGAAATTTCCAAATGCAAACAAAGATGAACATGGTCGTTTAAGAGTAGGTGCAGCTATTGGGGTAGGTCAACTTGACCGTGCAACTGCACTAGTAGAAGCTGGTGCTGATGTACTTGTACTTGATTCTGCACATGGACATTCACAAGGTATCATTGATACACTTATTCTAATCAAAAAAGAGTTAGATGTAGATGTGATTGCAGGAAATATAGCTTCTGGAGCTGCGGCGAAAGATCTTATAGATGCTGGGGCTGACGCTGTTAAAGTAGGTATTGGACCAGGGTCTATTTGTACTACACGTATTGTAGCAGGTGTTGGTGTACCTCAAATCTCTGCAATAGACGAAGTGGCACTTGTTGCAAATCCACTAGGTGTACCTGTTATCGCAGATGGAGGGATCAAATACTCTGGTGATGTAGCTAAAGCCTTAGCAGTAGGTGCTAGTTCAGTTATGCTAGGTTCTGCACTTGCAGGAACTTATGAAGCACCTGGTGAGATGATACTTTTTAATGGTAGACAGTTTAAAGAGTACAGAGGAATGGGTAGTATTGGAGCTATGAGTAAAGGGAGTACTGACCGTTATTTCCAAGAGGGAACTGCAGCAGATAAGCTTGTTCCTGAAGGAATAGAAGGACGTGTACCTTACAGAGGTAAAATATCAGATGTAGTTCACCAAATGATAGGTGGACTAAGAAGCTCAATGGGTTACTGTGGTTCAGAGAGTATCAAAGTTTTTTGGGAAAAAGCTGAGTTTGTTGAAATTACAAGTGCAGGTTTAAGAGAGAGTCATGTTCATGATGTGACTATTACTAAAGAGAGTCCTAATTATTATGGGTAACCTATAGAGTGGGAAATTTCACACTCTAAATATTATTATATTGCTAAAGGGTAGTTTTTTATCAAAAAACTACTTCTTCTTCCACACTTTAAATTTTATTTGTTTAGGAAATGCTTCAGGTTTCATAATAGACTTTTCTTTGAGTATGCGTAAGCACTCTTGAATGCCTTCACTAATACTTGGGTGAGGGTGTATAGTTTTCATAATGTCATTTAGACGAGTGCTGTTATTCATGATAGAAGCCATAAATATAATAGAAACCGCAGATTGCAATCCTGCTGCTCTCATACCTAAAATAAGAGGGTTTTCTTCATTTGTCACTATAATCTTAAAAAAACCATCTGTCTCTCTCATCGCAATGGCTCTTGAAATAATAGAGTGTTGATAGGTAATTACTTTGTAAGAGATATTTTGTTTTTGGCACTCTTTTTCATTAAGTCCTATAGCAGATATTTCTGGTTTAAAAAACATAATAGTAGAGATGTTATGATAGTTCAATGGAAAACTAATTTTTTGTTCTATAGCTCTTGCTGCAAAACGACCCTCCATCTCTGCTATGTTAACTAGTGCCATGTTTCCAGATATATCGCCTACTGCATAGATATTTTTATCGGCACGACACTCATCATCTACACAAATAATACCTCTATCATTTAGTTTAACATTGGTATTTTCTAATCCAAGGTTTTTAGTATTGGGTACTCTTCCTATGGAGATAAGTACTACATCAACAGCGATGACTTCAGTATGACCATCTTTATAGTCTAAGATAATGTTGTTATAGCCTTTCTCTTTACGTATCTCTCTTAATGTTGCTTCATGATGAAGAACACCTATATCTAAAAGTTTTTGATTGACATAGTGACTAACATCATCATCTTCAAAAGGGATAACTCTCTGCTCAGAGTCTAAAAGGTGTACTTGCGTCTGTCCATAGTTAGCAAATATTGTAGCAAATTCGCATCCAACTATTCCTGCTCCTATAATAAGAATTCTTTTAGGGAATTTTTTTAGGGAAAGTATGTGATTAGAATTGATAATACGCTTTTCATCTACTTTTAAAAGAGGGTGTTCTTTTGGAGTAGAACCTGTTGCAATAATGAAATTTATTGCTTCAATTTCTATGGGTTTTGTTTTCTTTGTTTTAACCACTACTACATGGTTATTTTTAAATTTGGCTCTTCCTTTTAAAAAAGTAATACTTCTGTTACTGTCTGGTTTTTTAGCAAAGGTTTCTATCTGTGAGAGTAACTGATACTGCTTCTCTTTGGCTGCTTGATAGACACAGTCTTTAACATTGGCGTAGTTTACATGAATTTGAGAAGCTCTGTACCCTCTGTCTGTTCTTCTAGCAGTAGCATAGTTGCTAGAGAGTTCCCAGAGTGTTTTAGAAGTTAAAGCACCATGCATAATACCTGCACCTCCTAGTTCACCCTCTTCAATGATAAGCACATGATTACCAAAGTCATAAGAACGCATAGCAGCTGCATAACCAGCAGGACCTGAACCGATGATACATACATCATATTTTACTTTTTTCATCAATTATACTTTTACCATTTTACGACGCATATATGCTATTTTACTTTGAAGGGGTAAGTTTTTAGGGCAGTGGTCTTCACAAGCGAGTAGGCTCATACAACCAAATATCCCATCATCATCTCCTATGAGTTCATAGAAGTCCTCATCTGTTCTTGTGTCATGTGGGTCTATGGAGAAGCGTGCTACTCTGTTAAGTCCTACTGCTCCTACAAAGTCTTCTCTCATGATGGCAGTTGAACAACCAGCAACACACAAACCACACTCTATACATCGGTCTAGTTCAAATACATCTTCTGCAACACTAGGTTCAACAACTTTTTCTATTTTACTAATATCTGTAACTTCATTGGCTACAATCCAACTTTGAACTCTCACACTCATGTTTTTCATCCATGAACCTGTATCTACAGAGAGATCTTTAATAAGTGGAAAAGTAGGAAGAGGAAGAAGGTCTATCTTTCCTTCAGGAAAGTCTGTAGTTAATGTTTTACAAGCAAGTCTTGGTTTTCCATTAACCACCATACCGCATGCACCACAGATACCTGCTCTACAGACAAAGTCTGAACTTAAGTCATGGTCTATGGTTGATTTTATTTTTGTCAATGCTATATAGAGGGTCATTCCTGGAGTCTCTTCTAGTGTGTAGGTTTTAAACTCTGGTTTAGACTTGGGGTTAGAGGGGTTGTATTTTAGTGCAGTAATGCTTATTTCTCTACTCATCATTATCTCCTAATCTCTCATTTTTTCTTTTGTATGTAGCTTGTAACTCGTATGGCATAAGTTTCTCTTGTAGCTCATATCTGTCACCTTTATGTTCAGCAATAATCTTATCTACCTCTTCTTGTCTTTTACTACTTAATGGGTTTTCAAGTATAAACCCTTTTCTTCCATACCCTCTAAATGCAGGGGGCATCTCCATCTTCATAATGTCGAGTGCTTCATACTTGAGTGTAGGCTCTATATCTTCTTCATTTGCCCAGTAACTTAGTGTACGGTTGAGCCAGTTTGCGTCATCTCTTTTAAGAAAGTCCTCTCTATAGTGTGCCCCTCGACTCTCTGTTCTGTCTCTAGCACCTTTAGCTACACACAGAGCAACTTTAAGCATCATAGGTACTTTGTATGCCTCTTCTAGTTCAGGGTTAAGTAGACGGTATTTGTTCTCTATACTAATATGTTTGGTTTTTTGAAGTAGCTCTTTTAGCTCTTCTACTGCATCATGCAGATCTTTACCATTTCTAAAGATTCCGACTTTCTCTTGCATAATATTTCGCATACGGTCTTTAATATCATAAATCTTCTCATCACCTTCACGTGCTAAAAGTTCTGTCATGAGTGACTCTTCTTTCTCTAGTGCATCATGGATAACTTTAGTATTTATGGTAATATCTGTCTCTTCACAAAAGTCAGCAAAGTAGTTACCTACTATCATCCCTGAAACAACAGTTTCACTCACAGAGTTTCCACCAAGACGGTTAAATCCATGCATATCCCAACACGCTGCTTCACCACAAGAGAAGAGTCCTTTTACATTTATACTCTGCCCCTTAGGGGTAGTTCTTATACCACCCATAGAGTAGTGTTGCATAGGTAGTACAGGCATCCAACCTTTTTTTCCTTCATCTGCGGGGTCTATGCCATTGAATGTCATACTAATGTCTCGAACATCTCTTAAGTTTTTCTCTACATGCTCTCTACCTAAGATAGAGATATCAAGCCATAAGTGGTCACCATAAGGAGATTTTACCCCTTTACCTTTTTTGATATGCTCTAACATTCTACGACTTACTACGTCACGACTGGCTAAGTCTTTCTTCTCTGGTTCATAGTCAGGCATGAAACGGTAACCATCTTTATCTCTTAATACTCCTCCATCTCCACGACACCCTTCTGTAAGCAAAATTCCAGATGGTACCATAGGTGTAGGGTGAAACTGTATCGCTTCCATGTTCCCCATATATGCACCCGCTTCTAAAGCAATGGCGTGACCTGTACCTTTACAGATAGTAGCATTGGTAGATTGTTTATAGATACGTCCATATCCACCTGTAGCAATCATCGTTCCTTTGGCTACATACGCAACTAAGCTACCATTTTTAAGGTCTCTTACGACAGCACCACAACATTGCCCCTCTTGCATAATAAGTGAAATAGCCTCTTTCTTATCTTCTATTATGACACCACGTTTCATCGCTTCATTGGTCACTGCGTAAAGCATAGTGTGACCTGTTGCATCTGAGGTATAACACGTTCTCCACTTCTTTGTTCCCCCAAAATCTCTAGCATTGATAAGTCCATGGGCTTCATCTCTTTCTGTAATAGTCGTATTTTGAGCGTTTATTACAACAGATCTTTCGCCTTTTTTAACACGGTTCCAAGGTACACCCCATGATGCTAACTCACGAATAGCTTTGGGTGCAGTGTTTACAAACATTCTTGCTACCTCTTGGTCACAACCCCAGTCACTACCTTTAACCGTATCTGAGAAGTGAACATCTTCGTTGTCTCCTTCTCCCATAATACTGTTTCCAAGACTCGCTTGCATACCCCCTTGAGCAGCAGCAGAGTGGGAGCGTTTTACAGGAACAAGGCTTAAGACTATAGTGTCTAAACCTCTGTCACTTGTAGCTATAGCAGAACGAAGTCCTGCAAGTCCACCACCTATGATAAGTGCATCTGTATATCTAATTTGCATGTTCAACCTTATTTGGGAGATGGTATCTCTCTCCATAATTATCTTGATGATCATAACCTATTTTCATGTAGGTAAGAAGAGAAAAAATACCAATAGCAAGATAAAAAATTACTGCTAATTTAATGATTTTCTTATTTCGTATTCTATTGGCTTTAGCATCTTTTCCATCAAACCAACCCCACTTAACGATAAGCCGATAGATACCTACAGCAGCGTGAAGTATAACAGAGACTAGTAGCATTAGGTACATTGGCCACATTAAGTCACTGTATATTCTATCTGAAGAGGCAAAAGGACCGATGTTTTGTGGTTGTGTCATCATTGTATAGAGGTGGATAGAGCCTAAAAAGAAGAGCATAAAACCACTACTTATCTGTATGAACCATAAGTTTGTATCTTCATGGTTCATCAGTTTTGCATGGGTTCTGTATCGCATGTACTCTTTGTAAGAGCTAGGAAATTTCCTCATAGCCAAAAATGCATGAGCGATGAAAATAGTAAAAATAACCATAGCCAAAACAGAGATAAAAATAGGAGAACCACCCTCTATGAAGAATTCACCTTCAAACATCATGGTAAGGGCATACATACTCTCTTTACCTAAAAGTATAGAAGATTCAAAAATAAGATGAAAGACAATAAAAAGAGCCAATATAAGCCCTGTAGCACTTTGAAGAAAGTCTAACTTTGCAGGTATTCTACTTTTGTGTTTGTTAGTAGTTTTCCCTGTAAGACTCTCTATTATGTTATTTTGGGACATAAAAATCCTTTATTAATAAGAGTTAAGATAAGAAAGTACAGTACTTTCTTATCTGTTTGTAACGCAGTGAGTATTATTTACTTTGGAGAAAAGCATCAATCTCTTCTATAACAACAGCAGAGTCTCTCTCTCCATCTATCACTTTAAGTAAGTTGTCATGGTTATAAAACTCTTCTATCTCAGCTATAGTATCTTGGTAGATTTTCATCTCTGTGTTAAAAAGGTTGTCTGCTTCATCGTGACCTAGTACACGCTCTTTGGCTACAGCTTCACTTACTCTTATCTCTACTACTGAGTTTAACTCTATACCCTCTACATTAAGAAGACAATCAGCAAACATCTTCATCTGCTTCTCTTTTCTTGGAAAACCATCAAGTAAAACAGTGTCAGTAGGTGCATCTTTAATAGCAGAAACGAGAGTATCTATAACTATATCTGTAGGTACAAGCTCACCTTTAGAGATGAAACCTTCATTTATCTTGCCTAGTTTTGTTCCTTTTGCTACTTCAGCTTTTAGTAAATCACCAGTAGAGTAGTGTGTTATCTCATCATGACTTTTAGCAAGAGACGCACCATCAGTAGTTTTTCCAGAACCTGGAGCCCCAATAAGAAGTATTAATTTTTTTGACATTTTCATTCCTCATAGTATATTTTCTAAATTATAACCAATATATGATTTAAATATAGTCAAATAACTAGGATATTCTCTCTTGTATTTAAATTTAGTTTTTTGGCACATTTTTGACACATCTTCATGTTATACTAACTGTTAGTGCAATGATTTTGCATGAGGGTGTCTATGAGGGTAAGATGGGTAAATACCATATAACAATGCTTCTTAGTGATACTTCAGAGGGTATGAATATGTACACCGTTATAAGGGGAAAACTATTGAGTATCCCACTCAAAGGTAATTGAGTCAGTAAGCTCTTCGAACCTGATCCAAAATCTGAGAAAAGGATTTAATATGAAAATGAGAAAAATAATTTTATTAGCGATAATGAGTATCTGTTTAGATGCAAAAACGATACATATATTAGGAACTGCTGACCTTCAAGGAGTGCTTGAACCCTCTATTCAAAAAACAGATATAGATGGTGATGGTGTAAAAGAGAGTGTTAAGATAGGGGGTATCTCACACCTTGCTACACTATACAAAACATTTAAAAAATCGCATCCTAACACGGTAGTTGTCTCAGCTGGTGATGACTTAATGAACCGTTATTTCCATATATTTAAGGGTAAAGCTATCTTAGGGTTAATGTCTGATGCTGGGTATGATATGTTTGTTTTTGGTAACCATGAGTTTGACAAAGGTAGTGATGTTTTAGCTGACGCACTTAAAGGTACAAAATTTACCTCGATATGTAGTGACTTAGATGTCTCAAACTCTGCACTCAAAGGGCAGTGTAAACCGTATGAAATTAAAAACATAGATGGTGTAAATGTAGGCTTCTTCTCCTTAATGACTGAAGGGCTACTCTCTGTTACGAGTGAAAATAGAGTAAAATTCATCGCTAATAACGTAACTACAGCAAAAAAGATGGTAAAACTACTTAAAGAAAAAGGTGTTAACGTCATAGTGCTTATCTCACACATAGGCTACAAAGATGACATCGCGTTAGCAAAACAAGTGAAAGGGATAGACCTTATTTTTGGAGGGCATTCACACGCGTATGTTAAGAAGATAGGACACATAGGTAAAACAGCCATAGTTAACGGTGGAGAACAAGGCTCTCAAGTCATACAAGTAGATATCCCACTAGATGAAAATCTCAATGTTTTATCTAAAAATATAACGATGACAAAACTACTCGTAGATTCCAAATATGAAGCAGATGAGTTGGTTGAAAAGAGACTTCAAACGTATAACAAGAGTTTACCAAAAACAATAGTACTTGGGCAAACTAAAAAAGATTGGATTATGGACTCTAAGTTAAACCGTAGAGGCGAGTCAACGGTTGCCAACATGATAAACGATATGTTAAGAGAAAAGTATGAGGTAGATATAGTACTAAATAACGCAGGTACATTTAGAGGTAAAAAGATATACGAAAAAGGCGACATTACAAATACGATGTTAAAAGCTATAGATGAGTTTAGTAACTACGCTTTTATTTTAACTATGAAAGGTATATACATCAAACAGCTACTTGAGAGAAGTGCTTCAAGCTATGGTCATGGAGGTTTTATGCACCCATCAGGACTTAAATACACTATCGTACTTCCTAAACAACTACAAAAAATAGAAGAGGAAAAAATCGTACAAAAAGGGGAGAGAGTTGAAGATATAAAAATCCTCCAAGATGGTAAATGGGTAGAGCTAGATCTTACAAAAGAGTACAGCATACTTACAAACTCTTTCGTAGCCCAAAAAGGTGGTGATGGCTTTTTCTGGTTTAAAAAATATGGTACAGATTTCCAAAACACTTACGCTACATTTTACTCCATTATGTCAGAAGAGATAAACGAGAAAAAAGAGTTAACACCTAAAGAGAAAGATGGAAGGGTAAGAGTGATACATTAGAAATTTTATGTTATAGACTATTATTACTTTAGGTAGTGGGGACTGTAATAAATTCTGTGTCAGCACCTCTTGACCTATGACATTATAGCAAATCTAAAGCATCTTTCAATCTCTCCTTAAAATGAATATTTAGTTGGGAGATTGTAAGGCTCCAATTTCTAATA
>Ga0256838_1000327_pt1 | contig 31617 bp, 27 predicted proteins | sample 4571419metaG_FD_185978 | JGI IMG/M metagenome (GOLD analysis project Ga0256838, IMG submission 185978) | Hydrothermal vent microbial communities from Guaymas Basin, Mexico - 4571-419 | ecosystem: Environmental > Aquatic > Marine > Hydrothermal vents | place: Mexico: Guaymas Basin | collected... | reverse complement strand
GGGTCAAAGAAGTAAATAAAAAATAAAAAAAGAAGAGGATTACTCCTCTTCCCCATATTCAAGTTTAAGGTCTCTATCTTTATGATAAAACATACCAGTCCCAACTGGCACAACTCTACCAAGAACAATATTTTCTTTAAAGTCTTCAAGATAATCAAATTTACCTTGAATACTCGCTTCTGTTAAGACTCTTGTTGTTTCTTGGAATGAAGCTGCACTAATGAAACTATCAGATTGAATAGCAGCTCTTGTAATACCAACTAACACTGGCTCAGCAATTGCTGGCTCTCCTCCAAATTTTTTGATTTTTTCATTTTCTTCATAAAACATTTTTCTACTTACCAAATCTCCCTCAATAAATTTAGTATCCCCACTATCTACAATCTTAACTTGTCTTAGCATCTGATTTACAATAAGCTCAATATGTTTATCGTTAATATTTACCCCTTGAAGTCTATACACTTTTTGAACCTCTTTAATAATGTATTGTTGAAGTGCTTTTGCTCCAAGAATTCTTAAAATATCCGCACTTGAAACTTGACCATCAGTTAATTTTTCACCAGCATGAACAAAATCTCCTTCATGCACTAAAATTTGTCTATCAGTTGGCACTAAGTATTCTTTAACCGCACCTTCACCCTCAACAATCAATCTTTGTTTATTTCTAATAACTTTTCCAAATTTAACAACCCCATCAATCTCACTTAAAATTGCCGCTGATTTTGGTCTTCTTGCTTCAAACAATTCATTAACTCTTGGTAAACCACCAGTAATATCGCTTGATTTAGTAACAGCTTTTGGAGTTTTAGCTAAAATATCCCCTGCTTGCACTCTTTGATTTTCTCTTACATAAACAACGCTTTTTGGTTCTAATACATACTCTAAAACTCCTCCATCATCTGCAATAAGCTCAATTCTTGGTTTTCTACCTTTTGGTAGATACTCTTTTACAATCATTCTACTCTCACCAGTTAAATCATCCACTTGCATAGAAACGGTTTGCTCATCAACATCTTCAAATCTAACAATACCATCCCTCTCAGCCAAAATAGGATTTGCAAATGGGTCCCACTCAGCAATTACTTTTTTCTCCTCTTTGATAGGCTCAGCAATAATATCTCCAACTTCTACTTTTGAGTTTGCATCTTTTAAGATTCTACTTCCTCTAACAATATAATATCTATCCGCTTCTCTATCATTCTCATCAATAATTAACGCAAAAAGTCCTTTGTATGAGTTATCATATCCAATCTCATCACCAGCTTTAATTGTATCAAGTTCTTTTAACTCATCTCCTATGAGTTTAAAGTACTTAACAATACCTCTTTCCTTGCTTTCAACTTTCATTGGCACTGGCTCATTATCATCCACTTTCAATTCAGCACCATAAGGAATACGTTGAGGCACAAACCACGCTTCTTTAATTACTTCTACGATTGCATCATCTTTTTTAACCGCCCTATCTTTAAATGGAATATAAAGTTTTCCTTCAATTTTTCCACTAATTCCTGCAAGCTCTGTTGATTTTACAATATCATTTTTTCTTAAAGAGTATCTCTTAATTATTCCATCATCACAATGAAGCTCTACTATCACTTCTTCGTGTTGAGTCTCTACTCTTACAATTCCATCGCAAGGAGCTTTTAATTTTGGTTCAACTAATAAAACTGCTGCATTTCTTCTATTTGCAACAATTTTTTTACCATCTTTATTATAAGTTTCAATATTATAAAATCTAATATAACCATATTTTGTAGCAACAATTTCTCTCTCTTCTTGGGTACTTCCAGCAACCCCACCTGTGTGGAATGTTCTAAGAGTTAGCTGAGTACCAGGCTCCCCAATACTTTGAGCTGCAATAATACCAACTGCTTCTCCAACTTTTACAATTCTTCTCTCAGCCAAGTTCATTCCATAACATTTTGCACAAATACCTTTTGGTGCTTTACAAGTTAGAGCACTTCTAATTTTTACAGATTTTACCCCTTTTCTTACAATCTCTTTTGCCTCTTCTTCGGTAATAAGGGTACCTTCTGTATAAAGCACTTCATTTGTAATTGGGTCATAAACATCTTCTGCTAAAACCCTTCCATAAATTCTCTCTTCTAACGATTCAATTAAACTTGCTCCATCATAAATATCACTAACTTCAACCCCTTCATGAGTTCCACAATCTTCCATTACAACTCTAAAATTTTGAGAAACATCTACAAGTTTTCTTGTCAAATATCCAGCCTGAGCAGTTTTTAATGCCGTATCGGCAAGTCCTTTTCTTGCTCCGTGAGTTGAGATAAAGAATTCAAGAACATTTAACCCTTCTTTAAAGTTAGAGATAATTGGAGTTTCAATAATTTCTCCATTTGGTTTTGACATAAGTCCCCTCATACCAGCAAGCTGTTTAATTTGGCTTGCACTACCTCTTGCTCCGGAGTCTGCCATCATATAAATTGAGTTAAATCCATCTTTATCTTTTCTCATAATTTCAAGAAGTTTCTCTTTAATATCGTTATCAACTTTTGTCCAAATATCAATAATTTTGTTATATCTCTCTTGCTCTGTTAGTAAACCTTTTCTATACTGCTCCTGAACTTCTTTAACTTTTTGTAAAGCCTCTTGAATGATTTTTGGCTTATCTTCTGGAACTACAATATCAGCAATTGAGATTGAAACCCCAACTTTTGCCGCATATCTAAATCCAAGCTCTTTTAGCTTATCCAAAAATTCAGCCGTAATTTTAAGTCCACCAACTTTATACACATAATCAACCAAAGCGGCAATATCTTTTTTCTTCATAATCTTATTATACATCTCAACTGGCACAAAATCTGGTGTAATTGAGTGAAGTATCATTCTACCAGGAGTAGTTTCAATAATTTCACCTTTTACTTTTACTTTAATTTTAGCGTGTAAATCAACAGCTCCCTCATCAAAAGCAATTAATACTTCTTCTGGTGATGCAAAAAGTTTATGCTCTCCTTTTACTCCTTGCTTAATCAAAGAGATATAATAAATTCCAAGCACCATATCTTGACTTGGCACTGCAACTGCTTTACCACTTGCTGGAAGCAAAATATTCATAGAACTTAGCATTAAAATTTTAGCCTCAGCTATTGCTTCTTGACTCAAAGGCACATGCACTGCCATTTGGTCCCCGTCAAAGTCTGCGTTAAATGCCGCACAAACTAATGGATGAAGCTGAATTGCGTTCCCATCAATAAGCACTGGATGGAAAGCTTGAATTGATAGTTTATGCAAAGTTGGTGCCCTATTTAGCAATACTGGATATTGGTCAACTACTTCTTGCAAACATTCCCAAACTTGTGGAGTTTTTTCGTCAATATGTTTTTTTGCTTGTTTTACAGTTGTTGCATACCCTTTTTCTTGAAGCTTACCAATTAAGTGTGGTTTAAAAAGCTCTAATGCCATCTTTTTAGGAAGCCCACACTGATCCATTCTAAGATTTGGTCCAACAACAATAACACTTCTTCCAGAGTAATCAACCCTTTTTCCAAGAAGATTTTGTCTAAATCTACCAGTTTTACCTTTGATAATATCACTGAGTGATTTTAGTGGTCTTTTGTTTGCACCTTTTATTGTATTTCCTCTTCTTCCATTATCAAAAAGTGCATCAACCGCTTCTTGAAGCATTCTTTTTTCGTTTCTAATAATAATCTCTGGTGCATCAAGTTCAATTAATCTTTTTAATCTTTGGTTTCTGTGAATTACTCTTCTATAAAGGTCATTCACATCAGCTACTGCAAACTTTCCTCCATCAAGTGCAACAAGAGGTCTAAGGTCTGGTGGAAGGACTGGAATAATATTCATAATCATCCACTCAGGTCTATTATCTGAATTTAAAAAGCCTTCAACAATTTTTAACTTTTTAACAATATCTTTTTTCTTAGCTTCGCTTTTTGTCTCTTTTAAAGCCTCTTTTAAAGATGTATACATTTCTGCTAAATCAAGCTCTTCAAGCATTTTTCTAATAATCTCAGCTCCCATTTCAGCATGAAAGCCACTATCTCCATACAAATCTACAAATCTTCTATAATCCTCTTCAAGTAAAATATCTCCTTTTTTTACCGGAGCATCCCCTGGCTCATAAACGACATATGCCTCATAATATAAAACTCTCTCTAAATCTTTCATCTTAATACCAAGTAAAGTCCCTATCCTACTTGGTAAGTTACTTACATACCAAATATGAGCCACCGGAGTTACAAGCTCAATATGCCCAAAGCGTTCCCTTCTTACCTTAGAAGTAGTAACTTTTACCCCACATTTCTCACAAACAATACCTTTGTATCTCATTTTTTTATATTTACCACAAAGACACTCATAATCATTTATTGGACCAAAAATTTTTGCACAAAAAAGCCCATCTCTTTCTGGTTTTAGTGTTCTATAATTAATAGTTTCAGGTTTTTTAACTTCCCCGTGAGACCACGAGAGAATAGTCTCAGGAGATGCAATTTTTATTTGAACAGCGTCAATGTCTTTTGGTCTATTCTCTTCATCCCATTCAAGTTTTGTATATTTAAAGTGTTTCATCATCAACATCCTTTTTATAAAACTCAATATCAAGTCCTAAGGCTCTTAATTCTTTACTCAAAACAAAGAATGTCTCAGATAGCCCTTCAATAGGAACATTTTCACCTTTTGTTAAAGCTTTATAAGCCTTATTTCTTCCCTCAACATCATCCGATTTTGTTGTTAGCATCTCTTTAAGATTGTAAGCCGCACCATACGCTTCAAGTGCCCAAACTTCCATTTCCCCAAATCTTTGACCACCAAATAAAGCCTTACCACCAACTGGCTGTTGAGTAATAAGAGAGTATGGACCAATACTTCTTGCGTGAACTTTATCATCAACCAAGTGATGTAGTTTTAGCATATACATATATCCAACATTAACTCTCTCTTTAATAGGCTCCCCAGTTCTTCCATCATAAAGTTGAGTTTTTCCATCTTCTGCAATTCCAGCCATTTCAAATAACTTTTTAAACTCTTCTTCTGTTACCCCTTCAAATACAGGAGTTGAAAATTTAACCCCTTTTGCCCAATCTTGTGCATATTTTAATAACTCCTCATCACTTAAACTATCAAGAAACTTTTCATAATGCTCCCCAAAATGAGCAACTTTTACAATCTCTTTCATCTTAGTTCTAAGTTTTTGAAGCATATCTTCTTGTTTCTCTTTTAAAATCTTTTCAAGTTGCTCACCAAGTTTTTTACCAGCAAGTCCAAGATGCACTTCAAGAATTTGTCCAATATTCATCCTACTTGGAACCCCAAGCGGATTTAAAACAATATCAACTGTCCTTCCATCTTTCATATACGGCATATCCTCTTCTGGCACAATAATACTAACAATCCCTTTATTTCCGTGGCGCCCTGCCATTTTATCACCAACTTTAATTTTTCTTTTATTGGCAATATAAACTTTTACCATCTTAGCAACGCCATTTGGTAAAATGTCATCTCTTTCTATTACTTCAAGTTTTTCTTCATAATCTTTTCTAATAACTTCTTTTTCAGCTTGATATTTTTGCTTGATTTTTTCAAACTCTTTTTGAGTCTCTTCATCATAAGAATCAACTAAGCTAAGAAGTAAAAATCTATTAACTTTTTCAAGCTCCTCTTTTGGAATTATCTCCCCTTCTTTATAAATCTTTCCATTTAAAGCTACCTCTTTTTTAAGAGGTCTACTTGCAAGAAGTGAAGTTAAAGCTAAATTTTCTTCTTTATCAATAATTGAGAGTCTATTTTGATAAACCTCTTCTATTTTTTGCTTCTCTTCTTCATAAGCTTTCTTTGCTCTCTCATCAAGAGGATAACCTTTTTTAGTATAAACTTTTACATCAATTACAACTCCCTCCATACTCGCTGGTGCATAAAGAGAAGAGTTTACAACATGCCCTGATTTATCTCCAAAGATTGATTTAAGCAGTCTCTCTTCTGGTGTTGGTTTTGCATCTCCTTTTGGAGAAATTTTACCAACTAAAATCATTCCAGGTTTTACATATGTCCCAACTTTAATAATTCCACTCTCATCAAGATGAGACAAATACTCAGGTTTTACATCCGGAATATCAGCCGTTAACTCTTCAATTCCATATTTAGTCTCTCTTACTTCACAAACTTCCTCATAAATATGAACAGACGTATAAACATCATCTTTAATCAATCTCTCATTTAAAACAATCGCATCCTCAAAGTTATATCCATTCCAAGGCATAAACGCAACTAATACATTCTTACCAAGAGCAAGCTCCCCATTATCCATATTTGGACCATCAGCAATTACATCACCTTCTTTTACTTCATCTCCAACTTTTACAATTGGTCTTTGGTCAAAGCAAGTGTTTTGGTTAGTTCTTAAATATTTTTCAAGTCCATAATGATCAATATAAGCTCCATTTTCGTTCTCGCCCAATATATAAATATTTTTAGCATCAACTTTAATAACTTTTCCACCTCTTTTAGCTTTTACAATTTGCCAAGCATCCCTTGCTACATATTTTTCAATACCAGTTCCCACAATAGGAGCTTCGCTTCTAAGAAGTGGTACTCCTTGACGCTGCATATTCGCACCCATTAATGCCCTATTTGCGTCATCGTGCTCTAAGAATGGAATTAAAGAAGCACCCACACCTACAATCATTTTTGGATTTAAGTCATATAAATCAACCTCTTTTTTATCAACTAAAATAATCTCTCCATCTTTTCTTGCTTCAATCAAATCATCCAAAATCTCACCAGTCTTTTCATCAATTTTAACACTCGCAGGAGCAATAACTTTTTCTTCTTCTTGGGTTGCAGTTAAATACACAATTTCATCAGTAACTCTTCCATCTTTTACAACCCTATAAGGAGCTTCAATAAACCCAAACTCATTTACTTTTGCATAAGTTGCAAGAGTGTTTACAAGCCCAATATTTTGCCCTTCTGGCGTTTCAATTGGACAAATTCTTCCATAATGGCTTGGATGAACGTCACGAATTTCAAATCCAGCTCTCTCTCTTGTAACTCCCCCTTCACCAAGTGCGCTAAGTCTTCTTTTATGGGCAATTTCACTAAGAGGATTAGTCTGGTCCATAAATTGAGAAAGCTGACCTGTTGCAAAAAAGTCAAGCACTGTGGTAGTTACCAATTTAGTATTGATTAAATCCATCGGCATTAATTCGTTTACATTTGTAATTGTAGTCATTTTGTCTTTAATTGTTTTTTGCATTTTTGCTAAGCCCTCTTGAAGCTTATTTGCAAGAAGCTCACCTATGCTTCTAATTCTCCTATTTCCAAGATGGTCTCTATCATCAATTTGACCAATACCATTTTTTACGCCAATTAAATATTGAATTGTTTTAATAATATCTTGATATGTAAGTACAGTTACTTCATCTGGCACATTAAGACCTAGTTTATGATTCATTTTCATACGACCAACTTTTGTTAGATTGTATCTCTCTGGGTCAAAGAAAAGTTTTTCAAACAACTCTTTTGCGCTTTGAGGAGTAACTGGCTCAGCTGGTCTCATTACTTTATAAATTCTCATTCTTGCTAAATCATTTTCATTATCAACTTTTGCACCCTCATCTGTCTGTTTTAAAAGTTTTAAAGTCTCAATATCTTGATGAAAAGCTTTCAAAATTCCATCATCAACTCCATCAGCTAAATCATTAACAATTTTAAACTCTTCAATATGAGATTCTAAAATCTTTTTAAGTTTTATGTCATTTAAAATTGTCAAAGTATCAAATAAAACTTCCCCAGTTAGAGGGTCATAAATTGGCTCAGCTAAATGTCTCTCATCTAAAAGCTCGATTGGATATTGAAGATATTCATACTTCTCTTGAATTTCTCTTAATTTTCTTCTTGATAATCTCTTACCAGCTGGAAGCACAACATTTCCATCTTCATCTTTAAAGTCATATTCAATCTTCATACCAGGTTCAAGCTCAGAAGTTGAAATTAAAAACATATTATTTTTAACTTTAATAGTCAAAATTGGATAAAACATTTTTAAAATATCTTCTTTGGAATAATCCATAGCTCTTAGTAAAATCGTAACTGGGACTTTTCTTCTTTTGTTAATTCTTACATACAATACATCTTTTACATCATATTCAAAATAAACCCAACTCCCTCTATCTGGAATAATTTGAGCTGAATAAAGAAGTTTATTTGAATTTGGAGCCTCTTCTTGTTTGAAAATTACCCCTGGGCTTCTGTGAAGCTGATTAACAATTACTCTCTCAACTCCATTTATAATAAAACTTGTCCTATCAGTCATTAACGGAATATCTCTAATAAAAAGAGTTTGTTCTTTTACATCTTTAATTCCAATTTTTTCACCTGTCTTTTCATCTCTTTCGTGAACTATAAGTCTTACTTTAATTCTCATTGGAATAGAGTAAGTAAGCCCTTTTTCCATACACTCTCTAACTGTATATTTTGGCTTTTTAAATTCAATTCCAACATATTCAAGCGTAATTCTATTTTGAGCATCTGTAATAGGAAACATTGACTTAAACACTTTATGAATACCACTATTTTCCGGGTCTTTAACATTAATAAAATCTTGAAAAGAGTTTTGTTGTAAATGAAGTAGATTTGGAATATCAAGAATTTGTGGAATTTTTGAAAAATCAAGTCTTAATCTATTTGCTGATTTCAATTGGTTTAACATAGGCTCTCCTGCGGTGAGAAATTTGTAGATTTAGTATTATAATATAAAAAAATAAAAAAACAAAGAAAAAGTAGAAATTACTTAACTTCTACTTCTGCCCCTGCTTCTTCTAATGCTTTTTTAATCTCTTCTGCTTCTTCTTTGCTTACAGCTTCTTTAATTGTAGTAGGTGCATTATCTACCATCTCTTTTGCTTCTTTAAGTCCTGCACCAGTAATTTGTCTTACAACTTTAATTACATTAATTTTCTTAGCACCAGGGCTTTTTAGAATTACATCAAATTCAGTTTTCTCTTCTGCTGCTTCACCTGCTGCTGCTCCTGCTCCTGCTACTACTGTTGGTTGTGCACTAACTTCAAACTTCTCTTCAAAAAGTTTTACTAATTCATTTAGTTCTTTAACAGTTAAGTTTTCAATAGTTTCTAAAATTTGTTCAAATGTACAAGCCATTTTAACTCCTTCTTTTTTTATTCAGATTCTTTTTTTTCAATTAATTTTTGTAGACCCCACGCAAATTTTGCAATAGGTGCTTTCATCATAAATGCAATCATTCCAAGCAATTCGTCTTTTGTTGGAAGTTTGCTTACCTCTTCAACATACGCAACATCCTTAACTTCACCTTCAATTACTGCACCCTTGATTTTAAAAGTATCTTTATAATCTTTTGCGTGTTTAGTAATAATTCTTGCTAATGTAATTTGGTCTTCACCCCAAATAAAAATATTATTATCTTCAAAATCAACATCTATTCCATTGTTTTTAAAAGCGATTCTTGCAAGTGTATTTTTTACTACTCTTGCTTTTCCACCAGCTTCTCTTACTGTTTTTCTAAGTACTTCTAAATCTTTAACTTTTTGACCTTTAAAGTCAGCATAAAAAATACTTACTTCTTTTGTAAATTCACTGCTTAGTTCATTTACAATCTGTTCTTTTAACACTCTTTTCATAAAACTCCTTTCACTTAGACTCGGCAGGAATGTTTAAGGCAATGCCTCCTGCTTTCTAAGTCACTTGGACTTAGGCAACTATTTATATTCAGCTAACTCATTTACATCAAGTTTTAAACTTGGACTCATTGTAAGGCTAAGTGCTGCATTTTGAATATATCTTCCCTTTGCACTTGGCGGTTTCATTTTATTAATTTTTTCTACAAATGCAATTGCATTTTCAAGTAATTGCTCTGGTGTAAAGCTTGCTTTTCCAATTCCAACGTGCATATTACCTTTTTTATCAACTCTAAAATTAACTTGCCCAGCTTTTGCATTTTTTACAGCAGTAGCAACATCCATTGTAACAGTTCCAGTTTTTGGATTTGGCATTAATCCCTTTGGTCCTAAGATTTTACCAAATCTACCAAGTTTACTCATCATATCCGGAGTTGCAATTAAAATATCAAAATCTAAATTCCCGTTTTGAATCATTTCAAGTACTTCATCAACTCCAACAATATCAGCACCTGCTGCTTTTGCCTCTTCTGCTTTCTCATCTTTCGCAATTACAGCAACTTTAACTTTTTTACCAGTTCCATGAGGTAATACTACACTACCTCTAATCATCTGATCAGCATGTCTTGGGTCAACTCCAAGTCTTAGTGCAAGTTCCACTGTCTCATCAAATTTTGCTGATTGAAGCTCTTTTACTTTTTCTACTGCTTCTTTTAAAGAGTACACATCTTTATCAATTTTCTTTAAAAGTTCTAAATATCTTTTCCCATGTTTTTTTGCCATATTCACTCCTACGCAATATTTTTGCTACCACTTCTGTGGTCTTAATCTACAATTTCAATTCCCATACTTCTTGCACTACCTGCAATAGTTTTCATTGCAACTTCAATATCATCTGTATTTAAATCAGGTAGTTTTTTCTCTGCAATTTCTCTAAGTTGAGCTTTTGTAATTTTCCCAACTTTATCTTTTAGAGGATTTGAACTTCCTTTTTGAATACCAGCCGCTTTTTTAAGTAAATCAGTTGCTGGTGGTTGTTTTGTAACAAATGTAAAGCTTCTATCAGAATAAACTGTAATTTCAACCGGAATTGTAAATCCCATCATGTCTTTTGTTTTTTCATTAAAAGCTTTACAAAATTCCATAATATTAATACCTCTTTGTCCAAGAGCCGGTCCAACTGGTGGTGATGGATTTGCTTTACCTGCTGGGATTTGAAGTTTAAGAACCTCTACTACTTTTTTTGCCATCCCTTATCCTTTATACGATTTTTTCTACTTTTGTATAATGTATTTCAACTGGCGTGCTTCTACCAAAGATTGTTACATTTAGTTTAAGCATACCTTTTTCATAATCAAAGTCTTCAACCTCACCAGTAAAGTTAGCAAAAGGTCCTTCAATAATTCTTACAATTTCACCCTCTTCAAAGCTAACTTTTGGTTTTGGAGCAGACTTTTGTGCTGCCTTTTGTAAAATTAATTCTACATCTTCTTTTTTCAATGGAGTTGGTTGCTTAGATTCACCAATGAATCTACCAACTTTTGGAAGAGACTGAATTTTGTGCCATAAATTCGTATCTAAATCCGCTTCTAAAAATACATATCCAGGATAAATGCTTCTTTCATAAATTTTCTTTTTACCGTTTCTAACTTCAATTACTTCTTCTGTTGGAACTATTACTCTTCCAATTTTATCTTCTAAATGAAACTCTTTTTTTAAATTTTCAATAGCTTTTTTTACTGTAAGCTCACTTCCTGAATAAACTTGAAGTGCATACCACTTCATTTTATTTTTACTCATACTCATCCTTATAATACTGCTTTAAGAATACCACTCATAATTAAATCTACAAGGCTTAAAAATAAGGTTATAACACTAACTATAACAACTACTGAAATAAAAGCTTGTTTTACTTCTTGTTTAGTTGGAAAAATAACTTTATCAAGTTCAGCTTTTGCTGCTTTAACATAATCTATAAAAGCTTTTATTTTATCCATTTTAACCTCTTCCAAAAATTGGCATTTAATGGCAGGGCAGGAGGGACTCGAACCCCCAACAAGCGGTTTTGGAGACCGCCGCTCTACCATTGGAGCTACTGCCCTAAGTGGAGCGGGCGACGGGACTCGAACCCGCGACCCTCAGCTTGGAAGGCTGACGCTCTAGCCAACTGAGCTACGCCCGCTCATTAGACCCTACTTTATAGAGTCTAATGAAAGGGCAAAAGCCCAAAATTAAAGTTTAGATTCTTTGTGAATAGTGTGTTTATTACACCATTTACAATATTTTCTAATCTCAAACTTTTGAGGCATTTTTCTTTTATCTTTTGTTGTATGATAATTAAATCTACCACACTCGCTACATTTTAGATGAATAATTTCTCTCATCTTTATCCTTTAAAAAATAAGGGAGAAAACCCTTATTCAATAATTTTAGTTACAACTCCTGCACCAACAGTTCTACCACCTTCTCTGATAGCAAATCTTGTACCTTCTTCAAGTGCAATTGGAGCGATTAATTCTACTGTTAATTTTACGTTATCACCTGGCATTACCATTTCAACACCTTCTGGCAATTGAATAGTACCAGTTACATCAGTTGTTCTGATATAAAATTGTGGTCTATATCCATTAAAGAATGGTTTATGTCTTCCACCTTCTTCTTTTGTTAATGCGTAAACTTCTGCTTCAAATTTAGTATGAGGTGTAATACTTCCAGGTTTTGCTAAAACTTGTCCTCTTTCTACTTCGTCTTTTGCAATACCTCTTAAAAGTACCCCAACATTATCACCAGCTTGAGCTTCGTCCATCTCTTTTCTAAACATTTCAATACCAGTAACTTTTGTAGTTTTAGTTGGTCTAAATCCAACGATATCTACATCATCACCAAGTTTTAAAACACCTCTTTCAATTCTTCCAGTTACAACAGTACCTCTTCCTGAAATTGAGAAAACATCTTCAATTGGCATTAGAAAATCTTTTTCAGTATCTCTCTCAGGAGTTGGGATGTATTCATCAACTGCATCCATAAGTTCCATAATTTTTTCTGACCACTCACCAAGTTGACCAGCTTTTACTTCTTCAAGAGCTTTAAGTGCACTTCCAGCAATTACTGGTGCATTATCTCCATCAAAATCATATTCGCTTAGTAATTCTCTAACTTCCATTTCAACAAGTTCAAGTAATTCTTCATCATCTACCATATCTACTTTATTTAAGAATACAACAATTGCTGGTACTCCAACTTGTCTTGAAAGTAGAATATGCTCTCTTGTTTGTGGCATAGGACCATCAGTTGCTGCAACAACTAAAATAGCTCCGTCCATTTGAGCTGCACCAGTAATCATATTTTTAACATAGTCTGCGTGTCCTGGGCAGTCTACGTGAGCATAGTGTCTTTTTTCAGTTTCATATTCAACATGAGACGTATTAATTGTAATTCCTCTTTGTCTCTCTTCTGGTGCGTTATCAATTTGGTCATAATCTCTCATTTCAGCAAAACCTTTTTGTGCCAAAACACCAGAAATAGCTGCTGTAAGAGTAGTTTTTCCGTGGTCAACGTGTCCAATTGTACCAATATTTACGTGTGGTTTAGTTCTTTGGAATTTTTCTTTTGCCATTTGATTCCTCCATTTAAAATTTTTATTAGCTCATATGGTCTCCAACAAGGCCTTGCTGGAGCCCATAGCCGGGATTGAACCGGCGACCTCTTCCTTACCAAGGAAGTGCTCTGCCACTGAGCTATATGGGCAAAAACACTGCTAGCAATGTTTTATAAAAAACATAAAAAATCATATGATTATATGGGAGTTTATGAGCAGACAACAACTATCACTAAGAAGTCTTTGCTCAGCTCCCAGTTTTATTTATGGAGCGGGCGACGGGACTCGAACCCGCGACCCTCAGCTTGGAAGGCTGACGCTCTAGCCAACTGAGCTACGCCCGCTTAGATGGTGGTGGGGGCAGGATTCGAACCTGCGAAGGCGAACGCCAACGGGTTTACAGCCCGTCCCCTTTGGCCACTCGGGAACCCCACCTTATAACTGGTCAAACGCTGATAAATGGAGCCGGCGAAGGGACTCGAACCCCCGACCTGCTGATTACAAATCAGCTGCTCTAGCCAACTGAGCTACGCCGGCTTGATTTACTTTGTGGTTGGAATTATAAAGAAAAAATTTTTCAATGTCAAGAAGATTTTAAAAAATTTTTTTAAAAATCAAAATTTGATATAATGTTAATAAAAAGGATATAAATGGGCAAAAGTATTAAAGTCCAAAGAAAAGAGTCACTCTTAAAAGAGATTATCCCAGAAGTCTTATCTCAAATGGGAGATGGAAGAATAAGAGGGCTTAGTGTTGTTGATGTTGTTTGTAGTAGGGATGGAAGTGATGCAAAAGTTTATCTTGAAAAGAGTTATTTAAATGAAAAAGAACAAAAAGAAGCTCTAAAAAAACTAAAACAAGCCACAGGATATATAAAAACCCAAACCTTAAAAGCAACGGGTTGGTATAAAGTGCCAAATTTAACTTTTACTTTTGATGACTTGCTTGAACAAGAAAACAGAATGGAAGAGTTATTTGAGAAAATTAAAAAATGATGTTTATCACAGACCTTGATAAAACTTTTTTAAGAAGTGATTTAAGTATAAGTGAATTTAGCAAACAAGTTTGGAATAGTTTTAATTATCCCTTAACTATTGCAACAGCAAGAAGTTATAAAGGGAGTATTTCTCTTTTAAAAGGATTAGAGCTTAAATATCCTTTAATTTTACTTGATGGGGCTATGATAGCAAATCCAAATGGTAAGATTATAAAAATTAATACCATTAAAAAGTCTCTTGGAGATGAGATAATTTATGAAGTTTATAAAAATTTTAAAGATTACCCTTTAATTGTTGGATTTAATGAAATAGGGGATGAGAAGTTTTTGTATCCTAAAAAATTAAATCCTTATCAAGAGCATCTTTTGCAAAATTATAAAAATGATAGTAGAATCTTAAATATTGAAAAATTTAGAGCACTAAATTATAATTTAAAAATGGTTTATTTAGGAGAGGAGAAATTTTTAAAAGAGATTGAAGATTTTATCAATTCAAATTTTGAAATTGAGACAAAACTAACAAAAGATGTATATGCACCTTATTATTTTTTAACCATTCTAGATAAAAATGCAGATAAAGCAAGTGGATTAAGAGAACTTGAAGAGATTATGAATATTGATAAAAGAGATGTTGTAGTATTTGGAGATAATTTAAATGATATTGGAATGTTTGAGTGGGCAAAGACAAGTATAGCCGTAAAAAACGCTCTTGATGAAGTTAAAGAAAAAGCTACTGTTATCTTGCCTTATACAAACGATGAAGATGCAGTAGCAAAATATTTAAAGGAGATAAAATGAAAAAAGAAGAACTAAAACAAGTAATTAAAAATATTGTAGAAGATAATGGATGTGAGCTTTACGATATTGAAGAGACAAAAGAGGGAGATTATAAATATTATAGAATCTATATTACAAAACCAGGTGGAGTTAGTTTGAATGATTGCACAACAATTAACAATCTAATCTCTCCAATATTTGATGTTGAAGATCCAATTGATGGGAAATATTTTCTTGAAGTATCAAGTCCAGGAATTGAGAGAAAACTTACAAAAAAAGAGCATTTTCAAAAAAGTATTGGAGAGAGAGTAAAAGTAAATACAACTGATGGGAAATTAAAAGGGACTCTAACCTATGCAGATGAAGAGACAATAAAAGTAGATGATAAAGAGGTAAAATATGAAGATATTAAAAAAGCAAAAACCTATGTAGATTGGAGTAAATATAAGTTTGATGAATGATTTTTTACTAAATTTAGCACTTAGTGAAGCTTGGAAATATCAGTTTTTAACATATCCAAACCCAGCAGTTGGGGCAGCTCTAATTGTAAAAAACTCTCTTTTTGTATCTGCTCATAAAAAAGCAGGAGAGCCTCACGCTGAGGTTAATGTTTTGTGGGAGGCTTATAAAGCTTTTCATAAAGTCCCAAATCTTAAAACTTCAAAGGAGATTCACGAATTTTTAATTAAAAATCATAACGGCTTTTTTAATCAAACCAATTTGTTTGTTACTCTTGAACCTTGTTCTCATATAGGAAAAACTCCATCGTGTGCAAATTTGCTTACTATTTTAAAGCCAAAAAGTGTAAGTATAGGGTGGCTTGACCCAATTGCAGAGCATAGTGGTGGGGTTTTTATGTTAAAAAATGCAGGAATTGATGTAAAAGTGTTAAATGATAATAGATGTTATGATTTAATTGAACCTTTTGTAAAGTGGCAAAAGAGATTTATATTTTTTAAACTTGCCCAGAGCCTAAACGGAGTAATTACGGGAGGATATATAAGCAGCGAAAATTCACTTAATTGGGTGCATCAAATAAGAGATAAGATAGATTTACTTGTAATTGGCGGAAATACAGTAAGGATTGATAGACCGCGTCTTGATGCAAGAAGAGTTATAGGAAGGGCTCCTGATGTTTTGATTTATAGCAAGCAAAAAAAATTTGATAAAACGATTCCTCTATTTAATGTGCCAAATAGAAAAGTATTTATTGAAGAGAGTCTTGATAGATTGAATAATTATAAATTTATAATGATTGAGGGGGGAGAGAAGCTTTATAATGAGCTTAAAGATTTTGTGGATTGGAAAGTTTTTATAGTAAGCCCAAAAATGTTTGATAGAATAAATTATAAAAGTGAAGATAATTTTGAAATTTTACACACTCTAAAAAATGATGACTTGATTGTATTTGGGAGGTAAAATTATTTAATGTAATTTTTTATCTCTGGCACTAATTATAGATAATAAAATTTTAGAGTGGCTCCGGCGGCAGGACTCGAACCTGCGACCCGACGGTTAACAGCCGTCTGCTCTACCGACTGAGCTACGCCGGATTGTTTTGGTAGTGAAATTATAATAAAACTTTTTTTAAAAATCAAGACTTTAAGGAAAAATTAAGGAAAAATCCTTAATTAAGTTCTATACTCAGCATTAATTTTTACATATTCATAACTCAAATCACATCCATAAGCTCTAAACGCTCCATCTCCAATTCCTAAATCAACAACAATCTTAAAGCTATCTCTTTTCATAATATTATGAGCTTTCTCTTCAACCTCCGGAGTCATTAAAATCTCTCCTCTTTTATAAAGGACAACATCTTCAATTGCAATAGTTAGCTTCTCTTCATAACACTCAATTCCACTCGCTCCAATTGTAGCCGCAATTCTACCCCAATTTGGGTCCTCCCCAAAAATAGCCGTTTTTACAAGCAAAGAGTTAGTAAGAGCTTTTGCAGCAGTTTTTGCTTCACTTTTATTTTTTGCACCTTTTACATCAAACGCCACTACTTTCGTAGCCCCCTCTCCATCTCTTACAATATCAAGTGCAAGTTTAAGCATTACTTGATAGAGTGCTTCTTTAAAGGCATCTTTTTCATATCCGCCTTTTTTTGTTGTCATTAAAAACACGCTATCATTTGTAGAAGTATCGCCATCTACACTTATTGCATTAAAAGTTACTTCATTTACTTCTCTTAAAATCTCTCTCATCTCACTCTCAGGAACATTTGCATCGGTTGTAATAAAACAGAGCATAGTAGCCATTGCTGGATTAATCATCCCAGCACCCTTAGCAACTCCCCCTATCCTAAATTTCCCAAACTCTCCGCTAACTTCAAATGCAATCTCTTTTTCAAACTTATCAGTAGTCATTATACTTCTTGCAAACTTTTTAGAATCTCTTTCATTAAAATCCATTTTATCAACAGCTTTTTTAATTCTCTCTTTATCAAGCCTAACTCCAATAACCCCAGTTGAGCTCATTATTGGATTAACTGCCCCATACTTTTTCACATAATCCATAATCTCTTTTACATCCTCTAACCCAGCTTTTCCAGTTAGTGCATTTGCATTTTTAGAGTTTGCCAAAATAAAGTTTGTTTTTTGTATCTTATTTTCCAAAACATACTTAATAGGAGCTGCTTGAAATTTATTGGTAGTAAAAAGATAAGCAACACTACACTCACTCTCACTCCTAATAAACCCTACATCATAATCATCTTTTTTAAATCCAGCTTTAACACCTGATGCATAAAATCCATCTACCGCACAAATTCCATTTTCTATTGGAGTAATCCTAAACATACTATCTCCTAAATAAAGCTAATCTCTTTTGGTTTTACGCTACTTCTTATTATTTTCCGTGCTTTTTTCATATCGTTTGCCGTTCCTATTACAAGCAAAACATCTTTTGGTTTAATAATCTCTTCACCTTTTGGTACCGGAATAAACTTCCCACTCTCATTTTTTATCCCAACAACCGTTACATTAAAAAGCTCTCTTAAATGAGCTTCTTTTAACTTTTTATAAGCCATCCACGACTTTTTACTAACTGTAATCTCTTCTAAGTCAAGAGGAGTATCAATTGAATAGACAAACTCTTCTAAAATATTCTTCACATCCGGATCCACACTAATAGCCGTCATTCTTTTTGCAATAAGTTTTGTAGGGGATAAAACTTCATTTGCCCCAAGCCTTTTTAACTTCTCAATCTCTTCATCGGTATTTGCTACTGAGAGAATGTAATATGGATGACGCTTTAAATCTCTCTCATAAAGCCTAACGCTACTTATTACTGCAATATTATCAGGAACGCTTTTTGAGAGGGTAATTACGCCTTTTGCACTGCTTAGGTGAGATTTTTTAAGTGCAAGAAGTGTGTGAGGCTCACCTTTTACAAAAAAAGGGTATTTATACTCTTTTGCAATCTCTTCAATATCATCCCTTGAATCAATTACAACAAAAGGAATATGTGCTTCTCTTAACTCTTTTGTCAAATCAATCGTATATTCATTATGATAGCAAATTACCATATGATTTTTAAGCCTTGCAATTTTATAAAGCATTCTATTCTCCTTAATAAGTGCAATAAGGCGACCTTTGTTAATAACATCTACTAAAATCCCCACCGCATATGAAAATACCGCAAACCCGGCAATTATTAAAAATATAGTAAAAAGCCTACCAGTTGGAGAAATTGGGGCAATCTCACCAAATCCAACGGTTGTAAAGGTAATACCGGTTTGATAAATAGCATCCATTAAAGAAAAATGGTCAATCCAGATATATCCAAGCGTCCCAAAAAGTTGGATTAAAAGTGTAAGAATAATTGGAGTTCTAAAAGGCCTAAGTTCTGCCCAGATTTCAGTAGATAAATCAACTTCTAGTTTTTGAGAATACTCCCAGTGAAGAAACTTTGCTAGTTTTTGCCAAAAACTTTTTTTAACTTTACCTTTCATAAAATGCCCCAAAAAAAGGGGAAATTAAACTGTTTTTTTCAAGCTTTTGAGACAGCTTGTGCAGATTTTAATTCTTCTTCTAACCCCATCAATCTCAATTCTTACATGTTGAATGTTAGGATTAAATTTATGTCTTGTCTTTCTATTTGAGTGGCTCACTCTATTTCCAAATTGAGGACCTTTACCACAAATTTCACATTTTCTTGCCATTTTCGTCCTTTTAGATTTTTTGAGTTTGAAATTATATCAAAAAAAAGTTAAACACTTTTACAAATATTTCCTTTTAAAAAGGATTAATGCAACTCTTCATTAAGTTTTACTTCTCTTCTACTTCTAAATGCTATCATTTTTCCTTTTGTAGTGTCAAATCTATAATGCACTCCATTAAGTCCAGCTAACTCCAACCCTTTAAAAAACTCTTTATACTCTGCTTTCCACTCAGGATTTACATCTTTGATTTTCTCAAACTCATCTTCACTTATCCAAATTTTTGTCCCCTCTAAAACCGCAATCCCGGCATCTACAATACATCCATCACCAAGTGGAATTCCAGTTACCGAATTTGCTCCAAGCAAAGTGTTTTTACCGATTGTAATAGGATTTCCGTTTGTCCCGCTTAACACTCCAAGAATTGAAGCACCACCTCCAACATCGGCTCCCTCTTTTACAATCGCACTTGAAGAAATTCTTCCCTCAACCATTACAGGACCCTCAGTTCCAGCATTAAAGTTAATATAACTAGCTCCTGGCATCACAGTAGTTCCAGCTGCAAGCTGTGCTCCCATTCTTACTTTACTTGTATCAAGAATCCTTGTATTATCATCTGGGATAATATGAGATAAAAATCTTGGAAACTTATCTACATACTCAATTTCTGGATAAGCATCTTTTAATTTCAATTCAATCTCGTTTGCCCTTAAATAATCAAGCTCAATAGGCACATTCCCAACCCAAGCTGAATTGTGCAAAACTCCAAAAGCTCCGTTTAAATTAATACTTCTTAGTGGCACTTTCCTTTGAGAGAGTGCATAAAGTTTTAAATAAACAGCTTCAACACTCTTTGGTGCTTCATCCTCAAATAAAAAGCAGATTCTATAATCGCTAAACTCCTCTTTTTTTAAAATCTCATCCAAAACTTTTAATACTTGAATATTTTTATGCTTATCTCCAACAGCCTCAGCTACAAGCTCATCTCCAAAATAACTAAGAGCATTTTTTACAAACTCTTTTGTAACAGGCACTACAAACTCACTACCGCTAAAATCAACCTCAACCCCACTATCAATTAAGCTTCTAATAAAAACAGCCGCACTTCCAAAATTTTCATTCCAGTTAATTACGGGATAAGTTGCTTGAAGCACTTTATCTGGGTTTAACTGCCCTAAATCCACCCTTGCAATTCCAAACGCAAGAGGCTTTTTATACCCTTTTATATTCTCAACTAACTTCTCAAACATATCTCTCCTTTTTTAAAAATTATATCAAATTATTCAACCGTTACTGATTTTGCCAAATTTCTTGGCATATCAACATCATTCCCTCTTCTAATGGCAACTTCTAAGGCAAGAAGCTGAGTAATTACCATCATCTCAAAAAACTCTACCATTGGATGGGATGTCTCTTTTATTTTAATAAAATCATCAGTCATATCAATATATTCACTTGAAATTGTAAGAATCGTAGCATCTCTACTGCTTAATTCTTCAATATTTGATTTTGTTTTTTCAAAAAGAATATTTTTGCTAAGAAGTGCCACTACAAAAAGCTCCGGATCAGCAAGTGCAATTGGTCCGTGTTTCATCTCACCAGCTGGATAACCTTCTGCGTGAATGTAGCTAATCTCTTTTAGCTTCAAAGCTCCTTCAAGTGCAAGTGGATAGAAAATATCCCTTCCAATATAAAAAAAACCATGCCCGTGAAGATATCTTTTTGAGAGACGTTTAATTTTTTCGTGAAGGGCTCCATCAACCTTGGTAACCTCTATTGCCTCATTTATCGCCTCATACTCATTTTTGTTTGATAAATAGTTACTAAGCATCCAAAGAGTCATAACTTGCGTTGCAAAAGCTTTTGTTGAAGCTACTCCTTTTTCAATTCCAGCTCTAAGAAGTATAGTTTTGTCAGCTTCTCTAACGATTGAAGAGTTATCCACATTACAAAGTGCAAGAGTTTTTAAACCGGCTCTTTTTGCCATTTTAAGAGTTTCTAATGTATCAGCCGTCTCTCCACTTTGAGAGATTACAATAAAAAGGGTATCTTTTGTAAGTAGAGGATTTCTATATCTAAGCTCACTTGCAACTTCTGCGTTTGTTCTTATCTTTGCATCTCTTTCTAAAAGATACTTTCCAACAAGTCCGGCGTGATAACTTGTCCCGCAAGCTGAGATGATTATGTTATTAATCCCTTCAAAAAACTCTTTATCCAATTCATCAAATTTTATTCCCTCTTTTGTGTTTCTCCCAAGAGTGTTCTCTTTTAAAACATCTGCTTGCTCATAAATCTCTTTTTCCATATAAAATCTAAATCCACCCTTTTTTGCCGATTCTTTGTTTGTTGGGAGCGGTTTTAGATTAAGGGATACTTCTTTATTGTCTTTGAAAAGATGAATTTTATCATCCACATACCCAAACTCTCCATCTTCAAGATAGCAAGCTGCACTTGCATACCCTATCAAAGGAGCATCGGAAGATGCAAAGAAAAATTTATCGTTATTATTAGCAACAATCAAAGGAGAGCCCTTTTTTGCAAAAAATATCTTTTGAGGCTCTTTTTTTGTTATAAGCAAAATAGCATACGCTCCATCAATCCTATCAAGCACTTTTTTAAAGGCTTCAAAACTATCCCCTTCATAATAATATTCAAAAAGTCTTACAATAACCTCTGTATCAGTTTGTGAAATAAACTCAATATTTTTCTCTTGCAAAAATCTCTTAATCTCTTGATAGTTTTCAATAATCCCGTTATGTACAACCGCACTAAATTCACCTCTATGAGGATGAGCGTTTATTTCTGTGGGTTTCCCATGAGTTGCCCAACGCGTATGCCCAATCCCAACCTTTGGGTCTATAAATTTTACATTTTTAAGTTTTCTCTCTAAATTCACAAGCTTTCCAACCGCTTTTATAACCTTTAAATCCTCTTTATCAATCACCCCAATCCCGGCACTATCATATCCTCTATATTCAAGCTCTTTTAATCCTTCAATCAAAAACTCTTTTATATTATCAACTCCCTTACATCCAACAATTCCACACATTATTTTCCTTTAAAATCTTTTTCATAAAAGTAGTTTGTAGCTTTTATAAACCCATCTACACTTCCACAATCAAATCTTTTTCCTTTAAACTTATAAGCAATTACCATACCATCTTTTGCTTGCTTTAATAAAGCATCAGTTAGCTGAATCTCCCCCCCTTTCCCCGGCTTTGTTTCTTTTAATAAATCAAATATATCAGGAGTTAGGATATATCTTCCAATAATTGCCAAATTGCTTGGAGCTTTGTTAACTTCTGGCTTTTCTACCATATCTTCTACCATAAAAACTCCATTATCTATCTCTTTGCCTTTAATTACTCCGTATTTGTTAACCTCATTTTTTGGCACCTCTTCAATGGCTACAATTGAGCATTTATACTTTTTATAAAGCTTTACCATCTGAGATAAAATATCCCCTTCACACAAATCATCAGCCAAAACAACTGCAAAAGGATTATCTCCAATTAACGGCTCACCAGTTAAAACCGCATGCCCAAGTCCTAACATCTTTTTTTGTCTTACATATGTAAAAGTGCACTTATCTATCATCTCATTTACTTCTTCAAGCAACTTCTCCTTACTTGAACCTTCTATTTGAAATTCAAGCTCTGGATTGTGATCAAGATAATCTTCAATTGCTCTTTTACTTCTACCCGTTACAAATCCAATCTCAAAAATTCCTGCATTCATACACTCTTTTATCCCATAATGAATTAATGGCTTATTTACAATTGGCAACATCTCTTTTGGAACCGATTTTGTAGCCGGCAAAAACCTCGTCCCATATCCCGCTGCTGGAAAAAGTGCTTTTTTAATCATTCTATCTCCTTATCTCACACTTTAAAGCCAACGCTATCAATTTTTCTGCAAGCTCTTTATTCTTATCCACAACATATACATTTGAGTGTTCATAATACTCTCTATGCTCATCATCACTTAAAACAATTATATTAATATTTGGATTTACGCTTAAAATATTTTGCAAAATCAAATTAGTATGCTCTTCATTTAAAGTAGTAATAATAACAGCACTTGCATCTTTTAAATTCAAACTCTCCAATACCCTTTTATTTGCCGCATTTCCAAAAATTACATTATCTCCGTTTTGAAGCCCTTTTTTAACAAGCTCAATTTGCTTATCAATTGCAACATATGGAATTGAGCTTTTTGTAAGCTTTCTTGCAATTCTTTGTCCAATTTTATTATACCCAATTAAGATAATATGCCCGCTAACCTCCGCTGGTTTAATCTCAAATTCTTCAAAATTTTGAATATTTCTATCAAAAAAGTCAGCAATCTTATAAACATACTTAATCAAAAATGGAGTTAAAATCATTGAAATTACAACCACAACAACAAGCATTTGCAAAATATCGCTTCTTACTAATTGATATTTATCCAAAAGTGCAAAAATCACAAACGAAAATTCCCCAATTTGAGAGAGAATTATTCCACTTTTAATTGCAACTCTTTTATGCTTTACGAAAAATCTCAAAATTAAAAAGATTAAAAACGCTTTTAAACTCATAATCACAAGCGTAGCTATAAGTATAAGAAACAGATGATTTAGCACAAAAGAGACATTTACCATAAGTCCAACTGAGACAAAGAAAATCCCAAGCAGTAAATCCCTAAATGGAATTAAGTCAGCTTCAATTTGATACTTATACTTTGTCTCACTCAAAACCATCCCCGCCAAAAACGCTCCAAGTGAATAACTAAGCCCAAAAATATGAGCAATCTCTGCGGCAACTAAAACCACAAGCAACACAGCACTCATAAAAATTTCATCTGAGCGAGTTTTAGTAGCTTGGGATATTACAAAAGGAGCAACATACTTTCCATAAACCAAAATAAATAAAATAAGCCCAAAAAATCCAATAAGAGTCTTTACAATAAGCTGAGTTAAATTAGCATCTTTATTTACAATAATAGAAATTGCAATTAAGATTGGAATTACTGCAATATCTTGAAAAAGCAAAATCCCAAGAGCTATTTTCCCATAAGGTTTTGAAATTTCTCTATTTTCATTTAAAAGCTTTAAAACAATTGCAGTAGAGCTAAGAGCCAAAGCCCCTCCAATAATTAAAGCTATTTTTATTTCAATTCCATAAATTAACGAAAACAAAATCCCAAAAAAAATCCCAACAACACTCATCTCAGCAAGTCCAAAGCCAAAGACCTCTTTTTTCATTGAGTTTAACTTCTCAAAAGAAAATTCAAGCCCAATTAAAAACATTAAAAACACAATTCCAAGCTCAGCTACAATCTCAATTGTATGTTTATCAAGATGAAAAAGATTTGAGATTATAATCCCAGTAAAAATATATCCAATAATAGGAGGGATTTTTAACTTTGCAAACGGAATATTAAAAAGCAGTGCTAAAAATAGTAAAACAATTACAACTAAAATTGGACTAACCATTTACAACCTTAACAACAACTCTTCTCTCTCTTGGTCCATCAAACTCTATTAAATAAATTCCTTGCCAATCCCCCAAAATCAAACTCCCATTATTAACAACCAAACTCAAATTACTCCTCAAAAAAGCTGCCTTTAAATGAGCTATTGCATTTGAGTGAGAATAATCCCTATGAGGGACTATCTCTTTTAGCATTGAGAGTAAATCTCTTTTTAGTGAGCTATCACTTTTTTCAAATACAATTACACTCGCAGTTGAGTGAGGACAAAAAACAACGCAAATCCCATCCTTAACTCCACTTTTAATAACTGCTTCTTTTATCTCTTTTGTCAAATCTATTACTTCTGATTTATATTTTGTATTAACTCTTAACTCAAACATCATTTATCAACCTTTTTTAAATACTCTTTTAAAAGCTTATACTCTCTTTTATCAAAATATCTTGTCTTTCCAGTTGGAAGTGCATTTAAGCTAACCCATCCATATGAAAGCCTTTTTAAATCCAAAACATCCCTTCCAAAATGAGCAAAAAACCTTCTAAGCTCTCTATTTTTACCCTCTTTAATTGCTACTTTAATAGTTGAATATTTTGGGTCGTTTTTAATAATTTGATAATTCAAAAAAGGTTCAAGCTTAATCTTTTCTTGATTACTCTTCTCATGAGCCCCCTCACTCCCAACTTCAACTCCCTCTCTCATAGCCTCTTCCATCTCAGGAGTAATATTTCCTTTAATTCTTAACTTATAAACTCTTGGCAAATCCGAATTCATAAGAGCGTGAGCCACTTTTGGAGAGTCAGTTAGTATCAAAAGCCCCTCACTTGCAAAATCAAGCCTTCCAACTGGAATAAAGTGTTTAAATTTCGCTGGCAAAGAATCATAAATTGTTCTTCTTCCTCTATCATCTTTTTTTGTAACAAGCTCCCCTTTTGGCTTATTATAAACAATACAAGTATACTTTGTACTTCTTTTTACTGGTTTTCCATTTACGCTAACTTTATCTCCATCCTCAACATCATACGCAGGATTTGTAATAACTTTACCATTAACTTTAACCTTTCCATCAAAAATCAACTTATCAGCCTCTCTTCTTGAATAAGTTGTATGGTGGCTTATAAATTTATTTAACCTCATTGTATCTCCTTATTTTATTCCAGCTTGAACTAAATCGTGAATATGAATAACTCCAACAATTTCTCCATCTTCATTCACTACTGGTAAAAGCTGAATTTTATTATCTTCCATAAACTTTAAAGCATCGCTTGCTAAAATATCCTCTTTTATTACTTTTGGATTTTTGGTTGCAAATTCAATTGCCCTTTTACTAAGGTCAAATCTATCACTCATCATAGCTCTTCTTAAATCTCCATCACTCAAAATTGCATTTACTTTATTATCCTTAACAAAAAGCAAATGCCCAAGTTTCCCAGCCGTCATTTTAATAATAGCTTCTTTTAAACTCTCCTCTTCACTTGCTATTGGAAACTCTTTTTTCATTAAATCTTTTACTTTTACAAAAAGTCTCTTCCCAAGACTTCCTCCTGGATGAAATGATGCAAAATCTTCTTTTGTAAAATTTCTCTTTTTCATAAGACAAACAGCCAAAACATCCCCCATTGCCAAAGTTAGAGTAGTTGAGCTAGTTGGAGCCACATTTAAAGGACAAGCCTCTTTTTCAACGTGTATATCCAAAACAACATCCGCATACCTTGAAAGAGTTGAATTTTTATCCCCTGTCATTGCAATTAAAGGCACATCAAACCTTTTAATATGAGGCAAAATTTTTATAAGCTCTTCACTCTCTCCGCTATAACTAATAGCAATAACGCTATCATCTTTTGTAATCATACCAAGGTCTCCGTGAAGTGCTTCTGTTGGATGGATAAAAAAGCTTGGAGTTCCAGTACTTGCAAGGGTAGCGGCTATTTTTGAGCCAATAAGTCCAGATTTTCCAACTCCTGTGACTATTACTTTACCCTTTGTATTATAAGCAATTTCCACTGCCTTCTCTATCCCTTCTACATTTGCTTTTTTTAAAGCCTCAGCTTCAATATCCAAAACTTCTCTTGCAATTTTTCTAAAATTCACGCTAAGCCTTTTTTTAAAATTATATCATTTTTAATGTTACATTTTCACACAAAGACTCTTTTGTTTAATTTACTTTATGTAACATTTGCTAAAAATTACTCTATAATTAAAACAAAAAAAAGGAGTCTTATGAGCTTTATTGAAGAGTATAAAAAACATACAGAAGAGAGAGCTAAACTTGGTATCCCACCTTTGCCACTTACTGCAAAACAAGCAGCAGAACTAGTTGAGCTTTTAAAAATGGTACCAATCCCAGAAGAAGAGTATTTAATGGATTTATTTTTAAATCATATAAATCCAGGGGTTGATGAAGCTGCATATGTAAAAGCTGCTTTCTTAAACGATATCGTGCAAGGTAAAACAAGTAGCCCAGCAATTTCTAAAAAAAGAGCAGTCCAAATTCTTGGTACTATGCTTGGTGGATACAATGTAAAACCTTTAATTGACGCATTAAGTCACGAAGATGAAGAAATTGCAAAGGAAGCTGCAAATCAACTTAAAAATATCTTATTAGTTTATGATGCATTCCACGATGTAGAAGAACTTGCAAAAAAAGGAAATAAATACGCACAAGAAGTGCTTGAATCTTGGGCAAATGCTGAATGGTTTACTTCTAAAAAACCTCTCCCAGAATCAATTAAAGCAGTAGTGTTTAAAGTGCCAGGTGAGACAAATACAGATGACCTAAGCCCAGCAAGCGAAGCATTTACAAGAAGCGATATTCCACTTCACGCACTTAGTATGCTAAAAGCAAAAATGCCAGATGCAATTGATACAATCCATAAATTAAAAGAAGAAACAAACCTTCCAGTTGCATTTGTTGGAGATGTTGTTGGGACTGGAAGTAGTAGAAAATCAGCGGCAAACTCACTTATTTGGCATATTGGGGAAGAGATTCCATATGTACCTAACAAAAAAAGAGGCGGTATTGTAATTGGAGGAGTTATTGCACCAATTTTCTTTAACACTCTTGAAGATGCAGGAGCACTTCCAATAGAGGCACCAGTTGATAAACTTGAAACGGGCGATATTATTGAAATTAGACCGTATGAAGGAAAAATCCTTAAAAACGGCGAAGTTGTAAGTGAATTTGAACTTAAACCAAACACACTTCCAGATGAAGTAAGAGCTGGTGGTAGGGTACCTTTAATTATTGGTAAAAATCTAACAAAAAAAGCAAGAGAAAGCTTAAAAATGGAACCTGAAAGCGATATTTTCATCAGACCTAAACAACCAGAAGACAAAAAAGACAAAGGTTACACTCTTGCTCAAAAAATTATAGGTAGAGCTTGTGGAATGGAAGGGGTTAGGCCTGGAATGTATGTAGAACCTACTGTTACAACCGTTGGTAGCCAAGATACAACAGGTGCAATGACAAGAGATGAAATTAAAGAACTTGCAGCACTTGGATTTAATGCAGATTTGGTAATGCAAAGTTTCTGTCATACAGCCGCTTATCCAAAACCAGCAGATATTAAGCTTCATCATACACTTCCAGACTTTATTACCAGCAGAGGCGGAGTTTCACTAAAACCAGGAGACGGGGTAATTCATAGTTGGCTAAATAGAATGATTTTACCAGATACACTTGGAACTGGTGGGGATAGCCATACAAGATTCCCAATTGGTATAAGTTTCCCAGCTGGAAGTGGACTTGTAGCATTTGCAGCAGTTACTGGAAGTATGCCACTAAATGTTCCAGAGAGTGTTTTAGTTAGATTCAAAGGTGAACTTCAACCTGGAATTACTCTAAGAGACTTAGTAAATGCAATTCCATACTTTGCAATTAAACAAGGACTTCTAACAGTTGATAAGAAAAATAAAAAAAATATTTTCAATGGTAGAATCTTAGAAATTGAAGGTGATATTATTAGAAACTTAACAATTGAACAAGCATTTGAACTTGCTGATGCAAGTGCAGAGAGAAGTGCAGCAGCATGTACTGTGGATGTTAGCGAAGAACAAGTAGCAGAATATTTAAAATCAAATATAAAACTTCTTGAAGCAATGATTGAGGCTGGATATGAAGATAAAAGAACAATTCAAAGAAGAATTGACAAAATGAAAAAATGGCTTGAAAATCCTAAGCTTCTAAGAAGAGATAAAGACGCTGAATATGCAGCGGTAATTGAAATTGACTTAAATGAAATTACTGAGCCAATCGTTGCGTGTCCAAACGACCCTGATGATGTTGCAACAATCAGTGAAGTATTAGCTAATCCAAATAGACCTCACAAAATTGATGAAGTATTCCTTGGAAGTTGTATGACAAATATTGGTCATTATCGTGCAGCTGGGGAAATTTTAAGAGGTGAAGGGCAAGTCCCAGTTAGACTTTGGATTGCACCTCCAACTAAAATGGACAAAGAACAACTAACAGAAGAAGGATATTATGCAATCTTTGGTCAAGCAGGTGCAAGAATTGAAATTCCTGGATGTAGTTTGTGTATGGGTAATCAAGCAAGAGTTAGAGACTATGCAAATGTATTTTCTACTTCTACAAGAAACTTTGATAACAGAATGGGTAAAGGAGCAAAAGTTTACCTTGGAAGTGCAGAACTTGCAGCAGTAACAGCACTTCTTGGTAGAATACCTACAAAAGAAGAGTATCTTGATATTATTGAGAAAAAACTTGCTGGAAAAGAAGACAAAGTTTACAAATATCTCTACTTCCACAAAATGCCACAAGATTATGTAAGAAAAATGGTGGGATTAACTCTTCAATAATCCCTCCTTTTTCTTTTTAACAACAAAAGTCATTGACCCTAAAATCCTAACCAATCCTAACCAATCCTAACCAATCCTAACCAATCCTAACCAATCCTAACCAATCCTAACCAATCCTAACCAATCCTAACCAATCCTAACCAATCCTAACCAATCCTAACCAATCCTAACCAATCCGAAAAGCTAACTATTTAATATAAGATATTGCACAAATCCAATAATTCCTCCTAAAAATGCTCCGGCAAAATTGATAAATCCAAAATGCTTTTTCATAAGAGAAAAAAGCATATCTTCAAGAGTCTTTTCATCAAAAGATGCAACTTTTTCTTCTACAATTTTATCAATTTTAGCTTTTAGAAAAATTCTTGGCACTTCCTCTTGTAAAAATTTAAAAATCTCCCCTTTTAAAACCTCTTTAACTCTCTCCTCTGGCAAAAGCTCATTTATTTTAAGAGGCATCTGAATATTTAAAAGCAAATCCTCTAACATCTCTTCATTTACAAAGGATGCAAACATTGGAAACTTCTCTTTAACCACCTTACTAATAAGAAAAGATAGCTTTTTAACAATTTCTTCTTTTGAGATATACTCTGTAATATCTTTATCCAAATCTTTTATCTTATTATCTAAAAACTTTTCAATCTCCTCTTTTACTTCTTTACTCGTTACAATCTTTTTAATCTCTTCTTCACTTAAAATATAATCCCTTACAATTTCTCCCACTTTTTTTGCCAAAGAAGCTTTCTCTCTTGGAATAATCCCTTGTGGAAAAATAGTAATATTACCAATCTTAATAGGCTTATAAGGGCGAAAGAGAAGCTTTATGGCAATATAATTTGTTACATACCCAATAAAAGCTCCAATCCCAACACTAACCAATAGCATCAATCAAAAATCTCCTCAAACTCAACAACATTAAATCCAACCAGAACATAACCATCACTAAACTCAATAATTGGTCTTTTTAAAATCAAATTTTCTTTACACAAAAGCTCTTTCTTTTCTTCTTCACTAAGCTCTTTATCAATATGCAACTCTTTAAAAGTTTTACTTTTTTTATTAAATAACTTATCAATATCAATTTCTTTTAACCAAGCCTCTACTATACTACAATCCAAACCATTTCTTTTTAAATCAACAAACTCATATTTAATTCCTCTCTCGTCTAAAAATTTCATTGCTTTTTTTACGCTATCACAATTCTTAATCCCATAAACTCTCATCTTTACTCCTTTATCGGCTTATAATTTAATACTTCACTCAAATAAAAAAAACCTCCCTTTAATTTCTTTGCATCAAGTCCAACCTCTTTTGCAATCCTCTCAGCCTCATTTAAAACCGGTTCAACCCCTTTTAAATCCATAATTCCATACTTTTTACTCTTATCAAGCATCATTAATTTACTTGCAAAATAATCATCAAACGGAATATGGATAGAATTTGGATATTTACCATAATATTCAATATCTTCTTTATCCCTTATATCAATAATTACTAAATTTTTAACCTCCTCATAATCTGGAAAAGGGTCTTTTTTAAATTCACTTTTTGGTGCTTCTCTTTTCTTAAAAAATTTAAACATTTTTTCTCCTAAAATTCATTACTTATTTTACTAAAATTTTATAAAAAATAAAAATTATTAATTGATTAAATATTTTACAACTAAGTAGTATACAAAATAGAGTAAAAAAAGAAAGATAAAAAAAGAGAAAAGCGGATAAGAAATAAAAGTAGATACAAAAACAATAACTGCAACAAATAAGATAAAAAGCCAAAAACTCCCAGTGAACTACCCTAACTTTTTGCTAACGCAAAATAAAGGGCTTCCTGCTTCAACGGTTGCCTTTTGGCACACCTCCACAGGCTCTTTGGATACCCCACAAAACAGGTTTTGCGGGGACCCCTTGGGCTGTTCCATCCCTGATAATGCAAATTTTAGTATATTCTTTACCGCATTTATATCTCTATCGTGAGTGGTATTGCAATAAGGACAAGTCCATTTTCTTTTTGACAATGGAAGTTTATCTATTTTATATCCGCATACACTGCAAGTTTTTGAACTCGGGAAGAATTTATCTATTTGAATCAGTTTTGCTTCATACCACTCACTTTTATATTTTAGAAACTCTACAAATTTAGACCAGCTTACATCGCTTATTGATT
>Ga0256838_1000326_pt1 | contig 31691 bp, 32 predicted proteins | sample 4571419metaG_FD_185978 | JGI IMG/M metagenome (GOLD analysis project Ga0256838, IMG submission 185978) | Hydrothermal vent microbial communities from Guaymas Basin, Mexico - 4571-419 | ecosystem: Environmental > Aquatic > Marine > Hydrothermal vents | place: Mexico: Guaymas Basin | collected... | reverse complement strand
TATCTTTTTTATTACTTCTTCTTTATTCTTCGCACGCCTTAAAGCTTCTGTAGCAACCGCTTTTACTTTATCATTAAAATCAATTATTTTTTTAGCTTCGTTAATCGCTTCAATTATCCTATTAATAGCTTCATCTGAAATTTCATTGGTTTCTACCAATTTATCAGCGGTTTTTATAATTTTTTCAAACTCGGCTTTTTTTTCCAGCGTATTGCAATCTATTTGAACAATTCTTATAGTATTACTTCCCAAATCAATACCTATCATCTATACCCTTTTATTCTCTAATTTGTCCATCGCCGATAATCTTATACTTATAAGTCGTTAAATCATCAATTCCCATAGGACCTCTTGCATGAAGTTTATTTGTAGAAATTCCAACCTCAGCTCCAAATCCAAATACTCCTCCATCAGTAAATCTTGTAGATGCATTTAAATAAACACAAGCGCTATCTACTCTATTTAAAAACTCTTCTGCCGCTTTTAAATTTTCAGTAACAATACTATCCGAATGCCCAGAACCATAAGTTTCAATATGAGAAATCGCATCATCAAGATTATCCACTACCTTTATAGACAAAATCTTATCTAAATATTCGGTATGCCAATCTTCTTCGGTTGCAGGTTTTATATCTATATACTCAAGCGTAATATCACATCCTCTAAGTTCAACGCCTTCTTTTTCCATCATTTCCTTAATTTTAGGTAAAAATTTACCGGCTACGGCTCTATCTACAAGCAAAGTTTCCATTGCGTTACAAACCCCAGGTCTTTGCACTTTTGCATTTAGTGCGATTTTTGCTCCTTTTTCTAAATCGGCATCTTTATGAATATAAACATGACAAAGTCCTTTATCATGCTTAACTACAGGAACTTTAGAATTTTCGCTAACAAATTTAATTAAATTTTCTCCTCCTCTTGGAATAATTAAATCTACATATTTATCTTGCTTAATAAGCCACTCAACTCCTTTTCTACTATAATCGGGAAGAAGGGAAATGGCATCTACTGGAAGTTTATTTTTCTCAAGCACATATCTTAAAATTTCAACAATTACTGCATTTGAATTAAAAGCTTCTTTTCCACCTTTAAGAATACAAGCATTTCCACTCATAAAACAAAGCCCAGCCGCATCACTCGTTACATTTGGACGAGATTCGTAAATTATGCCAATAACTCCAATTGGAATTTTTACTTTTTGAATCTCAAGCCCATTATCAATTTTCCATCCATCTACTATCCTTCCTACAGGATCTTTTAATTTTGCTATGTCTCTAAGAGAATTTGCCATATCTTTAATTCTTTTTTCATTTAATAAAAGCCTATCTATAAGAGCACTTGAGAGATTTTCGCTTTTTGCATATTCAAGATCTTTTTTGTTAGCCTCAATAATGTTATCTTGATATTTTTCTATCCTATCGGCCATTTCGTTTAATACTTTTCTTTTAACCTCTCCTTTTAAATTTGCTATAACCCTACTTGCTTCTTTTACACTTTTTAAAATTTCTTCCATGCCTATCCTTTTTTTCAAAAATTATATCAAATTTGTTACTATTCTTAACAAAACTTAAAATAACTTTTTACTGAGCGTAACAAGTTAAATTCCTTTAATGCTATAATTCAAGAAAAAAAGGAGAGTTTATGTCATTTGATAAAGTTTTTGACATTGCAATAATTGGAGCAGGTCCTGGAGGAATAGCAAGTGCAATCGAAGCTAAATTAAAAGGACTTGATAAAATAATAGTTCTTGAAAAAGCGGACAATCATTCCGATATGATTAGAAAATTTTACAAACCTGGTAAAAGAGTAGATAAAGATTGGCAAGGTAAAAAATTTGAATTTGAAGGAAATGTAACTTTTGAAGAATGCTCTAAAGAAGAATTTTTAGAACAAATGGACAAAAAAATAAAAGATGCCGGAGTAGAGAATAAATTTAAATACAATCATCATGTATACGGCGTAAAGAAAAATAACGAAGGAATTTTTGAAATAGGTTCAGACCACGAACTTGGAATAATTCAAGCTAAAAAAGTAATTATTGCAATTGGAAGAATGGGTAAACCAAACAAACCTTCTTATAAATTTCCTGCAAAAATCAAACCAAGATTAAATTTTAATCTAGACAAAGTTAAACCGGGAGAAAAAGTTCTTGTAGTAGGTGGAGGAGATACTGCTGGAGAATACGCTTATGGACTTGTAGATATGAATATAGGATGCGATGTAACACTTAATTATAGAAGACCAGAAATTGTAAGAATGAACCCAACAAACAAAGAAATAGTAGAAAGATATTTTAAAGAAGGAAAAATCAAATCTAAACTTGGAGTAGATATTGAAAAAGTTGAACCTGTAGAAAACGATGATGTAACGCCTCCAAGAGTAAAAGTATTTTATAAAGATGGCACTACGGATGTTTTTGATAGAGTAATATACGCTCTTGGTGGAACTAGCCCTGTAGATTTTCTTAAAAACTGCAACATTGAATTAAACGAATGGGGCGAACCTATTTACAACGAAGAAACAATGGAAACAAACATTGAAGGATTATATACTATAGGTGATGTAGTAACAAGCCAAGGAAGTATTGCTCTTGCATTTAATCACGCATATAGAGCAATTAACGACATCGCTAAAAAACTTTAAGCCTTTTAAGGCTTTTTTTCTTCTATAATTTCAACAATTTCCACATCAATTATATCATCATCTATTGGAGATTTTTTATATACGGTAGTATTTCTAAAAAATTTCTTTCCAAACCATCTACCAAAAGGCTCAAATAAAAACAAAATTCCAAAAATATCACTAAAAATTCCGGGGATTATAAGCAAAAATGCCCCAATTAACTTAAAAAATTCTGCCGTTACAAACTCTTCCTCACTAATTTCTCTTCTTAAAACTTTCTGAAAGCCATCGAAAAAAGAAAAATGAAGATTTTTTATAACATAAATTCCAACCATGGCACTAAATATAATTTCCAAAAATAATCCAAATGGAGTAAAAACTCTTGCAAATTCATAAGAAAAAAGAATTTCAAAAAACAAATACACTAAAAAATAAATTCCAACCATTTTAACTCACTTACTTTTTTTTTAAACTAAAACTACTTTTAAAGTTTCTTCATTATTAACTAGCGCTAAAAAATCGATAGATTTTTTAGCGATTAACAAGCTCCATTACTTTCTCAAATACCACATCTTTATCAACTTCAAATTTCTCTCCCGTTTTTCTATCTCTTACTTCAACTTTTCCATCTTTAAGTTTTTTTCCTACAATCACACACACAGGAAATCCCACAAGCTCAAAATCGGCAATTTTTGGACCAAACCTTTCATTTCTATCATCAAGTATTGTTTTTACTCCCGCATTTGTTAATTTTTCATATAAAACTTCCGCAAAAGCTAACTGCTCCTCTTTTTTTACATCTCCAACAATAATATCTACTTTAAACGGAGCTATCTCTTTTGGCCAAATAATTCCCTTTTCATCATGATTTTGCTCAACTGCCGAAGCTATAAGACGACTCACTCCTATACCATAACATCCCATAATAAATGGTTTTGCTTTTCCGTTTTCGTCAAGAAAAGTAGCATTCATTGGTTCACTATAAACGGTTCCAAGCTTAAAAATATGCCCTACCTCAATTCCTTTAGTAATTTTTAAAGGTTTTCCGCATTTAGGACACAAATCTCCTTCTTTAACGGCAGCAATATCTCTATAGATAGTTAAATTTCCAAGCAAATTGGCATCAAGTAAATTCGCTCCTTTTATATGATAATCTTTTTTATTAGCACCGCACACAAGTTCTTGCGCCATTCTCAAATCATCATCAATAACATATTTAATATTGCTTGGTAGTCCAAAAGGTCCAATAAATCCAGGAACCAATCCAACTTTTTCCAATTCTTCTTCGCTTACATCCATTAAATCCAAAGCTCCAATAGCATTTTTTGCTTTTGTTTCCTCAAGAGAATCAACTCCTCTTACAAAAAAGACGACTATTTCTTCTTTTCCATTTTCATATACGGCTTTTTTAGCAACTGCTTTAACACTAAAATAAGGATCGATTCCTAAAAATTTACAAACTTCTTCAATGCTTTTTTTATTTGGAGTATAAACTTCTTCGATTTCTTCAGTTTTTATAGGATTTTCTTTTTGTACATGTTTTCTGGTTGCTACTTCAACGTTGGCAGCATAATCACATTCACTACATACCACAATATCGTCTTCCCCCGTATCGGCTAATACCATAAATTCTTTACTACCGCTACCTCCAATTGCTCCGCTATCGGCTTCTACTACTCTAAACTTTAATCCCATTCTTTCAAAGATTTTTTTATAAGTCTCTTCCATAAGGTTAAATTCTCTATCTAAATCGTCTCTCGTTGCGTGAAAAGAATAAGCATCTTTCATAATAAATTCTCTACCTCTAAGCAATCCAAATCTTGGTCTTGCCTCATCTCTAAATTTCAAATTAATCTGATATAAATTTATAGGAAGTTGCTTATAACTTTTAACAACCCCTCTTACCAAATCCACTACGCTCTCTTCATTAGTAGGAGATAATACAAATTTTTGTTTTTTTCTATCTTCAATTCTTAAAAGTTCATCTCCATATTTTTTAGCTCTACCAGTTTCTTCCCAAAGTTCATAAGGAGTAACAAAACTTAGCATTACTTCTTGAGCTCCAGCTTTATCCATTTCTTCTTTGATAATTGCTCTTATATTGTCAAGTACCATTTTTCCAAGAGGCAAAAAATTATAAATTCCAGCTGCAACTTGTTTTATATATCCTCCTCTAATTAAATATTTATGACTTGCAACAACCGCATCTTTTGGCGCTTCTTTTAAAGTATACGCAAAAAATTTCGACCATCTCATTTAAGCTCCTTTACATATTCGCTTTTTTTACTTTTTGGAATGGTTTTAGTCTCTGGAATTTTTAAAACTTCATATTTTTTAACTCCATTTAAATAGTGAATCTCTATTATATCCCCTATTTTAACATTTTTAGAAGGTTTTGCTTTTTTCTCGTTTATAAAAACAACTCCCTCTTTACACATCTCATCGGCAATTGATCTTCTTTTTACAATATTTACGCTATTTAAAAATTTATCTACTCTCACCACAATCCTTTATGGTATAATTATAAACAATCGCCCCAAGGCGCTCCCCTTTATGGGGTAAAACCAATTAAAGTTCCAAGCTTTGATTTAATTTTCCTAAATTCGCTTCTACTAACCCTTCCCATTCTATATTTAAGTCTTTTTGAATCAAGACCTCTTATTTGAGAAAGAAGAACGGTAGATTTTTCTCCCTGGAAATCAAACGTATAATAAAATTTTCCTTCTCGATTTTTACGAGTTAAAGGAAGTCCTAAAAAATAATCGTTATTAAATTTTTTAAGCACCAACACCGCTCTTAAAAATTCAGGTTTTTCTCCCCTTTCATCACCGCTTTCTTCATGACCTATATTTTTCCCAAGGTAACACATAAATACATCTCGTTCGTTAAAATTTGGAGCCTTTCTTTGAGTTAAATTTCTTTTTATTTTACACCATCTACTAAAATTATCCAAGTTATCCTTTCGTTTTTAGCAAATTATACCAAATGTTAGTATAATTTCATAAAAAAAGGATTCAAATGAAAGTAGTATTGGCTTATAGTGGCGGACTTGATACAAGCGTTATTTTAAAATGGCTTCAAGACAAATACAACGCAGAAGTTATAACTTTTACAGCCGATATAGGACAAGGAGAAGAAGTAGAAGCGGCAAGAGAAAAAGCCCTAAAACTTGGAGTTAAACCAGAAAACATTTTCATTGAAGATTTAAAAGAAGAATTTGTAAGAGATTATGTATTCCCAATGTTTAGAGCAAACGCAATATACGAAGGAGAATATCTACTTGGAACTTCAATTGCAAGACCTTTAATTGCAAAAAGACAAATTGAAATAGCAAAACTTGTTGGAGCCAAAGCCGTAGCCCATGGTGCTACTGGAAAAGGTAATGATCAAGTAAGATTTGAATTAGCATATTATGCTTTAAAACCTGACATAAAAGTAATAGCTCCTTGGAGAGAGTGGGATTTAAACTCTCGCGAAAAACTTCTAAAATATGCCGAAAAACATGGAATTCCAATCGAAAAACACGGTAAAAAATCTCCTTATTCAATGGATGCAAATTTACTTCATATTTCCTATGAAGGAGGAATTTTAGAAGACCCTTGGGCAGAACCTGAAGAAGATATGTGGAGATGGACCGTAAGTCCAGAAAAAGCACCAGATAAGCCTGAATATATCGAAATCGAATTTAAAAAAGGAGATCCCGTTGCAATTAACGGAGAAAAACTCTCACCAGCTAAGTTACTAGAAAAATTAAACGAATATGGTAAAAAACACGGCATTGGAAGAATTGACATAGTAGAAAATAGATTTGTAGGAATGAAAAGTAGAGGATGCTATGAAACTCCGGGAGGAACAATTTTATTAAAAGCTCATAGAGCAATAGAATCAATTACTCTTGATAAAGGAGAAGCTCATTTAAAAGACGAATTAATGCCAAAATACGCCGAACTTATTTACAACGGATTTTGGTTTGCCCCAGAAAGAAAAGCTCTTCAAGAATTAATCAACAAAACTCAAGAAAACGTAGAAGGAACAGTTAGACTTAAATTATACAAAGGAAACGTTTACGTAGTTGGTAGAAAATCTCCAAAATCTCTATTTAGTCCAGAATTTGCAACTTTTGAAGAAGATAGTGTATACAATCAAAAAGATGCCGAAGGATTTATTAAATTAAACGCCTTAAGATTTATTATAGAAGGATACGTAAGAGGGAAAAACAAATAATTTCCCTCTTTTTTTTATTCCATATAAGAGTCTGTCACTTATTTATTAATAATAAAAAAGGAGGATTAACCCTCCACATGAGCTTTATGAGCTTCAATTAGATATTTAATATCATCAACCATCACAAATACGTTTTTATATCCAAGCACGTCCAAAAGACCTTTAATTCTATTTGCAAAAAATGCTTTTCTACACGCAACTATAATAGGCTCAGTCTTGTCATCAGGCAACACATCCAAATATTCAGTAAATTCTGTATATGGAGTATAATAAGCCGTTGGAATACCAGCCTCTTCTGCGTTTTCGCCCTCTACTAAATCAGGCAAAGTAACATCAAGTAAAATCGCTCCAGCATCCTTAATTAATTCTCTTGCTTTATGAATATCAATATTCCCCAAATTTGGTTTTTCTTTATTTAATTCAATTGATTCTTTAAATCTTTCTACTACTTCTTGTTCAAAAGGCGTTAATTTTGCCATTTTCCCCTCCTTATTTTTTAGTTATTATAACTCAATTTTGTTTAGTTGTCAAATTTATCTTAATCTTTTTGCTTCCTCTAACAATTTTTTTACTTCTTCATCGCTTAATTGATGAAAATCATCATACCATTGACCAACCGCCATAAACATAGGAGGAGTTTCTAAAATTTCCAAATGATGCGAAACGCTTCTTAACATATTTAAAACACTCTCATCCAAAGGAGCTACAGGAGCAGCAATAATTATGCTTCTTGGAAGATCTCTTACAATACTTTGAGCAGCAAGATACATACTTGCCCCAGTTGCAATACCATCATCCACCAAAATAACATCTTTTCCTTCAAGAGGCAAAGGTTCAATTTCGTACAAATTCCTTTTTCTTGCCATTTCCTGAATTTTTTCTATAGCCTTTTGACTTATGTATTCATCATCTATTTCAACTCCCATCATTTTTAACTTTTCAATAGCATCCTTATTGATAAATACCTGTCCAGACTCGCTTACGCTTCCAATAGCTACTTCTTCATTAAGAGGAGATGGAATTTTTTTTACAAACAAAATATCCATTGGAGCATTAAGAACTTTTGCTATTTCCAATCCTACAGGCACTCCTCCTCTTGGCAAAGCCACAACCACCGGATTTTTTAAATTAAGTTTTTTTAACTTTTCCCCAAGAAGTTTTCCAGCTTCAAACCTATCCTTAAAAATCATTATATTCCTTTTTTTGCTTATTATATCATTTTTGTAATTTTTGTGTTATAATTTTAAATTATAGAAGCTATAAATCCATTTTAAGGAGGGGTGATGAAAGATCTTATCTTAAAAATGACGGCGAGCAAATGGAATTATTATTTAAGCCTATGCGTAGATTTTTTAACAGCGGTAGTATTTTTAGTATTAAGTATTTACTATTCAAAAGACATTTGGGCAAGCATTGCATTTTTTATTGTAGGAGTTATCTTTTTTACTTTTTTGGAATATGCGGTTCATGCATGGCTTTTTCACAAAGATCATCCATTAAAAGTATTTATAGAAGGTCATGCTCATCATCATCAAAATCCGTTTAGCTACGACGCTATGCCATTTTTCATGAGCGCCGTAATTGCCGCTTTTTTTGTATGGTTATTTCATTTTATTATGCCTTTTGCTGATGCTTTAGCCCTTGTAGGAGGTATGACTCTTGGATATTTTAATTATGGAATAATGCACCATATTATGCACAGATATGAATTTAAAGGCAATTATTGGAGATATATGCAAGAATTCCATTTCGTTCATCACAAAAAACCTTTACTCAATCACGGAATCACAACAGATATTTGGGATAGAGTATTTGGAACTTATTATCAATGGAGTGAAGAAGATTTAAAAGGAATAGAAAAACTCAAAAGAGTAAAGAAAAAAGCTTAACTAACTCTTCTTTATAATCTCTATTTCCTTCCTCTATCTCATCCATAATTTCTTCAAGCTTAGCCGTAAAATCTTCACTTACAAACCTCTTAAATTCTGATTTTTCAATTAAATCTATAACTTTAAACCCAAGTTTGGTAGCAAACAAAAATCCTTTTTTTTCAATTATATAATTTCTCTCTAATAATTTTTCTATCGTTACGGCATAAGTTGATGGTCTTCCAATTCCTCTCGTTTTCATTAAATCAATAACATCGGCATATGTATATGGAGGAAATTTTGATTTTTGATAAATTTTAAACTCAACTTCAAAAACCCCTTCTTTAAGACTTTTAAGTTCAATTTCCCAAATCAAATTAATTCCATCTTCTATTATATCGCTAATTATTTCGATTTCTTTTTCAAAATTTTCATTTTTTACCTTAAATTTTTCAACTCTTACTACCGCTTCTTTCATTTGAGAAGCTATAAAACGCCTAAAAATCAAATCGTAAAGCTTAAAGTGATTTTCAGTTAAATTTAAACCTTTTATCATATTTAAACTTCTTAAATCTTCAACATCCATACTGCTAGTAGCCCTTATCGCTTCATGAGCTCCACCACTTTCAAAACTTCGAAGTTTTACTAAATCTTGTGAAAAATTTTCCAATATATAATCTTTGGCTATCTTCATTCCAAGAGGAGAAATTCTATGAGAATCTGTTCTATGATAAGTAATAAATCCTCTCTCAAACAATTCTTGAGCAATATTCATAGTAAGCTGAGGAGAAAATTTCAATTTTTTAGCCGCTTCCTTTAACAATTCGGAAGTATTAAACGGCATTTCAAAAATTTCTTTTATTTCTTGAGAAATTTTTTTTATCTTAATTATTTTAGAAATTTCTATCTTTTTTTCACTCTCAAATTCAATTTTAACACCATTAATTTCGCTTTCATACACATAAACTTTATCTTTTAACCTTTCAGTTCTTTCACAAATCCATTTAAGCACAGGCGTTTGAACCCTTCCGGCTGAGAGGTGAGGATTTTTTAAAAGTTTTTGAAGATATTGGGATACTTCAAAACCAACCCATCTATCGGCAATTCTTCTTACAAACTGAGCAGCTACCAAATTCTGATTTATATCCCTTAAATTGTTTAAAGCATCTTCAAAAGCGTATTTCGTAATTTCGTGAAATTCGGCTCTTTTTATGTTAAGATTAAATGGTTTATTGTTTAAAGTTAAATCAAAAGCAATTTTTTCTCCTTCTCTATCGGGATCGCTTGCTAATATCACCTCATCTACTTCAAAAGAAGTTATATTAAGAGCTTTTAAAATTTTATCTTTATTCTCAAGAACTCTAAAAATTGGAATATACTTATCAATTACCCCATAAACTCCATCATTTTCTACCAAATCAAAATCATGCCCAATACTTGCACACAAAATTAAAAATCCATCTTCTTTTAAAATCTCATAAACCATAACATCTTCTATTATCCTTTTGCTTGGATTTCCAAAAAAAGCGCTAATCGTTTTTGCTTTAGTAGGAGATTCCACTACTACGAAGGTAGTTTTAAAATTACTTATTACTTCATTCTTCCTACTCTCATCCACTTCTTTTAAAATTTCTTCAATATTCACTTCTTTTACGTTTTTAAATTCGGCCGCGCTAAACCAGGCAAGTTTTTTCTTTAAAGAATTAAAAGCCTTTTCATTATCTACCAATACAAGAGAGAGACCTTTTGTAAGATGTCCCTTATAAAATCTACTGCTTCTTCCGCTTGCTTGAATATATCCAGTAATATCCGCCGTTACAATTTTTTCTCCATCAAAACTAATTTCTGGAGAGTTTATGATTTCTTTTTTAAATTTCTCTATAAAGAATTTAATCCTTTGAGCATATTGCTGAAGTTTTTTCTCGATACTTTCATACAAAGAAGGCAAAAAAACATACTTTTTAAAAAAATTAATAATGTTTTGAACTTCAAAAATTTCTTCTTTTTTTAACAAATTTTTCCTAATCAAATAAGGAAAAACAGCCAATGCTATAAAGTATAAACTTCTAAAATCATCCGTATTTAATTTAAATTCAAGTTTTGGCACTCCTACAAAAAGGGTATATCTAACGGCTTCTGGCAAATCAATGCCTCTAGCAAGCGGATTACGAAAACTTGAAAAGCCTACAAAATAACACTCCCCTTTTTTAAACTCTTCAAGATGATCGTTAAACTCTTCGTAACTATAAGCTTTTATATTGTTTTTATTTAAAAAATTTATATATTCGTACAACTCTTCTTTCGTAGCATTAGAAGGCAAAAATAAAAGCCCACCCCTTCCAAGTTTTCTTATCCACTCAACACTTATTTCATAAGAATATCTTTTATCGTATAAATCCTCGATATTTCTCAAAGAAAGATTTGCTCTTGTTATTTCAAATCCAAGCAAATACTTAAACAAAAGAACTCTTTTACTTTTTGGATTAGCCGTAGCACTTGAAATGATTAAATTTCCTTTCTTCTTTCTAGCAATTTCTTTTATTTTTTCATATTCTTTTTGTTCTATAAACTCCATTGCCTTTTGAATGTCTTCTTTACTAAATCCTAGTAAATAAAAAACATCTTCTATTCTTCTACCACTTTTTAAAATACTATCTACATCATCCACAAAAATAAGCTCGAAATTCTTGTCAATAAGCTCTTTGTTTTTATACAGAAATTGGGTAGTAGTTATTAAAATATCGTATTCTCCATTTTTTATTTTTTCTTTTTCGCTTTTTTTCCCAGTATAAGCCAAAACGTCAATTCCCCAAGATTTAAATCTCTCAAGAGCCTGAAAAACAAGAAGTTTCGTAGGAAAAATAATATAAGAATTCTTAACAAAAGCTGATAACAATAACCCAAAAGTTGTTTTTCCAATTCCAGTTGGCGCAAGAAGAGAAAAAGAATTATCCAAAAAATATCTCTTTGCCCACATTTTTTGAATGGAAGTTAAATCTCTACCAACCTTTTTTTTAAAAAATTTATTAAATTCTTCTACTTTTTTATCAGCCTCACAAAACTTCTTAAAGTAATTAATATTAGGAGAATTACATTTTAAACCTTCAAAATCGCAATTTTCACAAAATAATCCTAAATTTAATCTCTCACTAGTAATATCCCCTAAACAATTAGGACAAAGATTCTTATAAATAGCCGGTAACATCTAATTCCTTTTTTTTATAAATTATATCATCTTGATCTCAATCAATGACACAATTTTCAATTTGATTTAAAATGCTTCAAAAAAAAGGAGCAAACATGCTTGGATTATTTACAAACAAAAATGAAGGATGTAATCTACCATTTCTTTGTTGGCAATGCGAAATGAGCGCACCTGGAGGATGTGGAAGTCATGGAGAAAGCAAAGGAGTTTGTGGAAAAGACGCTACAAAATCAAGACTTCAAGATTTAATAACTTACGGATTAAGAGGTCTTAGCGCTTATAGAGAACACGCAAGAGAATTAATTGAAAAACATGGAAACGAAGAAGAACATAAAACGCTTAAAGAAATTGATGACGTTATAGCTCAATCACTATACTTTACTCTTACAAACGTAAATTTTAATTTTAACGAGCATATCTCTCAATTAATGAAAGTTGGAGAAGCCGGAGTAAAAGTTATGGATTTATTAAGCTCTCTTCATACAAAAGCCCTTGGAATTCCAACTCCTACAAAAGTTACTCAAAACAAAGCAGAAGGAAAAGGAATTTTAGTTTCAGGACACAACCTTGATATGCTTGAAAAACTTTTAAAAAGAATTGAAGAGAGAGGATTAAGTGATAAAATTAACGTATATACTCACTCAGAAATGCTACCAGCACACGGTTATCCTCATCTTAAAAAATATAAAAACCTAAAAGGTAACATCGGTAAAGCTTGGTTTGACCAAACTGATATTTTCAGCAAATGGAACGGAACTTGTGTGGTAAATACAAATTGTATCGTACCACCTGAAAAATCACCAAAAGTTAAAAACTATATCGATAGACTTTACACTTACAAAATAGTAGGTATCGAAGGTGCTAAAAAAATTGAAAACGACAATTTCGATCCATTAATCGATCATACCTTAGAACTTCCTGATATTACGGGATTTGATAGTGACGAAAAAATCGTAACGGGACATCATTATAAAACCGTACTTGATGCATACGGAGAAAAAGTATTAAATGCAATTAAAGAAGGTAAATTAAAAAGAGTATGGGTAATTGCAGGATGTGATGCACCTGGTAAAAAAAGAAACTATTATAGAGAACTTGCATTAGCACTTCCTAAAGACCATATTATCATTACATCAAGCTGTGGTAAATTTAGATTTAACGATATAGATTTTGGAGTAGTACCAGGAACAGATATTCCAAGATATATTGATCTTGGACAATGTAACGATAGTAATGGTGCAGTTCATATCGCACTTGCTGTTGCAAATGCTTTAGGTGTAGAAGATGTAAATAATCTTCCTGTATCAATCGCTCTTATGTGGATGGAACAAAAAGCTATTATTATTTTACTTGCTCTTCTTAGTCTTGGAATCAAAGATATTTTTATAGGGCCAAGCGCTCCTCAATTTGCAAACGAAGAAATTATAAATTTCTTAGTAAAAAACTTTAATCTTGGTGTAATTTCAGGGGATATTCATAAAGATTTTTCAAAAGAACTAGTTTCTTAATCCCCTTTTTTTACCAATTAAAATACCTCTTTATCAATTCTTTGTTTTTTACTTTAAATTTGCCTTTAAAACTCTCAACAATCCCAAGTTCTTTAAATTCTTTCAATTTTCTACTTAAAGTTTCTGGTTTAATATTAAGCAAACTTGCAATATTATGCTGTTTTAATCTTTCAAAAAGTTCTGGGTTTTCGTAAATAAATTTAGCAATTTTAGTTTTGGTATCAAGAATTAAATTAGTATGAATTAAATTATCCAAATAATCCATCTTTTCTAAAAGTGAGCTCATAATATAAAAACACACATCTCCTTTTTTCAAAAAGTTTTTAAATTTTTCAAACTCTATTTTTAAAATAACTCCATTGCTATTCATCGCACAATTTGCAGGAAATGGGATATTTTGTAAATTGGCTTTTTCAGCAATTAAATTTCCTTCTTTAAACCTATGAATTATCAATTCGTTACCATTTTTATCGACTTTAAAAACCCTTGCTTCTCCTTTTAAAAGCAAATGCAAATATATAGGTTTTTCGCCTTCGTAAAATACTATTTCGTCTTTTTTAAACTCTTTTATATACGAAAAATTTTTAATTTTCAATATATCTTCTTTATTTAAACCTTTAAACAAAAATATATCTTCAAAATCCATTACGCTCCTTTAAAATTTTGACTATAATATACCAAAAAAGGAAACAAATGAACATTAAAAAAGTAGCTTTTGAACCAATGAACAAAGTTCATGAACAAGAATTAAAAATCTTAGAAAAACTTCTTCAAAAATTAAATTCATCTCAAGATTATAAAAAAGAATTGGAAGAATTCATAAAAGATGTAGAAAACCATTTCTCTTTTGAAGAAAAATTAATGGAAAAATACGATTTTTTTGCTAAAATACCTCATAAAATGGAACACGACAAAATTTTAAACGAGCTATATCAATTAAAAAACCTTCCAAGAGAAAAAGTAAAAGAATATTTCAACAACCATTTCTTAGAATGGCTTGAAAATCATATAGCAACAATTGATACGGTAACAGCCGGATTTTTAAACATGATAGGAGCAAAAGATGAATTTTAATGAAATCATTGAACTTGACGTACCAGCAGATGCGATAATATTAAGAAGCGTAGAAAATAATTCCGTAATAAAAATAAAAGAAATTGAAATAGAAGAGATAAAAATAAAAAAATCGTCAATTAGCTTTTTTACAATCAACAGAAACTACAAAAATCCACTAAAACCGGAATTTACTATTTTAATTTATACATTAAACAACATTATAATAGAAAGCGTATTTGAAGCAAGCGAAGAAAAAACATTAAAAGAATTGGAAGAATATATAAAATCAATTCTTATTTAAATTACTTGAAATTTTTTCAACTCCTCTTCGCTTATTCCTTTAATTAAGCCAAGATTTTTTAGTTTTTCTATAACCTCTAAAGTAGTCTCAACATCTGGAGGCCATTCTCTATTAAATCCATCAAGTTCGTTTTTATTAGTACCATCAATACCAATAATCTCTTCAATCCATACATCTCTTAAAGCATCTATATTATTGGTTACTCTCCAAACAAGCATATAAGGATTAAACGTTTCTGGGGTATTAATAAATACCACGATTTTTAAATGTTTTTTTAATGATTTTATCTTCTCAAAAATTTCACGAGCAGGTTTTATTTTATTAAATTTAATAACGCATATTGGATTTTTAGTATCGGTAAAATATTGTTTAATTTCTTCTACGCTCTCATCGCATTTTTTTATCTTCTCAAAAAGTTCTTTATCTTCCAAAATTTCTAACTTTTCATCTTCTCTTTTTGTTTTTTCAGCTACATCAATTCCAAGTTTCCCGCCCACAAGCTCTTCAATGCTTGAATGATCAAGCTCATCAACGATTCCTTTACTTATTAATATTTTTTCCTTATTAAAATTATTCAAAATATATCTTGTCAAATTTTCATAATCTCTAAGATTTGGGGCATCCTCACCAACAAAAATAGCATGCTTTACAAAACTCATTTGCCCTACGCCCCACAAATTGTGCATAATCTGAAAACTATGTCCTGGATATCTTGGTGCTATTTTACAAAGTATCAAATTATGAAAAACACCATTTTCTGGCATTGCATAATCTATTAAATCAGGCGATGTAGTTTTTAAAAGAGGCAAAAATATTCTCTCGGTTATATATCCCATATATTTATCTTCTATAGGAGGTTTTCCAACCACCGTAGCATAATATACAGGATCTTTTTTAGTGGTAATAGTTTCGATATGCATCACTGGAAAAGGTTTTTTTAAAGTGTAATATCCAGTATGATCTCCAAACATTCCTTCAATTTCAAATTCTTCAGGATCGCACCAACCTTCAATTACTATATCAGAATCAGCCGGAACTTCTAAATCGTTGCTAATACATTTAACAAGAAGAGGATTTTCTTTTCTTATAAATCCATAAAGCATTATCTCAAAAATTCCAGGAGGCATTGGAGCCGTAGCACACCAAGTATACAAAGGATCTCCTCCTATTGCTATACTAACTGGCATTTTACGACCCGCTTTTTTATACTCCCAAAATAAATGAGCACTATCTTTATGAATTTGCCAATGAAGACCAAGACGCTTATTATCGTAAACCTGAAGCCTATACATTCCAACGTTTTTAATTTCTCCATTAAGACTTTTTGTATACACTTGTCCCATAGTAATAAATTTTCCCCCATCAAGTTCCCAAGTTTTAAGAATAGGAAGTTTATCCAAACTTGCCGCTTCCCCTTGATAAATATGATATTGACATTCAGCCGTTTTTACAATTTTTGGAACGGTATATTTTAAAGCAAACAATTTTCCAAACGCTTTTAATTTATCTTTTAGCTTTTTAGGGGGTTTCATTTTTATAATTTCTTCAATTTCTTTAGCTATTTTTTCAGGATCCTTTTTAAGAATTTTTTTTACAACCTCATCATTTGCAAAAACATTCATTACAACGGGAATATCAAATTTCTTATCACCATCAACGGGATTGGTAAATTTTAAAATCTTAGGATTTTTCTTTTTTGCTTCAATATAAGCAAGATGAGGTATCTCAAGCTTTACATCAAGAGGAGTATCGATTACCTCCACAAATTCGTTTAATTCTTCAAGTTTCATCTATTCTCCTAAAAGCATAAAAATTTTGCTAAGAGCTTTTATAATATTTAAAGATTCTTTTATTATAGCTCTTTTTTCACTCTCTTGAAGAAAACTAACAGCACTCAACATTTCAAGCGTTTTAATTATAGCCTCTTTTATTTCTTCAGGATATTTTTCCAAATCTTTCCTAATTAATTGAGAATTTTGAGAAAAAATAGCTTCAGCCGAAATAAAAGGAGTAAAAAATAAAGCTAAAATTTGAGCCGCTTTATCATAATTTTCAATTAATTCCATAATTTCATCCACATCAAAATTTTCAATTTCTCTAAAAAGATCTTCTAACTCTTCATCATAAGAAATATTCAAACTCGAAACTACGCTTTTTACATTACCGCCACTTACTTTTTGAGCAAGCATAACAACAAATAACTCTAAAGGATCAATTCCAAACTTTTGTGCTATTTTCACTAATTTATCTTTCATAGATTGCCTTTATACATTTATAGTTAAATAACGCTTTTAAAGTATCATCTTCAATTTCTGCCAAACTTGGCTTTGAAAGTTTTATATTTTTAATACCAGTAAGATATTTAATAAATTCGCTTAAATCAGGTTCATGCCCCACAATAGCCACAATTCCCTTTTTATCTTTTAAAACTTCCTTAAAATCTTCAATATTTGCTTGATAGAGTCTATTTTCTTCAATAACTTTTTGATTATAAAATTTAGCTAAAATTTCAGCCGTCTCTTTTGCTCTAAAAGCGGCAGAAGAAATAATACAATCAATACTAGGATATATTCTTTTCATTATTTTAAAAAATCTTTCAGCTCTTTTTTTACCTCTTAAAGTTAAATGTCTTTCAAAATCGCTATTTACAAAATCTTCGGCTAAAGAGTGTCTAATTAAAAGCAGTTTCATAATTTTTCCTTCTTAAACAAAACTCCCGTTAAATATAATGAATTTGGGATATTTATTAAATAAGGGTGATCTAAATCTTGTTTTAAAAATTCTATCACTTCTAAATAAGAATTGTCAATAATACTGCTACTTAAAGCCAAATCAATTAAATCTTTATTACTAATTGCATGCGAACAGCTAAAAAGAGCCAAATAACCTCCATCTTCAAGAAGTTTTAATGAATTTACGATTAAATATTTCCAACCTCTAATTGCACCTTTCCTTGAAGCCTTGGTTTTAGCAAAAGCAGGAGGATCTATTATTATTAAATCATACACATCTTCTTCTCTTTCTAAAAATTTAAAAACGTCATCTCTTACGATTTCGTAATTTTCAAGATTATTTAACTTACAATTTCTTTCTATTAACGAACAAGCAAGAGGAGAAATTTCTACAAATTTCGTAAAATTAGCGTTTGCGTAAATTCCAAATCCCCCAGCATTTGAAAACAAATCTAAAGTTTTTTTATTTCCGTATTCTCCGACAATTCTTCTATTTTTTCTCTGATCGAGAAAAAAACCAGTTTTTTGCCCTTCTTTTAAGAAAGTTACAAATTTTTTTGAATTTTCTTTAATTATAAATTCATCATCTACTTTACCATATAAAGTTTGATTAATTACTTCCAATCCTTCTTTTTCTCTTATTTTATCACCTTTTTCATAAATTCCTTTTGGATTTAAAAGTTCTATTAAAATCTCTATTATAATTCCTTTAAAACTATCAATTCCAGCAGTAGTAAAAGAAACTACTAAATTATCTCCGTATTTATCCACTATAAGTCCAGGAAGAAAATCGGCTTCGCTGTGAATTAATCTAAAAGAATTGGTAATGTGTTCTAATGTTTTTCTTTTTTTTATCGCTCTTTTAATTCTATATTCAAAAAATTCCTTATCAACTACTATTTTTTCAAAACTAAGAACTCGTGCACTTATCTTGCTAACAGGATTATAAAAAGCAACAGCTACAAACTTGTTTTTATAAACTAAATCGACTATTCCTTTATATTCAATATGTTTTTTTATTTCATTATGATAAATCCAAGGCATTCTATTTTTTAATTTTTCATACCCACTTTTTGTTATTTCAACTTTCATCTTCAACCTCTTTATAAATACCGTTTTCTTTTACATACTCGATTAAACGCTTATAAGTTTCATTTACGCTTAAAGTTTTAGAATCTCCAATTATTAAAAGTTTTCTTTTTGGTCTAGTAATTCCAACGTTTAATCTTCTTATGTCACTTAAAAATCCAATCTCTTCTTTTTCGTTTGCTCTAACCAAACTAATAATGATAATTTCTTTTTCTCTTCCTTGAAATCCATCAACGCTTTTTACTTCAACATTAATTTTTTCATCCTCCATAAGTTTTTTAATATACTCTTCATGATCCTTATATGGAGTAATAACTCCTATATACTCTTCCTTTGCGTTATTTTCAAGAAACTTCTTAACAAGCTTTAGCACATATTTTGCCTCTAATGGATTATATTTTGAAGGAGAATCTTTTTTAATTTTTTCAAGAAATCTTCCTTTCGTATCGATAAAAACATAAGGTTCAAATCCTCCATAAAAATCATCATCTTTTATTCCAAGATCTTTAATCGTAATATTTTTTATTTTTTCAAAAGTTTTAACTTTACAATCATAAAATTCGCAACTTGGAAAATTATTTATTTTTTCATTCATCCTATATTGAATTTCAAGTGTATAAGCGTTATTTGGATATATTTTATGAAATCTCTCAAACATAGAAACTTTTAATCTTTCATCATTGCTTAAAATAGTCGGAGGAAGTTGTTTGTCATCTCCTGCCAAAATTGCTTTGGAAGCTTTAATAAGAGGAATTAATGTACTTGGCTCCATCGCTTGAGCCGCTTCGTCAATAAATACCACATCAAACTTTCTATCTTTTAAAAAATCACTTCCAGCCCCTGAATTCGTAGCAAATACAATATCGGCTGATTTTAAAACATCGTCCATAATCTCTTGAGTAATTTTATTTTTTTCGTCATAAAGCTTATTTATTTTTTGCTGAATTTTAATCCATTCCGCCATCTCTTTTATCCACTCAGCCTTAACGCCTCTTTTACCTTTACCGCTCTTAGCCAAACTTAAAATCTCTTCATCACTCATTCCTCTTCTTCTGCTTGGAGTTGGCTTTTTCGTACGCTTATCTTGAAGATATTTTAAATCATCAATTTTTTTAATTAATTTTTCAACTTCTTTATATCTTTTATCTCTCCTAATTTTTACGTCCAAAGAATATTTCATTAAATTACTCTCAATTTTAGCCGGATGTCCAATTCTTACAATATTATAATCTTTTAACTTTTCCATTACATTATCAACCGCAACATTACTATCAGCGCTAACCAGAATCTTTTTCCCTATATGTTTTTTTATAACTTCCGCTAAAGTAGTAGTTTTTCCCGTTCCCGGAGGTCCGTGAATCAAAAAAATTTCACTTAAAATACAACGTTTTAATGCTTCATTTTGAGACTCATTTAATTTTTCACTATAAACATCGACAATTTCAACTTTTGGCATCCTTTTTCCTAAAATAATATCCACATCAAATTCACTCTCTCTTTGTTCAACTTTATTTAAAGCTTCTTCCATCCTTTTAAAAGTAATATCGTTTACAAACAAATCCAATCTATAAAGTTTACTTCTAAAAATAGGCTCTTTCGAATATACTTCAATAAAATTTTTTCCTACTGCACTAACCGTTGCCTCTTGATTAAATTTTAAAGGCTCTCCTTTACTAACTAATACGATATCTCCTACTTTTATTTGATGTTCTGGCATATTATTTCTATTAAACCTATAAATTTTAAAATCCAAAAATTCTCCAATGTATCTCATTCTAAGCCCAAGAACGGCTCTTCCCCTTTTTTGCCTTTCAACTCCGCTTAATCTTTTTATTTCGTTTAAATGAAATTCTTTTTCAGCATTACGCTCTTTTTCTATTAAAGAAAGCCAATATTCTTTATACTCTTTTTCATTTTCAAATTTCAATTTCAATTTATTCTCCTTAAATTTTTATACTCCCTAAAATAATTATTACCGCTAATAAATTTATACCATAAAATGCCCATTTTTTCCTATAAGCCAAAAGAGATAAAACACTAAAAACTACTAAAAAACAAAAAGAAACATTTACATGATAATATTTCTCTCCAAGATTTAAATACCATTTAATAACTCCATCTAAAACACCTCCATAACCAATTAAATGCAAAAATCCTTCAACTACATAAAAAATCGGAAATATCAGATTAATTAAAGGAGATAGTAACTGATAATTATTAAATTCCCCAAAAAAATAATGACTCCATACAAACATTACAATAAACATATAAAAACTAAGCAAAACTCCGTTTATAAAAGAAAACTTAAAATATCTAAAAAAAAGATAAATATAATAAACTCCAACAATGCTTAACAAAAACCCCAATTTAAAAACACTAAAGGTAAAAATCAAAAAAGCAATTCCTATCGTAAATACCAACACCTTAATAGAAAAAACATCCATTAAAAAAAAAGCAATACCAAATAAAACCGCTTCCATTAAAAAAGCTCTAATCAAAGAAGGAGGAAAACTTGTAAAATACAAATAAAAAAACTCAATTCCTAAAATTAAAATTCCCAAATCAACATATCTATTTCTGTAAGGAAAAAAACGATGAAAAAAAGTATAAATTGGTAATAGCAAAAAAAACAAAGTTCCGCTAATAAAACCCAAATGTAATCCACTTAAAGCAAAAAGATGGCTTATTCCAAGAGCAGATAATTTAATTCTCGTATTATAATCTATCGATTCTCCCAAAAACAAAGCTCTAAATAAATTAGAAAATTTTCTACTTTCATGCTGAGCTTCAATATAAGTTTCAACCTTATTTAAAGGCAACAATCTTAAATTATAAGAAGGAGCATAAAAAGGAGTTAAATAATCAAAAAAAGAAACATCCTTTTTAATAAGAGTTAATTCAATTTCATCGTTTAGCAAATTTTTTAAATTCTCGTAACTTGTAGTATAAAATTCAATTTCTTTGTTTTTAAGTCTTAAAACAAAATGGTTTCCTTTTTTGTATTGATTAATAACTTTTGCCTTAATTACTTTCGAATCTAAAAATTTCAAATAAAACAAAAAAAGAATTTGAATTTTAAAAATGAAAAATAAAAGCAAAAACAAAATTCTCATACTAAAGGCATCTCAATTTGAGCATCAGTTGGTTCAATTTCTTGAACTTCGCTAAGTTTATCCGTAAAAAGAGTATATTTTTTATGAAATAGCATCTCAATAGTTCCTGTAGGACCATTCCTTTGTTTTCCAATAATTATTTCTGCATCCTCTACTTCTTTTTCCGTAAAATCTATTTTTACTTCTTTTCCTTTTTCCATAGCCTCTTTTTGTTTTTGTTTTGCTTCCATTGCCTTATAAACATCCTCTCGATATATAAACATAATAATATCGGCATCTTGTTCAATAGCTCCGGATTCTCTTAAATCACTTAACATCGGTCTTTTATTTGGCCTACTCTCAAGAGCGCGATTTAATTGCGAAAGCGCAATAATAGGAATTTGAAGTTCACGAGCCAAAAGTTTTAAACTTCTACTAATCTCGGCTATTGCAAGATGTCTCTCTTTTAAATCAGAATTAATAAGTTGTAAATAATCAATTACAGCCAAAGACAATTCTGGATTTTGAGCTTTTAATTTTCTGAGTTTTGCTCTAATTGTATGAATATTAACATTTCCCTCATCATCTACAAAAAGAGGTCTACTTGCCAAATCATCCGCTATTTCCGATAATTTACTCCATTCTTCATCGTTTAAATTTCCCCTTCTTATATCTTGAAGAGGAATTTTCGCATAAGCACTCATCATTCTAAGCATCAATTGCTCAGCTGGCATCTCAAGAGAAAAGATAGCAACGCCTTTATTTTGCTTTAACACATTTAATGAAAGATTAAGCGCAAACGCCGTTTTTCCCATTGAAGGTCTTGCGGCAATAATAATCAAATCTCCTTCGTTAAACCCGCTTGTCATTCTATTGAGCTCAACAAATCCCGTATCAAGACCCGTTACGATTTTATTTTTTTTACTTGCTTGTTTTTTAATAAACTCCAAAGTATCGTTAATAACCTTAAACGAAGATTTAAAATCTCCAGATAAATTAGAAGTTGCTATATTAAACAATCTGCTTTGAATAAGTTCAACTTCTTCTATTGCTCTCTTATCTTCTTCAAGAACTATTTTTTTTATTTCGTTTGAAAGATGTAAAAGTTCCCTTTTTGTAGCCAAATCTTTTATTTCTCTTGCATATGCTTCTACAGCTTCAACGGGAACGGTATTGATTATTTCCAAAAACGCTTCATCATCATATTTATTTTTCTTTTTTAACGCCTCCCTTAAAAAAACCTCATCAATTGGCAAATCTTTCTTATAAAGCTCTTCCATAGTTTCAAAAACGGCTTGATGAAAAGGCAAGTAAAAATCACTCGGTTTTAAAATAGCCGCTACGTCTTCATAAACTTTTCCATCAAAAATTATCGCACTTAAAATACCTCTTTCAATATCAAGATTATACAAGTTCATTTTCTATCCTCTAAAATAAATTTATAAATTGCATCAAGCAATACCCTAATATCTTGAGATTCCATAAGAGTTTTTAATTTAGTTCTTTTCTTTTTTGGCAAAGCCCTAATAATTTTTTTAATCTCTTCTTCGTCTTTAGCCTCTTTTATTTTTTTAACAACATCTTCTCCCAAAATTTTTTCCAATTTCTCTTTAGTAACCTCGTTTGGCTTCAAAAGCAAAAAAATAAAAACAAATGCCAAAGAAGCAATAAATAATCCAACCATTATTATCAAATCAGCAGCCATTTTGCTCCTTTATTTTTTCAATTTCTTCCAAAAATTTAGGCAACAATTCATCTTCTTTATATTTTCCAATAATTTCTCCTTTTTTCAATATAAGTCCATGTCCTCTCCCGCAAGCTATAGCCAAATCGGCTTCTTTTGCTTCACCTATTGCGTTTACCACACATCCCATTATGCTAAGAGTCAAAGGAATTTCTATATCTTTAGTAGCTTCTTCTACAGCCTCAACAATTGGTGGCAAATCAACTTCAATTCTTCCGCAAGTTGGGCAAGAAATAATATTAACCCCTTTTCTTAATCCTAAATCCTGTAAAATCGCTCTTCCTACTTTAATTTCTTCTTCAAGCTCACCCGTTATAGAAACTCTTATAGTATCCCCTATTCCATCAAGCAACAATGCTCCAAAAGCAGCAGCACTTTTTATAGTAGCATGAAACTTAGTCCCTGCTTCGGTAACTCCAAGATGAAAAGGATAATCAACAAGAGGTCTTAACATTCTATAAGCTTCTACCGTTCTTATGACATCGCTAGCCTTTAAAGAAACTTTAATATCGAAAAAATCCAAATCTTCCAAAAATTTAATATGCCAAAGAGCAGATTCAACCATCGCTTTTGGAGTTTTCCCGTATTTATTTTCAAGATGACTCTCAAGAGAACCTAAATTTACTCCTATTCTAATTGGAATTTTTCTTTCTTTACACACTTTTACAATCTCTCTAACTCTTTCTTTTCCTCCAATATTTCCTGGATTTATTCTTAAAGCATCTACAACTTCAGCCGCCATAATTCCCAAACGATAATTAAAATGAATATCGGCAACTATTGGCAAAGGAGATTTTTCCTTTATTTTTTTTAGAGCCTTAGCATCTTCCTCATCCAAAACCGCAACTCTTACGATATCGGCTCCAGCAAAATACAACCTATTTATTTGCTCAAGAGTTTCTTTTATATCCTTCGTTTTTGAAAAAGTCATGGATTGAACGGAAATTGGGGCATCTCCTCCTATTTCTACATCACCAATTTTAATTTTTCGGGTAGGGTATCTATTCATTTTTTTCCTTCAAAAAATGATATATATATTCAATATTTCCTTCTTTTCCTTTTATGCTCGATTCTTCACTTCTAATTAGCTTCCATTTTTTTAAAGCTTCTTTTTCAAAATTATCTCTTGCTTTTTTTATAGCTTCTTCATCAATCACAACTCCTTTTTTATTCCTTCTAGCTTCAATTCCAACTTCAAATTGGGGCTTAAAAAGCAAAATTATATCTCCTTTTTCAATTAACTCATCAATTTTATCCAAAATCTTAAGAAGAGAAATAAAACTTACATCGCTTACTATTACATCAAATTTTTCGGGATATTTAAAATCTCTTATATCTGTTTCTTCAAAAATTTCCATTTTCCCTCTTAAAGTTTTATGAAGCTGATTTTTTCCCACATCCACACCAACTACTTTTGCCCCTTTTTCCAAACAAACTTCGCTAAATCCTCCGGTAGAAGAACCAATATCCAAAACTTTTTTTCCTTTAAAATCTATTTTATATTTATCAAGATAATTTTTTAACTTATAAGCCGCTCTACTTACGTATACTTTTCCAAAAATTTCTATGTTATCGTTTTCATTCACTTTAAAACTTGGCTTATTTACTATTTTCCCATTTACTCTAACTTTTCCTTTTTTAATCAAATCTTTTGCTTTATTTCTTGAATCGATTAAATTTTTTTTAACAATCGCTTCATCTAATCTCAAAATTATCCTTTTTTTATTAATTTTATCAAATTTTTTTTGATATAATATTTCAAATTTAAAAAAGGAGAGAAAATGGGATTTAGCGGATTTATGGCATTAGTTTTGTGTGTAGTAGCAACTTATGCAATGCTTTCAATTGCTCTAAACGCTTCTAAAAAAGCTAAATAAGCAAATCTCTTAAAGAATCTTTTGGGCTTTTGCCCTCGTAGAGGATTTTATATACTTCATTAGCTATTGGAGTGTATATATTTTTGAGCTTTGAAATTTCATAAATAGCTTTTGTAGTATAAACTCCTTCGGCTACTTCTTTAAGTTCGTTTAAAATATCATTTAATGATTTTCCTTTTGCAAGATTAAAACCCACTCTATAATTCCTACTCATAGTGGAATTTGCCGTCAAAAATAAATCCCCAGCTCCAGCAAGTCCCAAAAAAGTATCTTTTTTTGCTCCAAAAAATTCTCCAAATCTATCCATTTCAACCAATCCTCTTGCAAGAAGAGCCGCTCTTGCGTTATTTCCAAGATTAAGCCCATCGCTAATTCCAGAAGCTATAGCTATTACATTTTTATAAGCTCCAGCTATTTCAACCCCTTTAGTATCATCATCTACATAAATCTTGATAAAATCAGGAAAAAATTTACTAAACTCTTTTGCCAAATCCAAATTCTTAGAAGCAATAACCAACGCCGTTGGCTTTTTTTCTTTTACTTCTTTTGCGAAAGAAGGACCAGAAACAAATGCTAAATTTTTTCTATCTACATACTCTTCAAAAATTTCATCCAAAAACTTTAAACTTTCTACGTCAATTCCCTTACTTGCAACCAATATCTTTTTACTCTTTATTTCTTCTTTATAATCTTTTAAAAAATCCTTTATAGCTTGAGCCGCAATAACTACTATTAAATATTCGTTTTTTAATGCGTCTTTAAAATCTACGAACCCTTCAATATCTCTTTTCTTTCTTGAAGTAATAACCGCATTTACTTTTTCTTTTATTGCAAAATAAATAGCACTCCCCCAAGCTCCAGCTCCAATTACACTAACCATTACCTCCCTTTAAAAATTCCAAATCAAATTTAAATCTTTCAATTTCATCCAAATCCCCAACTACTATTAAAATATCTCCCGCATCTATTTTATGATTAATTCCTCTTGTTACGAATTGAACATCCTCGCTCATTTCCTTATCGACAATTGCGATAATTAATATATTGTAATTTGCCGAAATATCCTTATATACGTCTTTAATATATTTTCCATCAAGAAAAGAGTCTTTTGGAATCTCAATTTCGGCAAAAGCCAATTTATTATCTTCAAAAATTATTTCTTCAATAAGTTTTAGAGTTAAAGGTTTTTTTAAAATGGTCATAATTCTATTTGCGCTAACTTCATAAGGATTAATAACTTTATCAACTCCAGCTAATTTATATTTATACTCGTTATCTTTATTAGAAACTTTTGCAATTACTTTAAGATTTGGAAAAATATCTTTAATCGATAAACACAAAAATAAATTTTTTTCTTCATCTCTTAATACAGCCAAAACTACATCAATTCCTTCAAGAGCTTCTTTTAAAGATTCGTCTTCTATCTCGTGAAGATTAACTACCTCATAAAGTTTCTCTTTTGCTCTTAATTCTTCTTCCTCATCAAAAACAACTACAAGCAAATCTTTTTTGGACAAATTTTTTGCGACATGTTCTCCAAAATCGTCAAATCCAAAAAGCGCTATTTTCATATGCTACTTCTTTCTACCAAATATTTAAAATAATTTACGCTAACGCTATATCCCATAACCACAATTATATCTCCCGCATCTAACCTTAAATCAAAAGGAGGATTAAAATAAAAATGCCCTTTTTCAATTTTTAACGTTTCGTTTAAAAGCGGAGATTTTTTCAATTTCATTACTCCAAAAAGAATTAATTTATAAGCGTCAAAATTAACTTCTCCTATCAATTTTCCATCAAGAATCGAATTTTCAAGAACTATTATTTCATCAATAATTGCATTTTTTTTCTCGGTTAAAATAGCATCAATCACTTCAAAAGTAATAGGATGTCCTATATACTCAGCCATTAAAAGAGCCGTAACCGCAGTAGGAACGACTACGTAAGTAGCTCCGGCTTTTTTCATTTTTGATACGTTTTTTTCATCATTGGCAAGAGCCAATATTTCAATATCTTTCTCTTTACAAAATGCTTTAATACTCAAAATCATAAAGGAATTACTTATGTCGTTGTTTGTTAAAACGAAAACCTTACTTATTTTTTCAAAATCAAGAGTTTTTAGAAAATCTTTTTGAGTCACATCTCCTTTTAAAGCCACATATCCTTTTAAACTTGCTTTTTTAATTCTCTCTTCATCCAAATCAACTACTACAAAATCTTGCTTTTCCTTATAAAATTTTTCACAAAGTATTTCCGCTTCGTTAGAATATCCACAAATTAAATAAACATCATTCATATGCCTAACGGTTCTAACAACTCTCTCAGCTTTAAGCTCTTCAAGTTTTTCGGTAAAAGCAGAAGCTATAATTGAAGTTGCAAAAGAAATAAATCCAATTCCAAAAATAATCAAAACCATAGTAAGAACTTTACCCTCATAAGTAACAGGGGTAATATCTCCATAACCAACCGTTGATATAGTAATTAAAGACCAATATACGGCATCAAACAAAGTCTCTATTTTTTGATTTGCGTGAGCTTCAAATACGTATATTACTGCTCCACCAATAAAAGTAACAAAAGAAACCGCTATAAGCAATATAAATAATTCAAATCTTTTATTTGCAAGAACTTCTAAAAACGTATTAATGCTTTTAGTATATCTAAGAAGTTTAAAGAGTCTAAAAATTACAAAAATTCTAAAAATCCTAAGAGGTCTATATCCAGGCAAAATAGCAAGCAAATCAATAATTGCAAAAGGACTTCTTATATACTCCCATTTTTTAAGTAAAATTTCTTTAAGAACTTTTTTTAAATTAAATGGACGCCCCAAAAAATTAGCTTCTTCGTATTCATCTATAATAATTTTATGTATATCGTTATAAACCCAAAGCCTAATTAAATATTCAACTAAGAATATAGAAGTAATAAAATAAAAATCAAAATCCTCCAAAATCGGATGAACTCGATTTTTTATATCGTAAAGCAAAATCGCAACGCTAACTAATACCAAAAAGAACATAAAAGTATCAAATATTTTCTTATAAATAAAATTATTATCATTCATCAATCGCCAAAAAAAGTGCTTTATCTTTTTGTATTTAACCGAAGAATCAAGAAAAAAAGCAAAAGCAATTAATGCTTTTATAAAAGCTTCCGAAACCGTAGTTTCTTTTAAATATTTAAAAAAAGTTTTAATCACTCAATTTTCTTTTTAAAATTTTATTTACAACCTGAGGATTTGCTTTTCCTCTACTCGCCTTCATAACTTGTCCTACAAAAAATCCAAAAAGTTTCTCTTTTCCGGCTTTATATTCTTCTACTTGTTTTGGATTAGCCGCAATTACTTCATCTACTATTTTTTCAATAGCGCTTTCATCGCTAATTTGTTTAAGCCCAAGTTTTTCTATTGCTTCATCTACTTCAATATCTTCTTCCATCAAAAGATCTAATACTTTTTTACCTCCAGCCCCACTAATTACAGCTTCTTTTTCTCTTTTTGCAATTAAAGCAAGTTTTTTTGGAGAAACAGGAGAATTTTCAATATTTATTCCTGCTTTATTTAGCCTTCCAAGAAGTTCAATAGCAAGCCATCTGTTAGCAGCTTGCGGTTCAACTCCAAGCTCAATCATTTCTTCAAAAAATTTAGCAAGAGCCGGATCGCTCGTTAACACTCCAGCATCGTATTCCTTAAGCTTAAATTCTTTTATGTATCTTTCTTTCTTCTCATCTGGAAGCTCAGGAATTTCAATATCAAAAAATTCATCAGGAACCTCAAGAGGAAGCAAATCAGGATCTGGAAAATACCTATAATCAGCCGACTCTTCTTTCCCTCTCATTGAACGAGTTTCTCCAGTTTTACTATCAAAAAGCCTTGTTTCTTGCACTACTTCTTCTTCATATTCGTCATATTCATACGCTTCAATATGTCTATTCACCTCATAATCTATTGCCTGTTTGATAAATTTAAAAGAATTAATGTTTTTAATCTCAACCCTTGTTCCAAACTCTTTTTGCCCAACTGGTCTAACGGATACATTTGCATCGACTCTAAAACTTCCTTCTTGCATATTCGCATCGCTTATTCCAAGATATCTAACAATTGCATGAAGTTTTTTAAGATAAGCAATAGCTTCATCGCTACTTCTCATATCAGGTTCGCTTACTATTTCCAAAAGAGGAGTTCCAGCTCTATTCAAGTCAACTTTAGAATATTCTCCCTCATGCATATTTTTACCAGCGTCTTCTTCAAGATGAGCTCTTGTAACGCCAATTCTTTTTATGCCATCTTTTGTTTCTATAAAAATTTCTCCCTTCTCTACAATTGGCACTACGAATTGAGAAATTTGATAACCTTTTGGCAAATCCGGATAAAAATAATTTTTTCTCTCAAACGTACTTCTTTTATTAATAGTTGCGTTTATTGCCTTTCCAAACATTACGGCTTTTTTTACCGCCTCTTTATTCATAACAGGTAAAGCTCCCGGAAGTCCCAAACATACAGGACAAGTATTTATATTAGGTTCATCTCCAAAACTTGTCGGACAAGAACAAAAAATTTTTGATTTAGTATTAAGTTGAACGTGAACTTCAAGTCCTATTACTACTTCGTATTTCATATTGTCTCCTTTTATTCTACTACAAATCTAAATCCATGCTTATATAAAGCTCTTTTAATAGATTCTTGATGCTCAAGCCCTCTTGTCTCAAGAGCAATAGATACGTTTGCTTCTCCAATTGCTAAATTTAAATCTGTTCTATCATATCCAATAGAGACTATATTTGCTTTTTCTTTACTTAAGATTTCCGTTAGCTGCATTAAAGCGCCCGGTTTATCAAATAAAGTAACGATAAGTTTCATTTTTCTATGAGATTTTAAAAGACCTTTTTCGATAATTAAATTAATCATAGTAACATCAATATTTCCTCCACTAAGCACAACTCCAACTTTTTTAGGAGAGCCAAATTTTATTTTATGATGAAGAAGAGCAGCAATTCCAACAGCTCCAGCACCTTCTACTACAAGCTTTTGTCTTTCCATTAAAAATAAAATGGCATTGGCAATTTCTTCATCATCCACTTCCACAATATCATCAACTACATTTTTAATAATCTCAAACGTAATAGGAGAAGTATCTCTAACCGCTATACCATCGGCTATTGTTTTTACAAAAGCCGTATCTTGAACGCTGCCAGAGAGAAAACTAAGTCTCATAGCGGGAGCACCAGCTGCAGTTACACCAATAATTTTAATATGAGGATTAATTTGTTTTGCCGCACTTGCAATTCCGCTAATAAGTCCTCCTCCTCCTATTGGAACAACAATATAATCAAGATCTGGAACTTTTTCAAGCATTTCAAGCGCAATAGTTCCTTGTCCAGCCATTACATCGTAATCTGCAAAAGGATGAATAAATTCAAGCCCTTTTTCTTTTGCTAAATTTATTGCATATTCATACGCTTCATCATAATTATTTCCTGCAAGAACAACTTCTCCTCCATATTCCTTAACTCCGCTCACTTTTGTAAGAGGAGTCGCTTCTGGCATAACGATAGTAGCCGGAATATTAAAATAATTCGCACTAAAAGCTACACCTTGAGCATGATTACCAGCGCTTGCCGCAATTACTCCTTTTTTTCTTTTATCTTCTGATAAAGAAGCTATTTTATTAAAAGCTCCTCTAAGCTTAAAAGCTCCCGTAGTTTGAAGATTTTCTTTTTTTAAGTAAATTTCGTTTCCTACTTTTTGAGATAAAACAGGAGCATAAGCAAACGGGGTTTTATATATTACGCCTTTTAATCTTTCTCTTGCTTCTTTTATCTTTTCAAGAGGAATTATATTTAGCTTTTCCATTTTTCTACTTTATATTAAATTTTCTGCTTCGCATCTTTTATGCTCAACCATCAAACACTTATCTTCAACATAAAAAATACCAGCATTTTCGGCAATTTTTTTAGAAGTTTCGTTTTTTATACCTTCTTGTAAAAAAATACATTTAATCCCATTAAGTTTTACTGCTTTTTCTACAATCTCAGGCGTATCTTCACTTTTTCTAAAAATATCTACTATGTCTACAGGAAAATCAATATCTTCTAAACTCCTATAAACTTTCTCTCCTAAAATTTCTTCTTCTCTTGGATATACAGGAATAATTTTATAACCTTTTTCTTGCATATATTTTGCTACTTGATGACTTGCTCTATGAGGTTTTGGAGATAATCCAACTACTACTATTACTTTTGAATTTTTAAGCACTTCACATATTTTTTTATCGGCTTTCTTTGCACTTGGGAGTTCGCAAGCCTCCATTTTTATCCTTTTTTTGCAAAATTATAACAAAAATAACCAAATACTCTTGATTTTTAGGGAAAA
>Ga0256838_1000325_pt1 | contig 31710 bp, 47 predicted proteins | sample 4571419metaG_FD_185978 | JGI IMG/M metagenome (GOLD analysis project Ga0256838, IMG submission 185978) | Hydrothermal vent microbial communities from Guaymas Basin, Mexico - 4571-419 | ecosystem: Environmental > Aquatic > Marine > Hydrothermal vents | place: Mexico: Guaymas Basin | collected... | reverse complement strand
AAGGCAGTAGGCTATGTGAGTGTAAGGAAAGCCCCACTGCCACCACCTAATAAGGCGGCTTGTGGGGCTGATTCCTTTTGAGGCAAGTATGTAAGCTTTTGGCATCCTATACCTCTAACTTGATTTGAGAATAAGCCTCTTCACAAAGTTTCTTAACATTAAGCTGAAGGAGGTTCCCTAACGACATTGAGTCAACTTGCTCCTCAAGCTCACCTTCTTTCTGCCATATCTCCTCTTTCCAGTTGAGGATTCCAGCTATCTCTGCTCCTCTTTGAAGGAGAGGGAGTATCTCTTGAATGGCTTGGTCTGAAAGTCCTTTGTCTTTGAGGTCGTTAATGGCATCGTCTTGTGTGTAAGAACCTGCGATGAAGAGGGCTATTTTCTGCTTTACTTCGTCTGTTGTGATGGAGATGCCTTCTTTTGCGGCTATGTAGAGGATTCTTCCTTCTATTACTTGAGCTTCTGAAGTAATGTCTGCAAGGTCTTCGTCAAGTTCTTCAAGCTTTTGGTTAATGTAGGAGTCAGTGGCTTGAGAGATTTCTCTTTTCTTTACCCTTAGATAATCGTCAATAGTTTCTATTTTTTCATCTATTTTAACAAGAATAGCATCTTTGTACTCATCTGTCGTTTTGAGAAGTTCTATTTCTACATCTCCAATTAACTCAAACTTTCCATCCTTGTGAATGTAAACTGCCATTTCTATCCTCCTTATTTGTTGGCTTCTGGAATGAACTTTAGATTGCCTGCATGTCCTAAAGCAAAGACAGGAAATCCTATGTAGAACGTAACATCTTGAGGGTTGGAAGATTTGTTATATACGTTCAGAAGAAAACCTAAATGTCCTGAAGCCGTTTGCCTTTGAACGGCATACAGATTGAAAAATCCCGACTGATTGACAATACTACCTAATCCATCATAAGTGCTACCACTTGGGTTGTCGTGAATGCTGAAAACGACATCTGGATACACATCTGGAATGTAAATTGATACGCCTCTTGTGATAGTACTTCCTGAGGCAATATGAAGAGTCTTTTGGTTAAAGGACCATATCCAATCTTTATTTGTGGAGTCGTAAGGAGGAAATTCCTGTAAAGTGACTTTCAAGACTCTATATAAAATTTTCTCATCCCAATGAGTCCAACCGCCTTCATCATTTTCATTTCCAGTAAAAGCCTTTGCGAGAACCTGAGAAGCTATCTTTTCATCTGTTCCATCTGCAGCACCTTTGTCAGGTGTAATAAGGGTATATGTCTTTGTAGCACCAGAAGGATAGAAAGTAAAATAACCGTCAGGGAAGTTATCACCATCACTATCAAGGAATTGTGTGTTTTTCAGTAAGTTAACAGTTCCGAACTCTCCTCTCGCACCAGCTATAAACCCATCAATCTGACTTTTTCCATAGTTAACTAAATCATTAACCTGCTGATCCCACTTATCCGATTGCGTCGTCCATCGTTCTAAGAGTTGGGAGGTGTTGTCTTTTACCTCCAAAATGAGTTCTGTTAAGTCTGGCATTGCTACCTCCTTATATGAGTTTTGTTATTGAAAGTTTTCCTTGTATGCTGGCATTCTTTTGTTTTCCTTCACTATCGGTGTAGGTGAGCTTGAAGATTAAGTCCTTGACTGTTGATCCATTTGCTTTGAAATGAGCGGTAAATGAGGAATAGTTTGACTCTCCAGAACCATCTCCTGTAATGTCGTAACTTGCAAGTCCTGAAATGGTTATTGATTCGTCTCCACAGAGAAGTTTGAAAACTATTATGGCGTCCTCGTCCATTAGGTTATTGCCAATTGGCTCATAGGTATGGGTGTTCCCTTCGTTGTCGGTAAAAGACAAAACTGGTTTTGCGTCAGGTTCACAATAGTCTATGAAAATTGCGATCTCGTAAGCTCCTTTTGACAAAGTTACAGGAGTTTTGAACTCTGAAACCGAGGAACCAAAAGTGAACAGGTAGCTATCTCCTACACCTAAGGATTGGTTTGTATCGGAAAATCTTCTTTTTGCTGTTTTGAAGTCGGTTTTTGTTGGAAAGTTATCATCCACGTAGGACTTTGTGGCGTAGTCTTCAAGGTCTGAGGTTTTTGCAAAGGTGTTATCAACGTAAGTTTTATCCGCTTTTGAATCCTTCAGGTTATCAAGCTGGTCTTTGAGGTTACCAATTTCCGCCTGAAAACCTGCAACGACATCCGAGTCAACCTTGTCTTTGACCTGCTGGAGGAGCTTTTCAAGGTTGTCTATCTCCTTTTCTACTTCCTGTAGCTTTGATGTGTTTACGAGGTTGAGCTTGTTGGTAAGGGTGGTAATAGCCTCTCCTATTCGGGCTAAAACTGTCTGGTCTGTAAGCTGTTCAAGGAGAAGGTTTTGTTCTGTCTGATCTGCTCTTTCCTCTAAAACGGTGATTCTCGGAACTTGAACGTTTTCAAGCTCCTCTTTTATAGCATTGGCAGTTGCAATGGCTTCATCTGCTTTCTCTTTGATGGCTACAATCGCAACTTCATGGTTTGTAAGCATTTGAGCTATTTGAGCAAACTCTTCTGTGTAAAGGAGTCTCAGGTCTGGGTTGCTTTCAACTATCTCTATCTTGTCAAGAGGAACGTCTGTTACTCTTACGGAGATTCCAGCTAAAAGTTTTAAGTTTTTGTTCTTCCATGCGATAGGAACTTCCGGGTGGGACCAGACAAAAGCAAGTGTCCCGTCTTCAAGATACCAGCCTATCTCCTTTATCCAGAATTCAGGAACGTCTTCTGGAACGAGAGCCGATAGATCCATATAGCCATCGGAAGGAAAAACCTTTCCAGAAGCAATTGGAACTCTTACAATTTCATTTTTAAGAGCTGTTTGGTCTTTTGATGGAACGTATCCAGCATCTCCGAAGCCTATATGGGTTAGCTTTAGCTTTACTTCTGGCAGTCCGCTAACTTGGAAGAACTTTTGTAATCCCGCTGTTGTGGTTATAGGTATCAGTTTAATCTCTTCTGCCATTAGTTTGTTCCTCCGGTGAGATTAATCCTGACAAAAGCAGTAGTTTTGAAACCGCTTGCAACTGCACAAGTAGAGGAGAAATCCCATTCGCTTTGCGTTGATTCAAAGGAAGCTTTTAAGAAACCGTTTGCGGTAACGTTTCCAGCAAAGATTGAGATTCCGTCCCCAGCAGTAATTACTTTCTCGCTCTCTGCCTCAAAAGTGGTGGCAGTGAAGGTAGTCGGCTTTATGCCGGTTCCGAAGAGCTTATACTCTCCGTCTTGGGACATGAGGACTTTCTTTTCGGTGTCTTCTTCAAAGGTGGTTTTTGTGAAGGTTGAGAGCTTTCCGCTTGTCCCTACTTTCTGCTCGTTTTCAAAGAAGACGTTGAACTTTAGCTCTTCTAAATGGCTTCTTTCGTTTTTGTAGCTGTTTATGAGGTCAAGGAGTTTCTCTTGAACTTCTGGTGTTAGGGTAATTCCGTGTTTAACAAGTTCTTCAAAGAAAAGGTCAAGTTTGAACCTGTAAGGTTCTCCGCCGTATTCAAACCACTCTCTTACAACTCCGCCGAGGTTAAGAGTTGATAGAACTTTTTTAACTGCGTAAGGAGTTCCTTTGTATCTATGAAGTTCTATTGCGTTTTTGACGAGGTTCCGCTTCTCTTCTACGGTTTTAGCAAGGTCGTAGCCCTCTACGTGAAATTGCCATGCAAGAAGGTCAAGAAGAGATTCATCTTCTATCTCGTCTATCCGTGGGTAGATGATTACGTTGATTATCTGCTCTTTTACTTTTTGAAGTTCCGGGTCGGTGGCGGAAAGAATTGCCTTTATAACCGGGTCATTCAGCAAATTCGGAGGTGCTATTTCTCTAAACATCTTCAGCACCTCCGTAAAGTACCTCTACTTTTTCAGCCCGTGCCACTTGGTCAACGTCCACAGGTATAAACTGAGGAGAATGGACTTCCACACGCTTTACTCCTTGAACGCCCATTACAAGGTCTATAAGGCGGGAAGGATTAACGTCGTAGCCTATGCGGGACTTCGTTTCATTTACAAACCGGGAAACCTTTTCTCTTACCTGCTGGTCTATTGACTGTTGCAAAGGCACAAAGTCTTTTTTTATGTAGTAAGTAAGGCTAATGCTGTAAGGAATAACGGAAGGAGCCTTTACTTCTACCAAGTCTGTAAGTGGCCTTATCTTTTCGTCGTTAAGGGTATACTCTACGAGGGAAAGGACCTCAGAAGTCGGAAGTTCTCCATTTTTCATTAAGACAACAACGGCTACTCTTCCAGGTTCTGGGCTAAACACGGAAACGTCTACAATGTCTTGATGGGCCGTTTTTGCCCAGTAGACGTAAGCTCCTTTGGAGCCGGCATTACTGAACTTTTCCGGGGCTAAGCGTATTCTTTCTCTTAGCCTCTCATCGTCCTCTCTATCTGAACCGTAAAGGGAAGTAGTAATGTTCTCTACCCTAACAACATAGGGAAGGGGAGTAACGAGGAGGTTAATTTGCCCCGGCTGGAAGCCGTTGCCAACAGTGCCAGGAGTTTCGCACTCGGCTTCTACGTCAACAAAGGTCTCTCCAGGCTTGATTACCGCTTCTTTTACCGTTTTAAAGAAGAGTTTCTGGTCTGGCGTTATTTCTGTGCCTTGAGGGATCACAACGGGGAAGGATTTAGGTGAGTCTATGTAAAACCTAACGGTGGTCCTTGCAGGAGTTGCGGGGAGCCTTTTGACGCCTAAGAGTTCTCCGAGCCTGTCAAGGGCTTCTCCGCGAGCAAAGGCCAGAAGGTTTTGGTTGGCAGCATCGTTTATCTGGAAATTCTGAACGGAAACCACATAGGAAAGTAGAGATACCAGGAGATTAATAGGGTCGGCAGGGTATATTTTTCTGCCGAGCAGCTCTTCCGCTTTGGAAAGTATCTTTGCGTAAGTAGTTTGAGAGTCGTATTTAACGAACTCTAACATTACCCCCTGCCGCTTAGGGTTTTGTTAACTTTACGGCGGCAGGGGTGGACAGGGTGGGTAAATGTGGGCTACTTTGCCAGTCGCAGGTCTTCTCCTTTAACGTGCTTAACTTCGCAAATCTCCACAAGCCTTGAGATGAGAGGTTCTTCTTTTAAAAACTGGGCTATTGCCTTGAAGGAGGCGTTGCTGGTGATGAAAAGGAGCTTTTCCTCGTTGTAGGCGTGGTAGATGGTTTCTATCACGAGCTTCCTCTCCCATTCCCCGAGGTTAGGGTTAAGGTCGTCAAGGAGGAAGGAGTCGTAATCCCAGAGGGCCTTCTTCGTTTCAAAGACGTCTTTCAGGTTCTGGAGCGGTAGGTAGAGCGGGCGGTTTACCCTGAGGTTTTTAAGGAGGAGGGCAATTTTATGAACGCAGGCGTAAGTTTTCCCTACCCCTGCTGAGCCTATCAGGAATAGACCTTTCTGTGCTGAAAGAGCTACCTGCAGGGCCTCAGTTTTTCTTTTTTCATTATTGAGAACTCTATCCACGTAGCGCTTTGGGAAGTTTCCCTCAAGGAGAATTTCCCTAATTTGCTCCTTACGGCGAGGCTTGAGGAACTTGAGGGCCCTCCCTTCTGTAAGTACAAAGTATAGGTTATCCTGCTCTATGATTGAACATTCAGGATATTGCTTTTTAAGGGATTCAAGCGTAGCAACCTGCATTTCTCACCTCAAAATTCGGGTTCGTCAAGGTTTTTGAGGTAGTGGTCAAGACCCCTTTCGTTCTCTTCTGTGGTCCACTTCTTTCCGGAGGTGTCGCCCTTCCATCTGGGAAGGACGTAGCGGAATTGGACTATCCCCCTATCTCCTAAGAGTTTCTTCTTCCAACCTATTAGTTTTGGGTTGGCGTCCTTGAAAGCCTCGTACTCGTAGCGGAGGGTTTCTACATCAAGGTTGTTGTTTCTGTAAATCTTGATGAGGTCTTTAAAGTGCCTTGCTATAACCTTCCACGGGTCGCTGAACCTGAGGAGCTCCGGCGGTTCATTGTTCCACAGTTCCCTGTACCAAGCAAGGAGCTGTCTAACTTCGGGCTCCTTAGTTTTGTTTTTCTTCCTTTCAAGGTCTTCTCTAAGGCTTCTCTCAGTATCCTCTATTACTCTATAGGCTTTCATCATTTGGCCGTTTATGATGTGCTCCATTGCAAGCCTAAGTCTTTTAATAACTGTATCAGTGCGCATTGCTGACCTCCTTTAGGGTTTTGGCTTTCCACCTAACGGCGTAGACTGTTCTTCCGAGGATGAGGGCTATTTCCCTTAGCGTTTTACCTTCCTTTCTAAGCTTCAGGAGTTTCTTTATTTCCTCTTTCGTCCATGGTTTCCCCTTATTGACTGCAGCCTGGTCTGCCGACTGGAGGTATTTCCTTACCCTTTTACGAGTGTCAACTCTTCTCCTTTTTGCCTTCGCTTTCTCGTAGCACTTTCTGCTGCAGTATCTGTCTTGGCTTCCCCTCTTTGCGAAGAAGGTTTTTCCGCAGACAGGGCATTTCTTTTCCCTACCGTAGAGCTCCCTCCAATTATCAGCGTAGTCAGGAAGTGCAAAGATTGGAGGTTCCTTGTTTACCCTGACTAAGGTCTTGTATTTGAGCCAGCTGTAAACAGTTGATTCCACTTTGGTTTTTACTGTGCTTCTTCCAAGGAAGCCCCACTCTTCCATCAGGTAGTCAACCAGCTCGTTTATCTGAAATACCTTTAGCTCATCCATCGCAATAGCAATATCAGAGGCCCTCATCTTATTCCTCCAACGGCGGCTTTAAGGAACTTTTCAAGGCTTTGAGGAGTTATCTCCTTAAGGCCTTTCTTCCTTGCGAGGTGAAGGGCAACGTCAAGCTCTCCTGTAGTTACTCCTTCGCTCTTTAAAAGGGCAGTAATCTCGTCTGCAGCATCAGGTTCAAACGAGTGTTTTGCAAGGAGCGAAACGACAGTTTCTTTAGCTATCGGACTGAGGGCCTTTCTGATGATTATCCTCTTGACGAGAGAGTGGTACTCGTTTGTAAGGAACCGGGAGAGCTTCCTGTCGCCCAGGAAGAATAGGAGAAGGCCGGCAGGGTAGTAAACCTCTATCTCCTCTACGATGTCCTTGAGGATTGAGAGGAACTTGGGTTTTTCAAAAAGCCTCTGGGCCTCGTCAATTATCAGGACGTAGGTTTCGTTCCTGTGGGTTATCCACTCCTTTATAAGGTCAAGGTTTTCAACGAAGCTCCTCTTTGGTCCCACTTTCAGGGAAAGAACTATCTGGGAAACAAACTGGGTTTCGGTTATCCTCCTTTCCGGAAACTTCATGTACTTTACTTTCGGATTTCTTGAGGCCACCCGGAGGGCACTCTTTGTCTTCCCTGCCATCCACTCACCCCAGAGTGCCCCGTGCAGGGCTTCTTGCCTTTCATGGTAAAATGTCAGCAGATTTTGAACTGCTTTTTCAATCGCCGTTTGGACGTGTATCTTCACGATTCACCTCCTTTTAAAGGTCTTCTAAGGTGAGCCAGTCGTCGTTCTGGCTCGCCTGCTCCTTTTGGGGTTCAACCGGGATTTCCTCAAGGGAGATTGAGTCAAGGTCTTCAAGTTCAATGGGGGACTGCTCTCTCTTAATTTCTGCAAGCTCCTGCTGGAGCTTCTTTTCTCTCCTTTTGAGCCTTGTTTCAAGCTGTTTTTTCTCTTTAACCTGGGCTGGAGTTTCGGAAATTGTTTCACCCGTAAGCCTTGCTACTCCAATAAACTCCCCGGTTTCTGCGTCATAGACATCAATTTCTTGAAGCTGCTTTAAGCTTGCCTTTACGAGGACTTTTACTTTCTTCTTTGGAACCGGAGAGAGCATCGTGTAGGTTCTGCCGTCAAGCTTTATCAGGTTGTCTCTCAGGGTTCTTTCTTCCGTTACGGTAAAGGCGTTTTCTATTACGGAGTCGGGGAGCTTGTTGGGATAGCCGGCAAATACATCTGCAGGAATTAGCTGTGCGTGGATAAAGGAGTGCTGGGAGTGGTTGTACTGGTCAACTGCAAGGTCAACGATTTCGGTAAAGGAGTTACCTTTAGAGAGGGCCTGCCTGATGCGGAGCTCTTCCTTGAAGGTTTTAAAGGCCCTCTCTATCAGCTTGTGGTTGGGGTTATAGGGTTTTGTTGTTTGAAGCTTAACTCCGAGCTTTTCAAGGCCTTCTTTAATAAGCTGGCTTTTTAAAATCCGTTCGTTGTCGCACCTTATAGCCTGAGGTATTCCGTAAGTTTTAAATAGCTCTATCAGGTATTCGGCAACGTCAAAAGAGGAGAAGGCCTTGTTGTAGTGGGTTGCCCCGGTTTCTTTATTGGCCACGATGAGGGGCTTAATCAAAAAGCCGCTTGCAGGGTCAAAACCGAAGAGGAGGGAGTACTGGACTCCGTCAAAGGTATAACCTGTGGCGTCCAGCTCAAGCAGGCCTTGGGGTCTTAAAACTCTGCCCTTGGGAACTCTGTATAGGTGGGCCTCTTTGGGACGGCGGAGTTTTTCAAGCTCCTCAATCCCTCCGAACTCACAGGCTATAAAGGCTTTGAGGACTTGGAGGAACCTGTGGTAGCTGATGTCAATTCCGGATGCCCTTAAAAAGAGCTCCAGCTCTCTGTAGATTTTTGCGTAAGGAATGGTTCTCTTTCTTCCTTTTTCGTCGGTTGTGAAGAGGAGAAGGTCAACGAGCCTGCTGCGGAGCTCAGGGTCTTCCTGGAGTTTCTGAACGTAGAGCAGGAGTTTCCCGCCCCTCTTTCTGGCCTTTTTCCCTTCCTCTTTTGCGTAGCGGTAAACGGTTGTAAGGGGCAGGGAGAGTATTTTTGAGATTTCCCTATATGAGTAGCCCATTGCTTTTAGCTCTTTGACCTTCTCCCTTTTGTCCACAGCTCCTCCTTAAATCCTGCGGAATTCTGCAAGGTAAACGCCGTTGGCTCTTCTCCAGCTGGGATTGTTCTTGTACCTTCCGCTCTTGTACATCTCAAGGAGCTCCTCAAGGAGCCTGATTACCCCTTCTTCCCCCTCTATCTGCTGCCACCTGCGAAGCTGCAGGTTGATGGTGTCCACAATTTCTTTGTAGAGCTCTTCCTTGCTCTTGAGATTTACCTCTTTCTTCTTCGGCTTATCCTCGGTCTTGAGGCCAGATAGCTCCTCTTTTATTCTCCTTCTTCCTGCCTCTGTAGACTCCCAAACTCCAAGGAGCTCCCTTAAAACCTCGTATTTCTTCTCCCACTCTTCAGGTAAACCTGCCCTTTTGTAAGCCTCTGCCGGAACGATGCCCTCTTCCCTGATGAGCCTCTTGGCTTCTTCAATCTTTTCTTTGAGGGAGAGCTCCCTGTCGGCCTCCTCTGCAATTTCATCAACCGCTAAAAGTTCTTCTTCCTCCTCCTGAAAGAGCCTTTCGGGGTCGTCAAGGGTTGAGCGGACGGTAGGGGTGGAAAATTCGGACATGTTGTCCTTTTTTTGCAGGTAATAATCAACAAGTTGTCGTGAAATCCCGAGTTCCTTAGCAATTTGCATTTTTGTTAACCCTTGAGTAGACAATTTTCTTATTTTCTCTTTCAGTTCTTTTTTTTCTTGTTGTCTTAAGTCTGATAACCATCTTCTTATTGTTCTATCAGAAACTCCAAAAAGCCTTTGAATGTCTCCTGATTCTACTCCTGCAAGGTAGAGTTGTTGAGCACAGAGCTTTCGTTCCTCTGGTTTTAGAGCAAGTCCATGTTTAAGGTTATACTTGATAGCTTCCATTCTGTAATGAAGTTCGTCTTTTATTGGTAACACTTCACCTTCAATAAACTCTTTACCTATTAGCTCACAGGCTTTTTTCCTGTGAACGCCGTCGACTATCCAGATTTTTCCATCAGGTCTTTCCCAAACTTTGATAGGATCAAATTCAACGCCGTTCTCCATAAGCTCTGCGTACTCTTTAACTTTTTCTTCTACTGTTCCTGTGATAACACGCGGAAGTAAGCCCTGAGGAATTTCTAAATCAGAAACTTTATACTTCGCAATCCTTCCCATTACTCAACCTCCTTTATGGGTTTTGGTAAAAAGAAAATTCCAGATAGGGTTTCATCTAGGACATGGACATAATGCACAAAAGAAAGAACCTCAAAGGAATACTTCGTTTGGAGTTTTTTTACAAAAGACAGAATTTCTTCAATAGGAGTTTTTCTATAGGGTATCCATACTATAGGGATACCTTCCTGAAGATACTCAGGTTCTTTATGCCAGTCTCCTACTTCTACGGCAAGCCTTAATGATAAATCTTCCAGCCATGGTGTTTCGTAGTTTGAAAACAAAGCTTGAATAAAGCCTTTCAAGGGAATAGAAACTAAAATGTCACTACGATGCCTTTTCCAAACGCCTTCAATAGAAATCCATTCAGGTTTGATTCCAGAATCTAATAACCAGAAGAAAGCTTTTGCTTTTTCTTTAATATGGAGTAAAGATTCTCTTTTTCTATTCCCATATTTTATATACTTCCGAAGTTGGTTTATGTGCCTTTTAATATTTTTATCTGAATAAGCTACATGCTCAGCAAAACTTAGACAAAACAACAACCAATCTTTTCCTTGAAGGTCTTGTCTTGCCTGAATTCTTTTCTCTATTGCTTTCTGAAATTGCTTATGCCATGGTGGTAAAGAGTGAGAATACCAATTAGGATGTCTTACCTTAAGTTTTTGTAGGTTAACAACTTTTAATCCCTCTCTCTCTAATCCTATCCTTGCCAAAAGTAATTTTCTTATAAGGTCTTTATCCCCATTATTAATCATTATTAACCTCCTAAATTAGTGTTGCTTTTGTTCTGCTGTCTTTTCTACTCCTGTTGCTGGAGAAAGCAGATAGTAAGCTTGAATCTCCATACTTAGAGCCGGTAAAAGTCCTAATTGAATTAACGTTGTTCATGATTGGCATCCCCCTTCTCATTCTGCTTTTTAAAACAGTCCTCTTTGCATTTGCACAGTGAGGTTGCCGCCAAGTAAAGGACGGCAAAACCCCAGGCCAGGGTTAGCCATCCAGCCAACAAAACATCAAAAGAGTTCATAGAAACCTCCCTTACTTGTTAATCAGGTAGCTCATAAAAAGGCTTATGGCCTGATTGATTGTGTTTACCGAACCCTCCTTTAAGAGCTCCTTAAAATAATCTCCAAAGCTCTTTCTCTCTCCAAGGGCTTCAGGAACTGCATTTAAAACTGCAAACCCCTTCATCGTTAAAACGGCGCGACGGAAAGTCCCTCCGAGGGTAGGGCTTCCCCCTCTTATGAAGCCTTCATCTCTGAGCCAGACAATCAGGTCGTAGTAAATCTCCCTCTCCTGCGCACTCGCATCAGGGTCAAGCACCTTTGGATTAAGGTCTATGGGTTGTGGGAAGGCTTCGTAGAGCGCTGTCAAAATCCTCAAAATGGCTTCATTTACAAATCTCTTGTCAGCCATAATCCCTCCCTAAATTCCGGACTCTTTAGCCGCTTTAAGGGTGTCAATCAGGTCGCTGGCTTCTTTAGCTGTTAGCTCCTTTGAGGAACTCTTTCCGTAGTTTTCCTCTATCAGCTTGTGAAGAAGTTCCCTTACCTCTTCTTTTTTATTGTCAGGCCAGACCTCCTGAGCCAACTTCCAGATGAGGGAGAGCTGTTTTTGAGTTACTCCCTTCTCGCTTCCGCCGTTTACGGCCGGCTCTTTCTGGGGAGCTCCCTTAACGTCTTCCTCGCTCAATTCCTCATAGGAGCAAAGACCAATGGGGAAGGCCTCCCTCAGGGCCCTGTTTATGGCTCTCGTTTCGGCCATCCTTATTAAGTGGGGGCTAACCATTCTGTTAGTGTTTTCAACGCTTGCGTCCCCAAAGGCCTCAAACCTCTTGTCGCCCTCAGTAATCACCGTGGCCTTAACGATGCAGAAGCCCTTGCCTTTTTCTACAAGCTCAACGCTTATTCCGGTTATCTTCCCGGTTCTGTGGGCGTAATAAAGAAGCCCTTCTCTGGTTACGTACGGGCGGTCGCCGAGGATTACTATGTGACCCAAGTCGGGCCTCAGACCGTATTCGGCATAGAGGGCCTGAATTACCTGAGATAGCTCTTCCTGAGCTTCTTCCGGAATTCCCTTATAGCCCTTCAGCCATCCCTTAATCTGATTAGGGTCAAGCCATCTCTTAGCAAGCTCCTGAGCTACCTTTATCCTTACTTCTTCAACGGCTACAGTTTTACTTTCCATCACTTAACCTCCACAATCCTGATGTTTTTCCCCGGCTTAAAGGCGAAAACTTTCCTTGCCGGAACCCTGACCTTCTCTCCGGTTCTGGGGTTCCTTGCAGTCCTTGGAGAAGTTTCTTTCAGGTAGAACTTTCCAAAGTCCCTGATTTTGATTTCTCCTCCTCTTCTAACCTCTTCAACAATCAGGGATAAGAGTTCCTCAACTCCGATTTCAATCAGCTCCCTCCTTACCTGCTTGCCCCACCTCTTTTCAACTCTTTCTTTCAGTTCGTAAATGAGCTCGTGCTTATTCATGCTTCACCTCCTCTAATTAAGGTTCCAGCTTGACGTATCAATTCCTTGAGCCTTCGTGCTTTTAGCAATGCTGAAAAAACCGTCCAGCCAGGTAGCTGCAGCTTCAGAGTTCCTGAAAGGAACCATCAAAGGGTTTGTATCGTTGACAAAGTGAAAGACAACAAACTTCCCGCTGACTTCAATGTTCTTGACGTTCTGAAGGTTCACAACTACATCTCCAATCCTTACCCATTCCATCTTGAACCTCCTTTGGTTGTGATTGTTTTCTTAAAAAGGGGCAGGCCAAAGGCCTGCTGCGCAAACGGGAGGAGAGAGAAGGTCCAGCTATGGCCTGAACAGAACACACTAATCCTCCACAATCGTCTTAACTCCAGGAGTTAACCTTGAGAGAACCTCTGCAAGAGCCCTCTCGGGAGTTTGAGCCTTAACCTGAACCGTTTGACCGGTTGTATTATCAATCACAACTCTGCAGGCACGTTTCAAAAGTTTCTCGCACTTTTGTGCGTTGAATTCTTCGCAGGGCTTTGCAAGTTCTCCTAACGCCTCTTGCAGGTAGTAATCAAAAGGCTTACCTTTCATTTTGTCCTCCATAGTCAGGTTCTGGGATTGCCAGCACAAAGAACGCGATGAGGGCGTAAAGGGCGAGTACTTCCATTACTCGCCCTCCCTGTTTCCTTGAATTGCCTTCTTAACCGCAAAGACCACTTCAGCGCACTTGATGAGGAGCTCCTCTGCTTCCTTGTGTATTTTCTGGAGCTCCTCAACTGTTACCTTTCCGTCCTCAATTGCATCAGCGTGGGCCTTTAGAACGTCTGCAAACTCTTTGGCAAGGAGGGAGATTTCTTTCTGGAGCTCTGCAGGAGAGCGAACCTCATCAGTCCTTAGAAACACTCCTCCGCACTTGCGAGCTATCCACTGAACGAGAATGTCGTTTCCGTATGCCCTATTGAGCTCAGGAACCCTCGGCAGCGGCGGGTTGTAGATAGGGTCTGTGTGGTAGCGCCTGACAGTCTCTGTCCCTACTCCCATGTCATCAGCAATTTCTGAATAAGTCCTTCCACTCACGGCCCTTGCTGTGTTTAAAACCTCTTTAACACTCATTGACTCGTAGGGAAGAACCCTCTCAACTACCTTGGCTCTCGCTCTGGTCATCCTATCTCCTCCCAACTTGGTTTTTATCTCTGTGTTTCCAACTCCTTACAAGGCTTGAATTTCAAAGCTTTTCCTTTTACTCTTGGGTATAGGGGAAAAGTTTCTCGCCCACGGCCTGTTCAATAAGGCGGGCTATACGGCGGGAAAAAACAGTTCCGTTAACAACTCCGCGGAGGGTATTGGGGTTGACTTCAAGTTCCTGTGCAAGGGCCTTCAGGGTGGGATATTTCTGGAGGATTATCCTCTTAATCCTCTTGGCCTTGTTCTTGCCGAAATACCGTCGTGTAGAGGTTTTTGCTATCATTATCTCTACCCCGTAGCTGGTTTGTAGCGTGTTTCGTAGTGGGCTTATGGATAGTATAGGTTCATTTTTGAACCTTGTCAAGAGTTGTATGCTCAAAACTGAGCATAATGTAAAAATTGGACACTGCGTCCGAATTTTGCGGGATTAAGATGGGCAAAAACTTAGAAAGAAACATAGGGAATAGAATAAAAGAACTTAGAAAAGCTTTGGGTTTAACCCAAACGGCTTTTGCTGAGAAAATCGGACGTTCAAAACGTTCTATTCAAGAGTGGGAGAGTGGCAGAAATGAACCTCCTGAACGTGCTCTCCGCCTCATAGAACAAACTTTCAACGTCAACCCCGAATGGCTCCGCCACGGCAAGGGGGAAATGTTTGTTGAGAAAGGAGAACCAGAAAGAGACCCGCTGGAAATAGCAGCAGAAAGGATAGTTAACATAATAATTGAAAAAAGAGGCATAAAAATATCAGAAGAAAAGAAAAGGAAAATAATAAAAAAACTTGCTGAGCTTCTGAAACAAGTTGGAGAAAAAGAAGCTCTTGACCTTATAGATATAGCTGTCTAGAGGGAGAAATGGGAAGAGTAATTGAGTTTTCAGGTGGAGATAAAGGGGAATCTATACTAAGGGAATTCTTAGAGCTTGCAAAAGGGGGAGGAGGTCCTCCAAGTGGGTATGATGAGCTTTGCAAAAAACTATTGGATTATGTCCAGAGCCGCATAAAGGAGTCAAGAAGGCAAGTAGAAGATGTAGACAGAAAAATAAAAGAACTTTCCCGAAGGAACTGGAGAATTCTCGGCTATCTATTTACAGGTGCTTTCCTTTATGGTCTTTCTCTTTACTTTGACTTGTGGGGTAAGATTCCTGTTCCTGAGAAACATCAAAAACTTATTGAAGCTTTAGCGGTCATTCTTTTCTTTGCCCTTCTCTATTTGGGTTATTACTTAATAGAAAGCTTAAGCTACTCAGAACAAAGAAATAAGGAAAAGTGGAAGCAAGCAATAAAGCGAGAAGCGCAATTATGGAAAAAAGAAATATTGCAGATACGATTAATGGCTTTGAACTGCCAGTCAGATATAGAAAAAGAGATATCAAGGCTTCTTGAAGGCTGGGAAGCGTTAGCTAATAGGGTTCTTGAAGATTAATGTCTTAGAGTTTTGGGGGAACTAGTGACCCTTTGGGACTTCTACATAGCGAAATACAAGAACGAAAAGAAATGGAAAAAGCATGTTGAAAAGCACGTAGAAGAGTATTTACAGGAAGAAAATCTTCCGTCTCCTCCTGTGGGAGAAGAGGTATTTTTCAGAGACATCAATCTTACATTACTTTTTGGTGGCAGACTAAGACTTGTAATTTTTGAGCCAGCTGATTACAAAAAGAAGTTTGTGTTTTTTAACGACAAAACCAACTGGCTACTCATTGTCTTGCCGGAAGAAAGGCTTATACTTACTGCTTTCCACCTGAAGGTATCCTCAACCCCGGAAGAATACTACTCCGTAGAAAAAGGATATATTGAGATTAAAGGAGAAACCAACTTAGAGAGGATAAGTAATGGATCCGAGGGACAAGGTTACTATAGAAGACCTACTGAAAAGGAAGAGGAGTTTCTTCATCAGATACGAAATCAATGTAAATATGTGGGATGCTGAGGACTTTGACCCGGAAGTTGATTTCTTTGACCTGGAAGATATGCTGGCATCTCGCTATTGGCTAAAGCGCTTAGAAGCAGCCGGGAAACTAACAGAGGAAGAGAAGAGGAAACTAAATGAGATAGAAGCTGATTTTGAGAGGAAAGGCATTCCAGAGTTTGTAGAAAGTAAATTTCCGGCTGTTTACGATAGATGGATAAGACGAGCACCTGTTGGATTATTGGAGCTATTTGCTCTAATCCACCGTAGTCAACTATTCAATGAAATGACAATATTAGGTGATTTGTGCCGTTTCATAGATTCTGAGAATTTCATTACCCCCCATTGGAAGAGAGGAAGAAATGAAAATAAAGAAATTCAACAATTTGCAGCTTAGGAAGTTTGAAGTGCCTTTTTTTGCATATAACTTCAACCCTCAGCTAAGTGAATCTGAGTTAATACCTATTGAGGAGAATCTTGATCTCAAAGCATTTCTTCAAACAAAAAGAGAAGATACAACAGAATTTCGTCTTGGACTTATTCTTAAAACGGCGGAAAAAGAAAAATCAAAAGTTGATTTTGCAGTTTTATGCTTCTTCCATTTTAAAGCTGAAATACCTATAACTGGAGAGAGAGAGGAAGAAGCACGCTACGTAGCGACTGCCTTAAGTATTTCTTACTCTACTTTAAGAGGATATTTGTTCCAAAAGTTTCCTGATCTCGGACTTTTACCTCTGATTTCTATAAGCGAACTTTATAAAGCCCTTGAAGAAGGAACGAAAGAAATTTCTTCCTGATAGAAACTCTTCCAATAGCCCACCTCTGCCCACCCTGTCCATCCTCCGGGAGCTAACCTCAAACGAAACCACTCCCGGAGGGTGTTATGGCAAAAAAGAAAGCTAAGGTTCAGGAAGTAGAAACAAAGGAATCTGCTCAAGAACAATCTACCGAACCTCATCAAGCTAAATCTGATAAACCACAGGACACGAGAATCCTCTACGCCGGCCCCACAATAGTCAACGAGAGGTTCTTTCTCCGTAAAGGTCAAATCTTCACCGAAATTCCGGGTTACGTTCCAAAAGACTTAAAGAAGTTCTTCATCTCCCTCGCTGAATACTCCCCTGAAAAAGAGAAAGAACTTGAAGAACTAAGACGCAGATACCTTAAACAAAAGGGGAGGGCAAAGTGAAGGGAAAAATCCTCCTCCGTCTCCTCCAAACTCTGCATTACCCATCAACCAATGAGTTCCTAAGCCTTTTGGAGGTTTAAAATGGGATATACCAGAGGAGTAACCGTAGAAGAAAAACCTACCAGTCTATTACCGCCTGTTAGAACAGACACAATAATAGTTGCAATAGGAACTGCAAAAGAGGGACCCGTCAACAAGGCTGTTCCGATTTTTAACCTTGAAGAATACGCCGATACCTTTGGAGTCAGCGGAAACTGGGATAAACACACTTTAGAAGAAGTCGCCGAAGTTGCCTTTGCACTTGAAGCCGTATCTCCCGTAATCTTTATAAGCGTCGGAAACGATGCCTCTTCCGTAACCTCTTCTCAGGTAATTGGTGGTATCAAGCCCGATACCTTAGAACCTTCCGGGCTTGAGGTAGTAGAAACGGTATATCCAAAATTCAGACTTGTCCCTTCAATTCTCATAGCTCCCGGCTTTTCCAAAGACCCTGCCGTTGCAACCGCAATGGCAGCTAAGGCAAGTGCCATAAACGGGCACTTTAAAGCCATGGCCTACGTTGATGTTGAAGTTGACAAGTACACCGACGCCCCGGCCTACCTCGTAGACAACGGCTTGAAGTTCCCACAACTAAAAGCCTTCCTTGGAAAGGGAATCTCCGGAGAAAAGAAATACCACCCCTCTACCTTAGCCGCCTGCAGAAAGGCAAGAATAGACGCGGAAAACCGGGGAATACCCTCAAAAACCGTTTCCAACAAGCCTCTCTACATAAACGATTCCGACTTTCACTTAGGGCTTGACCAGGCAAACTATTTAGCAGGGCAGGGAGTAACTCCCCTTTTCAACAACGAAAACGGCTGGGTATTCTGGGGAGCAAGAACCGCTGCCTACCCTTCTTCAACAGACCCCAAAGATACATTTGATAACGTCCGCCACATGTTCAACTTCCTCAACAACGAACTAATTCTTACCTTTAATCAAAAAATTGATACCCCCATAACCAGGCGTTTTATAAGGACAATCGTTGACTCCTACCAGGTAAGGCTGAACGGACTTGCGGCAAGAGAGGACATCTTAGGAGGCAGGATTGCCTTTGTTGAGGACGAAAACCCTGTTACAGACCTGATGGATGGAATTGCCACCTTCCACGTTTGGTTTACCCCTCCTTCTCCTGCAAGACAGATTCACTTCATAACAGAATACGACTTTGCTTACTGGAAAACCCTCTTTAACGCTTAATGGAGGTAAAAAATGTCAGTAATCCCGGATAAAGTACAGAATGCCAAAGTTTACCTGGAAGGCAACGTCGTAGTCGGCGTTGCAGATGTGGAGCTCCCCAAGGTTGAGTTTTTAAGTGACAAAATGGCTCCGCTCGGGATAATGGGAGAGGTTGATATACCTACCCTTTCACACGTTAAAGAAATGAAAATCAAGCTCAAGTTCTCTACCGTTACAAAAGACTTTGCAAAACTTCTCACTCCGGAAAGCAAGCTCATTTCAGCCTACGCATCCCTTCAGCAGTATGACCCTGCTGCGGGAGATTTCAAAAGTGTCGGAATGATTGCTTCCTGTAAAGTTCTTCCCCTTTCGGCGAACCCTGGAAAGCTTGAAAAGAACAAGGCCCAAGATGCAGAGTTTGAAGCTACCGTTACCTACTACAAGTTAGAGGTTGACGGCAAAGTAATCTACGAAATAGACCCGGTGAACTTTGTCTGCATCATTAACGGCAAGGATTACGCCACAGACATTAGAAGGAACTTAGGAATGGGTTGATAAGGAGGAGTAAATGGAGAAGAAAGTTCTCAAAGAAATTACTCTACCGAGCGGTAAAAAAGCAGTTATTTATGACGGAACCGGAGAAGATTTCCTTACTGCGGTTGAAAATGCCGAAGCAGTTTCCGGAGGCACTCCGGGCTTTAAGGATATAGTGATTTCTCTGATGGAACTCCTCGTTACAGTTGATGGAAAGAAACTTGCAGAACCCCAGCTCAGAGCAATGCCCATTAAAGATTTCCTCGTTCTTTACCGAAATTTTTTGGAAGTTCTGGGGTAAAAAATGTTGACCGCCCCGACCTTCTTCCGGTCATTATGGCAAAAGAGGTCGGGGTTTCTTTTTCGGAATTCAGGAGACTTGAAATCAGGAGAATTTTCTACCTCTTTGAAAAGTGGCAGGAGCTTGAAGAAATTAAGGCAAGTAGGAAAGACGCTTTTTCAGATACTTACGGTTAACTTTCTTGACCTTTCGCCTTTTAAGAAAATCAGGAAGGGAAAGGAGGAAAGAAAGCGCCCATACAACAAAGGCAACCGCAACCAGCCCTATAAACAAGAAAAAGGCTATTACAAAAACTACTTCCAGCATAGCACTTCTTAATTTAAGGGAGAAACAACGTGGCTGGCAACCTTGAGCTTGCAATTGGACTGACACTGTTTGGAGACAACTTCCTAAAGGGAATAGCCGAAGCGTCAAAGAAAACAGAGAGTTTTAAAGCCCTCCTTGAAGCAACGGGAGGGGCTTTAAGCCTTGAAGAAAGCATTAGAAAAGTCAGAAAGCTTACAAGTGAAACCCAGAAAGCCCAGACCGGCCTTGAAAAGCTAAAAGAAACGATAAAGAAAACTTTTGACCCAAAAAACCTTGATAGCTTCGGAGAAAAACTTGAAAACTTAACCGTAAAAGTAGGAGCGGTAGGAGGAGCCATTACTCTCGGCTTTAAAAGCGTCATAGAAGATGCCGCAGAGTTTGAAAAAGGGCTTGCAGAAGCATCAACCCTTGTCAAGACCGACTTTGAAAAATTCAAAAAACTCTACTCAAACCAGCTCCTTGAAATCTCTGTGAAACTCGGTCAAGAAAAAAGTGAAGTAACTAAAGCATTTTACGACGCTATCTCTTCCGGCTTTACTCCCCAGAAAGCCCTTGAAATCATAAAGCAGGCAGGAAAGGCGGCAGTTGCAGGAGTTAGCGACATAGCAACTGCAAATAACACGTTGATAACCGTAATGAAGGCATGGCACTTACCGCTAAAAGATGCGTCCGACTTCATCTTTAAAACCGTTGCCAAAGGTAGAACCACCTTCACAGAAATTGCCCGCAACATCGGCGGGGTAGCAGCGATAATCTCTTCAGCCGGCATCAAGTTCAACGAGTTCTCGGCAATAGTAGCCGCTGCAACTGCTAAAGGTCTTGATACAGCACAAACAATGACTTCCATCCGTGAAATAGTCAACTCCCTCATTGCTCCAACATCACAGGCTGAAAAAGCGTTCCAGCAATTGGGAATAACCATAAATAAGGAAACTTTAAAGCAGAAAGGACTCATAGGCACTTTAAAAGAGATAACCGATGCAATGAAAAGAGCCGGTCTTTCCGAAGCCGAGCAGGCTCAGATGCTTTCTCAAATTTTCGGAAGCGTTGAAGCCCAGAAAGTAGTTAACATGTTCATTGCCGACCCGGAAACTTTCGTTAACACCCTCAAGGAGTTTCAAAGCGTAGGCGGAGAAACGGAAGAAGCTTTCAAAAAGATGAGCAAATCAACTGCTTTTGCATTCAACAGGTTATCTCAGGCTGTTGCGTCAACAAAAATAGCCTTCGGAACCCTTCTTCTTCCCGCCGTGAACCTCCTGGCTTCTGGACTAACGAAACTGGCCTTTCTCATTAAGGACTTCATTTCCCAGCACTCCACCTTGGCAAAGATGATAGGCATTGGAGTCGGAGGGTTTGGACTACTGCTTGCCTCTATTGCAGGAGTTGCAGCAGTTACCGCCCTTGCAGCTAAAACCTTTGGACTGTTTATGGAAGGTCTTCTTTTGACCAGGAAAACGGCTCTTGGAACCTATAACGTTCTCTATAAACTCATGAGAATAGAACAACTAATGAATGCAATTTCCTATCGGGGAGGCTTCTTTAAGTTCGTTAATTATGAACTGTTTAAGCTCCAGCTTCGTTTTGCTTCCCTTAGAGCCACAGCAGTTGGAGCAGCAAAGGAAGTCGCTGCAGCGGTAAAACTTGCTGCCAAAGAAACAGCTTCAGCCCTTATTTCCATAGGAAGGAACGTAGCTTCAACAGTTATTCCTGCTCTAAGAAGTGCAGTCGTTGCCGTCAGAGCGTTTTCAGCAGCTTTACTGACAAACCCTCTCTTTCTTGCAGCCACTGCCATCGCTGCTGCCGGCTTTCTTATCTACAAGAACTGGGATAAAGTAAAACCCGTTTTGCTTTCCATCTGGAAAGCCGTAAAAGGTTTCTTTAGCGGAATAGGAGAACTTATAAAGAAAGCTTCCCAGATAGGCGATGCAATCTTAACAGCCTTTAAGGGCTTCGGCGGCGGTATATCGCTTCTCCTTTCAAAAGCGGTGAACTTCGGCAAAAAAGCCCTGGTTTCACTTGTAAAAGCCGCCGTTCTCTATTCTCCCTTTGGAATTATGCTGAAGGAGTGGCAAAAAATCCTCCACTTCCTCTCCTCCCTCAATCTCTTCAAAGCCGGCTCCAAGATAATCAGCACTCTGATAGACGGCATAAAGTCAAAAGCGAAAGCAATCTATGAAGCCGTTAAAGGAACTCTCTCAAAGGTGCGAAACCTTCTTCCCTTCTCTCCGGCAAAAGAAGGACCTCTTTCAGACCTTCATAAAACCGGCTTGCGGTTTGTTGAAACCATAGCTCAGGGGATAAAGGGAGACTCTATTTTTGCAAAGGTTTTTTCTATTCTTGAAGGTGTCGCACAGCGTTTAGGAAGTGTTGAATTTCTTACCCAAGTAAATTTTTCAACACCGCTTCCTCAAATCATCCAGAAAGTTAAGACGCTCATTGAACCTCCTCCTGCTTTGAGTTTACCTGAAGCAATTCACAGAGTTAAGTTCCTTCCTGTCTTTGCTCCACTTCCTGCCCTTGCACTCGGGATTTCCTCCCCAAAAAACTCTGTAATTTCTTCAGAAAAAAGACTTTCCTCAACCACTACCTACCACATCCACCTGAACATTTCTGTCAACGGAAAAGCAGACAGACAAACAGCGTTAGAGATAGCCAGAGCGGTAGAACCCGTCGTCAGGAAAGTTCTAAGAGAACAGCAGAAAAAGGAGGCAAGAACAAACTATGGCATTGGCGATTTATACTACAAGGCATAACGACGCCTGGGATGCGATAGCCAAAAAGTATTATGGGGACGAAAACTTCATGCATCTGTTACTGGAGGCTAACCCGGAGCTTGCAGAATACGAACTATTGCCCGCTAACCTGAAGGTGGTGGTGCCGGAAAAACCGGAAGAGGTGAAAATCGACAAGCTCCCCATCTGGAAGAGGTAAAAATGCCCCGTAAGGTTAAACTGAAAATCTTTTACGAAAATAAGGACGTCACAAAAGCCCTTGAGAAATATTTGATTTCCTTAACTTACACCGACTCAACTGAAAAAGCTGATACACTCTCTCTTGAATTCTATAACGAAGGCAAAGAATTTTCTTTCACTTCCTACCCCACTCCCGATGCCGAAATCTCGGCTTTTATAGACGATTATCCCTGCGGAAAGTTCAGGATAGACTCTGTAAAAAGAGGTCTTTACACCTTCTCAATAGAGGCAACCACCATAAAGAGAACTTCCGAGATTCACAAAACCAAAAGGAACCGCAGCTTCAAAAACACCACCCTATCAAAAATCGTTACCCAGATAGCAAAAGAAAACAGCCTAACGCCGGTTGTAAAAGTAGAAGACATCAGCATTGAAAACCTTCAGCAGAACCAGCAAACAGACGCAGAATTTTTAAAAAGTCTTGCCGACCGCTGGAACTGCTACCTCAAAATCCAACCCGACAGACTCTTTTTCGTGGAAAGGGACGAGTTTGAAAATCAAGAACCAATAGCCACAATAACTGAGAACGACCTTGTAGATATAGACCTTGAAGACCAGATTTACGCCGTCTTCCGAAGTTGCACCGTCTACTACCACGACTCTATTAAGAATAAAGACCTTTCCTATACCTACGCTCTAAAAGACGTTCCCGTTGGAGAAGAGATAAAGCTTCACGAAAAAGTGGAAACCTTAGAGCAGGCAAAGAAAAGAGCAATTGCAGAACTTAAAAAGAGAAACCGCTGGAAAACTTCCGGTAGCTTAACAGTGGAAGGAAACATGTCCTTGATTGCTGGAGCTGTCGTGAGGCTTGAGCTTGGTGACCTTTTTAGCGGGAACTATTTGATTGAGGAGTCAAGCCATAGGGTAGATTCAAGCGGCTATCAAACAACACTAACTGTGAGGAGGATAAGTTGAATTCAGAGTTTCAAAAACTCCTGCAACTTATTATGAACACAGTAAAGATAGGGATTATCAGACGTTACAATTCTGAAAAACACACTGCCATTGTAGAGTTCAAGGATTTTGAAAGCGTAATTTCAAGAGAACTTCAAATAGCAGAGCCTTTTACCTATCGGAACAAAAGTTTCTCACCTCTCCGCGAAGGTCAAAAAGTCCTTTGCCTTCTCCTTCCCCAGTCCGGAACAACAGACGGATTCATAGTCGGAACGGTTTACGATGAAGATAACCCACCGCCCGTTAAAGACAAAAACAAGTTTCACATTACCTTTGAGGACGGAACTACCCTTGAATACGACACGAGTCTGCATAAGCTAACGGCAAGCGTTAAGGGAGATGCTGAAATAGAAGTAAGCGGCCATTTAACCTGTGAGGTTAAAAAGGAAGTCCTCATCAAAAGCTCTACTGAGGTAACCATTCAGGCTCCCAAAATTAACCTTCAAAACAACTCTCCCACAATCGGCTACATGGAAGGAGATTTCTTGTTAGAGGGAACTTTAACGGTGAAAGGACATCTTGAAGTAGAAGGAGATATCCATGCAACAGGCGCGATTATTGATGAAGGAGGAAATACGCCTCACCACACGCATTAAGACGTGTCCGAAAATTTACCTTGGTAAAAATCCAGACATCTGGAGAAAGTAATGTGGGGAAAATTCGGAGATGTAATCTTTCAACTTCTCAAAACGCCGGAAACCCTTAACCGTTCAAGCAGAGCCAAGTTCGCACGCATTTCGCTTTTCGGCGAAAAGGAAAAACTCCACTTCACAGGGCTTGAACCTGAAACCGTAGAGCTTTCTATTAAGCTTCATTCCTCTTTTTGTAATCCGGCAGAAGAGGTTGAAGTTTTAAGGGGATACCTGAAAAACGCCGAAAGTCAGTTCCTCATAGTAGGAGACTATATAAAAGGCAGGTTCGTAATTGAAGGAATTCAAGAAGAAACTCGCACAACGGATAAACGTGGCAACCCTCTGCAGATTTTGATAAATTTAACTTTAAAAGAGGACGTCCAGAATGTTGGTAATTAACCCCAAAAACGAACTTGAAGAGATAATCCAGAACGTGAAGACCATAATTTCAACACCAAAGGGTAGCGTTCCCCTGATGCGCGACTTCGGCGTTGACTGGCAGGTTATTGACACTCTTACCCCAGAACTTGAACTAAAACTCAAAGAAGAAATCTTCACCCAGATTGAAAGGTGGGAAAAGAGAGTAAAAGTAAAAACCATAAGCATCAATGCTGACGAAACCGGCCGGACAAAAATACAAGTTAAACTTAAAACCTCTTACGGAGAATTAATTGTATCCTCCAGTTAGAGAAAGACTCCGGAAAGAATTTAACTTCGTCGTACAAAGCATAGCAGAAAAACTGGAAGGGGAGCTCCCACAGCAGAAATTCTTCACTGTTAATGAAGTTGCTCAATTCCTTGGCGTAAGTAAGAAAAGTGTTAGGCGCTACATAAGTTTCGGGAAACTTCATGCCTATAAAATAGGGGGAGTTTGGAAAGTCACCCGAAAGGACTTAATTAAATTCCTTCTTGAAAACTCAAGCTTCCTTCTTTAGCCCACGTTTACCCACCCTGTCCACCTTCCGGGATTTAACCTCAAACAAAACCACTCCCGGAGGGTTTTTGTTATGGACGAGAAAAAGCAGAATCAGTCAGCAAACAATGATACACCTCAAAAAGAACAAAATCAGACCGATGAACAGAAAGCACAAAATCAAACGCAACCTGTTGACCCTGATAAGCTCCTTGCAGAAAAACTCAAAGAATTAGGTTTCAACTCCATTGAAGAGCTAAAAGCTCTCAAAGAGAAAGCTGAAAAGGCAGCCAAAAAAGCCCCGGAGGATAAAAACCTCAAAGAAGAACTAAGCAAACTTCAGAACCAGCTAAAAGAACTTGAAACCGCCTACAGAACCGAAAAAGTAAGAGCCTCTATCGTCGCCTCTGCCACAAAACTCGGCATCATAGACCCGGAAATGGTAGTTCTCCTTGCAAAGGAAAAGGCTGAAGTTAAGGACGGCAAAGTCTTTATTGACGGAAAGCCCGTAGAAGACTTCCTCAAAGAATTGAAAGAACAGAAACCTTACCTTTTTAGAGCATCAGACAAAGAAGGTTCCGGAGCGGGTATAGCTAAAGAACCGCTCAAACAAAAATCAACCGACGAAAAACTTGCCCAGCTAATTAAGTAATGGAGGTTAAGCCATGGCAGATGGAATGCTTTCAGGATTAATGACCGAACTTGAAAAACAGGTTCAGGACGAGATACTTCAGGGCGTTATTGAAACAATTGTTTCAACAGATGAAATCTTTAGCGTTTTACCTTTCAGAAAGGTAGAAGGTTCCGGCTTAAAAGTAACCTGGGAAAAGCAGATACCTGAAGCTGCCTTCATTGATCCGACCGACACAATTCCCCAGAGCGAAGGTGCAAAGCTTGATCAGTTTGTTGAAACTGTAAGAGTAATTGCAAGGAACATAGACATTCCGAAATTTGCCACAGAAGTAGAGGGCGCTCCCGTCCTTCCCTTCATCAAGGGAGAGATAAAGGCAATGAGCAGGGCCTACAGAAAGGCCATGTTTACCGGGGACTCCAGTGCAGACCCGAAAGTCTTTGACGGTCTTCAAAGACAAATTGCCCGCATAGAGGTAAAAGGACTTCAGAGAAGTATAGATGCCGGTTCTAAAGCACTTGCTTTCTCCATGCTTGACGAACTCCTTGCCCTCATGAAATTAGGGGTTGACGCAATAGTAATGCACCCAAGAGCCTACATAGCTTACAAAGAACTCCTGAGAAGCGAAGGACACGGAACAGACTCGGCTATGCTCCAGCTCAAAAACTTCGGAAAGCCCGTCCTCACTTTTGACGGCATTCCGGTTCTACAGAGCGAATACGCTCCGATAAAAACTGATGCCGACGGAAACGTCTTAACTGAAATCTACGCACTTCACTTCTCTGTTGCAGACGGAGTTACAGGACTTTACGGCGGAACCGGGGGAGCTGGTATTCAGTATAAGAAGTTAGGAGAAGTTCCGGACAAGCTTGCCGTTCGCTACCGTTTTGAGTGGTATTGCGGATTTACAGTTCTTTCCCCTTACGCCGTTGCGGCAGTAAAGAACGTCAAGGTGGGTTAACGTTGAGCATTGAAGTCAGAATCAATCAAAGCTTTGACTTCGCAAAGCTCTCCCGTCGGCTCCTGCAGCTGGCGGGAGCCACTCTATCGGTTATCGGCTGGCAATATGTGAAAGAAACTCAAAAGAGCATCGAACGAAGAAGATTGTTTAAAAGCAGAACCGGCAACCTTTTCCAGTCTATACAGGCTTTACCGGAATCTGAAACAAGAATAGTTATTTTCGGCGCTGGGAAAGACAGCCATCTTGAATACGGGAAGTTTCTAGAATTCGGAACAGAAGGACCTTATGTAATCAGACCGAAGGAAAGAAAAGCACTTTCAATTCCCACTTCCAAAGGTTTCATATTCAGGAAAAAAGTTACTCATCCCGGCATCCGCGCAAGGCACTACTTCTTCGGCGATTATGAAGAAAAGATGAAAACAGCTATAGAGGTAGGAAAAATCTTCTTCTACAACAGGTTAAAGGAGGAATTTAATGATTGAGTTCATCGCTGCTGAAGACCTTGCAGACAGTCCTGTTTCGGTTGATGAAAAAGCGGTTGAAAGGGCAAATCTATACGTGGAGCGCTTCTTGTCCAAACTCGGAGTTCCTGCAACCCTTTTCCCCGAACTAAAGGATAATCCTCACCTGAAAGAACTTGCAAAAGTTTACGCCCTTTACGTCAGCGTTGTTGACTACTACACAGGAGATGGAAATGAAAGTGAATACAACGAAAAGATAAAAGCCTACAAAGAACTCCTTAAAAATACAGAAGACTCAATAACCCTTGAAGCCCTCGGACTGACAGATACTACCCCAACTACCGGTTATGCATCCTTTCCCATAAGGAGAGGGTGATGTGGTTTGACTTTATCAACGAACTGAAAAAAAAGCTGGAGAAGAACACAAACGCAAAAGTTTTCATAGGAATTGACCAGCCTAAAGACGTCCGGCAGTTCCCGTTCATTTCATTGATTCCGACAGAATTCTTAGAGGAAGCTGACAAAAAAGTGATGATTCTCGCAGTTGCTTTCGGCGTAAAGGAAGAAGAAAAAAGCGATGACCCTGCTCCCATGTATGAAAGGGGAGTAAACAATCTGCTTAATCTTATGACCCAAATAGAAAAAACCCTTTCCGATACCAAAGTCGGACAGTTTCAAATTCTGGAAGAAAGAGAAACAGTTAGGAACTATTCTGCGAAAGCTCCGAAGTTCCTGATGGAAATGCACATAGCTATTGCAGTTCCGAAATTCTCACAACCGATGGAGGATTTCTAAGGTGTGACTTCCTCCTCTCACCAAATTGAGAGGCTTCCTGCTTCACAGAGGGTTGCCCCTCTCCACAGGCTTAACTTCCCCGCAGCCCACGGGTAGGGTTTGATTTATATGGCGGAGTTTTCCTTCTCCGCCTGTGCTATCTTTAGGATGTTCAATGCTGAGTTAACATCCCTGTCAATTTCAAGTCCGCACTTCTCGCATTTAAAGACTCTTTGCGACAGAGGTATCTCCTGCCTATACCCACACCTTGAACAAGTTTGAGTTGTAGGTTCAAATCGCGGAACAAACTTAACCATCTCAGGAATAAGAGTCGCAAGGTTTCTTAGCCTTGCAGTTATTCCTCCTATTCCTGAATAATGAACCTGTTTCCCGAAAAGTCCTTCCTGCCAGCTCTTAACTGAATCATCCTGAATAGCTATGAACTTGAATCGTTTAAGAAGAGCAACCGCCTTATTTTGGAAGTCTTTCCTTTTGTTAGCTATATATTCGTATTCCTTCCTGATTTTCATTAAGGTTTTCCACCAGTTCTTACTTCCTTTCTTCTTCCTTGCGAGAGATTGCTGGAGTCTTCTAAGTCTCTTCGTTTCTGGAACTTGCCACTTGATTTTTTCTCCGTTGGACAAAGTTAGCTGATTCTTTATTCCTAAATCTACTCCAATAGGTTCACCAATCTGATTTTCCTTTATTTCGTTGATTACCTGTTCCTTTGGTAGGTAGCAGGTAATGTGGATGTAGAAGCCCGACGGTTTTCTTATGAAATGAGCATTGGCAAATTCGGCGTTTTCAGGTATCTGACGAAGTCCGAGAACACGGAATTTTTTCTTAAAGCCTTGGATTTTAACCTTGCTACTTTCACGAAGGATTTTATGGGTATTTCCATATTGCCCAAGTGGTATGGAATGAAGCTCTGACTTGAATTTTAATTTTCCAACCTTTAACCCATCGGTCTTTGCAGATTTGAGAGATTTCAAGCTCCACTTAATTTTGTTAAGGATATCACGCTTTGTTGCAGCAGGAATAATCCTTAGCTCTCTTTTCTCAAACCCTTCTGGAGTTTTGATTTCAACCTCCTTGAGCTTGTAAGTTTCCAACTTCAACCTATTCGGGATGTCAGCCACTACATAGTTATAGAACCATTTAGCTTCAAGGAATAACCTGTTAAACTGCTCTATGTCCTTCTTTGAAAGGTTTTGTAGCTTGAGTTGATAGACCTTGCAGACCTGATTTTTTCTTCTCTCTTTGGTTTCCTGAATCTTCCTTCTTATCTTCTCGTTTCTTTCCTTCAGCTTCTCTGGGCTTATTGCCATTGCTACCCTCGTTTGTTAAATTCCTATACAGGCTCTCCAGTAGTTCTTTATGAGAAGTTCTGTCCCTCTGGGACGGCTCCTCGCCTTTGAAAGTTCAGTAACTCCATAGCTGGACGGGGGCTACGCCCCCGCTTTAACAACAAGAAGACTATGAAGACTCTTCCTTGACGGTCTAATGTCCAGAACTGGATACTCCTTAACCTTGATGTATCTTTCAGCCTGCTCACCAAGTTCCAGTCTGAGCAGTTCTTTGTTGACGGTTTCCCTTTTCCTGATTAGCTTTTTAACTGTCCAAGTCGTTCCGTAGTCGCTTGTTACTTTCGCCTCGGTTCTGTCGCCGAGGCTCTTTTCTATCTCCTTCCTGAGTTCTTTAAGCTCGGCTTCAAGTTCATCTTTCCTTGCCATCAAAACCTCATACCTGTCAAGAAGTTCTCTGAGTTCCATAACTAAACCTCCTCATCGGTTATTTTGAAAGGTTTCTTTCCCTTAATCTCGTGATAGACATAGTCAAGGGTTTCTAAAAGTTCTCTTGCTCTTTGAAGATTCCTCTCAATTGCAACTGTTAAGTCAAGTAAATCGCTAATCCTGTCATCATCGTAAGTGAAAGAGTCTGCGTAATAAGACCCTATTCTCCCGTAGCTCTCAATGCTGGAAAACTCACCGACAAGGGCAACCACAAGGTCTGTTAGCTTTCCGCTCCAGAGGGTCTTAATGCTCTTAACCTTTTCTCCCTCTTTAAGAACCTGTAATTCATTGACGCACTCTGCTCCATCAACCTTTCCGTCGTATGCATACACAGGCATTATGCCACCTCCGCAACCTTGATTTGTGGTCTGGTCTGCTTATGCTTCCTTGCAATCTCAAAGCCGAATTCAATAGCACTAACAATTTCTCCAGCTTCTTTGTCCTCGTTCAAATAAGAGAGTTGACCGATAACTTCTGCCTGATAGCCTTTACCTTTCTGGATGTAGCGAATAACGCCGACTGGTCTGTCAAGTTCATCCCAAAGGATGTAGTGGAAGGACAGGCAATAACCTTTGGCAAGGAGAGCGGTTAGTGCGGTTATGGCTTCCGCTCCCTTAAAGGTCTTGTCTTTGCCTCTGAGTTCCAAGGTTAGGGTTCTCATGGTTGCCTCCTTAACTGTGTTTTAACACGTGTGAAATACAATATAAACAGATTTTCTTCAGTTGTCAAGTGCTTTAACACGTGTTATTATTAAGGTAAGGATTCCACGAAGGAGGACTGGATGGGAAACAAAGAGGAAAAAATTTTGGAATGGATGAGGAATAAGAAAAAGAAAGTAACTTTACAGTTCAATCCTGAATTTTGGGAGGAGTTCAAAAAGGCTTGCTCTGAAGATGGAAAAAAACCGATAGAGATATTTGAACGCTGTATGCTTAAATACCTTGAAGAAAAAGGAAAGCTATAACCCTATCGTCAATCGGCAGGTTTCCGCCTGCCCCTTTCCATGCCCACTTCTACCCACCCTGTCCATCCTAAAGCCTTAACCTAACTAAGAAAGATATTTAGGAGGAATTTAATGAGTATTGAAGTTAGATTTGGTCAAAACTTTAGCTTTGCTCTCATATCCCGCAGACTTTTAAATCTTGCCCAAGCCACTCTATCAGTTATAGGTCAGAAATATGTAGAAGAAACCAAGAAAAACATTGTGCGCAAAAAGTTGTTCCAAAACAGGTCTAAAAGGCTTTATGGTTCTATAAAGGCTTTACCTGTATCCAAAACAAGGGTTGTTATTTTCGGAGCTGGAGAAGATTCTGAGTATGGTAAATATTTGGAGTTTGGAACAAAAGGACCTTATGTAATCAGACCGAAGGAACGCGAATATCTGATAATCCCTACCGAAAGCGGATATATAAGAAAGAAGAAGGTTATCCATCCCGGCATTAAGGCGAGACATTACTTTTTTGGAAACTATGAAGAAAAGATGAGAAGAGCCATAGAAGAAGGAAGAAATTACTTCTATAACAAAGTGAAGGAAGAACTCTCCAAGTAATAAATAGTCATAGGAGGCTCTCTATGGAAAACCTAAAAGAAATTCGGCGCGAAATCATTGTTTACCTTGAGGAAAACCTCAGCAAACTGCAGGAAGACCAAGAGAGTCTCGTTAAAGAAATTATTGCTTACCTTGCTGCCAAAGACTACATAATAGACAACAAGCTCATCAAGATGGTTTACGAAATTATTGAGGAGAACTACAAATTTTTAGATACACTCTTACGAAACCTAACAGAGAACATCGCAGTTCAAATAGCACCATTAGGCAATGCTGATGTTAAAGTTTTCCACGACAAGCTTTTAGATAAACTTTTTAACTTCCTTTATCCAGACGGTCTGAACCTTTCTCAAAGGCTATGGAAAAGGAAAGAAGAGGCAAAAAAGGAATTTTTATATGTCCTCCGTCAGCAACTATACTTGCGCAAGTCTGTTACCCAAACAGCATACGCAATCCAGTATCACATGGAAAGAAAGTTAGGACAAAAGTTTGTCAAGCTAACAAAGGAAGAAATAAAACTCGTGGAGAAACTCCGCCGAAACGCCAGAGCTATGATAAAAGGAGAGATTTCCAAAAGGCAGTGGAACTCCATTCTTAAACAGTATGAACGTTACATCAAACAGCGGAAGGAAACAGGTGTCCTTCACGCTCACAAAACCTTGCTGAGAGATCTAACAAAAGCGGTAAAAAAAGCTTCAACAAAAGCCGTTGATGAGGCAGTTGAGTGGTATATGTATCATAAACAGCTCTACAATCTCAAGCGAATCGCCAGAACAGAGACCTCAAGAGTTCTAAATACTGCCGTTGTAGAAGCCTATAAGGATAATCCCTTTTGCAAAGGTTTCAGATGGGTACTCAATCCAGCCCACAAAATAGAAGATATTTGCGACAAATATGCTAATGTTGATTTCGGCCTTGGCCGAGGTGTTTTCCCAAAGGGAAAACAACCGCTTTGTCCCGCTCACCCACACTGCATGTGCAAGCTGGAACCTGTGTTTTGAAAAAAGG